>Ga0268276_1001502_pt1 | contig 22710 bp, 20 predicted proteins | sample saktaG_4_FD_190145 | JGI IMG/M metagenome (GOLD analysis project Ga0268276, IMG submission 190145) | Saline water microbial communities from Sakinaw Lake, British Columbia, Canada - sak_2010_1_5_45m | ecosystem: Environmental > Aquatic > Non-marine Saline and Alkaline > Saline ... | reverse complement strand
AGAACATTTTCTACCGCTGCAAAACCCAGGGCGGCAATCACCATATAAAGCATTATATCAAGTGGCTCATCTAGGTGAGGGCTATTAATTACTTTAAGTCTAATGACAAGATACTTAAGAAACTCTTCTGTAAAAGCTATTACGAAAAACCAATACATTAAGTTTTTTGCCGTAAAGTTTATTTCAACACCGTTCAATAAATTTGTGAGCCCTATTTGTATAAAAAAAGTAGGAATTGTTATTACGCACCCCCATAAAAAAACTACTACTATCATTTTTTTTGGCTCGGGGTGAACGTCTTCTCTGAGATAATATGCTAACCAAATTAAAGAGGGGATTACTCCTAAAATTATGTAGATTATTATAGTGTAGTTAAAATCCATTTTCTATTATTTCCCGGGCCACTCTTCTATCATTATACACTTTTGTTTCTTATCAAGAGGAAGCTGCTGATAAATTTCTTCTGTTATAAACGGCATAAATGGGTGCAATATTTTTAGAGACTCGGAAAGTAACATTATTAAAAGATGTTGGCTGGCTATTTTTTCTTTTACGTTGTCGCCGTATAAACGCGGTTTTTGTTCTTCAATAATTTTATCGCAGAATGTGTGCCAAAAATAATGATAAATTTTTTCAGAGGCCGAGTAAAATCTAAATGTTTCCATTTCTTTTGTTATCTCTTTTGCCTGTTTTTGGAAATCTTTTATAATTTTTTTGTCTTTTGCGCCCAATACGATTTTTGCTCCTGGTTTATATCCTTCCAAATTCATTAAAACAAACCGCGAAGCATTCCAAATTTTTGTGGCAAAATTTCTATATCCTTTTATCTTTTCTTCAGAAATTACGGGGTCGTTACCTGGCGTATTTCCAACAACCAAAGCCATTCTTAAGGCATCGGCTCCATACGAATCAACAACTCCCAAAGGGTCAATTACGTTTCCCTTAGACTTAGACATCTTTTGCTTTTCTTTGTCACGCACTAACCCATGCAAATAAACAGTTTTAAAAGGAACTTCGCCAGTTGCATAAATTCCCAGCATTACCATGCGGGCTACCCAAAAAAATAAAATATCCCAGCCAGTTTCCATTACGTCTGTTGGGTAAAAATTTTTAAAGTCTTTTTTTTGAGTAGATTTTAATGTTGCAAACGGCCATTGTCCCGAAGAAAACCATGTGTCAAAAACTTGACCTGATTCGTCGCCAGGAATAGGAATTCCCCAGTTAATCTGCCTTGAAATATTCCAGTCACGCAAATTTTTCATCCAGTGCAAAAACACCTTTTCCATTCTCTTTGGAATAAAAATAATTTTTTTACTTTTTACGGCCTTTACGGCAGAATCACGCAAAGAGAGGCCTCCTTTTTTAGGTTTTTCTGTCATTTTTACAAGCCACTGGTTGTCTAAAATTCTTGGCTCTATTATGTTTCCGCACTTATAACACAAAGCAACATTGTGCTTATAATCGTGCTGAGTTTTTGCAGGATCTAAAAGTCCTTTTTGAGCCATATCTTCTGCAATTTTATCTCTAGCTTCTTTCACCTTCATCCCTGCATAAGGCCCCGCAAGTTCGTTTAATTTTCCGTATTGGTTTATAACCTCTTTTGGTCCTGGAATTTCATCTATGTGCCTTTGCCAAATATCAAAATCTGTAGGATCGTGGGCAGGAGTTACTTTTACAACACCTGTTCCAAACCCCATATCAACAGCTTCGTCGCCAACAACTTTTATTTTTGTCTTTCCAAGCAATGTTTCAATTTCAATTTCTTTGCCAATATATTGCTGATATCTCTTATCTTTTGGATTTACGGCCACTGCCGTATCTCCAAATTTTGTTTCTAATCTTACGGTAGCCAATTCCAACGGTCCATATTTTATAAAATACAAAGGATCAACCCTTTCTTCATATTTCATTTCAACTTCAGATAGGGAAGTCTGATGTTTTGTGCACCAGTTAACAATTCTTTTTCCTTTGTAAACCAATCCATCCTTTTTTAATTTTTCAAACGTATCGTAAACAACTTTTATAATATCTTCGTCTAATGTAAATTTTTCGCGTGACCAATCGCACGAAGCTCCAAGTTTTTTTAACTGGTGCTCCATCACTTTTTTATTTGTTAAAGTAAACTCTAAAGTCTCTTTGTAGAGCTGATCTTTTGGAATTTGAAACCTATTTCTGCCTTCTTTTTCCAATTTTTTATCAAAAACAACCTGAGTTTCAAAACCTGCATGGTCGGCTCCCGGAAGCCACAAAGCTTTTTTGCCTTTCATTCTGTTATAACGAATCATAATATCTTCCAGTGTAACAAAAAGCGCGTGGCCTATATGCAAAGACCCGTTTGCGTTTGGCGGAGGCATAATTATAGTAAATGGTTTTTTGTGGCGAGCAGGGAGTTTATCTGGATTAAAAAAACCGCTTTTTTCCCAAAGCTGGTAAATTTTATCCTCAACCTCTTTTGCGTTGTATTGTGGCGACAATTCCATTTGATTATTCTACCAAAATTTATTTACTCAGTAAACTTGACATCAATAATATTTTATGATATTTTTTATTATCGTTAATTTTTGTACATTTCACTTATCTATAGGTAGAGAGAGGAGCCGAAAATGGCAAAACCGTTTCACGAAACAATTGTCCGCATAATAAGGAACGAAACCGCCTACGATTCCGACATGGCCATCTTGCAAAAGCTGATTATGGCTACCAGGATTCCAAAAAACCACGACGCGATTGCAATGGAGTGGAAAGAGACATGTGTTCTGCACCACCGTAATCCAAGGGCCGTGTTGAATTACTTGGCCCAACAGAAGCAAGAAGCCGAGACTACGGTGCGCAGGTGCCCCAAATGCAAGGCAGAGTTTACTAAGCAAAATCCGGAAACGCCGGATTCTGGTCTTTGTCGGGAATGCGCAACTGGGGGCATGTACTAGCTTAAGCTGTTTTAGTCTTAATTTCGCAATATGCGCACGACCCTCGGGTACGGCGCTTTTTTATTTGCCAATTCGCAAGTTGCCGTCCGCGGAAATGTTTTTCCACGCGACGGTATTTTTTTTGCCCGCCTGCCGACGAGGCAGGTGATAAAAACCGGTGATTGCGGTCATTAAACCGTTGTCGGTGCTTAAATTTGGCGTGGGAACAAACACCTCAACCTGGCCTGAGGTGCTTAGCGCTTCTTTAAATTGCTTGCGGAGCTCTTTGTTTGCTGAAACTCCGCCACCTAAAATTAAAGATTTTGCTTTAAAATCTTTTACGGCTTTTATTGTTTTTTTAATCAAAACATCAATTATTGCTTGTTGAACTTCCGAGGCCATTTCTTTTTTATATTGCGCTGTTTTTTTTGTAATTTTTCTGTCAGCATACAAAACAGCTGTTTTTAACCCAGAAAAACTAAAATCATAATCTTTTGTGCCAATCATCGGCCTCGGAAGTGGTGCGACGTCCGACGTCGCACCAGCTTTTCCTGCCAATTTGGAGATTATAGGACCGCCCGGATAGCCGAGGCCTAAAATTTTTGCGCACTTATCAAAACACTCTCCAGCTGCATCATCTCTTGTTTCTCCTAAAACTTTATATTGTCCTATTCTTTTTACTAAAATAATTTGAGTGTGGCCGCCAGAAACAACCAAAGCAATTGAGGGAAATTTTACTTTTGGGTTCTCCAATAAATTAACTAAAATATGCGATTCGATATGATTTACTGGTACAACGGGAATATTCCAAAAATAAGAAAGCGCTTTGGCAAAATTAACCCCGACCCAAAGACATGGTTCTAACCCGGGACCATTTGTAACTGCTATCAAATCAACTTCTGGATTTACGTATTTTTTTAAAAAACCGACTAAATTTTTTTCTAGTTCCGGTTCTCTTTCTAAGATATTTTTAAAATCAGGAATTTTGTTTCCCGCCTTACTGTTTAATAATTTAGCTTCTTTTAATGCTTTAACTAAAGTTGGCACCAGATTTTTTTGGTGTTCTCTTTTTGCCATTGCGGGAAAAACTCCGCCGTATTTCTTGCCAAGAGTTGTTTGGGAGGAGACAACGTTTGAAAGCACCTTAAAATCGCCTTTTTTGGTAACCTCCAAAATGGCAACTCCCGTATCGTCGCAAGACGTTTCGATAGACAATATTCGCATATTTTCTATTGTTATCACATTTTTCGATTATTGTGAATAACTACAAAACCATGCCCCGTCGGATGACGGGGTTGCTTTTTTTCAATTTTTAGGCTAAAAATAGTATATATAATTTACCTGGCCCTATCGTCTAGCCTGGTCTAGGACGCGTGCTTTTCAAGCATAAAACACCGGTTCAAATCCGGTTAGGGCCACATTTCGGCAAGCTCAATGCAAGCCAATTAAAACATGGAGGAAAAAGATTATCTAGATATTTCAAGAGCATCAGACTTGAAAAATTCGGGAGACAAAGCGCTATACAGATTTTTTGAAATGATTCCTGGATTTATGAGTTTGGGCACACTTTTCGGTGTGCTTGTTTTTTCATGGCTATTTCCATCGTGGGTCGCTGTTTTTATAATATGTTTTTGTTTTTATTATCTCTTCAGGGTTCTTTATTTTTCTCTGCACCAAATGGCAGGTTATCTGAAAGTTAAAAGCAATATGAAAAAAGACTGGTTAAAGGAGTTAAAAAAAGTTTCAGGAAAAACCCGCCTTCGTTCAGACGGAGCTTCGGCGAGGCAAGGTTGGAAAGACATTTTTCATATAATTATTTTGCCCACGTATAAAGAAAGTAGGGAAATTATTGAAGAAAGTATAGAGACCTTAATAAAGTCTGATTATCCTAAGGAAAAAATGATTATTGTGCTGGCCGTAGAAGAAAGAGCCGGGCAATTTTTTATAGACCAGGCAAAAGACATTGCCGATGGATATTCCGGCAAATTTTATAAATTTTTGCTTTCTGTGCATCCCGACAGAATAAAAGGAGAGATCAGCGGTAAAGGATCTAATACGGCATTCGCGGGAAAAGAAGTAAAAGAAAAGATTGTCGACGAACTAAAAATACCGTATGAAAATATTTTAATTTCAACTTTTGACATTGATACAAAAGTTTTTCCGCAATACTTTTCCTGCTTAACATGGCACTATTTAACAGAAGAGAATCCTCTAAAAGCTAGCTATCAGCCCGTGCCGGTTTATAATAATAATATTTGGTCAGCCTCTGCATTTTCTAGGGTTGTTTCAACTTCCAACACTTTTTGGCAAATGATCCAGCAGGAGAGATCAGAAAAACTTACAACTTATTCTTCACACTCGACCCCTGCTAAAGTTTTTTTTGAAGTGGGGTATCCCGCTAACGTTGTTTCAGATGACTCCCGAATTTTTTGGCGTGCGTATTTTCATTACGACGGAGATTATAGGGCGGTTCCCATTTATTATCTGGTTTCTATGGACGCTGTGATGGCTAAAAACTTTTGGCGCACAATTTTAAACCAGTATAAACAGCAAAAGCGCTGGGCGTGGGGATGCGATGAAATCCCGTATATAATGTTCGGTTTTTTAAAGAACAAAAAAATACCTTTGTGGAGCAAGATAGACCATCTTTATACAATCATTGACGGGTTTTGGTCTTGGGCAACAGCGGCTCTTTTGCTATTTTTATTAGGCTGGCTTCCGATAATTTTGGGCGGTCAAAAATTTAACTTTACAGTTTTATCTTTTAATTTACCGATTTTAACCAGCCAAATTATGACAGTATCAATGCTTGGAATGATTGTTTCTGCAATTCTAAGCACAATGCTTTTACCTCCAGTTCCCAAAGATATGAAATGGTATGTAAGATTATACAAAAAATCCACTGTATTTTTGCAATGGATTTTCCTGCCAATTACTTTAATTTTCTTTGGTTCTCTCCCGGCCCTCGACGCCCAAATCCGCTTAATGCTCGGCCGTTACATGGGTTTCTGGGTTACAGAAAAAATTAGAAAATAAGATTTGACAGGAATTTTTGAGAGCATATAATAGATTCTAGAAATTAAAAAGTTATAAAAATATGTTGGACAATAACGATATAGTTAAATTAAGCGAGGTGTTTGCGACGAAAGAAGATATCAAAAATCTCGCTACGAAAGACGAACTGCTTGAATTTAAAAGTGAGATTTTAGATGGGCAAGATGAAATATTGAAGGAGTTGAAAACTTTGACGCAAGAGAAAACAGTTAAAGACGCGCAAGATAAAAGACAGATAGAAGTTTTAAAAATACATAACGAGGCTCTAAAAAGGAGTAAAATTTTGGCGGAATAAGAGGCATTAAAAATTTCTCAATCAAGCGTATTTTAAATAAAAATAATTAAACAAATAAATTTATGGCAGAAAAAGAACCAGGCGAACCACAGGAAAAAGGTCTTGAGGATATGAGCCCCGATGAGATAGCTTTAAAAATAGACGCGGTAAGCTATGAAATTCTCGGGATGGAATCTGACATAGATAAAACGCACTTTACAAGGCCAGATGGACCAAAGAATGCTAAGGCTATGGAGGGGGACCCTGAACTTGCAGATAAATACGAAACGAGAAATAGGCTACTTCAACAATATGAAAGTAGAACAGGAGAGAGTTATGATTGGATAGGTGGGGCTCAAAAAGAGGAGAAAAGAAGAAGAAAAAACTAGATTTTAAAAAACCGCCAAGTGGCGGTTTTTTGGTTTATTCAAAATGGATGCGGGATTGGAATTGCTTGAGGCGTTCTTTTAGTTGGGGGTAAAGTTTTAATTCGGGATCTTTTTCTAGAATTTCTTTAGCGGCTGCTCGTGTTTTTTCTACTAAAAATATGTTACTTAATCCTTGCATTGCCATGTCTGGAATACCAGATTGCACTGTGCCATATAAACTGCCCGGTCCTCGAATTTCTAAATCTTTTTCAGCCAATTCAAAGCCATTGTTGGACTCAACCAGAGCCTTTAATCTTTTTCGGTTTAACATACTTGGGTCTGTGGTAAATAAAAAGCAATAACTTTGCATATCTGATCTACCAACTCTTCCGCGGAACTGGTGAAGCTGTGAAAGTCCAAAGCGCTCTGCACCCTCAATCATCATAATTGTTGCCCGTGGCACATCAACGCCAACCTCAACAACAGAAGTTGAAAGTAAAATATCTATCTCACCTTTTTTAAAATCTAACATTATCCTTTCTTTTTCAGGAGCCTTCATTTTTCCATGGAGCATTGTAATTCTTAAATCTGGGAAAACTTCTTTTGATAGTTTTTCATATTCTTCTTTTAAGGCTTTAACCTCGTTTATCGCCAAAGACGCCAAAGATAGCGGAGTATAATTCTGCGCCGTAAAGTTTCCCCGAGACCCGTTCTCGGGGAAGTTCCCCGAGAACGGGTCTCGGGACGTTGCGGCTTTCAGTTTGCTGGCGGCAGATTCTATTTTAGGGAAAATTACAAAAACGCCCTTTCCTCCCGCAACCTCTTTTTTTATAAACTCGTAGGCTTCTTTTCTTTGTTGAGGTTCAACAATAATTGTTTTCACTTTTTTTCTGTTTTTTGGCATTTCGTCTATTAAAGATAAATCCAAATCTCCATAAACAGTTAAAGCAAGCGTGCGCGGAATTGGGGTTGCTGTCATTGAAAGCAAGTGGGGGACTATTTTTTTACCTTTTATTAGGTGATCTCTTTGCTCAACTCCAAACCTGTGCTGTTCGTCTAAAATCACCAGGGCTAAATCTTTGAACTCAACTCCTTTTTGGATCAAGGAATGGGTGCCGATTGCAATATCTATTTGCCCGTTTTCTAAATCTCCCAGAAAACTTTTTTTGGAAACTTCAGTGGTTTCGCCCTCCTTAAAAATCCTGGTATCTTTACCCGTCATCATGCCGATTTTTACGTCGAATTTTTCTAGAGCATTGGATACGGTTTTAAAATGCTGTTTTGCCAAAATTTCTGTTGGCGCCATAAAGGCGATTTGATGTTTGTTTTTTACCGCGCTAAGCGCTGCCATTGTTGCTACTACTGTTTTTCCAGAGCCCACATCTCCTTCAAGCAACCGCGACATTGGGACTGTTTTTTCCAAATCTTTTAAAATTGCAAACGCGCATTTTTTTTGTGAATCTGTAAGGCAAAATGGCAAAGAATCTGTGAATGTTTTCATTAAATCAGCGTCCATAGGACAGGCATGAGATTTTTTTTGCATTAACTTTATTTTTTCTTTTAGAACATTAAGCTGTATTAAAAAAAGCTCTTCAAAAGAAAAGCGCGATTTTGCAGCATCAGCGTGCTCAAAAGAATCTGGAAAATGTAATTGCCACACAACCTCTTGTATCGGCAAAAATTTATATTTTTTTATAATTTCAGGTGGCAAAGATTCTTGTATTTGTTCACAAAATCTATAAAGCAAGGGCTTTATTATATATCTTAGCCAGCGCGAGGTAACGCCTCGTGTTTCGGCATAAACCGGCACAATTCTGCCCGTATGCGTTAATTCTTCGTTTTCTCCAATTTCATTTATTCTTTCGTAAGCAGGACTATTAAAATATGGTCCTTCTTTTCCTAAACTTATCTTTCCTGCTACGCAAATAAAATCATTTTCTTTGAGAGATTTTTCTAAATACGGCTGATTAAACCACATTATGTTTATTTGAGCTGTTCTGTCTTGCAAAACTGCCCTGGTTATTGCCATTTTGTTGTAAAAAGATTTTGTGGTTTCTATTTCAATAATTTCTCCTTGTACGCACGCCACTCCACCAAGTTTATCGCGAACTTGATCAATTGTAATTATTTCTGAAAAATCATCATATCTGGCAGGGAAATAAAAAAGCAAATCCTGCACTGTTTTTATGCCGAACTTTTTTAGTTTTTTCGCATAAGCTATTCCAATTCTGGGAATTTCCTCAACTTTTGTCGCAAGCGTTATATCCATGTAAATATAAATTTATTCTACCAGCAGATTGATAAAAATCAAAGTTAAAGGCGCCATAACAGAAAGTTGATGACGCCTTTATAGGAAGTGAGTAGGGGACATGAGCTTCTCCTTTCGTTAGCACGCAGAACAATCCTTTTGTTCTGCCAGTCGGGCATCGACCTGTTGCAAGAATACAAGGTCTTCTGGAGAGAGCTTGTCTCCCCGATTTCGCCTGATGCGTTCGACCATTATTTTAGCAGCAAGTCGATTGCGCGCGGCTACCCATGGCAGCAACTGAATGAGCGATTTTTCGGGAAACTCTTTTTGTAGGCCGTGGATAAAACTTTCTGCATGTTTTTCCGCGCCCTGCTCCCGAATCCATTTCTCTCTGCCCAGGGAGGAAAGATTCTGCCTTTCTTTCCTGCGCACTGCGCTTTGTCTTCTTCTGTGTTTCATAACTCACCTCCTTTCTATGGAAGGTTTAAGTTCCGCATTGTGAAAGAACTACGCCGTTCTTTCTACTGTTTATGCCAAGTTCGTCGAAGTGTGCCCCCAAGGGGATTCGAACCTCTATCACAAGATCCGCAATCTTGCATTCTATCCATTGAACTATGGGGGCTGATAGCGGAGGAGGTGGGACTCGAACCCACACATCCTTACGGACGCCACTTTTCAAGAGTGGTGCTCTACCATTGAGCGACTCCTCCAGATTTTTTTTAGCATAAAATAAGTTAAAAATCAACTTCTATTATTATACTTTTATGATATAATGGAATAATGGCTAAGTTGATATATTCAAAAAGAGCAATATTTCCTAAAGGGGAACAGTCTAAATTTTTGCTTAAAATAGCGGAAAGGCCAAATTTTTCTTGGCATTTGTTAGCTAAAAAAATAAATATACATAGTCGAACTCTAAACGATTGGAAAAGGGAGCAATATTCAATACCTATTAATAAATTAAAAAGGATTTGTAAACTTTTTGACTTAGAGTTGCCAAAGAATATTAAGATAAAAGATCCTTTTTGGTATGTTAATCTTGGTGCAAAAAATGGTGGATTGGCGACTATAAAAAAATACGGTACAATTGGGGACCCCGAATACCGGAAAAGAAAGTGGTTTGAATGGTGGGAGAAAGAAGGAAAAGCTAAAAATACGATAAAAATAAAAATTCCTTTGTTTTCAAGAGAGTTAGCGGAGTTTACCGGAATTGTAATAGGCGACGGCGGAATCACCAAAAACCAAGTAATGATTTCTACAAATAGCATAGTTGATAGAAAATACGGATATTTTATAAAAAAATTAATAAAGAAGTTATTTAACGTTGATGCATCAATTTATTTTGTTGATAGCCATACTTTGATGATTGTTGCCGCTTCAAGAATAAAACTGGTTGAATTTTGTAATAAAAAATTAGGATTGCATATAGGTAATAAACTGAAGCAGGGGTTAGATATCCCAAAATGGGTTAGAAAAAATTCGGAATTTGAAAAAGCGTGCTTAAGAGGAATTATGGATACCGATGGTTGTATTTTTAATGAATGTCATAATATTAAAAGAAAAAAATATTGCTATAAAAAATTATGCATTGTGAGCGCATCTCCCCAATTGAGAGAAACCATTTTTGAAATTTTAGAAAAAAATGGGTTGTCCCCAAAAATCAAAGGCGATAGGTGTGTTCAAATAGAGGATAAAGAAAACATAGAGAAGTATTTTAAGATTATAGGAACAAGTAATCCAAAGCACTTGAAAAGATACTATAAATAGGGCATTATAAAATATAATTAGTAGGGAGAGGTCGCATAATGGTTATTGCAAGAGTTTGCTAAACTCTGACCCTTTATCGGGTCTTGTGGGTTCGAGTCCCACTCTCTCCGCAACGTGGCTATTGACATTTTGTTTGATGAGGCGTAGAAATAAGTAGTATTCTATAAGTTCTTTCCATTGGCCCTTCGCCGAGTCCGATCGGGCATCTTGCGCAGGTATTCTCAACTTGCGCCCACCGCCAGCCCCGAGCACTGGTCGGTAATTTGCCTGGTTAGCCCAGGATGCATGGTTTCGGTCCTCCTTTCCCATGGTCCTGGGTTATTTACACAAATCGTCCTGCGGGACGAGTCGATACAAGTTCGGCACAACGTTGCGCCGAACTTTTTTATTATATTTTTCAGTTGACTAAACACATAAATTATCTTAACATTCAAACGAAACTGATCGTTTTGTTTTGGCCCTTTAACATCTTAAATAAGGAAGTGAGAGATGAAGCGGATTAACCCAAATCTTGTCACAAGCTTGCGACTTTTCATTTGTACTCCACTGGTTTGCTTTTTTCTGATGCGTGGTTATTACATCTCGGCGGCCATGACTTGGGGTTTTGGAGAGTTCACGGATTGGCTTGACGGATTTATTGCCAGGAGAACCTGCCAGGTTTCCAGTTTGGGAAAAATATTTGACCCGATGTGTGATTCTATTTTTCACATGGTTATCTGGTTAACTTTTTTGGCAATCGGCTGGGTGCCTCTGTTTTTCGTGATTTTTTTCTTTGTGAGAGACATCGTTGTCGCCAATATCAGAATTTGTCTAGCCAGCCACAAGACTGATCTTTCAGCAAAAATGAGCGGAAAAGTAAAAGCCGTCTCGCAGGGTTTGGCCCAAATATCCTTAATTCTTATTCACCATTTTTTCAGCCATAGCGACGAGTTTGAATACATTCAGCTGGCGATTGTTTCATTGGCTGCAACAGTTACCTTGTATTCTCTCTTAAACTATGGCATGAATTTTCGTCGAGTGGTGAAAGAGAAGGGGTCTGTTCTTGGATAAACAAAACAATACTCGGGTTGCGCTTGCCTCCCGAGTTTTTTATTTGTGGTATAATAAAAAAATATTCATAGTCAATATAAGCAGCATAAATGAATTATAAAAAATTTAAAAAAGGACCCGTCTTGAGTCACGCCGAAGGGTTTATCCAGCACCACTTTTATAGTAAGGTTAATGACCAGATAAAATTGAGAAATATAATAAGGGAAAACACGAAAAGTGGTGCTGGATTTACAATTATAGAATTGATCGTAGTAATTGCTATTATTTCAGTTTTGGCGGGCATTGTAATAACAAGCGTTAGTGGCTATAAAAAGAAAGCGAATGAGGCTGCTGTGTTGGCTGAATTCAAGCAAATAAAATTGCTCGCGTTAGATTATTATGCCACCAATGGTAAATACGAAGGCTTTTGCACGGGCGCTCCTGTAAACCCTAAATTAGACGACATTATGAGCGCAATAGTAAAATTAAATCCTGGCAACTACAACACTCGCTGCTACGATAAAAATTATGATAACTCGTGGGCAAAAGCAAATAATCTAATTTATATAGCATATGAATATATATTTCCCGTTGCACAAGCAAGGATAGAACGTGATTGCACAGATGACAGATATATGGTTCTTCTTTTTACTGATTATGGCGGTTCTACGAGTGGTTATTGTATAGATTCAGATAGTTCTGCCCCTGTTAGTTTTACGGATTACGGTCCGTCCATTGGTCCTTGCAAATGCCAGTGATTTTTTTTATTCTTCTCTTGCAATTGTAACTCCCCAAACGGATTTGGCTCCCGCGTTTTTTAGGACGAGACAGCACTCTTCCATCGTGGAGCCCGTTGTATAAACATCATCAACTAAAAAGATTTTCTTGCCGGAAAGTGGTGCGACGTCGGACGTCGCACCACTTTTGATTGCAAAAGCGTTTTTTAAATTTTTTTCTCTTTCCTCTTTTTTTAATTCCATTTGCGGGCTTGTATGTTTGATTTTCATCAGGCAATCTGAAATTACGGGAATTTGCAGAGCTCTTGATAACTCTTTTGCCAACTCTTCAGATTGATTGTATCCGCGCTCTTTTAATTTCTTTTTGCTTAGGGGCACAGGAATTAAAATCGCATTTTTCCAAATTTCATTTGTATTTTTTCCGGAAATAACAAAATGTTCAATTAAAATACTTGCCAAAGTTTTTGCTAAATCTTTTAAATATGGTTGATATTTAAACTGGCGGATTAATTTTTTAGTGAGTTGTTTTTCCTTGTAGGGGAGTGCAAAATAAAGACCGGAAAGTTGTTTGTTTTGGCATCGGCTGCATTTCCCAGATTTTTGGTCCGGTGGCAGGCGCATGGGTTTTTTATCGCAAAGACAATAATTATATTCTGAAATATCTAAAAGCGTCCGGCAATCGTCGCACAAATATGTGCCCTCTTTTCTGCACCCAAGACAAAACTTGGGGAAGAATAAATCAAGCATAGTTTTTTTAGTTTTATCTATTAAGTTATCCACAGTGTTATTGTGTTGATTTTATTATATAATTAATCTGAACTCTAGCCAAAAAGAGCCTAATTTTTGGCATTATAGTTCAGACTACAAAATGGATCTAAAATTTTTAGATAAATTGAACATTCTTTCCAACCCGTTAAAAATGTTTTTCCCTAAAAAAATGGTTGGAATTGATATTGGAACAGCATCTATTAAGGTTGTTGAGCTGTCTAGGTGGGGGCAGGGGAAAACATTGGAAAATTATGGAGAAATCAAATCAACCTCTCTTTACAAAGAACCGTTTAGGAGCGTCGAAAGGGGAAGTTACCTGCTTTCTAATTATTTTGTTTCCAGGGCCATCAGGGCTATTTTAGATGAAGCAAAAATAAGGACCAAGGCAGCTATATTTTCAATTCCTGATTTTTCAACTTTCTGTACGTCTTTTGAATTGCCTCCAATGAGCGCGGGAGAATTAAAAAGCGCGATATATTATAATGCTCCGCAATATATTCCCCTGCCCATAACGGAAACAACGTTAGATTGGAAATTGATAGGCGGAACTCCCGGAGATAAAAAGTCGGCCCTAAAAATATTTTTAGTAGCCATACCAAACCAAATAATACAAGATTATCAAAAGGTTGCCCAACTAGCTGGACTAGAACTTTATGCTGTGGAAGCGGAAGCGCTTGGATTGGCAAGGTCTCTTGTCAAAAAAGACAATAGTTGCGTGTGTGTAGTGGATATAGGGGTTCAGAGCACCACCATTAATATAGTTGATAAAAAAAGTTTGAAAAAAAGTTATAGTTTTGATTTTGCTGGAAGTCAGCTGACTTATAGCATATCTTCAGCTTTGGGCTTAGGGCACTCGGAAGCCGAGGAAATAAAAAATAATGAAGGGCTAACCTCTTCAAAGGAAGAGATTTCTAAGACATTGTACTTGCTTGTTGACCCATTAATAATCGAGGTTAAAAAAGTGTTATCGGATTATTATTTACAGGAAGGCAAAGAAGTGGAGATAGTTTATTTGACCGGTGGCACCTCGGCCTTGCCTGGCCTTAGGGAATATTTTTCCGAAGTTTTAAAAAAGAAAGTGGAAATTTCCAATTGTTTTTCTGAGCTTTTATATCCGCCAATTTTAGGGGGAACCCTTGAAAAATTGGCGCCGAGTTTTTCTGTGGCAACAGGAGTGGCGTTAGGGGGTCTGGAAATATAATAGAACCATTTTAGCGGAAACGAATTAAGGCAATATTCGAGGCGCGAGGAGCGAGCCTAATGCCTATGCGCATTGTGAGCTCCGAAACAACGAAGAAGATTGTTTTAATTCGCCCGCCCAGAGGGAAGCCAAAAAATTGCTGATTTCTGCGTTACGGCTTCGTCGGCGTATCGCGGAGGATACAACCTCCTCGCCGCGCCTTGAAATCATCTAATTTTTTGGCTTCTAAGATCGCTTCTATTATATCTCCAGACCCCTGGGGTCTGGAAATATAATGTTTTAATTTAATTTGTTGTATAATAGATAAAAATGGATTTTAGTACGATTTTTCAAATGAGAACAAAAAAGTTTTGGTGGATGGATGTCATCTTCTATTTTGTGATCTCTTTATTGGTGGCCGCCATATTCTGTTATATTGTTTTCTTGGTTAAGAATAGTTTTCAAAGAGAGGATATAAAAAAAGAGATTGTGGCCCTTCAAACAGTCGGCACTATTCAGCAGAAAGAAGACGAAAAGACCGTTATTAATTATCAAAAAAAAATCAGCGATTTCGCCGACTTGTTGAATAATCATGAATTTGCTTCGAACGCGTTTGCTTTTATGGAAGCTGAAACCATGCCGAATATTTGGTTTAAACAATTTAGTTTAGATGAAAAAAATGCAGGGATACAATTATCAGGAGAGGCTGATAGTATGGACGCGCTTAGTAGACAGGTGGCAGTTTTTGAGAAAAATAAGTATGTTATAAATATAGCAACGCTAAATTCTTCATTGGGGGATTCGGCAAGAGTTGCGTTTAATATAAATCTTTCTTTGAGCCAGGACATATTCAGTTATATCGCCAATGCCATGCAGGTCTTAGAGGTAACTACGCCCACAGAACAGCCAGTAGCGCAGGATAATCAAACGCAGGATAATCAGCCGGTTCCCGAGGATGTAATTGTGCCCGAAGAGCAAACGATCACAGATGAACAGCAAAATCCTCAAGATCAAGCTCAGTCCCCCACGAAAAGTAGTGAGAATTTGATAACTGTTTTCCATTTACTTTTAAAACCGGAAGTTATCGGTCTGGTAAATCAGACAAGTCATACTATTACGTTGAGAGTCCCTTTTGGTACGGATGTAAAAAATCTAACGCCGTCAATGGTTATCTCTCCTGAAGCAACGGTATCACCAGATTCTAGTATTCCGCAAAATTTTGAAAACCCTGTTACTTATACAATTATTGCCCAGGATGGCTCGGTGCAGAGTTATGAGGCGAGCGTGATTATCAATCCTCCGCCTGAAGTTATTGAAAACACCAACCAAGCAGGAAATATATGGATTATCATAATAATAGCCGTTATTGTTATTTTGGTAATTATAGCAGTACTTATATTCGTCTGGAAAAAATTTAAGGGTCCAAAACATAATTTTTAATAGTAATCTATATTTAATTAATGCAAGTTGATCGCCCCATCGCTACAGCTTTAATCCTTTTTATCATCTTATTGTTGGTATTCTTTTTGGTGGTTCCAGAATATAAAATGTTTAAATCTTTGCAAATAGAATTTGGAGAGAAAAAAGCAGAGTTTAACGCGCAGTTTGATTATTATAACGCGATAGCCAGCACTTATCAGCAACTTCAAAGCCACAAAGACGATATTGCAAAAATTGATAACGCATTACCCCAAGATCCAGATCTTGGGAGGTTGATATATTTTTTACAGCAAACAGCCAAAAGTAATGGCATGATGGTACAAAATTTATTTTTATCTAAGTCGTCTGCGGTCAGCTTAAAGAATAATAGTAATAGCGTGAAAGATATAACTTTTTCGATAAACGTATTGGGAGACTACGCGTCCTTAGAAAAATTTCTGGTTGCTTTAGAAAAATCAGCACGCATTTTTGAAATTGCAAACATATCATTTAGTTCACCGGCGAATTTTTCGGAGGAATCCTCGGCTAGCCTCTCGGCTCTCACCACGCCAGCATCTTCTCAGGCCCAGACCCAGCAGGTATACAGTTTTAGCCTACAAATTAAAACGCATACATATTAACTTAAGAACTCAGAATTTTGTATCTGGAAGTTAGAATAGGATAATGAATAAAGGATAAATAATTCTAAATTCAAAATTCCATTCAAAATACTAAATACTAAATTCAAGATTCAAAATAAACGTGGCAGTAGTTTTTATATCACCAAAGGAAAGGCAAAAAATATTCTTCATAGGGATTACAGTGGCGCTTGTATTGTTTTTAGCCGTTGTCTTTTTTGGAGTTTTTTGGTCTAAGCCTCAAGAGCCTTCTTCTGTGTTGGTTTTTAATAAGCCCAAGGTTAACATAGACATGAAAATTTTCGATTCTGACCAATTTAAAAATCTTTTAGCGTTTACTGAGATGGAAATACAATACAGTTATATAGCAACCACGATAGACGGCAAGGAGAAAACGGGTTTTATCCCCGCTGTTTCAATAGAAAAAGCAAGAGAGGTCTTAAAGAGTATGGGGTTGGACGTTTCTGAATTAAAAGAGGCGGATATCGGGAGAGACAATCCTTTTGAGCCTTATTATCAGTCGGTAGCAGCGCCCGTTCAAAAATAAAATAATTTGCTACGAAATACTAAAAAATACGAATATACGAAAACGTTTTCGTAATTTTGTAAAAATTTGTAAATTAGTAATAAATAATGAAATTATTACAAGAATTATTTGCACAAGGATTTTTGTCTGAGAAGAAGCTTGACGAACTGAAAAAAGAGGTGGAGAGAACCGGTAAGCCGGAAGAACAGATTATCCTGGAAAAAAATATAACCTCAGAAGACTTGCTTTTCAATCTAAAAAGCAAAGTTTTAAGCATACCTTTAAAAAAAATCGTGGCAGATGAGATACCTATAAATGTTTTAGAAATAATACCGGAAGAAGCATCTGCTAACTATAAAATGGCGGCGATAGCAAGACCCGAAGGCGATGCCAAAAAATTTGTACAGATAGGAATGGTTTATCCGGAAGATATAGCAGCCCAAAACGCTTTAAGATTTTTGGCTAATCAGGAAAATTTTACTTATCAAGTTTATCTAATAACTCCAAGCGACTTAGCGGACCTTTTAAAACAACGTAAAAATATATCTTCCGAAACAAAAGAGGTTCTTGAGGAATTAAAAGAAGGGCGGGGGTCGGATTTGCCCACTACTCCGGAAAAAAAGTTGTCAGTTGAAGCAATTGCAGAAGAGGCCCCGATTATTAAGATGGTCTTGGTTATATTAAGGCACGCCATTGAGGGACATGCTTCCGATATCCACATAGAACCAGGGAGAGAAAAATTAGTAATTAGGTTTCGTTTAAACGGAATTTTGCATCCGAGCTTGTTTTTGCCACTAAAGGTGCATCCGGCCATCGTCGCCAGGATAAAAATTCTTTCCGGATTAAAGATTGATGAAAACAGAGTTCCCCAAGACGGAAGATTTTCTCAAAAAATTAACAATGCAGATCTCGACTTTAGGGTTTCCACGTTTCCCACTCTTTATGGAGAGAAGGTTGAAATTAGGGTTTTGGATCCTTCGACAGGACTAAGATCTTTTGAAGAATTGGGATTGGAAGGAAGAAATTTAGAAACCGTAAAAGAGGCTATAAAAAAGCCATACGGTATGATTTTATTTACAGGTCCCACGGGTTCTGGAAAAACAACAAGCCAATACGCAATTTTACGTATTTTGAATAAAGATTCGGTAAACATTGTTACGGTAGAGGATCCAATAGAATATTCTATTGCCGGTGTTAACCAATCACAAGTTAAACCGGAAATTGGGTATACATTTGCGCGCGGTTTGAGGCAAATTTTAAGACAAGATCCAAACATCATTATGATTGGAGAAATTAGAGACGAAGAAACGGCTAATCTGGTTGTTAACGCTGCTTTGACGGGGCATATTGTGTTATCAACTCTGCACACCAATTCCTCTGTGGGAGTTATTCCAAGGCTCATAGATATGGGCGTGAGATCATTTTTAATACCATCTACTTTAAGGGTTGTTATCTCGCAAAGGCTGATCAGATCTTTGTGTCCGCACTGTAAAATAAAAGTACGGCCCTCAGAAAAAATAAGAAACTATATTTTAGAGAAAGTGAAAAGCATGCCCTCTTTTGCTAAAAATAAAGTTAAGATAGAGGATCCGCTCTTTATACATGCAGCAAAGGGGTGCGAAGCGTGCGGACTTACCGGCTACTCGGGAAGAATAGGACTTTATGAGGTTTTATCTATGTCAGACGAGTTGGCCGAATTGATACAAAAAAACCCTTTGGAAAGTTTGATTTTTAAGGCAGCCCAGAGGCAAGGAATGCTTACAATGGAACAAGAAGGTATATTAAAAGTTTTAAGCGGACAGACCACCGTTGAAGAGGTGGCTAGGGCCGCGGAGGAGAGGGGATAAAATATAAAACGTCCCAGTTTTTATAATCATGAAAAAGATTTTATTAGCAGAGAATGACCCCTTTTTGATAAACGTGTATGCCGGCCAGCTTAGAAAATCTGGTTATAGCGCAAGTATAGCGATAGACGGAGAAATTATCATCAATAGAATTAAGGATATAAATCCGGATTTATTAGTTTTAGACGCCAACCTGCCGGGGCCCGGGGGGATTCAAGACGGACTTTCTGTTTTGAAAATATTAAGAGAAGACACTAATTTTAAAGAATTAAAAGTAGTTTTACTCTCGGATTTTTTTCAGAAAGAAAGTTCCGACCACGGCAACGAATTGGGAGTCATTAGATGTTTTTCAAAAACAGAAAATACCTCAGAGGAGATAGTGGCAGGGATAAAAACAATACTAAGCTAAAAAGAGTGAGTAGTTGGTAGTGAGTAGTTTGTAGTTTTCTAACGTATTTCTACAAAATATCAAACACCATCTGCTGATTATCAACTGACAATGGATTATTTAACCTATATTAAAAAACTTTTAGATATTGTTGTTAAAGAGGAGGCTTCTGATTTAGATATAAGCGTTGGGCATGCGCCAAATATAAGAGTTACCGGCCAGCTAGTTCCTTTAAGTCAAGAGAAAATAGTTTCTCCTAAAGACTCCGAAGGTATAGCTTTTTCCATAATGTCAGAATTACAGCGCAAAAGGTTATTAGAAGAGAAAGAAGTAGATTTTTCTTATGATCACGAGGGTAAGGGCAGATTTAGGGTTAATGCTTTTTACCAAAGAGGTTCTATAAGTTTAGCTTTACGTTTTATTCCTTCAAAAATAAGGACAATAGAAGAATTAAGCCTTCCTTCTATTTTGCACGACTTTGCCGGCCGTCCGCAGGGCCTTATATTGGTTACAGGAGCCACTAGCCAAGGAAAGTCTACTACGTTAGCGGCCATGTTAGACGAAATAAATCACACAAAATCTGTTCACATAATAACAATAGAAGATCCGATAGAATATACTTATCCCGTCGACAGAGCGATTATTGATCAAAGGGAGGTCACAATTGATACATTAAATTTTAATAATGCTTTAAGATCTAGCCTTCGACAAAACCCGGATGTAATTATGGTGGGAGAGATGAGGGATTTAGAAACAATTTCCACAACAATTACCGCAGCTGAAACGGGGCACTTAGTTTTTGCAACCCTACATACTAATTCGGCGGCCCAAACAATCCACAGAATAGTTGATGTTTTTCCAGCAGAACAGCAAAGTCAGATAAGATTTCAACTGTCAAGCTCTCTTTTGGGAATAATTTCCCAGAGGCTTATTCCTAGAATTAAAGGGGGATTTATCCCCGTTTGTGAGGTTCTTATATGTAACAATGCTGTTGCAAATTTGATAAGGGAAAACAAGATACACGAAATCCCGGCTGTTATAGAAACTTCTGCTAAAGAGGGCATGATTTCTTCAAGCAGGGCCATGATTGATTTGGTAAGAAGAAAAGAAATATCTTTGAAAAATGCAGTTGATTATGCATTAGATCCATCAGAAATAAAAAATCTATTAAGATAAATACGAGTAAGAAATGAGTAGATTTTAAAGGAATTTTTACAAACTGATTATGAAGTATATTTATCAAGCCAGATCCAAGGAGGGAAAAATGGAAACCGGTACGGTTGAGGCTTCGTCAAAAGAATCGGCCGCCCTTCTTCTGCAAAAATACAATATTTTTGTTACATCTATAAAGGAGCAAACTCCTTTAATTTTTCGTACAGAAAGCATCAGTTTTTTAAACAAGGTTTCTAAAAAAGATTTGGCTATTTTCTCAAGGCAGTTGGCTGTAATGTTGCAGTCGCGGGTACCGGTTACCCAGAGCTTAAAAAGCTTGGCAGTCCAAACAAAAAACCCGGTTTTTAAAGACAATATTTTAAAAATTTCCCAGCTGGTTGAAGAGGGTAATCCTTTATCGGGCGCGTTTGGCGCATTCCCGGAAGTTTTTAATATTTTTTACGTGAGCCTGATAAAAACCGGTGAGGCGTCCGGAAAAATTTCAGAATCTCTTTCTTATCTTTCAGAGCACTTAGAAAGGGAGCACGACATAGAAGCCCAATTAAGAGGAGCCTTAATTTATCCGGCCTTTGTTATAGTAGTTTTATTTACAATAATTCCTATAATTATATTTTTTGTCATGCCCCGGCTTATAGATTTATTAAAAGAAACAACCTCAGAGCCTCCGGCTTTTACCCGCTTGATGATTGGTTTTTATGGTTTTTTGGCAAGTTATGGATGGATTTTGTTGGTCGGATTTATCTTTTTAGTTTTATTTATAATTTATTATTTTACAACTAAGCAGGGAAAAATTAAGTATGATCAATTGTCTTTAAAAGTGCCGTTTTTTGGCGGGTTTTTAAAAAAGATTTTTCTTGTCAGGTTCGCTGAAAATATTTCTACTTTGATAGGCGCGGGTCTTTCAATAAATAAGGCGTTAGAAATCACCAGGGATACCGTTGGGAATTCTGTTTACAGAAATATTTTAGCTGAAACAGAAGAAAGGGTTTCTGAAGGCGAAAAAATAAGTTCTGTGTTTGTAAAATATCCCGATTATGCTCCACCGTTTGTGGTGCAAATGATACAGGTGGGTGAGGATACCGGAACGTTGGACAAAAATTTAATGGAAATAGTTACTTTCTATAATAAGGAGATAAAAATGGCGGTAGAAACATTTACGGCGCTATTAGAACCCGTATTAATAATTTTTTTAGGAATAGTAGTCGCTTTTTTGGCAGTTTCTGTTATCAGTCCGCTATACGGGACATTAAGCACAATATAAAAATAAGTGAGTAGTCTGTAGTGAGTAGTTTGTAGGTTTTTAAATATTTAAAACAATTCTAAAATGGTTGTAAATTTAAAAAAGCAAGATGGTTTTACTTTAATTGAATTAATTGTTGTTATTGTAATAATTGCCATACTGTCCGGAATTATTATGTTTGCAGTTAGTCAATATATAAGCAAGGGCAAGGACTCCAACATCTTAGGTAATTTGGCCATCTTAATTCCTGCCGGAGAAGTTTTTTATAACGTGGGAAATAACTACGATGGTTTTTGTAACCCGGGACAAAATGGTAATAGTGCTATGCAAAACGCTATCAGGCAAATGCCACAAAACCCTGACGGAGCTTGTTTTGGTGGCGATATAAATGATCCGGATGATTGGACGTCAACCGCAAATCCTGCCGGAATTTGTTGTTACGCCGAGAGTCAGGCTTGGGCCGCCTGCGTTAAAAAATTTACCGATTCTAATAGCGCTTATTGCGTAGACAGTAGAGGCATAAAAAAAGAAATAACTAATACCCAATGTCTTAATTCTGTGGGGGTAAGTTTTAAATGTCCTTAACCACACGTATCTGCGTTTAAGTTATCCACATCTTGCTATTGCGTAGTTTTCTTTAATTTTGTAAAATATAAGAAAGTATATATTATATAAAGGTCGTCCCGTCATCCGACGGGACGCCAGGTTGTATGACTTGGCGAAACTCAAATTAAAAATATAACAAAAAATCAAACAAAAAAATGAATAAATCAAAAGGTTTTACAATTATTGAGTTAATCGTAGTTATCGCCATCATTGCAGTTTTAGCAGCCATCGTATTAGTTAACGTAACTTCATACATCAACAAAGGTAAAGACGCAGCCATAAAGGGTAATATGTCAACAATTGCAACCGCAGCGGCAGTATTTTATTCAAGAGCCACTGACGATACGCCCGCTGGAGGAGGTGGAACATATCTTTCAGTTACGAGCGACCCCGCAGTTTCGGCAGCAATTATCGCTATCACAGCAGCCAACTCTGCCCCTACAACTGGTATTACGGCAACTACTGGCTTAGCATACTGCGTGGAAGCGCCTCTTAAAGACACAACTACCGGTCAGACTATTTGGTGTGTAGATAGCACTGGATAT
>Ga0268276_1001500_pt1 | contig 22729 bp, 39 predicted proteins | sample saktaG_4_FD_190145 | JGI IMG/M metagenome (GOLD analysis project Ga0268276, IMG submission 190145) | Saline water microbial communities from Sakinaw Lake, British Columbia, Canada - sak_2010_1_5_45m | ecosystem: Environmental > Aquatic > Non-marine Saline and Alkaline > Saline ... | reverse complement strand
TCAAGGTTAGTAGTTCCTTGCACCAGAGCCTCAAACTCGATAGGTTTCTTATAATTTACGGCGCTGCCGAGATATAATGCGGGCATCGCCATTTTCCAGGATACCGTAGTCCCTTCATCGGTATTTCCGGTATTCATCGTATAGGCATACCCATCGCTTCCGGATAAGATTGTTCCGTCTATCCTTTCGCACCAGGAATATATCTCATAAGGATAGACCCAACGGCCTACGAAGTTCCCTATGTCGGCAGAGTAAACTAAAGTCTGGTAATTATTAGATATAGGGAAGGTAATATAATAATGGTTCAATTTCTTATGGAACACTCCGGCTATCTGTGTCGTGTCGCTTGTCTGCCTGATTAAATCGCGCCAGAGGTTGTTGATATAATTAGACAAAGGTTTCACTTCCAACTGGTTGTTGGTATAGGATGCGATTAAAGAGGTAAGGCTATCCCGCGAAGGATATACAATATCATTTCCTACATAGGCAAGTCCGTTTATGGAAAGACAGGTAGTAGGAAAGTATTGCACAAAGGTAAAAGTGTAAACATTCGCCCCGGCTGCGTAAATCACGGTATATTTATCGCAGATTATGGCAATCATCCCGCTATCCGACCCGCCATAGGTTCTGTAACCCCTTATCCTATCACCTACGGGCAGCACAGTGCTTAGATCGAGCGTTCCGGCATCGGTAGCCCCTGTCCAGGAGGTTGCGCCGTTTGCAGAGTTCGTCTTGCAGAAAACCGCCAGCATAGGGGTATCTAAGTCATTCGTCCAGACCTTATCTCTATGCACCCAGACACAATCGGACTTATCCGGTAGATTGGCATCGGAAGAAAGGTCAGATATTGCCCCTGCCGCAGTGCTTTTACGGAGTTTACCGCCATCCGCCATAATAAGTTCATTCTTAAACATTATACATTGGCCTTGGGCGTCATCGGCGCGTCCTGTGTCTATGGCATCAAAGGTATTTATCCCGTCAAATTTACCCCAGGCAGTCCCGGCCCGGATTATTACATCAGTAGAGCCGCCATCCCACTTGGCCTCAAACATAATCCTGATTTTCTTGGTAGTCCCGTAATCCGAATCTAACTGGACAGAGTTAAACTTAGCCGAACCGTCGCGTTGAGTAACCACGCCGAGGTTAGACTTAACATCCTTCTTAATGAAACCGTTGAGGAGATCGTAGATGAAGTCCGGCGGGCTGTTAAGCCTATCACTCGTCCTGTTTAACCCCCTAAAATTCTGAAAGATTGCCTGTTTTAGCATATTTACATCGGTTCAACAAAAATACTTCCGTCCGATAAGTCAGGACTTCTGAATAATCTCTTAAACTTATCAAGTGAACCTTCATTGTTGCGCCCATCCCCGAATACCTTTGCGTAATAAACCTGCGCCTGAACATTCTCTTTATAATGTAGGATTTTGTAGGTTGTAAAATCTGCCAGCAAAGTAAGGTCAAACCCCTCCGGCATATAAGATGTCCCCGTAGGCGTCGCAGTGTCATATGGCGTGGGATTTTTCCATCCTCTATACTTAATCAATTTACCATCTGCATTGGCATCCGGTATCGGGTAAGGTTTCCAATATCCCGCGAACTCGTATATCTTATTCGGTATCCCTGTATCGGTCTGCGTCTTGTATTCCCGGTCAAACCTCTGGGGGGTATAAAATACGACTTCTGTTGCTTCGTTGTAACGGAAACTATCCTTATCAAAAGCAAATAAATCTGTCGGGTCAGCGTAGGTGGAAACATTCACGGTCAAGGTCATCGTAACATTAGTTTCAAGCGGCTTTAACCGGTCATTAAAGGCAATATCATAAAGCAACTCGTTTAGGGTATTAAATGCCAGTAACGATATCCCGCTTAATCCGGTGGTAGAGGCGAGTTGCGCCTCGCCCAAGTTTGCCATTACCTTATTTATCAACTGTAAAAGTGTCTGCTTAGCCATTTTTATCCTATCCCCGCAAGTTTTAAACTGTTCATTTTCTTTTGATAATCATCTGTGATTTTCTTTAAATCATTCGCCTGTTCAAGTATCTGGTATATATCCTGCAAAAATTTAGATGGTTTCATCGTTTCGCTGATGTTGGTATTGACGGCGTGGACATTAGTATTCAGCGCGGATAATTCTTTTTTCAGGTTATTCATCTCAAAGACTAAATTTCCGATATTGCTTTTTACATCGTTGGTCTTGGAAACTTCTTTGTGCTTATTCTCTAAGTTAGAAATAATATCCTTGTTTAAAACGGTCATCTTATTGATAACCTCTGTAAGATGTCCGGTATAATCCTTATGCGCGGTAGGTATCTTTTTAAGTGCGGTATTGATATCGGATAATAACAACTTCAACTCAAAAATCCTATTGGTATAATCAGGGATAATTACTTTCGGGATATTCACTACCGGCGCAGGAACTAACGGGGGATTAACCGTAACATTTAACGCATCCTTTATGTCCGCGAGTGTCGGGATTTCGGGAATAATTATTTTCTTTATTTCTTTTAATATCGCCTCAAAATCTTTCTTGTTATCTGTCTTATCCAGTTTATTTATCTTATCGATTAACTTAGCGTAAGTTTCCCCGATATTTTTAAGGGAGTTCCAGATAGCCCGTATTCTGTCAGTTTCTTCCTGTATGGAATTCATCTGCACCATGCTTTCATCCGTAGCATAACGCGGGGTTGCGCCGCCGGTATCCCATAAAAGTATCACTTCTTCTTTATCGGGGAAATTTATCGGGCAGGCATAATTTCCCGTCGATGTCCCGATTTCAAATACATTAGATGTGGAACGCGACTTATTTACTGAACCGTCATTATTATAAAGCGTATATCCGACGGTAGATAATCCGGCATTTGCCGCACCAAAATTAACCGTCTTTAAATGAACGCTCACTCTATCACTCCTTGTTTTTTAAGTGCCTTAAATGTTTCAAACATTTTCTCATTATATTTCTCTGTGTTCTCTTTCCTACGCTTTGCAACCGCCTGTAAATAACGCCTGTGGTATTCCTGGCAATGTTCTGAACCGCAGTGCAAGGGTTCTATCCCACCCCCCCTCGGGTTCATATCGTCGATATTACTGGTGCGGATAAACTCAAACATCTGTGTATCTTCCCATTGAAACCACCGTCCGCAATAGGTGCAACGCTTCTCGCCGTATAACTTTGTCTTTAACAAAAACCTATGGCCGCAGAACCTTCCCGTTCCGTCAACCTCTACGGAATGAGAATCCTTCTTGCGTTGTTCTATAACATTGCCCTTTAGGTCTTTATCCATTTTCCTTATATTCGCTGTGCCTGTAACACTTATCACACTTCTTATTCTTGTTGATACATTTAACTTTTAAGCAAACCTCAACTTTCCAGTTTGCCCTACTTTTGAATCCCATCTATTTATAAACTTCTTCCCGTTTACTACGAGGGTATGCTGCTGTGCCATACCATACCTCTCCATCGGGAATATCTTTTGTAACTACCGAACCAGCCCCGACTACCGCCCTCTCGCCTATCGTTACACCAGGAAGGATAATCGAGCCCATCCCTATAACCGCGCCTTTCTTAACCAAAATCTTGCCCCATTTATCCTTACCTGCCGGAGGATGCTTGTCATTGCTAAAACTAACCCTCGGAGCAATGAATACATCATCCATAATAGTAACGCCGTAAGGAATAAAAGTGTGCGCGCCGATTCTAATATTATCGCCAATAACCACATTATCGCCAATCTCGCAAAACTGGCCAATCGAACAACCTTTGCCGATTTTTGCTGTGTTATATACATTAGAATTAGGCCAGATATTCGTTCCACGCCCTATCTTGTAGGCCTCCTCTATTAAATTGCTCTTTACCTGGCGCAATAGCAATTCCGTATCCTCTAAGGTGCAATGCCCGCCGATATATTTTTCAAAGATACTCTGAAACTCCGGCTGACGGTAAGAGTGCGCGCCTAACTTATCAAGCCCTTCATTCCTGATATGCTCAAATCTGTTTACTATTCCTTCATAACCATAACCGAATTGCTCGCAGATTTTCTCTTGTTCTTTAGCACAAGCCAGGAATACGCAGTAACGCGTCAACTCCAAGAGCTTCATCAACTCGGTTGCGTCCGTGCCGCCGTGTTGTAATTCCATATTGATACCGGCATCGGTAAAATATTTCACTACATCCATCGCCCTGTAATACTTATCGTGATTATAAGATAAAAGTTTAAGATATACCTTCATGTGTTCGGTAATATACGGATGCTTACCCAGGCATGGAGAATGGAATATCAAAGAGCCAGTAAGTTGTGCGGTAGTGCCCACCATGCAGGACGAGTGCACCACGACATACTTCGGATTAACTAATTCAATATACTTGTTGGTAATCTCCACAAAGTTTTCTATATGCGGATAGCAGATGTGCAGGATTTCAGCTTCAATAGGTATAGGAGTTACGTCCCTGATATCATAAGTCTGCACTTCATACTTTAGGCTCAATATATCCTTGAGTGCGTTGCCTATTTCACCCATGCCGATAATGAGCGTCTTCATTCTGCCTCCATCACATCTATCACTGATTTATAATTTTTCCTGTAATCGTATCTATCTTCAGCCCAGGAGCGCATACGCGAAGAAGTCAATGGGTCGTTATTGAGTTTCTGGTAAATATCCCTCAACTCGTCAAAGGTAGTCCATAAGCACTCTTCCGGAAACTGCATCTCCGCTCCGGGCCAGGTATGCACCAAAGGTATCACCCCCAGCGCCATCGCCTCGATTATATTCATCGGGTTTCCTTCGGCAATGGATGTAGAGATGATGAATTTCTTATCCTTAAGGAAGTCCTGCACGAAACCATGATCGGCTTTGTATCCTGTGTTAAACCATCGGGTATTAAGGCGCGGCATTACCTGTTCGAGGTAATACCACCGGCGCAAGTCCTGATTTCTGCCGATATGTTCAAGTTTAATGCCCGGATTTAGTTTAAATAGCTCGCTTATCGCCTGCACGCATAACTCAACGCCCTTTTTCTCGTTGATATCGCATATCCAGGCTATCTTATCCGGGTTCTTCGGCGTATCAGACGGTTTCCATTCGTCCAAATCAACCCCATTCTTGATAAAAGTAGGTTCTATCCCCTGGACGCGGCACTTAAAAGAATGCAGATGCGCCTCGTTGAGCATAAATAGCTGCTTAACATTTTTCCATTGTATCGAACCCAAGTCAGCCCAGCCATCCGCGCTGAAAATCTCAAAGGAACGCAGGATAACATATAATGGTTTAGTATTCATCAAGGGATCAGAAAGCATAATCGCGTATTTATCCGCCCAATGAGAAAGAACAATATCGCACCAATCTAAATCCGGTCTAATCTTTTCAGGTATTACATACGGACTGATATGCCACTTGACTTCATGGCCGCGAGATTCTATATACTTTGTCCAGTATCCGACCCAAGTATTAGGCCAGGGCGTTATGCACAATATTTTCATTTTCCCAACTCCCCCTTTTTATCGTATCATCATTAAATTCTTTCCTCATCCGCAGGACTTCTTCAAATCTAAGATTTTTATTGGATTGACTTGTGCTTTTCCACATCCGGTAATATCCGAATGGCATCTCTACTGCCTTTAATGTAAAACCCTTATTGTAACAATCAAGACCCCACAGGTAATCAGAGAGTATGTCATAATTTTCGCGCAGATCAGGTATGCCTTCCTTCTTATAAGAAATAAACGCATAAGTAACCATTCCGGATTGGCGTTTTTGTCTTTCATAATCAAAGGGAATCGGTGTCTTGTAAGCCATCGGTTTCCCGTAATAATCTATGATAATATAACCGCCATATACTATATCGTATCCCTGATTATGGTAATCAAGGGCAATCAGTGTCCTTTCCCTGAATTGAATATCGTCATCATGTGCGATTGCGATAATATCCGACTGCGCTTGTTTTGTAACAAGGTTTATGCTCTTTGCATAATTTAATCTGTCTGCGTTTATAATAGATACCCGCGAATCTTCTATCTTAATATCTCTTTCCGGGTCATTATTCACAACGATAAGTTCAATATCCTTTACTGTCTGATTTAAGACGGATTTATATGCCGATTTAAAAAAGGTATCCCTAATGCTTGGCATTATATAAGTCATTTTCGGTTTCATATAAACAACTCCGCCCAGATTGCCATCGCTTTTTTTAGGTTAATAAAATACTCATTGCAACCAGGCAACTTTTGCGCCAATTCAATGTAACAATCTATCGGATTATCTTTAGTCAAGATAATATCATCGACAGTGTGCCATAAAATTTCGTTTATCTTATATCCCGATGATTCCTGGATAAGATTTTTCCATACATCTGATGCCCTGTTGTGATAAACGAAAGGATGCCCGGAATGAACGCCTAATCCTAAATGGTCAAGTATCTTCTTGGCGAACAGACCGCACCAGATATCATCATATCTGTCGTAAGGTTGACCTTCTCCCATCAAGGGAAAATACATTAAGGGCGTTATCTCGCTGGCAAATACCAGGTTCATCCCACACATCGGGAAATATTTGCCTCGCGGGATGATTTTGTCTATCAACTCTATATTCTTGTTTTTAGTTAATTGCTGTATTGCGTCAAGATCAGGGTCGCCTGTCCATAATCCGTGATTTAAAACACACTTCATTTCCCGGTTTTTATTAAAATACGGCACACCCCGCGTAGGGATATTACAGGTATATTCCCAGGCATTATCAAATATGGTCATATTCAAATAGTTAATATACGAATCAAGGTAATCGTAGGGCTGGCAATCATCATCAAGCGTTATAATGATATCCGCGCCCTGCTTGTATGCCTTATAAAATCCATAAGAACGGATTGCTGAACTGCGCCTTGATATAATCCAGGATTTATCTTTTAAATCACTATCTATATCCTGCCAGCAATAATGTTGTATATTATCCGGCAATGAAAATGTTTTATTCGGGTTATCCTCAACCACTATCAATGAATAATCCTTGAATTGTTCCTTCCATTTTTCAAGGAAATCTAAAATCTTATCTGGCCTGATAGTCGGGATAACAATAAATATCTTATTCATTGAAAGTAATAAATAATAATTTCATACCGTCAGCCACCAATCTCCGGCTACAACGGAGTAATGGAATTTTTCTCCTGGCAGCAATGTATTATGCACTGCCGCAGACACGCCATTATGTTTTCTGGATTTCACGGGCATTTGCTTGACATCATAAAAATCATGCCCTCCCAAAACTCCGCCTGATTTTATTTTAGGCCGCCATGCTTCAATGTCCTGCTTTACGGAAATATAATCATGGGCGGCGTCAATATAAACAAAATCCAAAGAACCATCTAAAAAATCTTTGGCGGCCTCCACAGAAGTCTTATAATGCCAGATAATCCGTTCATGGAAAGGGGCTAAAATATAATTTGCCGCATCCTTTGCGACATCCGATAATCCCCTCTCGTAACAATCTACTAAATGCAAAGTCATATAAGGATTGAGCATTAAATTCTCAAAAGCGTTAAGCCCCATCCACACGCCGACTTCTACTCCCACGACAGGTTTATTATCAAGGAGCGATTTTTTTCTAACCGATTGAAAGAACTTTCTCATAGAGTTCCTCTAATTTACCGATATAATTCTCCAGACAAAATTCCATCCTGTGTTTTATAACATTCTTGCGGCATTCCCTGTGTTCCGCCCACCTGTCTTTTATCTCTTGCATACTCTCAACCTTAATCCCCATGCCGTAATCCTTGATAAAATCCCAAGAGGTATCGGCATTGAAACATATAATCGGCAGGCACGCCCCCATATACTCAAAGAGCTTATTCGGTAAGGCGTTCTTCCACTCCGGGGTCTTAAAGCAATTCCCCACCAAACCCCAGTCATGGCAGCCCATTTCCTTTATAAATTTATCGTATCCTAACGGTTCATGGACTATCGCGTCCTTATAATCTTTCCTTACTTCCTCATTCTTGCGCGGCGTATAAATATGAAACGGTATGCCTATCTCTTTGCATTGCCTGGCAAACTCGATATAGTTAGCATACTTAAAAAATCCCCAATCCTTCGATAACTCCTTATCATTATCTATCCTGCCTTCGTAAACGAGTGCCTGTTGGTAACGGATAAAATCTACCCGATAAAATTGCCTCGGCAATGCCGAAGGGAGAACTATGCAAGGTTGAGAAAGAGCAAACTCGTTATGCACTATCTGTTTCATTGCATCGCAGACATAAACAATACCATCCGCTAACTGGCAGTTATTACGCTCGTCGGTTGATAATCTAAAGATAGCCGGATCATTAGCTTCTATTACCTCATCGTCTGTCCGGCGCAACAACATCGAGTCGTGCATATCAAGGATCACTTTACTTTTAGGCAATAACTCTTTAATGATAGTAACAAACCAAGATGGTTCATTATGGCAATGGAAGATATCCGCGTCTTTGTGCGTCATAATAGCATTACGCATCTGGTGGATATCCTGGTAAACCATCATCGTTTCATAAAGATCGGAATACTGCGTAACCTTATTGGCGATAGAATGAAGTTTATGCCCCCGTTGCATAAGACAAATTGATGTTTTCTGCCCCCTCATGCAACCGTGGTTGGAAATTGCCACTATCTTTAATTTTCTTTCCATAAATTTAAAAAAGGGGAGGGTTATTAGCCCTCCCCGTTACTTCTATGCTGCTACTCTGTTGGCCCTGCCGTCCTGCGTTCCAGCTCCCCATCTATTCTGGTCATACAAGGGAACATAATCCACAAAGCAAGCGACTGACCCGGTTGAACAGACATTGGTTGAGCAAATGATGTTAAGGTAACTGCCAGCCGCGCAAATCTTGTTTACCGCGACTGAATCAATAACATACTCATTAGAAGAAGTAGAGGCAACTGCTACGCCTAATCTTGACGCATTGCGGTAAAGGGCAACAATCTCTTCACCCTTTCCGTGTGTAGAAGCCGCAATAACCCCGAACTTCAATATCTTGATCGGCCCTTTAGGATAGAACCTCTCAACATAGGTGAGTTGTTCTGTTTCACTATTGGCAGCGGCTGCGCCTAAACCAGGAGCTGAAGCCCCTCTTTTATATCCGAACCATAACCTTCGGACATCAGCGAAAATCCCGTCATTATACATTTTCTTCTCTCTCGTTAAAAGTTAGGTAAGGGCGGCTGATACCGCCCCTACCTATGTGAGTTACCCAGACGTTACCATGACTATCCTGGAAATACCTTTGCCGGTGGAATTGAGGTCATCCTCAATGTTCCACATCTTCTTGAACGCCTCAATGGCAATCCAAGCGACTCCTTTTGAGCGGCCATAATCGGTAGGAACTTTCATGCGGACTTCCGGGAGCAATGCGATTGCTTCCAATACCGCTTCCTGGCCGAAGAAAATAGCCTCGCCATAGATGGAATTTTTGGTATTTGAGAGGAACTGTGCATCTTGGACGAACCGGGTTGAGTAATACTGCCCGATTTCGTTCTTGTGCCTAAATTCAGGCGTGGTGTATTGTGCAACGGCCTGAAGATAGTCGTAAATACCCCTCTTGGTATTTACGGAAACAATGGCGCGATATTGACCATCCGAATATTTCGGGATGAGGATAGTTTCCATCTTATCCACAACATCACGCACATTTTTATCTGACATATTCGCTGTTGCAGTAACGGTAGCGACTGAATTGCTTGTCCAGGCTGTCGTTGCGGTGTTGGTGCAGACTGCCACATACGCGGCCTTTGCAAACTCAACATACGCCAAGCTGTCAAGAACCTCCAGCTGATCGGCCTTTAAGGTCTTGGTAGAGATATTTTCCGCGTCAAACTCGGCTAAATTCTCTAACTTATTTGTGTAAGGCACGGCGTTGCCGATTTCGGTTACGACTACGCTATCCTTGACTACCAACCATTTGTGTTCCGGTATGGTTGAGGTTTCGTTTAAAGTTGCGCCTTTGGTATCGATCTTCAGGGTTTTATCAAACGCTTTGTTAATCTGCATATTTCTATGCAGGCCAGACTATATCATCAGCCAACTAATGCTGTTTCGCGTATAGTCGTTGAGGATTCCAGTTCCGATTTTCTTAATCGGTGATTACTTTCGCAATTAAGTTGATTTACTATTTCAGCAAATTTCCTTTCTTCTTCGGTATACGGACAGAAATTCGGATTACCCGGCCTTGCGCCGTTACTTAATCTGCTATTCACAAAACGCAAGGTCATTTTTGCCTGTCCATCCTTAACCACAAGATAAGGAATAACTGCCTCAAGAAATAACTTCATTTGCGATAACCTTCCAATAATCACCTTGTAAATATCTTGATGATTAGGGTTCGCATAACTTAAATGATGGGTTTGGATATAATGTTTTATCCCCATTCTTTCAAATATGCTTATCACTTTGTTAATCATATTAGGAGAGGTATTGCTTAACTGCATCACAGGACAAAGATTAAATTTACCATTTCTCCGTCCGTTAATTCCTATGCTTCCTTCTCCGTCAATGATTCCCCCTAACCAAGCAAGTTCGGTCTCTGTTACCTGCTGATTGACCTCGTGTATAGAAGATTTTTCCATTGTTAGGACTCCTATCTTTTGGGGTTGTTCCAGCATATAGCGAAATTTTAAGTCTACCATTTTGTTAATAGACGGTATCCCCTGACTTTGCACCTAACTGTTCCTTGATATCAACGAATTGCTTAAAAACAAATTCGCCGATATTCTGTTCCCTGATACTCTTTGATAGTTTGTTATTGGTTAGCGAACCACCAAGAGAGTTTGTTACCCAATACTGGCCTACTCCGACTCCCATGTGTAATGCTCCTTAACTTATAATCCCATCTTTCGCCTGCGTTCCTGTGCCGCCCTGATTTCATCCTCCGGAGTTTCCTCTTTCGGTGGCGGTGTCGGTTCGGGTTGCCTATTTGCTCCCCCTTCGCCGACTGCTCCCGGCGGTGGCGGGGTAGGCGGAACGGTTGGCGTATTTGATTTTAACTTGTCCATCTTTATCCTCGATTCTGATACGGCAGCATCAACCGCATCTTTAAATGATTTTCCGGATTGGATTAACTGACTGGCGCGGATAGTGATTGCCGGTTCTAAACCTAAATCAATCAGGTCTTTGTTTTTTTCCTTAACCTCATTGATATAAGTATTCTGGGATATCAACGGTTCCAGGTTACGCAGAGTTTCCTGCGCTGCCTTGCTTGTGGCGGTCTGAATTAACCGGCCCAATTCCTCTCCTGCTTTCGCAGGGTCTAACTGAGCTATCTCCAAAATGCGAGCCGCTTCCTTTTGCAAATCAGTATCGACTACCGGTGCGGTTGGTTTCGGTTGCGTCTGTGTCAACCGTGCCTCTAAGGTTTCCTTCTCGGACTTAATCTCCGTGATGAACCTGTCCTTATCGGCTAACTGCTTTTTGAGCGTTTCATTTTCACGCCTTTGCTCTTCGGCGGGGTCTGGTATCGGCGGAGTAACTGGCGCGGGCGGCGTAACCGTCGGGTCTGCCGTTGGCGGAGTTACTTGCGGAATAACCTGGTCTCCCATTTAAATCCTCCTTGTTTGGCAAGGTTTCCTATTCGGAAGTGCCTTGCGTATGTTTGTCAAAATTTTCCCTAACTTCTTTTGCTAACTGTTCCGCAAAATTTATCTTGTCATCTATCTTAGCAATGATGTCATCGATTGCTTTAATTGTGGCGCGTGCCACAAGAGTTTTATCAGAATTGAAGTCATCTTTTAAATCCTGTATCGCATCCCGATAAATCGGGTAAATTATCTCATCAATTAGAACTTTATATCCCTGATGCGTCTTTAATCCATGCAGGGCATCACCACGCAGGATATCTTGCGTAGGGTCGCTCATAACCCCGCCCTTTTCTGTCTTTTCCTATGCTCTGCTATCTCTTTCATGTTGGCAGCAAATATCGCCCGTTTTGCCTGCAATCCTCCGGCTTTCTTCCCTGCCTTTATTTTCTTTTCGGTTGCCTTGCCAAATTTACCGAGTGTCCCCTTTTTCTTCATCTTCGCTGCGGCTTTTTGTATCCAGAAATTTCCCGACATTAGAGTCCCTGTGCCTTTCTACGCTTCCAGCGCGCTTTTATTTCTTTCTTGCCGTATGCAATATCACTTGTATTGGCATATAAAGCGGCAAGATATTTTTTTACGCTCCCCTTCGCCGTGCCGACTTTCTTCCCGCGCGAACCGTCAGGATTTTGTTTATAGACAACTTTCCCGATGTGCATATATGGCATATTACATCCCTCCTGATGGGGGCATCATCGATGGCAATGCACCGCCGCCTGGGGCGGGTAATTGTCCCCGTTGCCCTGGTTGCCCTGGCGCTGCCATTCCCTTCATCAAATCCCTTGCTTCTTCCGGTGTCCTGATTAACTCTTCGTAATCGTCTATCTCGGATGTCTGCCAGAGTTTCTTCCAGACTTTATCTATCTTGGTAAGCGCGGTAAGCGTAGGATGAGATAACGCGGCCTGCAAAGCATCTTTTAACTTAGCCAAGATCTCTAACCTATCTCCGAATTGGCTAACGCCGGATGCCTTAAAGTCGTAAGCCATCTCGCCCTTGTCAATGATATCCTTCAAGACTAACTTTGGGATTTTCTTTGTGCCGTTTATTGTCGCCACGCCGTTTACAACCTGCACATCATCTATCTCGTTCATCCCTATCAGCCGATCAACCTTTGCCTGGTCGAATAATTTAGGGTTAGTGATAACCCTGAATATCTTGCGGATTAGGGGAATAAAATAATCTGTTTCGATAAAGCGCCCGACATCTAAAAAGCGCTGGTCTATCATCTGCATCTTCAAGCGATACTCGCCTAAAGTATCTCCCGATGCTCCACTGCCTCCCATCTCCGGCGCGCCCTGAACAGAACGGCTGATACCGCTTGCGTCCTGGTCTATTTGGTCTATTATAGTAAGGCCCCGAAGAACATCAGAGATAGCTGATACCGGCTGACGCTGTATTTTCACCGCGTTGATGTCCTTCATTTTCCATACAGCAAGCGGCTTATATTTTATGGTAGTCGAGTCTTTTACTTTGTTATCGTCTATGACGATAATATCCATCGAGGATATCTTTAAGCTGTCAAATCCTAAGTTAATACAGGAGTTCATCAGCTCCTGCAACCCGCGCGTATTCTCGATATAGCCCCTGCCGTATGAATCGTATTTCCTCGGCTTGACCCTGCACCATTGGAAGGGGATAAATCCAAATATATTCTCGTAATCGACTAACTTATATTTTCCGTTAAGCATTACTATCCGGTGTTTCTCATAGACGCCTTTATCGTTAGGTATCTCCACATAATATTCATCAACATCTACCACCTGATATTTGGAAGGAATAGTCAAATCCTGCGTGCCGTCTATCGACTTGACTATCATCGTCAGTTCTTTGTTGCTTTGTGAAGAATTAGGATTGGCGGTTGACTCTTGGGCTACTGTTTCCTGCACCGCATCATCGAGGAACTTCTGCACCACTTCCTTGTTATAGCCGAACTTGGATTTCTTCGCCTGTTGGATTACATACGATATATCCCTGCGGTAAAGGTCTATGGCAAACCGTGCCTTCTCGATATCATGCCCGCAGTCAGGGTCAAAGATGACATTGTAAACGGAACGCCAGATGAAATCTATCCCTGTGCCATCCTCTTTCATAATCATCTTGGTAAATCCTGTGCCAATATCTATTGCCTCTTGTATGACAAAATCAACCTGGCTATCGAAACCGCCCGATTGCAGAAGCACATCGATTAAATTAGTAAGGGCATAAGCATTGTCCTGGTCGGTTTTCTCAACTCCGGTAATATCATGGTTGCGCTTCTTGCCGAATACCATCTTCTTTAGATATGATTTGGCAATCTCGACCTTCTTGGCTTGCAGAGGAATATAAATCTTGGTCTGCCATTCCTCTTTCTTATCCCAGGATGCGGGAGAGACGCAACGTATCTGCTGTTCGCACTCTTCCCATACCAGTTTAAACTTATCGCGATATGCTATACCCGATGCCCGGCACTCGCCCAAATGTTTAATCAATACATCTTCGGTCATAACTACACTCCGATTTTATAATGTTCATCTTTCTCTTCTGAACCTTGCTTCCAGCTTTTCCCGTCCTTGCGCATCACATTAGGGCAGGATGAACGCACCGGATAAGTAGCAAAGCATCGATTATTTGACGCCCATTCATTCCTGAATGCACATAAGTCGTTAGTGCAACAGTAAAAATGCTTAATCTGGCCTTCCACTAAAATCCTCCGCGCCCGCCGCCAAATTGGTTATCGAAGTTAATCGGCGCAGACAAAATCGTTTCCCCTAATGCCATCTTCCATAATGCTAACATGCAGGAAATAACGCTGTCATCATAAAAACCTTCCTGCGCCCCCATGCCCTTGCGCCTGGTATCATCGGAGTAAACGAATGTCGGCATCTCGTTAATAATCTCCTCTGCCCTGATTTTAATTCTTCCCTCACGCAACATCTTCAGGAAGTTATCAACAAGCAAAGGTTTAGTCGAGTAAGATGTTTTCCAGCCGAGCATTTCCTTTTCGGTTTCGCTTTCCTTGTCAAAGTCAGTGCGATGGTAGATATTCTCGTATTTATCTTTTAAGCGTGTCAGGAACGCCAGGCCCATGCCGTTTATCTCCGGTATCACTAACGCCTGGTTAAAATAATTTAAGACTGGAACAACCTTGCCCGCCAATAAGTCCGGTTGTATCTGCCCGCGCCAGAAGGCAACCTGATCCCCGGTGTTGCAATCAAATACAGTCAGAGTCGAATAATCTAAACCTATGCCTTCCGAAATATCTACCCCGGCCTGATAGGTATGCGTCGAGTTTACATCATCAAACATCTGCACATCGTCAAAGAGCCGTTTCGGTTTAGCGATAAATCTTTTCTGCTGCTGGATATATTCAACCGGGATTACCGCCCTATCAGAAATCAAACTCTCATCCCAAACACCGTAAACAAATTGTTTCTTCCAACTCTCCGGACGCTTCAGCATATCGGAAAGGTAATCTTCCGGCAGGTTGTCTTTATTATCAAGCATCGAGAACTCTATCAATTCGCAATCAGGGTCTTTGTTTTGCTTAAATTGCTTAAAGCCCCAAAAGAGCGCCGGGTTACAAGTCATAACTATCTGCCGGAAAGGTGTAGTCTGTAAATTAAGCCGGGAGAGTAAAGTTTCATAAGTCTTTTCGTCTATCTCCTCGACTTGATCTATCAATGCAAAGCCTAACTCCATCCCGCGCATTTCCATCTGTGATACGGTATCAAGATGGCGGAATAAAACTTCTGTGCCGTTTTTAAGTTTCAATTCCCCATGCCCTTCATTCCAGTTAGCAATCCATTCTTTTGGCATAAGGTTGAAAAAGTCCTTTTGCACGGTATCGCGTAATTCCGGATAGGTAAGCCGTCCGATTAACCCGCGATTATTTGGGATAGTAAGATGCTGGCAGATGATTTTCAAAAGAGCAGCGATTGTTTTGCTTGACCTAAATGCTCCCGATAAGAGAAGTTTTTTAGTCTTGCTTGCCAAAGTCAATTCTTGCTTTGGCAGAAGCGTCAAAGACTTCTCCACTTTCCCGTTTCTTTCTATCTTGAATACTTGCGGCATTGTTTTGGATATAGACTTTTACCAATTCGCCTTCAACTTTACCAGAGTGTTCGACTTTTTCTTTTAATTGTCCTTTTGCTTTCATAATCAACTCTGCTGCTTTTAACCGATTAGTCATATCAGGCACTTCTAAAAATTCATTGCTTATAACTTCATCTGTGCCAATTTTCTCAATTCTCCCTTTTTCGCCCTTTTTATATTGATGCAAATAACCCACAACTTTATTCGCTTCAAGTGCTTCTAATAAAAAAAGAGCTAACTTTTTATCAGTTAACCCTTGTCTTTCCATCCAGTCGCATAAAGAAGTCATTTTAGTTTCTAAGCGCGACCCTGCTTTTGTGGCAGTATTATGCGAATATCCGGCTGAACGAGCCGCATTATACATATTCATTCCGTTTATCCGATTTTTCTTATAAAGTTGTTGTCTTATATTCATATTTTTTAAAAAGTAGGGCGCAGAAGAAGTCTTTTTGCTTAATAGCGTTTATCTGGCTTGTGCTCCTTGCGCCCCCTAATTAAAGTTTACTTATAATTTCTTGAAAGTAAGGTAATATTTTATTTTCGTCAATCCTTTCTTAATAACTTGCTCACAATACTGCCTCGACCAACGCCTGCCTTCAAGATATGCTATCCGACGATAAGTCAACTTGTTGTAATAATGCCAAAGGATCAACTTACACTCCAAAATAGTTAGCCTGCGCGCACGAAAATATCTTAAAATCTGCACAAATTCTATCCAATTTTGAAGGTAATACTCATTGTTTAGTTTTTTAGACATAATAAACAAAAAAGGCGACCTCTACACCTATCGGTGTAAAAATCGCCTCTCTTTGTCAGTGCCTTTCAGCACCTCATCAAGTCAACTATTTAGTTATCTTGCAATTTTCAGGTGTTTCTATATCCTCAACTACGGTTATTGTTTTATCAGCCCACTTGATTTTAGCCTCACCATGAGATAATAACTCTATGAGTTTATCTAAAATCTCATAACGCTTCTGGAGTTTATCTTCAGGCAATAGCAATCTCCCGCTTTTCTTTTTGCGCTATCAAGTGGATTGTATTCCACGAAACAAACCTCTTGCTTAAATCCCGATGCACTAACTTTACCGTAAATTTTCCAGAGAGGTTATCATCGCACTTTGCCAGCATATCGCGGAGTATCTGCTCATTTACATACTGCCTATTCCCTTTTGTATTCCAATGTCCCCAATTCGGAAAATAATCATTTTTGATTAAATCGGTATCAGGGGTAACGATCATCAATACGCCGGCAGGATAAAGCAGACCGTAAGCCTTACGGAGTGCGGCAAGCGGGTCTTTGACGCATTGCAGGAAATCGGTCATCTTAATAAAGTCAAAGCGTTCCTTGCCGAAGTCGAAGGTCAAGAAGTCGCCGGTATGGTAATCCTTATTCTCTATCAAGTCTATTCCAGTAGCAAGCCAGCCGCGCCCGCGCATCTCAAGGATATTCAAATCAAAACAGTATCCGACATCCAAAAACTTACGGCCATAGGTTATCTCTTCGATAAAAGGCAAATAAGTATAAATATAATAATCCAGGTTTTCTTTTATATCCTTGAGTTCCGCATAGTTTTTGAGGTAATCTTTAGTAAATACTTCTTTAGGGTCATGTTCTTCTTGATTGAAGATACATCCACATTGGCACATAAGCCAGGTTGAAATATTAAAATCGTCAGTATCCTCAACCTTGCTTTTGGTCTTTATTGACTGATAGACTTCGCGCCGACATAAAGGGCAACGGTTATCCATAGTAAATTATCTTTTTAATATCCCTTCTTTAAATATCAACCTTTTCTCTCTTTCTGTTTTCCAGTAATCCGGGGAAACCTTTTTTAAGGTTATCCTGATTTCAGTATAGTAAGAACCTGGCTTTCTCCCATCCTCGTAATCCCAAAATATCCTGCGCGCATCCTCTACATCAAACATTCCCGCGCCTATAAAATTACTCGCCTTAAATACTTCGGGATGGCAAAACATAAAGAAAGTTTCCATAATAAATAACTTCTGGTGGGTAGGATCACCGACACAGGCACGGCAGGGGAACTCCGGAACTGAAATTATCAATATCCCACCTTCTTTTAGCACCCTATATAAATCAAACATAACCTCCACAAAATTAGACAGATGTTCGAGGATATTGAAGCATTGGATTTCATCCACGCTATTATCTTTAAAGGGCATCCTCTCTGAAACATCATGGACGAGGTCGGTTTTTATGGCAGGGTCTTTATCTACATTAACAAACCCTTCTTTGTAATCATCACCGCAACCTAAATTTAATTTTAGCATATTCCCTTTTTCTTTCTGCAAACTAACGCATAGTGCGGTATCAGGAATGTCTTATCTTCCCTAATCTCCGAACCTTCAATTATATTTTTGAGCAAGGGGTTAGAATCTAATACTTCCCTGCTGAATAAGGGTTCTATGACATCAAAAAAATTAGTTAATTCCTCGTATAAGTTTACCCCCAGGAATGAATCATCAAAGAATTCTATCTTGTCATCAAACCGGATAGCATGGCGGAAATTACTTGAGCAATATATCAATACCCCTTCGTCTTTCAAATGCGAATACATCCGGCGCAGGGAATCCCTTATCTCTATGGCGGGGATATGTTGCATCACATAGATATTATAAATAACATCAAACATCCCCTCCAGGTCTTTAGGCCTGACAGTAGAAAATCTCTTGTTCATTACATAATAAGGGGCCTGCATAAGCATTACACTGGAATCATCAAGGCCGACAACGCTTACAGTGGCGTTCTGTAATAATATTTCTTTGGCTAATCTTCCTATCCCGCAGCCATAATCAAGTATCCGGAAGTTATCTTTAGCATATTTGAGGATGTGTTGAGAAAAAATAGGGGTTTCTGTTTCCCATCTTTCCTCTGTAGATGCGTTTTCGTGGGAGGAAAGTATCCAGCCTTTTGCATCCTCAAGCGTCCTGGGTTTGAAAAAACGGTGCTCCATTGACTACCTCCTCAATGCGTTTTATTACTTTATCAGCAGGTATTCCATGAGTCATGCAGATCGGCGCTTGCGTTCCTTTTACATCATCCATGTTACAGGTTATCTTTTTGGAGTAGTGGATTTTAAAGCAAGGAGAACAACTTACCGGCCCAAAGAAAGGATGCTGACCTTCGGAAGCGTGGAGAGAAAAGTCATTCTTGAAATGTTTTGTAATATTTTTTATGGTGGTATGGTTTAATAACCCTATTTTGGGAGTGTTAAACATCCCCGAAGCGTGCAATATCCCTGTGTCCGGAGCAATCACAAGATTAGCATATTTAGTAGCCAGACAACTCTCACGAATAGACCATTGAGCCGATTTCCTTATAATCCTTTCGCATAACTTTTGTTTATTGACATTCTTGTCTTTATAGAAATCAGGATTAAGTTCAAATTCAAGCACTCGGCATACCTCATCCCCTACGGTAAGAAAACACACTTTCGGATATTTCTTGAGGATAGGAAATATAACTTCCGGCACATAAGGGTAGGTCTTGTTAGCCGCGCTGCCGGATAGCCCCCAGAGGATTACAAACTTGCCGAGCTTGCGGAAGTCTATAAAGTCGTTGCCCATCTTGATTGTTTCTTCCGGGCTGAAGAACATTTCGGGAGTAAAAAAAGAACTATCAAAAGCAGAATAACTCATAATTCCCTTTGCGGGTTCTTCCGCCAACCTGAATATCTGCTCATAGTAATTTATGTCGCACTGCTCTCGCGCAATCGTAAGCGGATACTTGAAATCCGGCTCATGCGGACACCGGGCCAGTTTAACCTCCCAACTCTCGCAGAGATTGATTATCCTTTCGCATTCATAAGCCTGCGCGGTAGCCTTAAAGAAATCTCCTAACTTTCTATTTGGAACTTCGTCTAATCCAGAGAACATCTTTTTTAGTTCATCATTGTAAAGTATCAGTTTATCCACATTCGGATTATACCGTAGGATTTCCTCTCCGGTATTCTTGGTAAGACAATAGACTTCGTTGCCTTGTTGTTTGAGATAACGACATAGGGGAGTAATACCGATCATGTCCCCTATATCGCCCCAAGACGCACAATTAGTATCCTAATTGACTGGGGCATTGAGCATCACCTCCTTATTTAATCTCGTTAGATTCGACAACTGCTATTTTCTTCTTTCTACCGCCTCTTGCCCCGTAATATCTGGCTGAATAACAGGTCAATATCTTCATGATGTCCTCTGCCAGTTCTTCTTCGTATTTCTTTTCCCTGTTCTCCATGATTTCAACCGTAATCCCAAGATTGCGGAAGATTGACCAGAGGTATTCATAACCAAAGCGAGCAATTCGGTCTTTGTATTCAATCAGGACACGCTCAATTTTTCCTTGAAAAGCCATGTTCAATAACTTGTGCAAGCCTTTGCGTTTCTCGTTTATTCCGCTGGCTATCTCATCAATCACAATGTATTTATAACCCTGTGATTCAGCGTGTTTCATCAGCCTGTCTTTCTGGCGTTCAAGGTTTTCTTTCTGCTTTGCGGTAGAACATCTGGCATAGACAACAGTGACTTTATCGTGCTTCTCTGTAACCTTTCCAGTGAAGTGGTCTAAGTCCTCTTGCATAAAACGTCTATGCCCGCCAGTGGTCTTGAAAGATTTAATCTTCCCGTTATTGGCAAGTGTCTTGATTGTGTTTATGCTTACGCCGATATACTTACTTGCTTCTGTTGATTTTAGTATCATGTTATATTTTAGGGAATTTATATCCTGTTACCCATTCTTGTAATATTATTCTTGGAAAATATCTTAGCCACTCCAATATGTTCATGTCTCTTGAAGCAATAGTGTCATTCTCAATCCATGTCATACACCATTTTCCATTTACAACTGTCGGTTGAATTTTAAGTTTCATTTTCTTGTCCTCAATCCACGCCCTAAAAATTCTTCTTGGCGTTTAACTAAATCTTTAATATTTTTTACTCTACAGAAATGCCTTGTTGCGAATGCTGTCATGGATGTATTATTTTGTATGATATTTTGTTTTTCCCCAGCTATACAAGACAAACCTGGAGATTCAAGGGATTCATAAGCATAACAACCATAACACCTTGCGTATTTATTCTTCTTCATAAACAATATGTCCATATTGATGCATATCGGCAATAAGTTTATTATCTGAAAATATACTATAAAACATATGTGTAGCACCATCTCCACAACAATAACCATTTTCCATTATTTTAGTTACCGTTAAACCTGTGTTCTTGTTAATCTGTCCTACACAATAATATATGCAATTCCCTTCTGTGTCATTTGGAAAGTCCAAAGTGATAGATTTTATTTTAGACATTTAATTTATCTCCCCTCTCGATAGTCACCGTAAAATCAAAAACATTTTTTCTAACAAGAAACCTTGTTTTTTGCAATCTTATTCTTCCTTTAATATCTGGTTCAGCACACACCATTGACCACAATTTTTTCTGAAATATTTGTTCTGCTGGAATAAACTTTTTCATTTTGACCTCTCTTGCAATATACTAAGCTCACTTTCGCATACCGATATAATTTCTTCTAATTCATCTTCGGTATAACCACCCTCTAAAATTTTGTCCACAACTATTTCTACCCTATCTACATAACTTTTTTCTTTATTTTTTATTCTTTTAACCATTCTTCTTCTCCTGTAATTGCTGCAAAAAGATTATCATATAATATTTCATTACCTACACTATTGTTACCCATAGGTGTAGTAAACAAAAAAGTCCTTTTTGCAATTATCTTGTTTCTATTTATTTCTACTATTTTGCTTTTCTTGTTACCATTCACTGATTCCATTATATTGTTTTTCATTTCTTCTCCTTGTCAATCACGGAGGGCTCCGTGATTACCTCTTTCTTCATTTTCTGAATCTCATTGAGCAAAAACTTCTCATTCTCATCCATCAATTCCTGCAACTCGGTGATGGTCATTTCTTCATCCAAAGGCTCGAAAAAGTAGACTCTTTCGCCTTCGGTTTCAAAATAAGACTTCGTAACTTTAGTGATTTTCATGGCGTTTTTACCTCAAAATACCCATTGTTTTTAATCGGTTTTAATGCTTTTTGTTGATTATTCATCAGCAGTTAGAACCTCCTTAGAGAAATACTGTTTCCAGTATTCTCATGGATTCACCATTACCCACTCATATATCCAGCTGATTGCGATTATAGTTAATACGCCATATACAAAGCCTTTCCAAAATTGGCTCATCTACTCTCCTTTCTCACTTTCTAAACCAATAGTAAATAAAAGTTAATCCCATTGTTCCCATTCCTACAAGAGAAATATACCAGAACCAGTTGATAATAATATTTATCCATTCGGGTAAAAAACTCCAGTAGATTAAAAAAAATTTCATTCTTCCTCCTTTACTTTATAACATATGCTAATCGTGTGCATAAAAATATAATGGTTGAAACTGCTCCTAAAATACCAAGAAACACAAGTATATAGTCAAATAAGTCCATCTACGCCTCATCAATAATTTTTAGGATTTGGGATTTAGATATAAATTCTATTCCCTTCGTCAATGTTCTATCCGTAGTAAATACTTCGCAAGTATCTATCTTCTCCTTCAACTCTGACTTGATGGCGGATTTATACATATCGCCCCAAATTATCCACGCATCAATATCCTGTTCAGAGAGCCATTTCTCATAATCCTCTGGCATCATATCGCCAGTGCCGACATACTGTTCTCCGTGTTTTTCTTTTAAAAAATCTTCAAAATCCCTAATGCTCATTTTAAGACTCGCTTTCTTCTGCCAAAAATTTCCTTGTAAGATAGTAATTTTGTATATCGCAAAGAATATCTAACCAATGCTATTTCATTTGGCACATACTCTATTCTATTATCAGGAGTAAATACTTTACTAATAAATTCATTTTCTTTCATCCCTTCCCTCCTATTCAAGCTGTGGGGTTAGTAAGGTTATCTTTCGGAGAAAGTTTATTGAAAAATTCTTCCCTGCATTTGGGGCATTGAGGCACGAAAGACGGTTCATAATCCACAAATCTTATTTCGTGTTTTTGACACCAGCGCAAAACAGGAACAAACATTAAA
>Ga0268276_1001499_pt1 | contig 22745 bp, 23 predicted proteins | sample saktaG_4_FD_190145 | JGI IMG/M metagenome (GOLD analysis project Ga0268276, IMG submission 190145) | Saline water microbial communities from Sakinaw Lake, British Columbia, Canada - sak_2010_1_5_45m | ecosystem: Environmental > Aquatic > Non-marine Saline and Alkaline > Saline ... | reverse complement strand
GGAGAATATAAATAGCCTGTCATTCTAAACAATGCCCTTGTCATTCTGAGGCCTAATGGCCGAAGAATCCCTTAGCAAACAAAACACCCCGCTAAATCGGGGTGGCAGTAGTCGCTCGCCTAAAAATTTATCCTAAAGCGGCAATTGTTTTAAAACAAAATTTTTAATTTCTGATGCTTTTTGAAAGGCCCCTTCCGCATCTTCAAAAGAGTAGGTTGGATAATCACCGGGATACCTTGTAGAAATGTAAAAAGGCGTTAAGTCCTCCGCGCTATCAATCAAAGAATCAAAGTCAGCATCAATTCTCGCGCATAATTTAAGCAATTCATCTAATTGATGGATTTTAGGAAATTCCACGCCATGGTAACAAAGAAAGGCCTTTAGAACCTTTTCCGCGATTTGTTGCGACAAAAAGCAAACAGTGTTTGGGGCCCCTCCCCTGTCATCTAAAATATCTTTACACGAGAGTTCGTCATCTTGAGCCCTTAAAAGCCACTCTTTGGCTAAATCGGGATATTTATTTGAAGAATTAATTTGATTCATATAAGACCTTGCCTTTTTGCAAGATGTTTCTAATGAAAAAATCGCCGATACCCAGCCGCCTTTGTGTTTCTTGAGGCGTATAAATTAAAAGATCAGCGGGTAATTCTCTGTTTATAATCCGCCGCACCGCCTTGTCTCTGTCAAGGTGCCTTTGTTCCGTATCTTTAATTATGAACAAATCAACATCAGAATCTTTAGTTGGTTTGCCCCAGGCGAAAGAACCGAACAAATAAATTTTTTCGGGCTTATAATTTTCCGCTATCCTTTTAACTACATTCTGTATTTCTTCTTGTCTTATCATTATTTTATTATATCCAAAAAATTCCGCGAAATCAAGAAGTAACCAAAACACCCCGATTTAGCGGGGTGTTTTCAATTTTTTATTTCAAATTTTCCCAAATATCATTTTCCTCAAAACCCCACTCCAGCATTTTCTTGAAAATCTTAATGTTAATAAATTTATGCAATTTATATTGAATTGTGTATTTATTTTGCGTTTTAGGATTTGAAACTCTAATATGGCTTCCCTTGCCAAAGCCGGTTTCCACGATAAGCCCCAACTTGCGGCACGCCCTTATCCATTGCGCTTGGGTTATGTCAGAAAAACTTCGGCTAGACATAAACTTTTTGCCTCAAAATAACCGGCTCGTTGTCGGCCCTCAACACATCATCTTGGCACAAATATGGCGGAACGCCAAAGTAAGTAAAAACAGCGTCTCTAATAGTAGCTGAAACGTTTTTAGTGATTTTATCGCCAGTTATGATACCATCAACATTTATTGACTCTGCTGTCCAAGAACCATCGGGATACTGCTCAATCTTGAATTCTATTTTACCACCGGCCTTAGCGATTTCGTTTCTCATCGCTTCCAACCTAACATCATTTTGATTTTCCAGATTAATGCCTATTTGACGCAATATTTTATATAAAAAATAAATTGTTTGGTTTATTATTCGCATATTTTTTACTTTATTTTTAGTATATTCCAACCCTTACGATTTCGCAATAGACAAACACCCCGCTAAATCGGGGCGTTTTTGATTGAAAGCCGTTAAATTTTTACTTTTTTCACCTCCTCTTGAAAAAACTTGCACAGCCCCTTTTTATCAATTTTTTCTCGTAAAAATTCCACATTTTTTTGCTGCTCCTCTGTAATATCGCTTAAATAAACCAATTGCTCTAAAAACAACCTAAAATTAAAATCACCACCGTATTTTTTATCTGCTAAATCTTCAATTTCTTTTAAGGTTGCAAACCCCTCTTTCAAAATAAAATACAAATCAACATAATCTTTGAAAGTACCCCTAAAACTTAAGGTATAAGCCTTCATAGCCGCAATTTCTAAAACTTGCGCCATTGGCACTCGCTCAAAAATAACTGGTTTTAATATCAAGGGAAAAGCATACCTTACAAAATCTATCTTCACATTATCCACATAGACGCTCAATTGTTCCGCGTGTCTAATGAAAATCTTAAACTTGCTTCCCAAAAAAATGCGCCTTACTTTTTCCGTTAAGTTTTTAGGTAAATCTTTTGGGTAAAATAAATCAAAATCAACAGAGACCCGATGCCCTATTTGCAAAGCTAAAGCAGTGCCGCCAACCAAGTAAAAATCTGTAAATTTATACAATTCCTTGAAGATCTTTTGTCGCCCTGATTTTATCGCTTCTATTTGCATATTTCATTTTTTTAATACCAAAAAGCAACCCTGCCAAAAGCAACGCGCTGGACCTAAATTCGCTGGCAGGCAAATTTTTTATAATACTTTTCACCTTATCTTTCCCATAATAACCAACTATCCATTGCCAGTGCTCCCACTTGCCATAATTGATAGTATTAACAACAATTCTCTCCTTAAACTTACTGGGGTCAATCGTATTAAACTTATACGACCACATTAATGGCTTGAAAAATAAAGGCAACCGTGTTGTTGAATTTTTGATATCCATACTGATTTCGTCTTTATATGTCCATTTTAACACAAAAAATCTCCAATATAAAGCAAAAATCTCTCCGCCTTAGGCGGAGAGATTTTTAGTTAAAAACAAAGTTAATCATTGCTATTGAGCGCTGTATAAGCTGTTTAATTTGGCTCTTGTGCCCGTTCCCACAAAGCCGTTGCCGCTGGTCAAACCAACCGGAGTTAAAATTTCATCTTTATATTTTTCCTGGAATTTAATCACTGCCGCCTTGGTGGCCGGGCCGAAAGTGCCGTTAACTGTTCCCGCGGGGTAAACAACCGTATCTTTAGCCAGCCATGTTTGCAACAACCTCACCGCCTCGCCGGTATTGCCATATTGCAAATTGGCGTCTAAGGAGGTGAGCGCGCCGGTTGTTTGTGTTCCGGTAATTATCGCCTGCAACTGAATTTGCCATTGGTCAATCAATTGAGCCACTAAATTAATCAACAACTTCAATACGTCTTGTATCCCAGCCTTTAATTCCGCCATAGTCATTTGGCTAATGGGCTTGGCGGTAGTAGTGGTTGTAGTTGATGTTCCTTGACCCATTATAGAGAAGTAGCTGAAATGATTTACCGTGGCTGTCACTTTTTTAGTCACTTTATCAATCGTGCTTTCCAAGGCCAGCCAAGCGCCGGTTGTCGCGTCCCAAGTGTAAATCTTTAAACTGTCTTCATCTATGCCGGCTATTTGATCATCAGTGTAAGTGAAAGATAAAGTAATGTCTTTAGAGAATTGCGTTACGGCCGCGCTGGTTGAAGCATCGATGGCTGAAATCTCAAACACCAAATTGCCCACGCGATACATAGCGCTTGGCACCGCCCCGACTGTGCCGGCCGCCTGCATAGTGGCCGCTGATTTGCTCTGAACAGTTACGGTTAAATTGGCCGTTGACGCTTCAGCCGGAATCACCACCTCTGCCTTGCTGCCTTCGGAAGTTGTTAAAGTAATATTGCCCCCGGCGGACGAGGAAACATTGCCGGCGGTTGTTTGGGTGGTTACCACAGGAGTAACAGGCACCACTGAACCGCCTCCAGGGCCACCGCTAGCGGCGCAATCACCAGTAGTAACACTGCCGTTAGCCGTATACCAAGCATTAGCGCCCGCATCCTCTGAAGCCACGCAATAATAATAGGTAGTGCCGCAAGTCAAGCCGGTAATGCTGGCTGATTGGCTGCCCGTTTGAAAAGCCGTTTGTGTGGTATTTGAACCCAAGCTTAGACAAGTAGTGCTGGCAGTGCCATAGTACACCTTATTCTTGGCGTAATAACTATTAGTATAACTCACGCTAATCCCGCTGCTGCCCAAAGAACTGGCCGACACCGAAGTAGCCTTTCCATCAGCACCCTCAAAACCATAATCATTATAGCCCGAAACATTAGCGCCATAACCATAGCCGTAGCCGTAGCCGTAATCGCTTCCATAACCATAGCCATATTCAAAATTGCTATCTGAAGCTGTTCTTTGGAAATAAGCGAAAGCCCCATTGCCCGCGACTAAAACCGCCAAGCCAACCATTAAAACGCCAAAAATTAATTTGCTAACCTTTTTTTCGTTGTTTAAAAACTTTCCAATTTTTTTAGACATATAATCTTATTATGAAAAAATACTACTCGCCATTTTTATAATTAATGACAATAAATATTAAACTGATCTCATCTCTAATATAGATTATTCAGAAAAACAATGCAAATTATCAACTGTGGATAACTTTTCTTGCCCTTGCCTCTCGCCAATATTCCCTTATTTGGGTTACTACCGCAATAATCAAAAAGTAATAGGCGTAAACCGCCGTTGTTTCAGCAATCGGCATTTTTTTAAATATTAATAAAATTGGGCAAGAAATTAAAAATAATAAAGCAATAACAGCGGCAATCCGACTTTCTGAAATAAACAAAACAGAAACTAAGGCATAGGCCAGAACCAAAAAATTTATCGGGTTCATTTGCCGGAACAGCAAAAAGATTAAAATGATCGCCAAAAATCCTATTTTAATTAGATTTTTTCCAGTCAACTTTTCAGCCAAATTCTGAATTGTACCAAACAATAATCTTTTGGTTTCTTGAAAAACAAAAATAAAAAAGTTACCCAATAATTTTATTATTTCCTTTATTATTACGATTAACGCGCCTCGCGATATAAACAGCAATCTTTTAGATATTCCCCAAACATTCCCCCACTTTTCTTTCAATAGAGCTAATATGCTCTTAATAATGGGTATTTTGGTCTGTATATCTTTTATCGCCCCGGGCTGATTCCTAAATTTAGGCAAGACATCTTTTAATATTTTCTTTTTATGTTTAAGAAATTTTTTCCTTATAGCTCTAAGCGATAAAATAGACCTCTTTCCTTGGCGTCCAAATAAAACCAAAATTCCCAGCGAAACAACGCTAATATGAAAAAGCGGCCAATTAAAAAATAATTTCCAACGTTCAAAAAAATAAGAAAAAGCTAAGCAAATAACATAAAATCCTAAAATATACGGGAAAACCTCGGTAATTTGTTCTAAAACCAAATTAAATGTCTTAAAAGCTTTCTTGTTAGTTTTCCGGCGCTTCATATTCTTTTGTTTTGTAAACCATTAAATTTTCTGTTTCTTTAACAAACTCTATATTTGGATGGTTGCCTATCCATAAATAATTTTGCCAGTCAACCTCTTTAGCTAAAATAATATAGCCGATATTTAGCTTATTATCCTCTAATAGATTAGTTCTGCCAACGTTGAGAACCCATTTTTCCACCTCTCTTTCATCTTTATCTTGACTACGACTAAAAATTCCTCCAAACTCCAAATTTTTTCCATAAATTACCGGACATTCAAAAAAACTTTTGGCAGGATTAGCCACAATCTTGCCAATCCAACTGAAACTCATATACAAATGCCACGGTAAAAACAAAATTTTGCTTTCGCATTTTTTACTTTCTAACGTTATAAACTTATCAACCTCATACCAATCAACCGGATGATTAGTCGGCTTCACCTGCCCAGCCGCCCCCCAAACCATTAAAGGAGCTTGCAATAAAACAATGAAAGTCAATAAGACCGTCAGCAAGCCCTTATTCTTAATTACAATATTCTTTTTAAGCAATTGATTCAACCCGCAAACTAATAAAACCTCATAAACAGCCACCATTACTGCCACCCATTTTTGCGGTTCTCTCAAGCCCTTATAAAATGGCACATTGTTAAACAACCAAAGGGTAATTTTAGAAGTTATGGGCAAGGCTATCCCCAAGGCCAAAACAAGAGCAACAAGATAGAGCAAGATTAAACCAGCGGTCAATCCCCTTTTCTCCTTGTCTTTAAAATTATAAACTAATCCCAAAATTATAATTGGCAAAAGGAAATAAAAACTCCTTCCCCAATTTTCTTTGATATTCTGTAAGGGTTCGTATCTGAACTGCTCTATTCCCCAAAATCCCGACATTAAAAATACATTTTCCACAACTCCCAGGTCAGTATCCCCGGCTGTTTTAAAGGCCTGCAAATCCTGCTCTGTAACTTGCCCTTCGACAAATTGCCCTAACTGATTATTGCCAAAAAAATTGCCGAAAAGCCAGTTAAAATTTATAGCGGCGATAATTATGACACCTATCGCAAAGTATTTGACAATTTTCAATAATTCTTTCTTATTCCGCCGATTCTTCATCAAAACTAAAACCGCAAAGATAAAATACGCAAGGCCGATAAAAAATATAAAATGCGGAGAAAAAAGAATCGCCAGGCCGGCGAAAATCGAACTAAAAAAAAGTTGTTTTTTCAGTTTAGTGGAATAAAAAGAAAAAAGATAGCCAAAAAAGGCCAAGAAAAAACCATAACCCAAAATAACCCCTGTTTGTCCATACATCAAACGGTCGTAAACAAACGGATTAAATAAAACGAAAGCCGAACTCAAAAACAAAATTGCTTTATTTTTTGTAAAACTTTGAGCAATCCTGCGCCCGCCAAAAAGAATTACTCCAAAAACTCCAGTTAAAAACAATTTCTCTATTAAGCTGCTAGGAATTATAGCGCTTAATCCTTTTATTATTAAATCCAGATAAATCCAACCAGAAGTCCAGTGAGGTAAAATTATATTCGGCCCCCAGCTCATATCAGTAAAAAAAAGATAGCCCCTTTTAAAAAACCAAGGAAGAACAATCAGCAATACCAAGGTTAAATAAGGCCACCACTGCTTGGCTAAATTTTTGACAGTCATTATTTTTATTGGTTAGAGAGCATCTTAAAGAAAAATGTTTTCCGCTTCCGTTAAATCTTCCGGAAAATCTATATCCGCAAATGAGGCGTTCTTTATATCATAAGCCGCGACCAACCCTCCTGTCTTGATAAAATCATCAACCACGTCAATAAAAGAAACATCCAAACTTTTCCGGAGCAATTCATTGAGTTTATCTTTGAATTCCAAAGCGCCGGAAGAAGAAAATTTGGCGATTCCAATAAACTCGCCATTTTCCTTGCCTGAAGGAATCTTTTTTACGCTTTTTATAAAGCCTTCCTGTTCAACAACTTTTTCTGCTTCATTTCTTAAATCATTTTTCTTAACAGCCAAACATATATCTCCCGCCGATTCTAAAAGCCCGTCAACAACAAAAGAGTCAAACAAAACATCGGAATAAAGAAGCAAAAAACCATTCGCCAGCTCCTCTTTAGCCGCCCATAAACTTACGGCTATTCCGGAAACCGCGTAAAATGGATTAAATAAAGTTTTAACGCCAAGCCCCTTGCAAAGCTCTTCAATCTTTTCTGACAGATGTCCCGTTACAACAACTATATCTCTGATACCCGATTTCTTCAGATTCTCAACCTGCCGTTCTAAAATTGCTTTTCCATTCACCTCCAAGAGTGACTGGGGAGTATCTTTAGTTAAAGGCAACAATCTTGTTGCCTTCCCCGCCGCTAAAATAATAGTTTTCATAGATTTCTGTTCAATTGAATATTTATTCCAAGGACTCAACGCGAACAATCTTTTTCCTGATATAGGCGCTAAAACGATCAATGGCGCTTACCATCAACACCATAATAATCAAGATTGTTAGCACCTCTTTGCTTCTGAAGAGCCGAATACTGGTTATTAGCTCCATGCCAATGCCGCCCGCCCCTACCAGCCCCAAAACAGTGGCAGCCCTGAAGTTGTTTTCCAAATAGTAAAGCATATAACTAATAAAAAGGGGCTTTACTTGGGGAATAATGCCTCGCATAATAACTTGCGTTTTGCTCGCCCCGGTGGAAAGAACAGCTTTTATAGTTTCGGGGTCCACAGTTTCTATGGCTTCGGAAAAATATCTCCCCAAGGCGCCGGTCACGTGGGCGGCTAAGGCCAAAACGCCCGGGAAAGGACCAAGCCCAACCATAGAAACAAATAGCAAACCCCAAACAATTTCATTAATCCCCCGGCAAGCATCAAAAATCGCTCTTACACCGTGATAAATAAACTTGTTCGGCATTATGTTTCTTGCCGCTAAGAAAGATAAAGGTAGGGCAATTAACGCCCCCAAGCTTGAGCCGATAATTGCCATCTGCAAGGTTTCCAACGCTTTTGCCAGGAACTTGCCTAAATGACTTATATCCGGAGGAAACATCCTCCTCATAAAATCAAAAATAGAAGGCAGGCCCCTGACAAAATTGGATGGGCTCGTATCAGTACCCGCCAAAGCCCAGTAATAGACAGCAACCACCGCCAACCCGATAAAAACTGTCTTCCATTTCCCTTTTGGCATCTTAAAATTCGGTTTTTTCTTGCTCATAATTTAGAATCCTGTTTTGCCATAAAGACGCCATTCTTCTGTTTCGCCATAAATATCAATAATGGCTTTCTCGGTAAGATCATTTGGCGTTCCACTAAAGACAATTCCTCCCTCTCGCATTCCGACTATCCTGGAGCCATAATTTTTAGCAAAATCAAGGAAATGAAGAGTGCTTACAAAAGTAATTTCTTTTTCCCGGCAAACGCAAGCCAACAAATCCATTATCTCTTTCATTAATTTCGGGTCCAAGCTTGATACCGGCTCATCCGCTAAAATAATTTCCGGCTCTTGCGAAAGGACTCTAGATATGGCCACCCTTTGTTTTTGCCCTCCGCTCAGATTGGCCACCCTTTCATTCTCAAATGCTTCCAGCCCAACCCGCTTAATACTTGCCCTAACTATAAGATAATCTTCAGCGGAAAATCTGCCAAAGATAGTATTAAAAGCGCTATTATATCTTAACCGGCCGTTAATGACATTTTGCAAAACCGTTTCCCGCTCAACAAGATTAAAATGCTGGAATATCATTCCAATCTTCCCTCTAAGCCGGCTGACTCTTTTTAAAGGAACTTTTAAAATATCTTCGCCATCAATAAAAATACTGCCCTCTGTCGGCTCTATTAATCTGTTTATTGATTTCAAAAGGGTTGATTTTCCAGACCCCGAAGGGCCGACAATAACCAAACTTTCCCCTTTTTTAATATGGAGATTAAGATCTTTAACAGCTTGTTCATTCCTGCTCTTATAAGTATGACTTAATCGTTCTATTTTAATCACGGAAAAATTTCAGTTAATAAATTAAGGGCGGCGGCGGGGCCGCCCTTAATTTTAAAACAAAATGACCTATTTAGCGCCTTCAACACTTGCGACATCCATTCCTAACGCGGCTGCTGTCTCCCTGATAATATCATAGTCGCTGTCAGAAACCTTCTGATATTTTGAAATATCTCCCCAACCGCTAATCTGATGAATGGTTTGCTCGTCCATATTAATTAAGGCATCCTGAATCGCCTGCCTTAACTCCGCGGGCAAATCCTTTCTCACCACAATGGGAGAACCGGGAATAGGGTCAGAGGTATAAATAATCGTATTGACATTCGGATCAATTTCTCCCGCTTCAACCATTCTTTGGTATGAATTGTCGCTGTCAGCGCCAGCGTCAACCTTACCATTCGCCACCGCGTATTCAACGGCATTATGGGTGCCAGCGTAATAAACAACTTTGAAATCATTGTCCGGGTCTATGCCGCTCTCTTTCAATATCTTCCTCGGAATCAAATTGCCCGAAGTGGAAGAAGGGTCAACAAAAGCAAAACTTTTCCCCTTAAGATCAGCCAATGTTTTAATACCGCTGTCTGCTTTTGTTACAATGATAGAACGATAATCCGACTTTCCATCGCTTCTTCGCACCCCGTTCACGATAGCTTCGGCATTAGCAATATTAGCGGCGATAACATATGAGAACGGGCCAAACCAAGCCATATCAATATGCTTTGCCCTCATCGCTTCAATGGCGGCCGCGTAATCTGAAGTTACTTGTATTTCAAGAGGAATACCGAGTTTTTCCGATAGATATTCCTGGATCGGCTCATACTCTCTAAGCATTTCTTCAGCGTCATCTGCCGGTATAAGGCCCATCTTCAAAACTTTTATCTCTGTCTGTTGCTCGTTCTCTTCCGCTGTTTGACCTCTTAACCCACCTTTCAAAACGCCTGATTGCGAAACAATTAATACAAGCGCTATTGCTACTACGCCCAACAAAACAATAATTATTTCTTTTTTCATTTCCTCATATAATGTATTTTATTTTTTAGCTACAAAGCGCGACCTTTAAAAATCTCGTTTACTTTTTCCAAATCCTCGTCAGTATCAATTTCCCACCAATTTTTTTGAATCAAAGCGGGACAAATATCATAGCCGCGGTCAATAATCTCTTGGAACATGTCGGTAAGATACGCTTTTTCAAAAATCGCGGCTCGCTGGAAGGGCTTGCCCGAATACTGTTCCTTCACTCTCTTGAACTCTTCTCTTAAAATCTCCGCCCCCCGACGGCTAAACTTAGCCATACCGATAAATTCCCCCTGCGACTCATTGCCGGTCAAGTGCTTGCCAATCTTGGTAATCTTTCCGTCTGTTATTATAACATTCTCGGCCTCCCCAATCGGATGCTTTGTTCTACCCTGATAATACTCCTGCCAATCCATATCCACTACCAAAGAAATATCCCCGGGGGTCGCCAATAATCGCTCTACCACGCTTTTATCGTAAAGGATGTCACTATAAGAGGTAATAAATTCGTCGCCCATTGCCTTTTCAGCGTAAAATAGAGAGTTCAATATGTTGTTATTCTGATAATTATCATTGATAAAATATTGCAGGCCCGGATAGTTTATTTTCTCTTGTTGATACCCCTTGACCACCACAAAATCATTAATATCATTGGCTTTCAGAGCTTCCATTTGGCGCTCCAAAATAGTTTTTCCGCAGATATCTATCAAGCACTTTGGCTTATCTTCGGTATAAGGCCGCAAGCGCTTGCCCATACCAGCGGCGATGATTATGGCTTTCATAATTAAACTTTATTTATTAGTTCCTAATTTCTTATAGCCCTTTTTTATGACTATAACATAGTTTTTACTTTCTACTATATGCCTAATAATTTTCTTATCATGAACCTGCCCCTAATGGGAATCTTGCTCCAAACTAATTTGACCAATTTCGCAACAAACTTTTTTCTAAGAAAAGGAAATCTCTCTAACCCCACCATTGCTTCCGTTTTTACGTTTGAGCTTACAAAATCCTGAAAAGATTTTTCCAAAAGCTTATTTTTTTTCTGTCTTTCTTCTCCATAGCCAGGAAAAAATGCCTTTATTAATGTCTTAGTGAACCTATCCGGATTTTTTATTTTTTTAGTAATCCAGGGATATTGAGATTCAATAATATCCGCTTTAATACATCTGTATAAGAGATAATCCGCCGGAATACTTTTATCAATCTCCCATTCATCATCTATCGGAAACAAATGCCCGTCTTTCCTGATAATATTTCTAAATATGAAATCAATTGAATTTCCCTTCAAGAGAGGAAAACCTTCTTCATCCCTTTCCCCTGTAGCATAAAGTCTCTTGACCTCTTGGTAATACTCTTTTAAAAGCTTGAGAATCCTTTCTTTGAAGTTTTTTTCAAACAGGGCTTCATAAATCTCAAAAATTAGCAAATCGCCCCTTATCCAAGGCATACGAAACACCTTATGTTTAGGATTCAAAGAAAACTTACCTCCCTGAAACTCTTGCTCTGAAAAAGTCCTTGCCTCTTGAACTCTTATCTTTTCAATATAAGGTTCAAGACCATTCTTGAAGGTGGTAAAACAACGAAACTCTTTCTTTCTGTTAAACGAGGGAAGGGCTTTAGCTATCCAGTCAGGAAGATTATCCGGCATAAGGGGTTTCTGGCTGGCTATAACTAAAAAAGAGTTTGCAAACTCTCTCAAGATCCCTGCTTGAGACAAAGTTCTAAGAGCAAGTCCTTCATGAAAGCTATGATTTCTTAGAGCCCCATGCGCCCAAAAAGGAGTTCCTATCCAATTGTGAAGATACAAATTTTCTCCCTTCCCAATATCGCTAAAAATAACGGAAGCGAACTTGTAGTCCGGAAAACAATAATAAAAATAAATGTTCTGAAAACCTGCCCTTCTTAAAAGATCTTCCAATTCTTTTTTAGAAAAGGTTTCGGGTGTAGCTTGTAATCTAGGATAATTATGGATACCTTCATAAAGCACTCCTGTATGGTCCTCCGGACAACCCGACCAGTATTTTATTCCTATTTTATTCTCTATGGCAATGACCAAAAGGCCATCAGGATTTAGGGCTGATTGAGCTGTTTTAATAAGAGAAAGGCAGGCCTCTTGACCCTTCATATTAGAAGAATAAGAAGGGGCATATTCTAAAACACCAATTAAGGTAACGACATCATATTGAGAATTAAATCTTAAAAGATTAACATCCGAACAAAATACCTTTATATTATTTAAATCCCTGCACCTTTCTTTAGTTATTTGAGCCCTTTGAAGACTACCCTCTACCGCATCCACCCCTTTAAATCTTTCGCCTAGATACCTGGTTATTGCTCCACAACCGCAACCCAATTCCAAAACCATGCTTTTAGAATCAAGCTTAAGGGCTCTAAAAATATTTGGCCTGCCAGCCCCCAAATGATAATAAGAAGGCCAGTTATTTACTGCCTCCATAAGCTCTTCAGAATCACAGTTTAAGTCCGAAGCCCCTTTGACAATTTCTAAAATATTAGATTCAACATCAGTGCCATCCGTGTAGTTGAAAGATTCATCTTTGGAGGATTCAAAAGAAGAAGGCCTGTGAACCCCTGTTTTTTTATCCAAACTAAAATCAGATAAAGATAATTTTTGAATCATTTTTTTATTGTTATGTCCGGGCAGATTATCCATGTATAAAAATCATTTAAATATAATAAGACAATTAATGCAAAACAGCAGGGTTAAACAAACAATAACAATAGCTAAATAAAAAAACTTTTGAGGCCAATAATCAATAATAAATCCAGCAGTATCTACTCCTTCGGAAGCGTCGGGATCTATCAACCAAGAATTAGCATAGCCATTAATCATAAAATGATTTTCGCCAATTAGAGGTTTTGAAAACCAGGTCTCCCAAAAATGATAGCTATCAGGAGGAGAGCTATTTAGATATACTTTCCAGTTTGGATTAAAACCCTCTAAAAAAACTAACAAAAAAGGTTGGGTAGGCAATTTCTCTAATTTTACAATATATTTTGTAGAATTAATTCTGGCAAATTTCAAAGGAGAAGAAAAAATTTGCCGAGTTCTTGAATGTTTTAAAATCATATCTCTTGATTTAATAGAATCCATTTCAGATTCTCCATTGAAAATAGTTAAACGATGGCTCCCCTGCGGCAAATTAACTTCATTCCATAAGCACCAATCTTCTTCTTTATTATCGCAATTTCCAGAATTTTTCCAAATCTGCTTTTCATCAATTAAAAAACTAATATTAGAATCATTATTTAAAACGCTATCCCTTTTAACAAACACTTGATAACTCCCGAGCAAAGGAGAAATAAAATGATAATCTGCTAAACCAAGGGGCTTGTTATCAGTTAAGTCAGTCCCTCCATCTTCAATGGGTATATAAATGTCACTTGCTAAGTTCAAAAAAAGATCTTTTCCTCTATTGTCTTTCGCGCTGTCTAAATATACGCCATTGCCAAGTTCGTAATCATCAAACGAAAAAACTGCGTTCAAATTGGCAGAGCCGCCCTGAACATAAATAATTTTATTGGGAATATAAAAATAGGCAATCTCATTAGTTTCTACATTATAAAAATCTGGTTTATTATCTTCAGTTTTGAAGCAATAGAAGCAAACTAAAAATAAAATAAAACTGTTAAAAACTATTATAAAAACTTTTCTTTTTTTAGACATTTTTTTAAATTGTTAAAACTGTTGATTTTTTATAAAACTCTATAAATAATATAATCCTCGGTATTTTTATAAACATCAATTCCCTTTTGTAAATTCAAATATGATATAAAGCTTTCAGGATTACCAATAATAAACTGCGGTATTCCTTGATAATACCAAATGCCCGGAGACTGCGGATGTTTTATTTTTTTCAAAACTACTATATACTTTATATTAAAAATTCTCAATGTTTTTCTAATATTAAAACTACCGTTCTTCTCCAATCCATCAAAAGTATTGATAAAATAGTTGTTGATCTGCGGATAAGACGAGGGGAAGATATAAGAATAAAAATCTTTTCCCTTAAAATAATTACTAGCGCCATCAGAGGGAAGCCATAAAACTCGAAAAATACCCTCCCTCTGCCGCGCTGAATTAATATCCTGGCGGATCTCATCAGCATAAACCGGTTCCCGAAAAGGCACAACATGGTTTCCCCCCTGACCACAAATTAATTCTGCATTAAATGAGATTTTTTTATTATATAAAGAATAAAAAGAACTGCTGAATAAAATGGCTAATAAAAAAATAAAACCTAATCTTTTAACTAACAAATGATTTTTAAGTTTTATTAAAAATGTATCTAAGCTCAAGCCAATTAATAAACAAACCGGAATAATGAGCAAATATGCCCACTTAGCCGGTTCTACAAAAAGCCTAAAGATAAAAAACTTGCTATATATTAAATTGGCCAAATTATTATTAACTATAATTAAATTTATTATAAAAGAATAAACCAAAATAATAATAAGATTTACCAAAAAGTAAAACCTGCGCTTCTTATCGGCTAATCCAAAAGAAAATATTGTAAAAACAGCTATTAAACAATTAAGGGCTAACCAATTGTTAGAGAGTCCGTAACTATTCAATAAAAAAGGAGAAATTATTAAAGGATAAGTACTCTTATACCAACCAGAATTTACCATAATCCCGGAAGAAACACCCCTTACGCCTTGAAAAACGCCCTCCACGCCGCCAGAAATTAATAAATTTATATAAGGAAAACTAATCTCTATTGTTAGCAAAAAGTAAAGAAGAAGAAATAAAGAAAAATAGAATAAGACCCTTAGGCGGTCTTTTCCATTAGTAAAAAGCTTATTGGGATTAAAAATAAAGATAAACATTAGAAAGGGCGCGACTAATAAAACCGCCAAAAAGAGAGCTTGGCTATTTAAAATTGTGGCAAGAGTTAAGGAAAGAGCCAATTTAATAGTATTAACTATTCTTTGATTTTTCTTACAGAAACACAAACGAATGCTATAAAATACTATTAGAGGCAGGAAAGCGTAAGTAAAATTTAAAGAAGTCGCTCCCCCTAAACTTTTTATAAAAAACGTATTAAATCCATAAAATAAAGAAATAAAAAATTTGACAAGTTTTGAAGAAATGATATCGGTATTATTCAGGAAATAGAACATAAATAAAGAACCAAGCAAGAAAGGGATAACAGCTATAACTTGTTGGGTTATTACAGCATTTCCTGTCAAAGAAAAAACTAAATAAATGAACAAGTCAAAAGGATGAAAACTAGACGGAGAACCAAATCTAATGCTGCTCCATGAAGCGCTAAAATTTTCTAAATGGAATTGGGCTGACAGAGAAGGGGAAATGCCATCGTTAAACATTAAACGTTGATGCTCTCCTAAAAACAAAAAAAGAGCAACTAAAACAAGAAAAGAGCAAATTAAAAAATAGGGCAAAAACTTTTTTGCTTTTAAATTATTGAATAGAATCATAAGTTAAAATATGATCAAATATTGCTAATTCCTCATCAGCAATTTTTTCCCAATCATAAATTTTACCAATTTCTATGGCCTCATTTTGATATTTACTATAGAAAGAAGCATCCCTTAATAATCTCAAAATACTCTCCGCGAATAATGAATAGTTCAAATATGGTATTTTAATAATGCCTTTTGGAAAAATAGTTTGATATACTTCTAAATCATAAGCTACCACAGGCAGTCCGCAAGCCATTGCTTCGCAAATAGCTATTCCCCAACCCTCTTCATGGCTTGGGAAAAAAGAAAACCGGCTTTTTTTATAAAATTCATATACCTTTTCAGACGAAGCAGGCCCGGCTAAAATAACATTTTTGTCTAAACCATTTTTTAATATTTCTTGCTTTAAGTTTTCTATATCGCTTTTAAAACCATCGCCAACTAATATTAATTTAGCATCGTGCTTTTGTTCTACCACTTTCTGCCAAATAGGAACAATGTCATAAATTCCTTTATTGGGCCTAAACCAACCAACAAAACATCCATCATATTCTTTGGGATAATCTGGAACATTTTTAACAAAGTTATAATCAACTCCGTTTTTCACTCTAAAAATCTTTTTCTTATTAAACCCTTTGCTTATAAAATAATCAGCTATCTTATTTCCCATCGGAGAATCATAGACAAAAACAACATCAGCATAGTTTTTAATAAAATAAAAACTGAAATTTTGAATTAAAATAGAAAAAAAGCTCACGAAAATATCGCGAATCCCTTTTTTCCTGAAAGAAATTCGGTGATGAATCATCGCAACCCATTTTACCTTTTGTTCTTTCCTCTTATACCAAAATGCCGGAAGAACATCGCAAAAAAAATCCGAGCTGGTATAAATAATATCTACGAGTGGCAATTCTTTAATTTTAAAAAAAGCAAAAAAAGTAGCGACTAACCAGGAGTAAAAAAGAAAAAAAATATTATTAATAAATTTAGGATGACGTTTTAGAAAAGAATGCTTTACTAAATAATAAGACACATCAATAATTCCCGCTCTGTCTAACACTGTTTTTTCTCCAGCCGCGGTTAGCAAGCTAATATGATTCTTTTCACTTAACCTTTTAATCATTTCTAATATCCTGCGAAGACCGCCGCTTATTTGAATATCAAATCCATTAATAATATAGAGTAATTTCATAAGATTAATTCAGTATTTTTTTTCGCCCTTTAACCAAATATATACAGAAAAACTTCTTACTATTGGGATTTGTAATAAAAATTCATTTATTTTATCTACCGATTTTATAATATTCCCTAACCTTAAAGGAATTAATGTATGTCTCTTTAATGTAATATTGTCTATATGGCTGTTTTTTAACATTTTTTTTAGCCTACGCGGAGTATTCTTAAATAACCCTTTTTCCACTTCCCATACTCCTTTCTCGCGACCGCTTAATTCTAAAAATAAATACAGAGGGAGATACAAGGGATAATAGGCATTTGGTTCAAACACCGCTATTTTCCCCCCTGGCTTCAATGCTTTAACAATATTGATTATAATATTTTGCATTTGTTGCGGATTAAAATGATGAATAACATTGCCAATAATGACTACATCAAATTCATTTTCAAAAACAGGTTTTTCAAAATTTGTTTTTATTAGAGTAAGGTTTTTAACTAAATTTTCTTCTTTAGCCATATATTGTAATTCTTCTAAGCTTCTACCAGAAACTTCTGTGCCAGTAACCTTATGGCCTTTACGCAATAAAGGAAAGGTAAATCGCCCGGCGCCACAACCAACCTCTAAAATATTCGAATTTTGCTTAAACCCAATGAAATCAAAAAAATCATTAATTTCCTTAATTGCCAATAAAGATATTTCCTTATTAACTTTTCCAATTCTTTTGGCTTCTTTATCCCAATACTTTGATTGTAAAAATTCCTGGTCCATAATTATATATTAAGATTTGTTATAAGAATTTAAAATAGCTTTGGCATTGTCAGAGCTAAATTTTTTTAACGCATAAGGACGGCAACTATCTGTTAATTTTTTTAATATATCTTTATTGTCAAATAATCTTCTTACTGCCTTTTCTATATCCTCAACTTCCGGCTCAACTAAAATTCCCACAGAAATATCCATTAAAGAAGGTATCGCTCCCATATTGGAACCAATCACAGGGGTGCCGCAAGCTATTGCTTCTACCACTGTTCTGGCGGCATTCTCAGAATACCTTGAGGGTATTACAAAAACATCGGCGGCGGCATAATAATCAGGCAGATTCTTATAATCAACTCCTTCAATAAATATGACGTTCTCCATATTTTCCGCGGCCTCCTTTAACACTTTAACCATAGGGCCGCCTGTAGAAATAAAAAGAAAGGTAACGGCCTCCCCCTTCATTCTTTCCGCCACTCCCAATAAAAGATCCGCTCCCTTAATTTTAATCGCTCTGGCTACAAACAAAACGATAAAAACCTTAGAAAATCCTAATTTTTCTTTTAGTTTTTCTTTATCGCTTGGTTTAAATTTTTCTAAATCCACCCATTCCACATAGGGTGTTATTTTCTCAGCGGGAACTCCTATACTCATCATCTCTTTTTTTGAAACCGCACTCTCCGCTATGATATGGTCCACTCCCTTAAGAATCCAGGCAACATTTTTGGCTAATCTTGATTCTGGAACAAAATCATACAAAGACATAATACTGGCTATGGTTCTCTTTTTAAATATCTTTTTCAATATCCTCCCAATAAAAGCACTATTAAATCCCTGGGCATCAATAACATCAATTTTTTTATAGTTCCATAACATCCACCAAAAACACCTTAAAAATAAATAAGGGGTAACATACAAAAAATTTAGAACGGGATATTTTTCTGTTTTGTGGAATAAGTTACAGCCCATCCACCAGAACCTTCTTACTTCCATGTTTTCCAATCTTTCTAAGTTCTCATCTTTTACATCAGGAGTAGTTATGGGTTGGTAAGTCAGAACATAAACATAATGGTTATGGGTTCTTAGATGCTCGCATAACTCATTAACATACGTCTCTGCCCCTCCTACATTAGGACGAAAGGCGGGGGTGATTATTAAGACTGACTTTCGATTTTTTAGCATTTTTTTTGATTATATCAATAATTTTGTCTACTGTTTTAATATCCAAATCAGGATAAAGAGGCAAACATAATACCCTCTCTGCAATATCAGAGGCTATCCTTAAATTATACTTTTCAACTAAATTCATACCTTTTTTCTTAAAGTAATCAAAATTCACAGTTAAAGGAAAAAAGTATTTTCTGGGCTTAATTCCATTCTTGATGAGCTCTGCATAAATTTCATCTCTTTTCTTAATATCCATAAATAATACAGGCATGTAAGCATAATTATATTTGGAGGCAATCAGTTCCTGAAACTTTATGTCTTTATTGCCGCCTAACATTTTCTTGTACCGCTCATAAACTTTTTTTCTAAGTTGAATTTCTTTATTAATCCCCTCAAGATTACAAAGCCCCATCGCGGCCTGGAATTCATTCATCTTGGCATTAATACCGGGAAGAACTACTTTTTCATCCGATTTAATACCAAAATCTCTCAATAACTTTAGTTTTTCAAATAAATCCTCATCTTTAGTAATAATAGCTCCACCTTCAATTGTGTTAAAAACCTTAGTGGCATGAAAACTCAATATTGAAATATCACCATAGGTTAAAATAGATTTTTTCCTATACTGAACACTAAAAGCATGAGCTGCATCATAAATTAATTTCAAATTATATTTATCAGCTATCCCTTGAAATGTTTCAACATCGCAAGGATTACCGTAAACATGCACTGGCATTATGGCGCTGGTTTCTTTGGTTATCTTTTTCTCTGCCTCCTCAGGATTAAGATTAAAAGTTTCAGGATCAATATCGGCGAATACCGGTTTAAGATTTTCCCATAAAATTACATTTGTTGTCGCAGCAAAAGTGAAGGGCGTGGTAATGACCTCGCCTTTTAAACCCAATGCTTTTAAAACTAATTGCAGAGCCAACGTGCCATTTGAAACAACTAACAAATTTTTCACTTTTAAATACTCCTGCAATTTCTTTTCTAATAACTGGACAAATTCGCCATTATTCGTTACCCACCCATTAGACCATATCTTTTTTAAGTATTTAATATATTCTTTAATATCGGGCAATTTTGTTTTTGTAACATTTATCATATTATCCAAGATTCTTATAAACACTCGTCAAATTAAATACGCGCCGGGCGTAAAGTCTTAGGAAAAAAATGAGCTATTCCAACTCAAAATCGCATACCTGCATTAACCTTTCCCGGCCAGAGTGGTTTGACTTTATTTACTTTTATTGCTTATCATTTTCGGCATACCAAGCAATAGTTTTTTGCAATCCCTTTTTTAAAGAATAACGCGGCTGCCAATCAAGAACTGTCTTAGCTTTTTTAATAGAAATATACTGGCTCAAAACTTCTTGTTCTCTTGGCTTATCAACCATAATCGGCGCAATCTCTGTTTTACCCATCAAGGTGATAATTTCTTCTATTAAGGCCTTCACGGAATAGTGTTTGCCTGCACCAAAGTTATAAACAATATTAAACGTTTGCTTCGCAAGTCCTCTTATCTTCTCCCCTAAAACAAGGTAGGCGTCTACGGCATCTTCTATGAATAAGTAATCTCTGACTATCCGAGGGTTAAAAATTTCCGGACTTTGATTTTTTAACAACAGCTTAATAGTTCGAGGAATAATCCTTTGATTTTGATCACCGGGCCCATATATATTGGCAAAACGCGCTATAGCAACTGGAATTTCATAATATTTAGCATATGTCTGAGTTATGATATCTGCGCAAACCTTAGACGTTTCATAAGGTCCTGAAGGATTGGGAGAATATTCCTCTACCATCGGAGGATTGTTTTCGCCGTAAACATGGGTAGTTGAAGCCAAAACTAATCCGCCCAACTTATCCTGCCTAACTGCTTCTAACATATTAACTGTGCCAATTATATTCACCTCAAAAGTTAACGAGGGGTTTTGATTTCCTTTTTCAACTAATGGTTGCGCGGCTAAATGAAAACAGATTTCAAAACTCTGATTTTTAAAAACATCCAAAACAAATTGCCCATCGGATATGTCGCCGATAATGATTTCTTTAACCCGAGAAAGCGATCGTTCATTTAATATAACTGTTGGCCCAAAGCTTGATTTTTCCAAAATAAAAACCTCAGCTCCTAAATCAATCAGACGTTTTGCTAAATGACTTCCTATGAATCCCCCTCCCCCGGTAACCAAAACTCTTTTATTGCTCCAAAAATTATTCATAAGCTAAATTACTGACTTTTTTCCTGAAAAATCCTTTAACCACCGTCGAACTGTAAATATGAAGAACAACCAAACACATAAAAGGATGTATAAACCAAGCAATATCATGAATTTTCAACCAGCCCCTGACGCTATCTATCATCGGTTTTATCAATGTTAAGGTTAAAATAATAAAAAACAAAAGTTTCAATTTATCGTCACTGGAATGATAAACGCTATAACGTCTAACAGAAAAACTTTCTAAGTAATACCTGTCCATAAAGCTTTTTCTCCGCCTCAGAAAGTTGAATAACTTGCTATTAGTTAAATGGATAATATCATCCTTTATAAAAGCATACCTTGTGTAACCTTGTTTTACTAAGTCAACATTAATGTCAATATGGAAATAGCGGTCAGGCGAATGTTCGGATTTTTGAAAAAACGACCTTCTAATAAGGAAGCCATTCGCTCCTAATGTTGGTATTTTCCTTGGATTATTCTGGTTAAATTCCACTAAATAATAATCTCCCATATCTTCTGCTTTACCCAGCAGATTGTAGTAGTTATGAATATAATCAAGCCGGTCGGCTTTTCCTAAATAGTAAGGTAAAGGATCATTAACGCCGAAAAGAGCAAAGTATCTGTCAAGCAAAGAAAATTCTTTACTGTAATGATACCTAAAAGGTTCAACAGCGACCACATCACAATCTTTTAAAAGGGGGGCAAGCATTCTATTGAGCCAATCCTGATGAGGCAAAATATTGTCATGGTCAATTAGCAAAATAAACTCACCGGTTACATATTGCAAACCATATCCCTTGTTATACTCAGCCCCTTGTTTCTCTTTTGGCACCTCAACAATCTTTCCTTTAAACTTTTTCACTATCTCTTTAGTTTTATCTGTCGAACCGCCATCAGCAACTATAAGGTCAATCTTTTCTTTTGGATAATCCTGAGCTTTAAGGGAAAAAAGACACTGCTCAATAGTTCTTCCAGAATTAAAAGTAGCAATCACTACCGATATTGTGGGAAATTTCGCTTTCATAAAATAACCTTTTTTAAATAGAGTCCGATTACTTTTTCTGAATTATAAGTTGGTATTATTATTGAAATCGTTGGCGGCATTATATTTTTTGAAGTAATGAAGCTATGCTAAAATTTTTTATCAAATCGTTATCAAAAAGATATTTATCAGTTACTTTCCTTTGTTTTTGAACAATCATTCTTTTTTTAAGATTTTTTTTAAAATTCAGAAGGTTCCAAGCTACTCCATGAATAATTGATTTAGCAGATTTAAAATCAAATCTTATCAATACCATTGGCGCTATCCAAATTAAGGAAATCAGAATATTCATTGGCAAGAAAAAAAATAAGTTTTTCAATCCATAATTTTTTATTAATGAAGATATTCTATTTCTAATAAAGAAATAATTAAAATCAAATGCAATCTTATCCTTCTTGCATGCCTTTCTTATGCCGCCCCGAGCATGATAAACGACAGCTTGGGGAATAAAAATAATTTTGTACCCGGCTAACCAAATCCGCCAGCATAAGTCCGTTTCCTCAAAAAACATAAAAAAATCGTTGTCAAAACCGTTAACTTTCTCAAAAACCGACTTTTTACAAACAAAAGCAGCGCCGGTAGCCGCAAAAATGCATTTATTTTTATCAAACTGTCCAATATCAATTTCGCTGTCTCCCAGAACATGAACCAAGCCAAATTTATCAATATAATGACCGGCGCTGTCAATAATTTCTGGATTATAATAATTTTTTAATTTACACTGCCCTGCGCCAATTAATTGGTCTGTTTCTATAGCTTCAAAAATATAAAAAAGCCAATCCTTGTCAACTTTTGTATCAACATTTAAAAATACCAGTATACTGCCTTTTGCCAATTTAGCTGCTTCATTATTAGCCCGGGCAAATCCTAAATTTGTTTTGCTTTTTATTATTTT
>Ga0268276_1001496_pt1 | contig 22756 bp, 16 predicted proteins | sample saktaG_4_FD_190145 | JGI IMG/M metagenome (GOLD analysis project Ga0268276, IMG submission 190145) | Saline water microbial communities from Sakinaw Lake, British Columbia, Canada - sak_2010_1_5_45m | ecosystem: Environmental > Aquatic > Non-marine Saline and Alkaline > Saline ... | reverse complement strand
TGGAATGGCTGACCTCTAAACCCTATGCTTTTTATGCTGTAGTATTTGCTTCGGTATGGAAAACATTACCTTTTAATATGATATTTTACATTGCCAGCATTCAGGATGTACCGGAAGAGATCATAGAGTCAGCTATTATTGAAGGAGCCAGTGCCTTAAACAGGACCTGGAGAATAATTTTTCCCCTGGTTTCTCCCATTACTTTTTATTTGGTCATTATGAATATAGTGACTATGATGTTTTCCTCTTTTGCTATTATCGATGTCATGACCAAAGGGGGACCAGGTCAATATACTACCAATATGATTTATCGACTTTATTTAGATGCTTTTTACTTCCAAAAAGCAGGGATTGCTTCAGCTCAAAGCGTTATCCTGATTGCCATCATGATAGTGGTTACCTTGATTTATTTTAAATTCGGCGAACGGCATGTTCACTACCAATAAGGAGAGAACAGGTGAAAATATCTACTCAAAAACGAACAGATATGATTGTATCCGAAGCAATATTAATTATTGTTTCTCTTGTATTTATATTACCCTTAATCCTTGCATTGACGATGAGTATACAGCCTCCCCATGCGGTTTTTTCCTTCCCCCCGAAGATTCTTCCCCAAGGATTCAACTTACAAAATTATGTTACCGCCTTTCAAAGGGTCCCATTTTTCAGGCTATTTCTGAATAGTACCCTTGTAGCAGTGATGATCACTATAGGGAAACTGGTTACTGGCGCTCTTGCCGGATACGCCTATGCCAATTTTAAGTTTTTTGGCAAAAGTTTTTCTTTTGCTTTTTTATTTGCCACCTTATTTTTACCAGCTGAAATCATTATGATTGTACCTCTATTTTCCTTAATGGTGAAGTTTGGATGGGTCAATACTTACTGGGCTTTGATTATTCCTTTTATGGCAAGTGCGACTAATACTTTTTTACTGAGACAGCATTTTATGACAATTCCCAAAGAACTTGAGGATTCAGCAAGAATTGACGGGGCCGGACCGATGGCATATTTTCTAAAAATTTTACTCCCTCTTTCCAAGGCTATGCTTGGCGGCGTATCAATTATTAATTTTATTTATGCCTGGAATCTTTACCTCTGGCCTCTTATTATTACCATGGATGATAAAATGAAGACCGTTCAGGTTGGAGTAAAAATGCTAATCGACTCTGAAGCAGCAAGTGACTGGGGAGTGATCATGGCCGGTACAGTTTCCGCAGTAGTACCTACATTAATAGTATTTTTCGTACTTCAATCTATTTTTGTAAAGAGTCTTACCCGATCAGGTATCAAGGGATAAGCAACAGAATTTAATACCCCAGCATTAAAAAAGAGGAGTGAAACGACGCGGTAATTTCTATTTTCCTAACCGTCAATCGAAAACTTTATCCTCCAAAAAAGAAGGGTTTTTAATAACCAATACAGTATATAGACAACAGTTTGTTTTATGCAAAGTCACAATTTTTCTTAAATAAATAAGAAAAATCAAACTTTTTTCAATTTTTTCAAATTATTTTCCTAATTTTTGCCGTACAGTAGTCACAACACTGTGATATAATTATAGGAAATATCTAATTTTAACTAAAAAAGCAGTTAATGGGAAAATACTTAATACTTTCAAGCATAAATAGGAATTCATTGTTAAGTAGACATTGCAAAATGAAAATTGCTATTTTAATTGAGGTAGAATATGCCAAAAATTAAAGATTTACCAAAACATAAAAGGCCCAGAGAAAAGCTGTCTGAAAAGGGAGCAGAAAACTTAAGTGCTGCTGAACTTTTAGCCATCCTCATCCGTACCGGGCGCGCCGGCAAGAGTGCTTTGGATATTGCCAGGGAAACCTTGAAAAAATATCCTCTATCCAAACTTTTAGCTGTCACAAAAGATGGGCTTACTAAAATTAAGGGATTGGGAGACACCAAAGCCATTACTATCAAGGCGGCTTTGGAGCTTGGCAGCCGCACGGTTGGTTCATTTAATGATTCTCTTCCTATCCTCGGTTCCGTAAGAGACACTGTTGCCCAGCTTTCTGATTTACGAGGCAAGCAAAAAGAATATTTTATGGTGCTGTATCTCAACGCCCGCAAGCAACTCATTCATAAAGAGATTATTTCTATTGGCACATTGACAGAAACGCTGGTACATCCGCGAGAGGTTTTTGAGCCGGCTATACGCCATTTTGCCTCTTCAATCATTCTGGCACACAATCATCCATCAAAAAACACGGAAGTGTCTGATGAGGATATTAAGCTAACAGAAACACTTATCCAATCGGGAACTATTCTTGATATTGAAGTGCTTGACCATATTATCATCACCGATGATGGTTATATTAGTTTTAAAGAGAAAGGATTACTTTTTAAGTAAACCTTGTTAGATAGTAAACATCTAATGGGATAAATAAAAACTATGACACAATTAGAAAATATTGAAGCAATCGAAAAAAGACTCTGGAGCGCGGCAGATACGCTTCGGGCAAATTCCAATTATGCCAGTAATGAATATTTTATGCCGGTGATGGGCTTGGTATTTTTACGCCATGCCTACAGCCGATATTTGGCGGTAAAAGATGATATCGTTGCCAGCCTACCGACACGCGGGGGCAAAACTCCGGAGTTGACCAAAAAGGATTTCAGCAAAAAATCAGCTATTTTCCTACAGCCCAAAGCTCAATTTGATTATCTCGTAGCTCTCAAAGACAGCGATGATCGCGCCAAAGCTGTTATTGATGCAATGGAATCAATTGAGGCAGATTATGAAACCCTGCGCGGTGCCCTGCCAAAAAAAGAATATCGCGAGCTTTCAAATGGAATTTTGGGAGACCTACTACGCGCACTAAATCCTGAAGAACTCAAAAAAGTTATCGGTGATGTATTTGGTCGTATTTATGAATATTTTCTCACTCAGTTTGCCGACCAAAAAGCCCATGACGGCGGTGAGTTTTTTACACCTATTTCGTTAGTCTCACTCATCGCTAATGTACTTGAACCCAAAAAAGGCACCGTACTGGATCCGGCCTGCGGCAGCGGCGGGATGTTTGTCCAGAGTGCCCGTTTTGTGGAGAATCTGCATGAAAACCCCAATGATAAATTGAGCTTTTATGGTCTGGAGAAAAATGCAACGACGATCAACCTGGCAAAAATGAATCTGGCGGTACATGGCTTGGTGGGTGACATTCAAAAAGCGATTACTTATTACGAAGATCCGCATAATTTGCATAATAAAGCCGACTTTGTAATGGCCAATCCGCCGTTTAATGTGGATGAGATTGACGCGGACAAAATCAAAAACGACCCCCGTTTACCCTTTGGCCTGCCCGGAGTAAATAAGAAAGGCAAAGTAAGTAACGGCAACTATGTCTGGATCAGTTATTTTTACAGTTATTTAGCCGAACAAGGCAGAGCCGGGTTTGTGATGTCATCACAAGCTTCAGCCGCAGGAAATACAGAAGCCAAGGTGCGGGAAAAACTGATTGAAACCGGTCATGTGGATATCATGATTTCCATTCGTTCTAACTTTTTTTATACCCGAACCGTGCCGTGCGAACTGTGGTTTTTCAATAAATCCAAACCGGCAGAATTCAAAGACAAAGTCTTGATGATTGATGCGCGCAATATCTTCCGCAAGGTGACGCGCAAAATCTATGATTTCAGTCCGGAACAATTGCAAAATATTTTATCTATTATCTGGCTCTATCGGGGTGAAACCAAGCGTTTTCACGATTTGGTGATGAATTATATTTCCGCCACACTTAAGGAAGCCGTCCAAAGCATCACTCCAACACACGACTATGAAACCGTTTTTGCCAAATTGAACAAAGAACTTCAACCGCTTCTGGCTACACTTCCCAAGGACGGAAAACAAGCGGAAACAGTAAAAAAATTAGCCGACTGTCTGCAAGCATACATTGGTGCCAGCCAGGCATTTGCTAAACTAGCGCAGGAAAAAAACGCCGGGTGGGAAAAGCAACATCATGACAATATTAAACTTAGCGAAGCGCTCAAGGAATTAGCACCGCTGGAAGAAGAAAACAATAAACTGATTAAAGAAGCCGAACTGATCTATCGGCTCGCCAACCGTCTGATTGATGTGTGTCTGAATACTTACAGCTCCAAAGAGAGCAATAAGTGGGATACAAGAGAGATTACCAACCTCAAAAAACAAGTCGAAGAAGCGCGAGACACAGCGGTGAATCAATTGAAACTTGCCCGCTATTTTTATCATCAAGCCGAATGGCTTATCGAGCGCTTTCCGGAAGAAAAGCTCCGCGATGTGGAAGGGTTAGTCAAGCTAGTGGACAAAGCCGAGCTCAAAGAAAACGACTGGTGTCTGACACCGGGACGGTATGTGGGTGTGGCACCGGAGGAAGAAGATCCGGACTTTGACTTTAGCAAAACCATGCGCAGTATCCACGCCGAGCTGGAAGATTTGAACGCTCAAGCCACCGATTTAGCAAAAAAAATTAGTGAAAATTTTTGGAAGTTAGGGATATGAAAGAAATCAAGATCTATAAAATGAAATTAAGCGATTTTGCTACAGTAATTATGGGACAATCGCCATCTTCAAATTTTTATAACGAAGAAGGAAAAGGATTACCTTTTTTCCAAGGAGTTACTGATTTTAGTTATAAATATCCTAATGAAACTTTTTGGACAACCGTAGCTCCTAAAAAAGCTGAAATCAACGATGTTTTGTTTTCAGTTAGGGCACCGGTTGGCGATGTAAATATTGCAAATAAAAAATGCTGCATTGGTAGGGGTATTGCAGCCATTAGATCAAAAACAAATCAAATAGATTATTTATACTATTTATTGAAATATCAAAGCATAAAAATTCAAAGATTAGGAACTGGTGCAGTTTATGATGCTATAAAAAAAAGTGACTTAGAAAATATTCTTCTAGATGTTTTTGAAGATCCGAATTCACAATTTCAAGTTGGAAGTTTACTTGTTTTATATGACGACCTGATCGACACCAACCGTCGGCGAATACAGCTTTTGGAAGAAGCGGCGCGGCTCTTATTCCGCGAGTGGTTTGTGTATTTCCGCTTTCCGGGGCATGAGAAAGTAAAGATAGTTGATGGCGTACCGGAGGGATGGAAAAAGGGGAATATGCAAGATATATCAAAAGTTAAATCTGGTTATGCTTTTAATAGTAAGGATTGGCTTGATGAAGGAAATCCCGTAATTAAAATTAGAAATATCATAGGTGATGGATCTGTAAACTTGGATAATTGTAGTTTTATTGATCAAGATGTCGCAGCAAAAGCAAAAGATTTTTCATTAAAAAAAGGTGATTTATTAATTGCAATGACGGGAGCGACTATAGGCAAAGTTGGTTTACTTTCAGAAAACTCGAAAACCATCTACTTAAATCAACGAGTCGGGAAATTTATTCCAAAGTTTGAAGGAGCCGAATTAATTTTGTACTGTTTTTTTATGAGCACTAATGCACAAAACTATATAACAAATTATGCTGGTGGTGCAGCTCAACCAAATATAAGTGCTTCTCAAATTGAATCCATTAAAATTATTGTTGCGGCAAGAAACTTTTATAATCAATTTGTTGATTTGGTTGGACCAATGTTTGAAGAAATATTAAACTTGAGAAGCCAAAACCGAAAACTCGCCCAAGCGAGGGATTTATTATTACCGCGGCTGATGAGCGGCGAGATTGAGGTATAAAACTATGAAAAAGAATAAACAGATTGCTAAACAAAACAGTTTTACAGAATTTCTGCTCTACACTACGCCAAACGGCAAGGTGAAAGTGGAGATATTTTTACGCGATGAAAATGTATGGCTTACACAAGCAAAGATTGCTGAACTATTCGATATAGATCGCTCCGTTATTACCAAACACCTCAAAAATATCTTTGAAAGCGGTGAACTGCAGGAAGATTCAGTATGTGCAAATTTTGCACATACTGCCGCGGACGGCAAGACCTATCAAACAAAGTTTTATAATCTCGATGCCATTATTTCCGTTGGCTACCGCGTCAATTCAAGACAAGCGACGCACTTTCGCATCTGGGCAACCCAAGTACTTAAGGAGTATATCATCAAGGGCTTTGCCATGGATGATGAACGGCTAAAAAATCCCAATAATATCTTTGGTAAGGATTATTTTGAAGAGCAACTGGCGCGCATTCGTAATATTCGTTCGAGCGAACGTAGATTTTATCAGAAGATCACCGATATATATGCGCAGTGCAGTGCCGACTATGATCCGAACGAAGCAATCACCAAACAATTTTTTGCCACAGTCCAGAACAAATTACATTTTGCTATAAGTGGGCAGACTGCCCCGGAAATTATTGTCCATAGAGTCGATAGTAAAAAGCCATACATCGGCCTAACCAGTTGGAAAAACAGCCCCAAAGGTGCAATCCGTAAAACCGATGTTAGTATCGCCAAAAATTATCTGGATGAAAAGGAATTGAACCTGCTCAATCGGATTGTAACCATGTATCTTGATTACGCCGAAATGCAAGCACAAAAAGGTATTGTGATGTACATGAAGGATTGGGTAGCCAAGCTTGACGCCTTTCTGCGATTTAATGAAGAGGATGTCTTGCAGGACAGTGGCAAGGTCAGCCATGATGTAGCGGTCGCTTTAGCGGAGTGTGAGTATGAAAAGTATAGGGTTGTTCAAGATCGTATGCTTGAATCCGATTTTGACCGGGAAGTCAAAAAATTACTTAATTCAAGAAAGAAAAAGTTATGACCTATTTAAACGAAGACACTTTAGTCCAACAAACAACTGCCGATTACTTAAAAAATAATCTTGACTGGGATTCGGTATATGCCTACAATCAGGAAACATTTGGACCCGATAGTCTATTGGGCAGAAATTCCGACCGTGAGGTGGTACTCACGCGTTATCTGAAAGAAGCTCTTAAAGAATTCAATCCGGGACTTCCGGATACCGCCTATGATGAAGCCGTGCGTCAGGTAGTAGATTACTCCCAGAGCCAGTCAATGCTCTCTTCCAATTTTGATAAATACAAACTATTTAAAGACGGTGTGCTGGTTTCTTTTCAGGGTAAAGATGGAGAGATAAAAAAAGAGAGGCTCAAGATATTTGATTTTAATGAAGCGGCCAACAATCACTTCTTGGCAGTAAGGGAATTGTGGATACAGGGTGATTTATACCGCCGGCGGATTGATATTGTGGGGTTTGTAAACGGCATCCCGCTTTTATTTGTCGAATGCAAAAATATTCATAAAGACCTCAAACAGGCCTACCAAAGAAACTTTGCGGATTACAAAGACACTATCCCGCACTTCTTTCATCATAATGCGATCGTCATGCTTGCCAATGGCGAAAAAGCCAAAATCGGTACCATTACTGCTGGTTTTGAGCATTTTCATGAGTGGAAGCGTTTGTCGGAATCCGACCATGGTGTGGTGGATATGGAAACTCTCCTAAAGGGTGTTTGCTGTCAGAAAAATTTCATGGATATCTTCGAAAACTTCATTGTCTACGATGATTCCAGCGGTAAACAGATAAAAGTGCTGGCGAAAAATCACCAGTATCTGGGTGTTAATCAAGTCATTAAAGCCCTGAATGATCCCCATAGAGTCAAAGGAAAACTCGGCGTTTTCTGGCATACGCAAGGTGCCGGGAAAAGCTATTCCATGGTGTTTTTTACTGCCAAAGTGCACCGTAAAATCGGCGGTAATTATACTTTCTTAATCTGCACCGATCGTGATGATCTGGATACCCAAATATACAAAACCTTTGCCGGATGTGGCGTGGCTAATAACGACAAAACACCCTGCCGACCCAGCAGCGGCAGACATTTAGCAGAACTCATGAGTCAACTAAAGGCCTATGTTTTTACCACCATCCAAAAATTCAATCAAGAAGTTGACCCGGATGAAGGCTATACCAGGCGTGATGACATTATTGTGATCACCGACGAAGCGCACCGCACTCAATACGGCACTCTTGCTTTAAATATGCGCAATGCCTTGCCAAAAGCCAACTTTATCGGATTTACAGGAACACCGTTATTTAAAAATGATCAGATTACCATGCAGGTCTTTGGTGACTATGTTTCCACCTATGATTTTCAACGATCGGTAGAGGATAAATCAACTGTACCGCTCTACTATGATTCGCGAGGCGATACCCTGGGTGTAGCCACCAATGATATCAATGAGCGGATTGCCGAAAAACTGGAAGAAATTGAAATTAATGATATCGATGTTAGCCAGCGACTGGAAAGAGAGCTGAAGCGCGATTATCACATCATCACTGCGGAAAAACGTCTCAATCAAATTGCCGAGGATTTTGTCCAGCACTACACCACTTCTTGGGAGGCCGGCAAGGCGATGTTTGTGTGCATTGATAAATTAACCTGTGTGCGGATGTATGAATTGATCGAACAATACTGGGATCAAAAAGTAGAGAAAATCAGAGAATCCTGGAAAATGGCGGCGGGAGAAGAAAAGGATCATCTTTCCCATCAGCTCGAATGGATGGAAGAGACAAAAATGGCCGTAATTGTGAGCGAAGAGCAAGGCGAGGTAGAGAAATTCAGAAAATGGGGTTTCGATATCACACCCCATCGGCGACTTATTAAGCATGGCTTTGAGCTCTCCGATGGAACGCGAATTGATGTGGATTCTGCTTTTAAAAAAGAAGAACACCCCTTTAGAATTGCGATAGTTTGCGCGATGTGGCTAACCGGATTTGATGTGCCGAGTTTGGCAAATCTTTATTTGGACAAACCGCTTAAAGCCCATACGCTGATGCAAGCGATTGCCCGCGCTAACCGAATTAACGGCGATAAAAACAATGGTCTTATTATCGATTATTGCGGTATCCTCAAAAATTTACGCAAAGCACTCGCTACCTTTACCGGTACAGGCGATACTGGTAGAACAGGCGGCTTTGGGCCGGGCGAATTGGATCCAACTAAAACCAAAGAAGAATTACTCGAAGAATTAAAACAAACCATTGACTTGGTAAGTGATTTCTTAAGTGAGCGAAAAGCGCCGCTTGATGCAATCATCAAGGCAAGCGGATTTGAGAGAAATAAGGCAATTATCGCGGCGGTTGCTGTGGTTAAAAATGCGGTGAACGAAAATGATGAAACCAGAAAGAAGTTTGAGGTCATGTGCCGTGAAGTATTTATTAAATTCAAAGCCTGTCTCACCATTCCCGGAGTGAATGCTTATCATAACCAATACAACGCGATAAATATTATCTACAAAAGTTTACAAAAAGACATTGAACGAGCAGATATCAGCGACATCATTAAAATGCTACATAAAATTATTGATGAGTCGATTACCGTGAAGCAGGGCAAAGGCAAAGAACCCAACAAGTCATATGATATAAGTAAAATTAACTTTGAAAAGCTCCACTCGGAATTTGCACGCGACTTTAAGAAAGCGAAAGAGAAAAATACCATCGTGCAGAGTCTTAAAAGCATGATTGAGAAAAAACTGGAACAGCTTATCCAGAGAAATCCGCTGCGGACAGATTTTCAAGAACATTATGAAAAGATAATTGATGAATATAATAAAGAAAAAGACCGCCAAAATATTGAAGCCACCTTTGAAGCATTATTGAAATTTGTGCAAGAGTTGGACGAGGAAGAAAGCCGAGCAGTGCGAGAGGGGCTGGATGAAGAGACGCTGGCTATTTATGATCTTTTAGTAAAACCAGATTTAAAACCCCAAGAAATACAAAAGATAAAGAAGGTAGCCCAAGGGCTACTAAAAACACTGAAAGAAAAATTGAGGGATTTGTATAAGTGGCAAGATAGAGAGCCTACAAGAGATGGTGTAAAAGTTCTAATTCAAAATTTCTTATGGGAAGAAAAAACCGGATTGCCTGTAGAGAATTACTCCCAAAACGATGTATATAAAAAAGCCGATGCTGTTTTTTATCATGTCTATCGAGCATATCCGTCGGTACCATCACCGTATTATGCCTCGGTAGCAAGTTAGGGAGTGGTACAGGGGACACCGTCCCCTGATATACAAGAAGTTTCTCCATCTGGCTTTTTTAAGTTAATCAAGGGAGAGAGAGCGGGGCGGATGTCGGAATATTAAAGGAGAAGGGGGTAGAGGTTAAAATTATGAAAAAATTAAAAGTAGACCTGGAAATGATTGCTAATGCCATGGAAGATGTAGCTCGAATGGATATGGATTACTATCTTGATAAAGAAACAGGAGAGGTTATTGTTACCTCAGAGGAAACATTTGGATATGCTGAAGAAGATGAAGATAAGATAAGAGAAGATTTACCTGATTGGCAGAAAGAGGATATTAAATTAGCCCAGGATATATTATTTAATAACCCTGATCGTTATATTTGCATACCCGAGAAGCCATCTTATGAAGGATATAATTTAATGATTGAATTTGCCGAGAAGGTGGAGGATGAATTATTGAGGGAAAAATTGTATATAGCTTTAGATGGAAAGGGAGCTTTCAGGCGTTTCAAAAATGTAATAGCAGATTATCCGGATTATAGGGAAAAATGGTTCAAATTTAGAGATGAAAAGCTGAATAAAGAAGTTATTGAGTGGTTAAATAGTATCGGAATCGAACCTGCATAGAGAACGATCACCGTTGGAGTTAAACCCTTGACATTTAATTTATTTAGCAATTCACCAACTATCCAATTTGATTTGTTAACAAAAAAATTTAATTTTTTATGCATTATGCAAAAAATATTTAGAATAGAAAGTAGGGAACTATTATGAAACTCGATACCAAAATTATTGACTTTATTATTGACATAATGGAATTTTGTGAAAGAGACCCTTATTTATCTAAAGAATTAATCAAAGAAAGAGAAAGATTTTTTACTACCACCCCTGAGTTGTATTACAAAACATTTGAAGAAATAAATTCCGTCGAGCAGAGGTTTGCCGATTATTATATTTTTACTTGTATTTCTCAATATTATGAAACGAGTCCCTTAGAAGTTTTTTTATCCAAGAATTTATTTAAATATAATAAAAAAGACCAAAACATTCTTCTGGGATTTAAAAATGATATCTTTGATATCTTTAACATTATCAAAGTTGCGGTTGGTTCTTATTTCATAGCTAAGAATTTTACTTCTAATCAAGAATATAGAGTGTGGGAAAGTAATGCTACCTATCAAATTAAAGAAGGAGATCATCTTGTAGGACGCATTTTACCGTATGAAACAGATTATGCTTTATGTAATTTCAATATATTATGTCCAAAAGATTTTACCTATTCATTAAAAAGATTACAGAGAAATGATCCTTTTGAGATCATTCATTCAATTACACCTTTAATGATAGAGAAAGAAATTTACCAGGCATGCCAAAATTATAATGTAGAGGAAAACAGTCTGGAATTTGTAGAAAAAAAGCTAAAACATTTTTTAAAAAAGTATTTAGGAAAAAAAGCGCCCTCTATCAAAAATCTTAGAAAGAAGATAAATAAAATTACCGATCCTTTTCCTCTAATGAGAGAATTATCGGGAAAATTTATATTTTCCTCTGAAGATGAATTAATAGAATTTCAAAAAATATTTATGGATTTCTGGAATCTTTCTTCTCGGGATGAATTTCAGGGAGAATCTCCCCAGGATGTTAATGAACAGAATATGGGACCCCAGGAAAGAGAATTGATTCTGGATTTAATGCACCGTATTCAATCTACTATTAATCCGAATAATTTCTCCAATAAAAAAGAATTAGACAAAGCGATTAAGAAATGTCAGGATCAATGGCTTCAACAACCTCAGGAAGAGCTTGACGGCAAAACTCCCTGGGAAGTAATTTTAGATGAAAGAAAAAGATTGGGCAGCCCTAGAAAGGGTTTTACCTTTTCAATGACTATAACACCTGTAAGCTGTGGAATGAAGGAAGAATATATTGATTTAACTGATTTAAGTAAAAAAGATAGTCCTCTGGCAGAAGATTTAGAAACTTTTGTAAACTATTTTATAAAAAATCGCGTAAAGGTTACTTTAAAAAACAGATGGATTCCTTTTAAGCATATAAAATCAATAGAGGAAAATTTTACAAATAAGGATAGTTTTATTTCATTAGGCGAGGAAGAAAAAAGAGGAGAAGAAGTGAGTAAAAGATATATCTATTTTATAGATATATTGTCTCGAGCAGCAAGGTTTATTTATACAGACAAGAAGGGTTGGATCAAGGTAAATGTTGGTCGTTTTAAAGAATTTTGCGAGAAATCTTATGGAGAAAAGCTCTTTGAGTTGTTTTTTATCTGGGTTGAAAAAGCAAATTGGACAAAGTTCCTGGCTAGTAATTATTGGGATATTCAGGCTAAAGAATATCAAAATAATTTTATACCTATAATTTATTGTATTGACGAATATAAGATAAATAGAAAAATAGATATGGAAGAATTTGTTATCAAGCTCTATGCCCTCAAGGGAAAAGAAGTAAATTTTTCTAAAAGCCTGATTAATGATTTAGCTTCAGCAATTGAGACAATTCTAATAGAATATTTACAATGGCTGGGGGTAATCAGAACCCAAAAGGGAGATATATTTCCCGGGATAAAAATTAAGGTTATTAAAAAATTTTGGATTACTCCCAATGGTAAAAAATTAATCAATAAAATGGTAGATTATTATATTAAAACAGGGATGATGTAATAAAGATAAAAAACCAAGAGAGTATTTTTAGAAAGACCTTTTTCTAGAGAATGTCATAGGGAGAAAATGCCATAATGTCATAGGGACGGGGTTCTATTGACAATCTAAAAGAAGCACATAAATCAGAGTTTATTACTCTCGGGAACCCTTTGTTTACAAGGCTTTTAGACCCCCTTCAGGAATGCCCTAAAAACGCACGTAGAGTGCCTTTAAACGGTTCTCAATTTTCGAAAAATCGGCAAATTCGACGTTTTTTTTAGCCTTTTTTGGCTTCCTCGAAACTCTGTAACCCTTACAGGAAGCCATTTTCAGATTTTGAGAAAGCAAAAATAGGTCAAAAAACGCTCATTTTCCGAGGGTAAAAGTATAGGTTGAGGCGAAATTTGCTCATATAATTAAAATAGGAAGCCCACCCTTGGAACCCTTACTATATAAGGCTTTCAAGAAGCTATTTTTCCGCATTTTATCCACTATTTCCCCTCTGTCATTACAAAATAAGGCATAAACAATGGAGATCAATATAATAGAATTAGAGGATTACCAGTTTTTGTAGCAAAAAACAGTAGGGCTCTAAAATGTTGAAAACATAAGGGTTTCCGCGTTTTTTTGTTACATAGGATGTTGGCGACACTTCTAAAATACGAAGAAAATAAGGCTTAAAATGGCTAAAAACCCATTTTAAGCAGTCTGAAACCCTTGCAATATAATGCTTTAAACGAATATTGCTGTAGCGGTGTTTCTTGAGGTTGCCTGGAGTGATTTATCATATTTTTTAAAATAGGCGCTTAAAAGGGCTTATTTTAGAGTAGTTGGAAAGCCTTATTTTAGTTAGTGTAAGCTTTAGTGGGGTAGTTAGAAGAAAAATATTCTATATCAATAATACTTATTTTAAAATTTATGTTAGTTAAATTTCAAAAGTGGACTATTTAAGAATCAAAGGTGGACTGAATTAAGGTTAGATTTTTTTACTTTTTGGACACTTAAAAGCTCTTTTTTATGCCAGAATCATACTTTAGATACACTGGATTATTTATCTGGTACAATCCGAAGCTGTATTTTCTCATGTAGTGGTGAACTAGTTTTCTCTTTAAGCTTTAGTTCTAGATTACATCTTTTTTACCATTCCAGGTTAGTCCACTTTTAAACTTTAAATCATTAAAAAACAGTCCGGTTTTGATTTTTAAATGACATTATTTTAAAATTTATTGACAGGATAAAAAAAATATGTTATACATATATTGTATACAATATATGTAAATACAACTTAAAATTAAAATAAATTTTCCTCAAAAGTGTAATTAGCTTTAAAATTATTTTTCTCCAAGATTAGTATAAAGAAAAAGGGATAAAGGGGGGATGAAAAAAGACGATAAAAAAGATATATTATAATTATAAACGAGAAAGAAAGTTTAAAAAAATTATTGGAGGATTACTATGAAAAAATTATTTTTATTGACTGTTGTTACATTATGTGTTTGTATGAGTTTTGTGCTTTTTGCAAGTGCTTCCTATCCTGAAAGAAATATTACCGATGTAGTGGTTTGGGGTGCTGGAGGAGGAACTGATGTTTGCAATAGAGTAGTTATGGCAGAGATGGCTAAAATATTAGGAGTAAATATTAATGTGGTGAATAAAACTGGTGGAGTTGCTGGTTCTGTTGGAATGAATTTTGCTTATTCTCAAACATCGGATGGATATACTCTTTGTGGTCTTTCTGAATCAAATGTAACTGCTGGTGTACAGGGAGGTTTTGATAAAAGAATGAATGTTTGGGAATATTTTATTATCGGTGGTTCACCAGATGTTCTATCTGTAACTCCTAATACCCCATATAACACTCTTACTGATCTTATCGAAGCGGCTAAAGCTAAACCTGGTGAAATAAGAGCTGGAGCTAGTGGGGCCGGTTCTATTCATCATTTAAACCTTCTTGCTTTAGAAAATGGTTCAGGTGCAAAATTCAATTTTATTCCCTATACAGGTTCTGCCCCTGCTCAAAATGCTGCTATGACTGGTGAAGTTTCTGTAGTAGTTACCTCGGTTGCAGAACAAGCTCAGCTCATTCGTGGTGGAAAATTAAGACCCTTAGCAGTTTTAATTTCCAATTCTTTTGATTTAGCTGGAAAAACTTTACCTTCTGCTTTTGATTTTTATCCCGGACTTTCAGAGTATCTACCTATTTCTCAGTCTATTGGTTTTGCAATAAAAGCGGATGCACCGGATGATATTAAAGCTGTATTGATAGATGCATTTGACAAAGCACTTATGACAGATACTTTTGTAAAATGGGCTGAAGATAATTTCTATGTTGTATCTGGTGCAACTGGAAGCGAAGGAGTGGAAATATTTAATAAACTTGAATCATTATTTGCCTGGACTCTTTGGGATTTGCAAGCTGCAAAAGTTGATCCGTCAACTTTAGGAATACCTAAACCTTAAAAATTGTTTTGAATGGTACATAATTAAAAAGGCAGCTGAATAAATAAAATTATTCAGCTGCCTAAAATTATTAAAAAATTTGTAGGATTTAAAGATTAGATTATGAAGAAGAAAGAATTAAGAAAAGCAGATTTTATTACCAGTATTTTGCTATTGTTATTTAGTTTATGGATTATTATGGAAACCCTTAAAATGCCAATGAAGGATACTTTTGGAGGAGTACAGAATGTTTGGTATGTTTCTCCCGCCTTATTTCCTTTAATTATAAGCATTTTTATTATGGTTTTAGGAGCAGTGCTTTTCCTTCATTCTATAAAAACTGGTGGAACTAAATATTTTTTGGATAATTTTTCATTAAGATATAAAGGACTATCTGAAAAAAATATTAGATTTATTGGAATTTTATTAGCTTTATTTTCTTTTGTCTATTTAAATATTCCACGTATTGATTTTTTTATCTCCGTTACACTTTTTTTAACTTATTTCATATCTGTTTTTTATCTTGATGATAAAGATCTATTAAAAAAATTAACTTTGTTTTATTTTATCGGAAGCATAATTTTTATCATTCTTTTTGTATTTGATATTTCAAAAATTATTAATTCTTATTATGAATATTTTATAGATATTCTGGCATTATTTTTTTATTTAAGTTATGTAATTTATAATTGGGTAAATGTAAAAAGCAGCAATATTTTTAAAAAAAGACTCATCGTTTCTTTAATAGTATCCCTGGTAGTGCCACTGGTTCTTTGTCCAACTTTCAGATATTTTTTATTGGTTCCGCTTCCCAAAGAGGGATTAATCATACAAATAATGCACAATATTTATTACCTGATAAAATAGTAGGTGTTACTATGTTTATTTTTGAACAGTTATATATTTTTTTTCAACAAATATTTATTTTAATTGCTAATCCAATCAATATATTAATCCTTTTTGGTGCAGTGTTGTTGGGAATCATCTTTGGGGCCATGCCCGGTTTGACTGCCACTCTTGGAGTGGCTTTGCTTGCCACTTTAACCTACGGAATGGATACCGGTACTTCCATGGTAGCCCTATTGGCAATCTATGTGGGTGCAATATATGGTGGGTCCTATGCATCTATTCTCATTAATATTCCCGGTACAGCTGCTGCGGCAGCTACTGCTTTGGATGGATATCCGTTAGCATGTCAGGGGAAAGCAGGAAAAGCATTAGGCCTTACAACCACTGCTTCTGCAATTGGTACTTTTATAGGTATGTTATTCGTCATAACCATGGCTCCCCTTATTTCAGCATTTGCTCTTAATTTTACTTCATTTGAATTTTTCTTACTGGCTTTCTTTGGCATTATTATTAGCGGGACTTTGACCAGTCATGACCTAGCGTATAAAGGTTGGATTGCAGGCTTTTTAGGGTTATTCATGGCTTGTGTGGGGAGGGATCAGCTTCAGTTTTATCCTCGATTTACCTTTGGGCTCAATGAATTAGATGGTGGATTAGAGGTTGTTCCAGTTCTTATCGGTGCATTTGGCATTCCTCAGATTATTCAAGTCTTAAAAGATAAAATAGTATGCGGAGAAGCAAAACGATTTCAAAGGATTTTACCAGAGTTCACTGAAATTTTTCATCATTTTACCGATATTATACGTTCAGCTTTGATTGGGGTTGGCATTGGAGCAATTCCGGGGATAGGGGAAGATATTGCCGGTTGGGTATCTTATGGGGCGGCTAAAAATTCTTCTAGACATCCTGAGAGATTTGGAAAAGGTGATGTCTCGGGAGTAATATCTGCTGAAACTGCTAACAATGCCTGTATTGGAGGAGCCATGATACCTCTTTTAAGTCTTGGTGTCCCAGGAAGCCCTCCTGCAGCTATGCTTTTAGGTGCATTAATGCTTCATGGGATTCAACCTGGTCCCATGCTGACTTTTGATCATCCACTTTTTATACCACAAGTGGGGGCTATTCTTTTATTAGCTTCCTTTGCAATGTGGATAACTGGAATGTTGTTAGCTAAGCAAGTTATAAAAGTATTAAGGATTCCTCCACCTGTTTTTATGCCTGTTATTGCAGTATTATGTGTAATTGGTTCTTATTCTTTAGGTTTGCAAATTTTTAACCTCTATTTGATGGTTCCTGTAGGAATCTTAGCTTACTTCTTAACTGAAATGGAATATCCTATCGCACCTTTGGTTATCGGAGTTATTTTAGGACCCATGGCTGATGCTAGTCTAAGGAGAGCTTTAATGGTTTCAAAAGGAAGTTTTTTGCCTTTTATTACTCGACCAGTATCTTTAATTTTGATTTTGGTAATTTTACTTATGGTAGTTAGTCAGATTCCATGGTTTAAAATTCTTACTAAAAGAATATTAAATAAAATGTTTTCGAGAAAAATAGATAAGAATATTTCTTAGTAAAATATTCCCTAATATAAGAAAGTGAAGATATGATTTATGAATAAAAAAATTATTTTAACTTTAGCTCCAACCGGGGGGTGGGGGAAAGATTATAATAATCCTCTCGAACCGGAAGAAATAGCCAAACAAGTTATTGCATGTGTAGAAGAGGGTGTGTCTTTAGTTCATCTTCATGCTCGAGATAGCAAGGGTGAGTTAACTACAGATTTAAGTAATTTCTCAAAGACAATTGAGCTAATTACTAATGAATGCAGTGTAATCATTGAAGCCTCCACCGGAGGACTTTCCAGTTTAACGCCTCAGGAAAGAGCATTACCTCTCCAGAATAAAAAAGTAGAGCTAGGTTCGTTAAACATGGGTTCTTTAAATTTTCTTGATAAAGTATATATAAATACTGTTCCAGATATTCAGTATTGGTTGCAAAAAATGATAAAAAATAATATAAAACCATCTATGGAGATATTCGATACTTCCAATATTGCTATTTCCGACCTTTTTATTAAGGAAAGCTTGATTAAACCACAATATAATTTTAATTTTATTTTTAATTATAAATGGGGTATGTCCTTTTCCCTTTCACTGGTTGAAGTTTTAAAGTCCATGCTCCCCAAAGAAAGCATATGGGGCGCTGTGTTTGGAGAAAGTAGAAATTTTTCGTCCCATTTACAGGCTTGCCTTCAAGGGGCAACTATGATTAGGGTTGGTTTTGAAGATTCGAGAATCTGTAATTATAAAGAAGCAAAGTCCAATCTTAAGTTAGTAAAAAAGATTCGAAGAGAATTGGAAATATCAGGTTTTGAATTGGCAAACCCGAATGAAGCAAGAAAGTTACTTGGTATATAGTAATTATCGTAATCTTATTCTATTTACTTTATTTAAATATTTTTTATTACTTAAAAAATATTTTTATTGTAATTAGCTTTGGCAGCCTTTGTCTTTATAAAAATTATTTTCTATAAAGAATATATATTCCTTTCAATAAATTTCCAGGTTTTTAAATAGTCATCTCCCGATATTAATTTATTAAATTCTTTTCTATTTAAGTTGCTTAAAAGTTTACATAACTTATTTGTAATACGGGTACTTGCTTCAAAAGTTCCTTTAATATCCCATCGAGTAGGAGAGGTATCAGAGGTAATATAGTCATTATAATTATATTCTTGAAGATAGTAGAGAAATTCAACATATTCTAAGAAGTGTTTTGTTCCTGCAAAATAATCCCAATCCCATTGGCCATTATTGTCATTAATGTGAATATAAAAAGGAAAGGGGCTTTCCGCAACTAAAGTAAGAGCTTCCGCTGGATTTTCGTTACCAAACATTATTGAGTGTCCAAAGTCAATGGTTACTCCCATCTGTTTATTCCCAATCTCATTAAGCAAACAAAGGGTTTTAGCTGCGGTATCTATAAAACATCTCCCTCTGGTTTCAGCTGGTTTGTATTCTATAAAAAGAGGAATTTCAGGAAGATAATTTGCTGATTCACCAAAGGTATCAATCAGGTATTTCCATGATTGTGCATAATTACAATTAAAATTAAATTCATATCCATCACCTAAGGGACAACAGGTTACTTTATTTGCTCCAACTTTCTTGGCAAAGTCTTTCGCATCTTTAATAAATTGTACTGCTTTAGCACGAACCTCTTTTTTATTTGAAGTTAAGCCCCCGTTTTTAAACTCAGGTTCTGCTTTTACGTTTACATTTATAGCAGCAATATTTATTTTATATTTCGAAGTTAGGGTCTTAAGTTCATTAGAATTATTAACTTCATAAGGAAAAACTAATTCCATACCATCCATTCCCTCTATTTCAGAGACCATTTTAAATCGTTCTTCCAAAGTTTTCTCCTCATTATATTCATGGAAACGATCTTTTGTTTTACTTAAGAAACTACTAATTACTGCTTGTTTTACCGGATAATCCATAATTATTTTCACTTCCTTTTTTTAGAAATAAGTTCTTTGGCTTTATTAAAAATGTGTTTTTTAGATATACCATATTTATCAATTAGTTTATAATAATTTCCACTTTCAGCAAAGGTATCATTAAGACCCAGGTTATCAAAAAGAACTGGTTTATTTTTTAAACAAAAATTGGAAAGCTCGTAACCAAGGCCGTTTCTTTTTTGATGATCTTCAACAACCAACAGAGCACCAGTTTTAGAAATGGAATGAATAAGATTTTTTTTATCGAAGGGTTTAATAGAATACATATCAATTATTTCAATAGAAATATTTTCTTTTTTTAGCTCATCAGCGGCTTCCAATGCCTGGAAGACAATATCTCCATAAGTTACTACGGTTATATCTTTACCCTTTCGGATAGTTTTGCTCCCGGCAATTTCAAAATTATCTTCTTTAGAATAGATATCAAAGAGAGGGTCTCTCATTAACCTTATAAAAACAGGTCCCGGCGTCTTTATAGCTACGTCAAATATTTTTTTTGCTGATTCTGTATCAGCCGGAGCAAGCACTTTCATATTAGGTAAGGTAGTCATAATAGCTATATCTTCTGTTGCCTGATGAGTGACTCCATCTACGGCAGGAGTTACTCCTCCATGGGAGGATAAAAATTTAACATTTAAATTTGGGTAACAGATAAAGGTACGGATTGCTTCAACAGCCCTCAAGGTGATAAAAACACCATAGCTACAGGCAATTACCGTTCTCCCATCAGCAGCCATTCCGGCAGCGGCAGCCATCGTGTTTGATTCAGCAATGCCCATATTAAAATATCTCTCAGGATATGCATCACCAAATAGATAAGAATAGGTTGAGTATCCAATATCTGCTTCAAAAACTACAAAATCCTTATCAATGGCACCATATTCTAACATCCTTTCGGAAAATGCCTGACGTGTGGTAATATCTGCTTTACTTAATTTCATCATTACTTTCCTCAATTTCTTTCATTGCTATTTTATACTCTTGTTGGCTAGGTGCCTTTCCATGCCATTTTCTTATATTTTCCATAAAACTAACACCTTTACCTTTTATTGTATTTGCTATAATGCAAACAGGCTTACCTTTTATTTTTTTTACCTCTTCCAAAGCAATTAAAATTTCCTTCATATTATGGCCGTTTATAGTCATAACATACCAGTTGAAAGCCTCAAATTTTTTATCGATAGGGTCCATAGGCATAACTTTTTCAGTAAAACCATCCATTTGCAAGTTGTTTTTATCTACAATGGCAGTAAGATTGTCCAATTTATACTTGCTAGCAGAGGCAGCTGCTTCCCATACTTGACCCTCGTTAATTTCTCCATCACCAAGAACCACATATACATGGTAATTTTTCTTAATTAATTTTCCTTCCAGAGCCATTCCTACTCCAAGACTCAAACCCTGGCCTAAAGATCCGGTAGTCGTATCAATACCGGGAGTCTTTCGCATATCAGGATGTCCTTGTAAGATACTTTCAAACTTCCTTAATGTTTTTAATTCTTTCATAGGGAAATATCCCCTCATGGCAAGACAGGAATACCAGACAGGACAGGCATGTCCTTTAGATAGAATAAAGCGATCTCGATCAGGCCAGCGTGGGTTATTAGGATCAATTTTTAAAATATCAAAGTATAATGCTGTCATAATATCTGCTGCAGATAAGGCTCCACCGGGATGCCCTGACTGTGCTGTAAAAATCATATCAATAATATTTACTCGAACTTCTTTGGCTTTTTCTTTAAGATATTGAATTCTTTCTTCAAGGTTGTGTGATTTTTTATCCATGTTTCCTTTCCTTATAAACTAAATCCCCAAATTATTATATATACATATTTATATAACATATTGCTAAAAATGTCAATATTGTATACAATATTTTTTGACTTATGTATTTGATTATTATATATTAATAGAAAATAAAAAATAAGCATGTTTGCAAGATATATTTAAAATTTAAATTTAATCTTTTAAAATCGTGAACAGTCAGGACTTTATTAATGTTTAATAATCTTATAATCTCACTAAGTTATATTTTTTTAGGTTTGGTTGTCGGTTATATTATTCAACAATTAGAGCAAAGAAAGGTTATCCGATTGCCTATTAGCTTGGAGAAGTTTCGCAAGCTTCTCCAAAAGATTGGACTTTTGTTCTTTATGCCCATTTCTTTTACAGGGGCATTATGGATAATTAAAGTTGATAATATTAAAATTGCTGCCTTGCCGTTTTTTGGAATTTTTGCTCTCATTACCGGGGGGGTATTAGCTCTTGCTGCAGCAAGATTTCTTCGACTAAAACGAAAAGATACGGGTTCAATGTTTACATGTGGTTCATTTACAAATATTGGATCTATCGGGGCATTAATTTGTTATCTATTTTTGGGTGAAGAGGGGTTTGCCCTGGTTCCTGTTTATAAATTATTCGAGCAGGTAATTTATTATGCTGTAGGATTTCCTATAGCAAAATCGTTTAGTAATAACATCGTTAAAAAGGAAAACATAATATCTCAACTTAAAAAAGTATTCACAGATATCTTTGTAGTTGTTGCTTTAATAAGTATTGCAATAGGGATTTTTCTTAATTTATCCGGAATTGAAAGACCAGTATTTTATAAAACCATTAATGCTATTTTTATTCCTGCAGGAACTGTAATCCTATTAGTATCTATTGGATTAGCTATGAAATTTGGAAAAGTAAAAAATTACATTAAAGAATCTATATCAGTCTCTGTTATAAAATCTATATTAGTGCCTTCAATTATATCTACTATAGCTTTTTTCTTGGGTTATGGTGTCATAGAAGGAGGTTTACCGCTTAAAGTTGTAATTATTCTATCTTCAATGCCGGTTGCTTTTTCTGCGTTAATACCCGCATCCATATATGATTTAAACTTAGACTTAGCAAATTCTTGTTGGTTAGTTACCACTCTGAGTCTAATTGTAATCTTGCCCTTATTGTTTTATATTATTAGTTTAATTTAGTTCAGAAATTTTTTTACTAACGAACTTAGAATCTGTCCTAATTTGGATATTTATATAAAAGTTAATATGAATACACCGTTATTTATATAAAATTACTAAATTATTAGATTATTTTGTACACAATATCTGTCTTGAATATTCTTCTGATTTATCGTATCATAATAGATATCAAAAAGAAGGGAAAGATATGTATCAAATTAAGTATTTAGATTTATCTGAGAAAGTATATATTACTCTAAAAAATATGATTCTTAATGATGAATTAAAGTCTGGCGAAAAACTTAACCAGGAAAAATTGGCTCAAAAGCTTGGTGTTTCGAGGACTCCTCTTTTATCGGCATTTTCAAAACTGGAAAAAGA
>Ga0268276_1001495_pt1 | contig 22775 bp, 19 predicted proteins | sample saktaG_4_FD_190145 | JGI IMG/M metagenome (GOLD analysis project Ga0268276, IMG submission 190145) | Saline water microbial communities from Sakinaw Lake, British Columbia, Canada - sak_2010_1_5_45m | ecosystem: Environmental > Aquatic > Non-marine Saline and Alkaline > Saline ... | reverse complement strand
GACAGCACACTGGACAAAGCTTATCGTTGTAAAATAGCCGGAATGAAACTAGCGCAGATCGTATTCCTGGTTTTAATAGGTGTTTCCATTACATTAGCGGACACCGGTGATAATGCCGGCTATGCCGGTTCCTTTTTACGAATGGGACTGGGGGCCCGGTCACTGGCCATGGGCAACGCCGGGGTTGCAGACAGTGAAAACGGGTTTGCAGCTTATTATAACCCCGCTGGTCTCTCATATCTGAAAGACCGACATCTGTCAACAACCTACTATTTTCTCAGCCTTGACCGTCAGTTGCATTATGTCGGCCTGGCGTTTCCACTGAAACCAACTGCCGGAATCTCGGTTGCCTGGATGCATGCCGGCGTCACTGATATCCAGGGCCGGACATCCACCGGTATCCCTGACGAGATTTACGACACTGGCGAAGATGTTATTTACCTGTCCTTTTCCAATGCTTTTCACCGTCGGATATCCGTTGGCTTAAATTTCAAAATATTGAGTCACAACATGCTCGATCTGACCGGCAGCGGTCTTGGATTTGATATCGGCGTATTACTGAAACCTTTCGACCGCATTTCCATTGGCATTCTTTTAAAAGATATTGGCGCCAGCTACACCTGGAATACCCAGGATCTCTTTGGTGATCAGGGTGGTAATTACACCGATACATTTCCTCAAATATTAAAAATCGGTCTGGCCTACCGCCATAATTCCACCTTCGCTTTTATCGGCGATGTCGAGCTCTCCGACAAGCAGGACTACCGGGTGCATTTTGGCGGGGAATACCTTGTCAGCGATATTCTTTTTCTGCGAATGGGCCTGGACAACATTAATCCAACATTTGGCGCTGGTCTGGCCTATGGATTTATCAACAATATTCAAACCCAGATTGATTACAGCGCTATGATCGGCCTTGTTGGCGAGGGCAGTACTCACGTCTTTTCCTGGGAGTTCAAGTTTTAGATATTACAGGTAATTCAATGAAACAAAAAACACTACTATTTTCACTATTATTAGCTATGCTCGTTCACACTTTAAATGCTGAGCTGTTGAACAGCGGAATGTCTTTTTTGCAGATTCCATCATCAGCGCAATCGGCCGCCACAATGACGGTGTTTTCGCCATCCAGTCAGTCACCGCTGGCTATATTTGAAAATCCCGTTGGAATCGTCAATACAGAAACCACATTTTCGCTTTCTCATCATTTCTGGTTTTCAGACATCAATATGGATGCACTGGCTTTTTCAATTCCACTGAGAAAATCCTTTGTGGGTTTTGGTTTGAATTATGTCCGCATTCCCGGCGTTGAGATTCGTGAAACGCCCACCGATGAGCCTCTGGCAAATATTGAGCCACAGTACCTGGCCGCCGCCGTCGCATATGCCTGGTCGCCACTCCCAAAAGTCATCGTCGGAATTACCGGTAAGTTTCTTTACGAACATCTCTATACATACACAGACAATGGTGTTGCATTTGACGTCGCCGCCCGCTGGAATGCACCCAGCATGCTGGACATCTCTTTCATGCTGCAAAATATCGGATACCTTCAGTCCGACAATAACACAAACAGTCTGCCCGCAACTCTCAACATTGGCATCGTCCGGCCTGAAATATTTGAGGGTAATAATCTGAACGGGGCAATCGGTTTGAACCTTGGTTCAAACATGGTTTCCGGCGAAGCATTCGCCCAGGCCGGGGCCGAGTTGGACTATCGGGATATTCTGTTGGTCCGGGGTGGTTTTGCCCATATCGGTTCCGAAAACCGGGAATCAATCGGGTTCGGAGTTCATTTCGACCGCTTTACATTTGATTATGCATACCTGTTTATGCCGGAAGGGTTAACCAATCCTCATATACTGACTATCAGTTACCAGCCCTGATATATTTTTTCTATTCCAACCGAAATTCTATCGGAATAACGATATAGACGCCGACACAGATATCACGCTGTTTCGCGGGATGAAATTTTGTTTTTCGGACTGCGTCCATTGCCGCCTCATCAAGACCAGTCTTGGGGATACCCTGGATTACCCAGCATTCACCCACCTTCCCCTTTTCATCAATGTGCGCGACAACCAATACAGTGCCGGAAACCCCAGCGTCCCGCGCAATTTCCGGGTAAACTGCATTTTTCAGTATTGCACTATATCCTCCAACGGGCTCTGGTTTTTCATCATAAGATGTCCAAGGTATTTTTCTTGTATTACCCATGTCATCTGGGGGGGGCGGGGGTGGTGGGAAATCAGTAATAACGCGATCACCAAGATTCGTTGTACCCTCTATGGTCACCGTGTCTATCAAATCACTGTCCGGAGCTTCCAGCGGTATTGAAGGCCGCTGAGGTCGCTGGGCCATCTCTTCCGGCGGTCGCACAATCGGGATTTTAACAACCGTAAAATCATCGGATTTGGAATCGGAACCAGTACGTAAATTGTTTAATTTCGGTATCAGCACGAACAGCAAAATAATCACTAGCAGATTAATGATTAAGCTGATTCTCAAGACGATTGGATACTGAGATTTTAAATCAGACGTTGAAACCGGTTTGGTACTCATAAATACCTCCTTAATAAAGAAAAAATGCAGTAGAGTCTACTGCATTTAATCTGTGTTTATTTTGAAAACCAATTCTTAATTCGTCTGTAATTTAAATATCACCGGAATTGAGATATATACACCGACATTTCTGTCGCGCTGTTTGGCGGGTCTAAACCTGGTCTTTTTAATGGCGGCAATAGCGGCCTCGTCCAGCCCGGTATTGGGAACGCCCTTCAGAATAATGCATTCGGTTACTTTTCCGAATTCATTCACAAAGGCCTGAATCACTACGGTGCCCTCGATACCAGCCTCCTGGGCAATTTCCGGATATACCACGTTTCGCTGAATAGCTGGAAATCCGCCAATTGGTTCCGGCGCTTCATCGTAGGGGATAAACCGTACCCGTGGGCCGTCATCTTCTTCCGGCGGTGGCGGCGGTGCGTCCCAGGCTTCATAACTGGATATATCGGTATTCATATCAATGGTTACATCGTCCAGCAAATCGTCGTTTTCAACTTCGATTGGAATGGAGGGGCGGGATGGTGGTTTGGCGGCCTCCATCTGTTGTTCAATCACCGGAATATCAATCGTCTCGATTTCAATACGGATTTCTTTCTGAATACGTTCGCCTTCGCCCGGTTTTGGTATCAGTGCAAACAACAAGATCATACCCAATAGGGTAAACACCAAACCGGCCCGCAATATCAGAGGATATCTCAATTTAAGACTTACTTCAGGATTTTGTCTTATAATCATTTTTTGTCCTTACATTGCTCTTGTGGAATAATTCACCGCCAGTGCATCCGCCAATCGCAATTCTTTATGGATATTGCTTACCATTTCCATATTCACCAGTTCATCGGCGCGAACAGATACAATCAGTTGCGGGTCGGTAGTTCTTTTTTCATACATAATGTTTCGAATGCTTTGCGCTTGAAAAAGCCTGCCGTCGATAGAAATCATTCCTTCTTTTGAAACCCAGATATAGGTAACATGCACCCGGGATTCCAGCTTCTCGATCTGTTTAGCCTTCGGCAAAACAACATTTAATCCATCATGGGTTCTCAGAACAGACGAAACCATGAAAAAGAAGATCAGCATAAAAACGATATCTGGCATTGAAGCTGTCGGAATCGAGATTTTCATTTTACTTTTTTTCTTGAATTTCATGCCTTGCTCCTTATTCCGCAATCGATATTACGCGCGTCTTGGCCTGTTTTAACTGATCAAGAACTTCAACATAAACTTTATACTTCGTGCGGGCGTGAGCTTTGACCGAAAAAACCATCTTGGGATTCTGCATCTGGAGAGTTTCCACGACTCCTTTTATATCACGAATCTCAACCTCTTTATCGTCCATCAACACAGTCCCCCGGGGATCGATAAGAATATTGGTAATATTCTTACTGGACATCTCAATCTCGCCGCCTTCAGAAGGCAACACAATTCCGATACCCTTGTCCATGTCGATCGTCGTGGCAACCATAAAAAAGATGAGAATCAGAAAGGCAATATCCGCCAGGGAGTCTGATGGCATTTCGGCTTCACGTACACCTTTTTTCTTCAATAAGCTCATAGTTTACAGCTCTTAATTTTTCTTTGTTATTTGGCTTGTCAGGGTATCAATTAAATTGATTGAGTTTTCTTCCATGTCCACAACGATGCTGTCCACGCGGGCAGTAAACAGGTTGTAAAATACCTGGATCGTCATGGCAACAATAAGGCCAAACAGAGTCGTTAAAAGAGCTTCGGAAATACCGGAAGCCACAATTGCCGGAGAAATATTATTTGCTGCGGCAATATCCTGGAATGCCCCAACCATACCGGAAACGGTCCCGGTAAAGCCAAGCATCGGTGCTACGGTAATAACAGTTGCCAGCCAGATCATACCCTTTTCGAGAAAAGCCATTTCAACGGAACCGGCCGCTTCAATGGATTTTTCAACCGCTTCTACGCCCTTGTCGGCACGTGATAAACCGGCATGAAATATTTCCGAAATCGGGCCCGGCGTTTCTTCACATACTTTTATTGCTGCGTCTACGCCTTCTTCTTTTAACGCCTGACTCAGTTTGGGAATGAAGCGTTTTGTGGTCAGGGATGCTTTGGACAGTGTATAAACTCTTTCCAGACAGATCATAAGTCCGAAAATAAACAGCACCAGAATCGGCCACATGAAGATCCCACCTTGATTAAAAAGATCGATTAACATCAGAAACTATCCTCCATTCTTATTCACTCAATACTTGTTAAATTGCTAATAATTTTACGTCTATATTTCCAAAAAGTCAACATTATTATCGACGAGAAAAGTTTTACTCCCGAGCTGTTGTAACCATTGTCCGGGCCTCATCAAGATATTGTATAGCTGCACTGACCTGGTTATCATATGTACGTATAACCTTGTAGTATTCATCATATCCCCAGAATTCCCGCGCCAGTTCGGCTTTCAGCATCATTTTAATATATTCAGAATCTTTTTGAATTTTTTCATAATCCACTTTGACCTCTTTTGCACGGGCTGTTTCAATGAACATTTCAAAATCTTTATCGCTGATTTCCAGTTTATCAAAAAACCTGTCTTTCTTATTTTTAAAACGCTTATACTCTTCAGCGATCTGGGTAGTATATTCAAACAAGACCCGGGATGGATGCCGTAATAATTTATAGGTGTCTACAGATAAATCCCGATCAAATTTCACCGCATAATCCGGCGTAATTCCGCCACCACCATAGACAACACGCCCGGCGGATGTCTGGTATTGTGGCCGGACTTTAGCGGAATCTTCAACGGCCAGCAATGAATCCCGATTGATTTCATAAAAGTCTTCGTAATATTCTTCCAGCGTACCATCATAGGGACGCTGAATCAAACGTCCGCTGGGTGTATAATACCGGGCAACCGTCATTCGGATAGCAGATCCGTCCCGAAGCGGATATTGCCTTTGAACAAGTCCTTTTCCAAAACTGGTTTCCCCAACAATTAATCCCCGATCATGGTCCTGAATTGCTCCGGCGACAATTTCACTGGCACTGGCTGAGCCCCGGTTCAATAATATAACAACGGCAATATCTCCAAAACCATTTATCCTGCCGGAATAAAATTCCTCATTCGCGCCACGAATCCGACCTTTGGTGTACACGATCATCCTATGGCCATTTAAAAACATATCGGCAATTTCCACCGCCTGATCCATTAGGCCGCCACCATTATTCCTTAAATCCAGGACCAGTTGCGTCATCCCTTCGGATTTCAGGCGCTCGAGCGCATTTTTTAATTCATCGGCTGTGGTTCCGCTGAACCGGTTTACAAAAATGTACCCGGTGCTATCGTCCATCATAAACGCCGCAGACACACTGTATAGCGGGATTTCGTCCCGGATAATTGTCACATCAAAATCTTCCACTCCATGACGTCGGATCGTGACTTCGACTGCCGTACCTTTCGGCCCTCTCAGTTTCTTGGAAACATTTTCACGTTTGATTTTATACGCGGATTCTCCGTCTATTTTCACAATTTTATCGCCAACCTCTATGCCGACTTTCTCTGCCGGCGCCCCGGCCACCGGTGAAATTACTGTTATATATCCGTCAAGAACATCAAACTCGATACCGATGCCTTCAAATTTACCGCTAAACTCTTCCTTTATTCCCGATAAATCTTTCTTTTCAATATAGAATGAATGGGGATCCAATTTTTCCATCAGTCCCGAATAAGCACCTTCCATAGCAGTGTCCCAATCCGGAATCTCTACATAATAATCGTTTACAATGCCAATAATGTCGTTCATCACTTTAAGTTTCAGATACAGGTCGTTTCCACTGGCGGCAATCTTTTTCCCAAACGGTGACAGGGTCAACATTACAACTGCTAAAATCATAAAAATACCGGGTATGGTCACCCAGCGAAATCGTTTCTTCACGCTATTTTTCCCTTTTCTTGATGCATTTAACCTTTACTCAGATTGTTCACAACTATATGTCTGTTATGTCTCCAACTTTCAGACAAGCATTTTGTTTCAATCAAGACAATTTAAAACAAAACGGCGACTTCACTGCCTGTTTTTTCAAGAAAACTGCGGTCCTGATCGCTGAACGAATTTTTTTGATGAGAATCAATATCCAGTTCGGCCACGAACTGTTCATTTTTAAAAATGGGAATCACTATCTCCGATTTTACATCAAGGCTGCATACCAGGTAATTGGACTCGCTGTTTACATCCCGGACAAGTATTGTTTCCAACGTTTCAGCAACCTGTCCACAAATGCCCTGACCAAAGGGAATCCTGACATGATCCGTCGGGGCACCGCAATAGGGCCCTAAATTGAGTAGATGTTTTTTCGGGTCGGCAATATAAAAACCGACCCAGTCATAATAGGCAATATTGGTTTTTAAATACTGACAGATTTTAAGCAAAATTTCATCCCGGGGTTTTCCCGTCCGAAGAATATTAACAAGCCATTTGGTATCATTAAAATCTGTCATTTTACCGTCAGTGTCTCGATTATATTTTAATAAATATCTTCCGACGGTATAACACATCACAAATAAGCCAGTAAATCACTATCAGGGTCAATGCAAACAGGAGCGATCCGTTAATCGGGCTACCGCCCGCCAATGGAACGAAAACCTGATCGTACAGCCAGGATTTGAGCGTTATTACTTTTCCAGCGGCATCTTCCCAGCGAAAAACATATACCAGTGTCTTCGCGATAAGCCCGGAAAACACAAATATAAACAACGGGTTGGCCCCAAATACAACGAAGGGTTTGGTCCAGTTTTTATAGCCCAATACATCAATGAACAGTATGGCAATTCCTAGTACGATCATAGCTAGACCACCGGTATACAGGACATATGAACTGGTCCAGATCGGTTTTCCTATCGGAAAGAAAAGCCCCCAAAGCAAACCGCCAATCGTAAATACAAGTCCCCTGGAAAGCATTTTTTTCACAAGGGCTTTACGATCCGGTTCCGCAGTGATCATGCTGCCGGTGAAATAACCCAAGATGACCGTCACGATGGAGGGAATTGTACTGAGAAATCCCTCCGGATCAAAGGGCATTCCATAACCATGATAGACATGGCCGGAACCTAATATCCACAAATCAAACCGCCGCGCCAGCGTGCCTTCAATTTGAAACCCACCGGTCGCAGCCAGGAGCAGCCAGTAAAACGCCAGCATGCCACCAGCCACCCAGGCAACCCGTTTTTTATCAAGGGTCAAAACAAGCACAGAACCTATTCCATAGCAGAGGGCAATCCGCTGCAGAACCCCAACAATTCGTAGTTTAGTAAATATCTCCGCAAAACTATCCACCGGGCGAAGCATGTTCAGGCCCAGCCCGATTAAGAAAATCAAAATTGTCCGCCGTAAGATTTTTTTTCCAGCCTCTGAAGATAACTTGTGATCGAATTTATTGAATGATATCCACATGGCCACCCCGACAATAAACAGGAAAAATGGAAACACCAGGTCCGTCGGTGTACAACCGAACCACTTTGAGTGTGCCAGTGGCGCATAGATGTGCGACCAGCTACCTGGATTGTTTACTGTAATCATCAGCGCAATAGTTGCACCCCGAAAAACATCCAAAGCAATCAGTCGTTTTGATTTAGTTTCAGTCAGTAACTCAGCCATGATCCCCTCATTGTTTAAAGTTATCTAAAACACCTTCCGCAGCCAGAATCCCCGTGACGGCCGAATAAATTATACCCCGGCTGTGACCGCTGGCGTCCCCGGCCACAAAAAAGTTTTTAACATTGGTTTCCAGATTAGACGAAACCTGATATTTCGTATCATAAAATTTAATTTCCGGTGCATATAGCAGCGTACTGTTGGATTCGAGCCCGGAAATAATGTGGTTCAGTACACTTAGACCCTCCATCAGGTTGGTAACAATTCGCTGTGGAAAGGCCATGGCGATATCGCCGGGGGTTACGTCGGTCAATGTTGGCGTCACCGCCGATTTGGCGATGCGGTCCCAGGTTGAGCGACGGCCATTGACAAAATCTCGCAAGCGCTGCAGGATTGGTTTACCACCACCAATTGTGGTTGCCAATCGGGCAATATCCCGACCGTATTTTGTGGTATCCTCGACCGGATCTGTCAGGAACACTCGCGATAACAATGCAAAATTCGTATTGTTGGTTTTCGAATTCCACTTGGCGTGCCCGTTAACCAACACAAAGTCATCAAATTCCTCTTTGACAATATAGCCATTGGGATTTGTACAGAATGTTCGTACTAGATCATCATAAGATTTGGTATAGAGCCGAAACTTGGCGTCATACATCACTTTGGCAATTTCCGCATAGATATCTGCCGGAAATTCTACCCGAACCCCCACATCAATCGGTCCGTACATATTATTTATGCTTAATTTCTTTGCCTGTTCGCGCAGCCAGTACGCACCAGCACGTCCCGGAGCAGCAATAACCGCACGGGCCCGAAATGTCTCCTCGTCACAAGATAATACAAAAATATCATCCTCTTTCTCGATCGTCCGAATACGGGAATTCACTTTAAATGTTATACCTTGCCTGAGAAGCCGCTTATAAAAATAGTCTGCAACAATATGCAGACGATCGGTACCAATATGGCGCTGTTTGGCATAGATAAAATCTACACCTACAGAATGTGCCGTCCGCATCAGATCCTGCAGGGACTTGCCGTTTGTTCCAGAATAACCGCCCTCCACACCAATTTCAGTAAAAATAGTATCGACTTTCTCGATATAAGTCTCAACTTCACTGGCAGTTCGCCCAAAACTCTCGGGATCACCACCTATCCGATGGGTTAAATTCAATTTTCCATCGGAAAAGGTGCCGGCGCCTCCTACGCCAAAGTTCATATCCTTACGTTTCTCCGGTTCATCACCACGGTCAACAACCAGAACATTTAAGCCAGATTCTGCCAAACGATCGGCGGCAAAAAGACCTGCAGACCCGGCGCCAATCAATAAAACATCATATATTTCACTCATAATACTCACGGATTATAATTGTTGAAATAACTAAACAGTTTAACATGTTTATTCATAATTTTCCATGAAAAACCGCATCAAACAGGTTAAAAATGTTTATTCTTCCCAAAAAGTTTTGATTAATATAAATTATTCAGGCTTTAAACACATAGGCACAATAATGATTCGAGTATATTTTGTCCATAAACATAACCTGACACCAGCCGAATGCAAGTAAACACACAAGCCCCGGAAAGTACAAATGTCTGAATTACTGTATCAACACCTGTTCAAATCGTTGAGCGCCCCAATATTAACGGTAAATTCTTCCGGGATCGTTCTCGATGTCAATCCGGCGTTTATTTCTCTTTTTAAGGTAAAAAAAACGACGGTAATCGGAAATTCTCTGGAAACTATTTTTACCGGCATCATTCCAGAAAAAGCAATCACAGCTCTACTAAACAAAGACAAGCAGAAAGTCGAGATAACGTTGCAGCATCTCGAACCAGTAAAGTCATTTTACATCAACAATACTGCGTCCTATGAAGAAAACGGCCAGATTCTCCGCTTTATAATATTTAATGAAAAAGCCGAGTCCACAGAATTAAAAAACAAAATCAATGACCTTGAAAATGATTTTCAAAATGAAAAACGGATTTCAATTTTTGGCCATCTGATTCCGGGAATCGCCCATAATATTAATAATCCGCTGGCCGTTATTATCGGTCGGTCACAGCTGCTGAACATAAAACACCCTGAAATTGCAGATCTGGATTCTATTACTGAACAGGCAATCTTAATAAAATCTATTATTGACGCCTTATCGTTCAAAATCAGCCATGAATTAAATGATCAGGAAAATCCAATAAGTATCAGCGATTTACTTCGAAACGAATTATCTGTTCTGAATGCCGATCCCTTTTACAAACACAAGGTCCAAAAACAAATTACTCTGGATGACAATACTCCGCTGTTAAAAGGTCTCTATCGTGATTTTTCAACAGCGCTTTTGACTGTTATCAATTTTTCATTGGATTCCCTGTTGTCCGCTGAAAAGAAAACGCTCAGTATTTCAACACATATCGACAGTAAATATATTGTTGTCAATATTACTGATTCTGGTTCTATGATTGAAACCAATGATTTGGAACAGGGTTTTCCTGCCTCTGTAATGTTTCAGTCCACCAGGTTGGGAAAATTCATCATCAATTTTGCTCGGGCCGATGAATTACTATCAAAATACGGTGGCAAAATATCATTGCAGAAAAATGACCCGGACGGAAAAATATTTCAAATCAAAATCCCCTATTGAAACAATTCGGAAAAACTAAACTCAAATGAACACAACCAACGAACAATACCGGCAGCTTGAGAGAAGATATAATGCCCTGATCAAAAACAGTGACGATGGAATCTGGTGTTTTGAATCAAGTGTTCCAATACCGATCAGTTTGCCAACTGAAGATATTGTCCGCCAGATATTCCAGAACAGTGTCTTAATCGAGTGTAATCAATCCTACGCTAAAATGCATTCCTTTAATGACATTGCCGACATGGTCGGCAAACCGCTTCGATCATTTATTTATCAATCCGAAAAACAATATCATATTTTGTTAAAAAACCTCGTTGAAAACGGATTTCATCTGACCAATGTTGAATTTCACAGACACAGAGAAAACGACCCGGAAAAAATATTCATTATTAACCTTTTCGGTGTAATTGAAAATAACTGCCTTGTACAGGCCTGGGGCGTTCAGCGGGATATCACTGATCAAATGCGGACTCAGGAAAAAATAAAGCGAAGCGAGACCCGATTTCGCAACATCTTTGATTATGCATTCGACGCCATTTTTATTGAAACCTTTAACGGTTCTATTCAGGCGGTTAATCGGCGGGCAACCGAAATGCTGGGATATACCAAAGATGAATTCCTGAATATGAACATCCGCCAGTTAATTCCTGAGTCCTATCATGACAAACTACCGGATCTGAATTTTCATATAAAAAAGGATGGCGTCGCTATTGTCCAATCAAAAAACTGTCATAAAAACGGGCAACTGATTGACGTTGAGATATGCGCAAAACTTTTAAGCGAGTACGATCAAGAATTTGTCCAGGTTTTCGTCCGGGATATCAGCCAGCAGGTTCGGTTCCAGGAACAGATTCAATCATTGTCCGCCCAGATTGAACAATTCAGTCAAATATCCGCAGATATCATTACAATTACCGACGAGAATGAACTGTTCCGGCGAATCAGTGAAGCGATTGTAGAAATATCTGATTTTAGCCGAGTGCTTTTTTATACGTTTAAAGAAACGCCTCCCTACAGAGATATTCTTGGCCATGTCGGTATTTCCGACGAAAATCTAAAACGGATAAAAGGTGCAGAAGCACCCCGGGAAAAATTTATCGATCTTTTTGAAAATGGTATCCGGTTGGGCATTCAGTCCTGCTATATTCCCCATGTCATGAAACACCTGGTCAATCAACATACCGTGGACTATGGAAAAAAAGATTATTCCGGAGAAAACGGGTGGCACCGGGAAGACAATTTACTCGTCGCAATGAAAAACAAATCCGGAAACATTATCGGAATGATATCTCTGGACGATTCAAAAAGCGGCTTAAAGCCAACCAATGAAACCGTTAAGCCTATAGAATTGTTTGCCAATCACATCTCCCAAATAATAAAACTCAAGCAACTGGAAGAGGAACAACGGGAAACCGGGGAGCGTTTTCAACAATCCGAAAAACTACGTGCTCTGGGAGAAATGGCCGGCGGAGTTGCCCACGATTTCAATAATGTCTTAAGTGCCATTTTAGGGCGGGCGCAACTGTTAAAACGCGACATTACCGCCCCGGAAATTATTCATGGTTTGGAAATAATTGAGAAAGCCGCTATCGATGGCGCGACCACAATCCGGCGAATTCAGGAATTTACCCGTTTGCGAACCGATAAAAAATTTAACGCGATCAATATCAACGACACTATTCGGGACTCTATCAATTATACCCGTACACGCTGGAAAGACGATGCCGAGGAAAAAGGCATTAAAATTGACATCGAAACACACTTTGGGGAAGAACCACTGGTAGAGGCAAATAGTTCTGAAATGCGTGAGGTTTTTACAAACCTGATATTAAATGCAATAGAAGCCATGCCCGAAAACGGTAAAATAAAAATTAAAACAACCGCTTCGTCCAAATCGATTCAAATAACCCTAAGCGATACCGGGTCCGGAATGAATCCCGACACACTGAAACGAATCTTTGATCCGTTTTTTACTACAAAAGGCGTCAGTGGTACCGGACTCGGACTCAGTGTTACTTATGGTATTATTCACCGTCATAACGGTACAATAGAAATTGACAGTCAGCCTGGTCATGGAACAACTGTGACGATACAGTTTCCCCGTTTCATTAAAAGAAAGTTGGCAGTATCTGGCCGGACACCCAAAGAAAAAAACCAGACAGATGTACCGAATGCAATAATTTTGATTGTTGACGACGAAGAAGATCCGCGTGAACTTTTAAAGGACATTTTGGAAATGTACGGCCACACCGTGTTTTCAGCAGATTCCGGAAAAGAAGCGCTGGCTATTCTTGCGGCAGAACCAGACATACGCATAATATTTACCGACCTGGGCATGCCGGAAATGTCAGGTTGGGACCTGTCTAAAACCATCAAAGACCGGATTCCGGAATCCATCATAGTTGTTATAACCGGCTGGGGTACACAATTGGATCCGCAACGTTTAATCGAATGTGGAATTGAACGTGTCATTGCAAAACCATTTCAGGTAGACCAGATCGGTACACTGATTTCCGAATGTGTTAAAATAGTAACCAAACCAGATTAAAATTAATAAACTTGTTGCATTATCTCACTTTACAATCAAAATTATGACATAATAACCAACAGGATAAAAGATGGCCTCAATTTTAATCATCGATGACGATAAATTTATTCGCAAGACCTTTCAGGATATTCTCGCCCCAAAAGGTCATGACGTTACCACGCTGGAAACGGCTGAAAGTGGAATAAAATTTCTTGGGAATGAAGAACCGGACTTAATTTTCCTTGATTTAAAATTGCCCGGTATGGACGGACTCAGCTTTCTTGAAAAGTTAAAATCAATGAAATCGGAGATACCCGTTGTTGTCATTACCGGATATGCCAACGTCGATACATCGGTGCAGGCTATGAAACTGGGAGCCAAAGACTATATTCGAAAGCCTTTCAATATCGAAGAGATTTTGCTCATTGTTGATAAAATCGTCAAAGAAAAGCAACGCGATGATCAACTGGCCTATTTTCAAAAACAGAAAGACGCGATTCTCGGATTCGGTGAGATCATTGGAAACAGCGAACCGATGCAAAACGTTTATCGTTTCATCCAGCATGTCGCCGCTACACCCAAAACGACCGTGCTCATTCGCGGTGAAACCGGAACAGGCAAGGAGCTGGTGGCCCGGGCAATTCATTATAAAAGTGAACGGGGTAATAAACCATTTATCGAAATTAATTGCTCTGCATTCCAGGAGACTCTGCTGGAAGCGGAATTGTTTGGTTATGAAGCAGGGGCGTTTACCAATGCTACTCAACGTAAAAAAGGATTGCTGGAATTGGCCCATAACGGCTCCTTCTTCCTGGACGAAATCGGAGATATGGCTCCGGGTCTGCAGGCAAAAATTCTAAAAGTTCTTGAGAAACAGACATTTCGCCGGGTTGGCGGCACCAAGGAGATAATGGTGGATACCCGTATTATCAGCGCATCATCACGAAACATTGATAAATGCATCGAAGAAGGAACATTTCGGGAAGACTTGTATTACCGTTTAAATGTCGCCTCAGTTACATTACCCCCTTTGCGTGAGCGCAGAGAAGACGTCATGCTGCTCACGGAACATTTTCTGAAAAGCTATAATGCTGAATTTAAAAAGAACATTTTAGGGATATCCGACTCTTTAAAAGAACGTCTGATGAGCCACAGCTGGCCCGGAAATGTCCGGGAGCTGAAAAATACCATCGAGCGGGCGGTTCTTTTTGAGCAGGGAAAAATACTGAACGGTGAAACTATTGCCCTGGCCGAAAGTAGTGTCAAGAAAGACACCGATCCCGGTAAAATAAATATCTCCGATCAAGGTTTATCACTTTATGATCTTGAACGATCTCTGATTATTCAGGCGTTGCACAAAGCCAACTACAACCAGACCAGGGCCGCCAAGCTGCTGGGGCTGACCCGGGAGACCTTGAAATACCGCCTAAAAAAATACAACATCCGGCATTAATCCCCCAAAATGGTGGCGCATATCAACCACAACGGTTGAAATCAATATTTTAACCTAACAGATAATGACCATACATAAACAATTATTTCTTTGGTATCGTGACAATTGTCACAAACTACAAATTTAGCAAATAATTACGGTAAATAATTAAATAATATATACATAGAGCGGTTATGTCTATTTTTCACTGTGATCGGTTTTTCGGTTTGTGACATATTCCATGTATAATGGTACAGCCCTTGCCTATATTAAATTTGCATTCGAGAAATATTATGGAGGATCGGGAAATGAAACCATCAACAATTAAACTGACTTTGGGGCTTTTTTGTTTAGCGCTGCTGCTGGCTCTGCCGAGCTGCGAAACCAATGACATCGCCAGCCCTGCAAGCCAAGATATTAATCTCGCTCAGAGTGAAGGGCTTCCGGCCAGTGAAATTAACTGGGTGTCTTATAAACCGGAAGTCGTCAGTCAAATTTGCACAAAAAGCCCTCTTAATTCAAAGCTGGCCCGGCGGGGGTCAGAGTTTAAATTAATCGAAGCCCACAAGGGAGGAACGGTTGGCGGTGGAGACACCTATGACAATATAGTTGAGATTCCTCCATTCGCAATTCCCGAGGACAAATGGTTTGCCGTGGCCCTCAGCATGGTCGAATATGACGATTTTATAAAGAATCTTGATAATTATGAAATTGAAGAATTATTAAATGTTGTTGAAGAAAACCTGCATATTCTCCAGGGTGTTGAAGATGATGGCGCGCTTGATAAAGTAAACAAAGCGCTGGAAAAATTGCCTGAAGTCAAAATCTACTGTACCGTCTACTCCATGCTAACCGAATCAAAACCCTTTGATCGTCTAAAAAGTGATATATCCGACAATATGAAAGAAATTGCCAAAGGTATCGCAAAAGGTAATATTGGACGGAATTATCTGGAAAATGTCATCGCTGTCGGCGAAAATGCAACAAAAATTGCCCGCATTATCGCCATAACAACAATTCATTACGCCGAGAGTATCGACAATCCGGATCTTGACAATATCGAAAAAGCCTATGAGGAGATGGCGGAAGGCGACTTGAATGCACAGATACCCGATGAAGAAGTTTATTACAAATTCAAAGATGCCATCGACAAATATAAAAAAGCCTGGGAAAATGCCATGAAAGCCATCCCGGAAATCAACAATGCCGGTGCGGCTGCTGATTTTCTGCCCAGCACACAATTCCTAATGAATGTCAAGGTAACCCTTTCATGGGAAGCCCTGGATTTTGACGGCGATCCTGAAAATCTTAATATCTACTGGTACAATGAAGCAAACGGGCTGTGGGTTTTGGTGCCCGATCCTGAATTTGATTTTGACCATCAAACCATTTCCATATATATCGATCACTTTACCCGCTATGCATGGGGATGGGGATTTTGACAATAAATTAATTTTGGAAAGGAATAAAAATGAAAGCAATCACTGTTAAATCAATTGGTCTTCTCGTTCTGGTAGTTTCAATGGTTTCTTTCTGGAACTGTGACAACAATGCCATTACTTCACCGGAAGACAATCCCGCCATGAGCACATTAAAACAGGCCGTTCCCGCCGAGGAAATTACTTGGGCCAACTGGAGCCCGGACGTACTAGCGTCATTAAAAGATGCTGACCAGACTACACTAGAAAAAAAGAACAAAAATGCCTGGGGTAAACTTAAAAATACTGAATCTAAGTTAATCAGCCGAGAAAAAGGTGGCAAGGTTGGCAGCAATGGCCAGACATGCAATAATTATGTAGAGATCCCACAATACGCCCTAATTCCCGCCGAGGAAACGATTACTGTTACGGTTCTCGAAATGGCTGATGAAAAAACACAAGCTGCGCCTGGTGTTGATTTCCTGCCCAATATGGAATTTGATAAAAACGTCATAATTACACTATCATGGGAATTTCTCGATGTGGACCAGAATAAACCATGGAACAAGTTGGACCTTGTTATTTATTTCAGTGAAGATGGTGGAACAAGCTGGTTTCCAGTTGACAAATACTCTGTAAATAACGGTCAGAAAACATTATCCTTTGAGATTGATCACTTTACCCGCTATGCATGGGGTTTTTAGTAGCACCCAACGCTGCTAAATCTCAACCGAATTTGACATTTACCCCAAAAACCAATAAACTGTGGGAACGTGATGGCAAAAGGTAAAATACTACAAAAATTTATAAACGATATCACTAAAATTGCAGAACGGCAGTGCGGAGAGCAGTTTTCAGTGATCACGCAGTCGATTCGGGATGAACGCGAACAGCTGTTAAATAGTGTCTGGGACAAAGAGCGCATGCTGGAAGGCCCGGATTCGTCAATCAAACTGCATATTTTTCGCGAGATTGATTTTGATACCATTATCACCTATTCGGCCAGTTACCTGGGAAAACCGGATTACCTGAATTTTCTGTTCACTGTGGCTGAACAATGTCTCAAATATCTGGAATTTGATAAGGCCGAACGACTGTTTAATCTTCTGCTGATTCGTTATAAAGATGAAACAGTACCGGAAATGCAGGCCAAGGTTCATCATCGGCTGGGGAAAATTTATTTTTATAAAACCCGTCTCGACTTAGCCGTGGTTGAATTGGGAAAAAGTCTAAAACTGTTTAATAAGATAGGGGACACCGAGGGTATCGCAACAGTCACGGTTGCCCAGGGAATTCTGTCAATTGAACAGAATGAAATCGGCCGGGGAGAAACCCTCCTTCAAGAGGCGCGGGCAATTGCCGAAAAAGAAAAATATTCAAACCTGCTGACCACCATTGATATGAACCTCGGCAATCTCTACCATTTACGCGGCGATTGGGACCTCGCCATGGAGCATTTCCAGCGGGTTATTAACGTTGCAAGCAAAACCGGGAATGATGACACTCTTGCACGGGTTTATAACAGCATTGCGATTATCTATAAATCAACCCATCAGTATGCGGACGCTTTAGAACATATCCGCAAGAGCGTCGCTATTGCCGATAAAATCAGCAATCAATATCTGAAGGGCTTGTCCTATCTTGTTGAATCTGAAGTTCTCTGTTTTCAAGGTGATTATTCTGCCGCTACGGCTATTTTAACGACTGCCTTTTCTATTTTTTCAGAAGTTGGTGATCGTCTCAGCATGGCCGAAGCCTATAAAATATTTGGGATGATAAACCGACAACAGAGACATTACGACATCGCATTTTCATTCTTTGAAAACAGCATGCGTATCAACGGTGAATATGAAAATTTGCTGAATCTTGGTGAAACATATGTGGAGTTGGCCGAGGCACAACGGCAGGACGGTGAACTTTTAAAAGCGGATGAAAGTCTCAAGTCGGCCATAGAATGTTTTAAAAAGATAAAAGCGGTAACCCGAATCAAGCATCTGAACAGCAGTAAAAATTAGATCTCTGATTGGCCACGCGCTCATAGACTATATGGGCGCCTATCGCCGATAAGACAACCGAAAACATGACTAAAAAATTCCCACTTTCCGAAAAAGATATAGAGAATATCGGGTTCGAGGATATTCTTCATTATACATCAGACTTTATTCTGCTGTGTAACAGCGATTTTGATATCGTAAAGTCCAATCATGCCGCCGATATTATCCTCGGCCAGGGTAAAAGTATTGCTTCGCAAAAGTGTTATAAAATCTTACGGGGAAGTGATCTGCCCTGCGCGGACTGTCCTCTGAAAGAAACATTTCGGAACGGTGTCATCATTCCAGTCAGCTATTATGATGAACGCCTGGATGAATATTTTGAAGAAAGAACTCATCCGATTGCTTCAAAAACAAACAGTATAAAAGGGTTTGTCATTCAGGGAAAAAACGCCAGTAAATTGCGGGAAATTGAGCAAAAGAATGCTCAGGATAAAAAACTTTCGGCGCTGGGTCGAATCAGTTCCGGCGTCGCTCACGATTTTAACAATGTGCTCACCGGCGTTCTGGGAAGGATTCAACTGCTCAGAAACCAGACGGATGACGCCTATGTACTTGAGGGGCTGGAAAAGATTGAAAAAGCCGCCACAGACGGTGCTGCTAAAGTAAAAAAGATTCAGGATTTTTCCAGAGCAAATGCTTCTGACGTTGCCGAAATAATCAATGTTGCCGAAACAATCAACGATGTCGTCGATATGACCCGTTCCAAATGGAAAGACGGACCGATATTGCAAGGGATTATCGTCGATACAAAAACAGATCTGGATGAGAATCTCTACATCGAAGGCAACATATCCGATATACGCAATCTCATAACCAATCTCATCTTTAACGCCGTTGACGCAATGCCGGATGGCGGACTAATCACCATTACTGCCGAAGAACATAATCAACAGGCATTTATCCGGATATCTGATACGGGAACCGGCATGACCGAAGAGACTATCGAAAAAATATTTGACCCCTTTTTCACAACCAAAGGGCTTCGGGGAACCGGTCTTGGGCTTAGTGAAGTATTCGGCGCCATAAAGCGTCACAAGGGAAATATCAAAGTCGAGAGTAAGGTCGGCCGGGGATCAATTTTTACGATCACATTACCTTTGTCAAGAATACAAAAGGCCGGCGAAGAAACAAAGAGATCCTGCGTTACAGAATGCGCCAGGATTATGATTATCGATGATGAAAATTATATTTTGGAAATTCTTTCTGAAATGCTGGTAAGCCTGGGCCACAAAGTAACATCATACGAATCCGGGAGATTGGCTCTTTCTGAATTTTCCAAAGATAAGTTTGACATCATCATAACTGATATGGGGATGCCCGACATTACCGGCGAAGAAATTGTTATTCGGGTTCGTGAAATTGATCCCACAATTCAGATTGTACTAATGTCCGGCTGGAACATTAATCTGGAAGAAAAAAATCTACATAAAATTGTAAACTTCACATTTGGAAAACCCTTTGTCATGGGTGAAATTAAAGACGTCGTTCAAAATGCTCTGACCGCTTTAAATAATTATCGGAAATAGTAAAATATTCGCCTTAAAACCGTGTGGTTTATATGCCCCATATTTTCAACCATGAATGGTCAAATACTCCATTTTGTGCTTTTTTATGGCAAGATACAAGGTCTGGTTTTAAAAACACACATATCCACTTAATTATTATATTACAAATAGTTACATAAATATATTTCACCATAATAAAATATTTTTTATATTGGTACATGTTTTGTATCCGTTTAGGTGTTTGTTAACAATTATTAATGTGAGGTATGGCATGAAAGTAAGAACGAATCTGTTAATCTGTATTCTTTTGATTTTCGTGGTTGCTGTTTTTATCAATGGCTGCAGCGAGAATTCCGTTTCAAATCCCGGTGAACCGGCCCAGTCGGTTGGCATTCACGTTGACGACATTCAGTGGGTTTCGGCCAAGCCGGAATTTACAAGCAAAATAACGGCTCTAAAAAAATTCGTCAGCGATGGAAAACTGATCACCGCCGCCGATGGTGGCGTCGTGGGCGGTGCAAACACCCTGAATAATAAGGTTGAATTTCCGGCAAACGCCGTAAGCAAAGATACCTATGTCACCGTTGAAGTGAAGTACAATAAAAATGGTATTTTTTATGTGGAATTTTTACCCAGCGGTACCTTTAATGAATTTGTCGACGTTACACTTTCGTGGGACTATCTCGATATTGATGCACCTTCAATTGAAGCATTAAATATTTATTTCAGCCAGGATGATGGCGCGTATTGGTTCCTTCTTGATTCCGGAGCCACGATTGATTATGACGCCAAAACCGTTACATTTAAAATTGATCATTTCACGCGTTTCGGTTGGGGGATATAACAGAATCCAATGTATGTTCTGTGGAGACATTCAAGAACGTTAACAATGAGAGATATGGATGAATAGACAATTTATATTCGATATACTCAAGTTGGCAGAAGAACATTGTGGTTCAAACTTTACGAGGAAGTTGCTCCAAATCCGAACGGAAAGAGAGCGCATTCTCAACAACGTATGGAAAAAAGAACCCCTTCCCGAAGATCTGTCAACTTTTCAAAAAGAAATCATCCTGCGGGATATTGATTTTGACACTATTATTCAAAATGCAGCGAAGTGTGTCAGCAAAGAAGAGTACAACAAGTTACTCTTTGATGTTGCTCAGATAGCAATAAAACACGGAGAGTTCAATCGGGGAAAAGAACTGCTTCTGGTTTTACTTAAAACGGTTGGGCGAAAAAGCCTTGCCTTGCTGGCCGATATTTTACGAAAACTTGGGAATATTGAATTTTATACCAATAACTACAAAACTGCTTATAAATATTTCGAGAAAAGCCTGAAACTTTTTACCAAAATCGACGACAGGGCCGGCATTACATCAATCAAAAATGTTGTTGGGGCTTTATTGGTGGAAGAGGGAAAATACTACGAGGGTGAAATTCGGTTTATCCAGGTCAGAAAAATGGCCCAGGAGTTGAATCTCGGCGAAATGGTTGCAAAAGCGAACATGAACCTTGGAAATATTTATATCATTCGCGGTATATATTCCGAGGCTGCCAGCTGTTATAAAAAGGCACTGGAGGCCGATAATGGTCAGGATAGAGATCTGCTCACAAACATTTATCTAAATTTTGCCATCTGCTATAAGTTTAAAAGTGATTTTAAAATTGCTCTTGAATACCTGGATAAGGCGTTTGAATTGATCAAAGAATCCAATAACCGATATCAAAAAGGTCTGGTATATCTGATCAAAGCAGAAATCGAGTGCGTCAGTGGCAACCTTTCGGCGGCAACAGCACTGGTAACATCGGCCTTTGCTATTTTCAACGAAACCGGTGACCGGATAAGTACCGCTGAGGCCTATAAAATCCTGGGTATGATAAACCGTGAGGATAAAAAATACGACATTGCGTTGTCATATTTTGAAAACAGCCAACGGATTTATACAAATCTGTTCTATATTGCAGAGACCCTGGTTGAGATGGCACATTTATACCTCGCTATAAATGATACGGTTATGGCCAAAAAGGTTTTAGGCCAGGCGGTGAAAAATTATGAAAAAATCGGAGCAAAACCCAAGGTAGAAAAACTCCGTACAGTGTTTGGCAATGTTCTATAATATCTGATTATGAGGGTGGTTTCCGAACCGCCCTCACGGATTTTGTGGCCTTTATAAAAATACTTTTGTATCTTTACTTCAGCTATCTGAAGGGGGTATTTTATCGACGAGATAAAGAGTTCTGATTTGTCAAACACCGATCCACAATACCGGTTTATTTTTAACCATATTACCGACATGGTCATGGTTTGTAACCGTGATTATTCTATTACTTTATCCAATGATCCGGCCAATATTGTCCTTGGAAAAGGCGACAGCCTTGTCGGTAAAAAATGCTACCGGGTTCTGCGGCAAACCAGCAGTCCCTGTGTTGACTGCCCTCTGAAGGATACAATCAACAGCGGCACGATCATTCCGCTTGTGAAATACGATGATCGTTATAATGAATATTTCGAAGAACGTTGCTTTCCGATCCTTTCCGAGGAAGATACGATTGAATCATTTATCCTTTATGTCAAAAACATTACCAAGTCCCGGGAATTGGAGGAAAAATCATCCCAGATGAAAAAATTGTCCGCCCTGGGGCAAATCAGTTCCGGTGTCGCCCATGATTTTAATAACGTTTTAACCGTTGTGTTGGGCCGAGTCCAACTGATGAAAAAACTTTCCTCAGACCCACATATGCTGAAGAGTCTTGATATGATCGAGAAATCGGCTCTTGACGGTGCTTCGAAAGTTAGAAAAATACAGGAATTTTCGCGCCCAAACACCAAAACACTAAACGAATCCATTAATTTAAAAAATATTATCGAAGAGGTTCTGGAAATAACTCGCCCTAAATGGGACGTCGCTTCTAAAATTAGAGGAATCCTCATTGAACCGGTGATTGATCTGAAAGACAATCTCTTTGTTCTCGGAGATTCTTCGGATTTGCGCAATGCCTTTACCAATATCATCTTCAAC
>Ga0268276_1001493_pt1 | contig 22803 bp, 22 predicted proteins | sample saktaG_4_FD_190145 | JGI IMG/M metagenome (GOLD analysis project Ga0268276, IMG submission 190145) | Saline water microbial communities from Sakinaw Lake, British Columbia, Canada - sak_2010_1_5_45m | ecosystem: Environmental > Aquatic > Non-marine Saline and Alkaline > Saline ... | reverse complement strand
TAGGCGGGAAAAAGGTTGAGACAAAGGCAAAATTTATCGACAATATTTCTGAGGTGGCAGATTTCGTTATTGTTTCAGGATTAATTGCGAAAGAAATCACAGAAAAGAATATAAAATTTAGGCATCCTGAAAAGATAATTGTTCCTACTGGAGACCTGGCAGCGCTAGACATAAATGAAGAATCGATAAAAATATTTTGCGAAAAAATATCTCTTGCTAAAACAGTTTTATGGAATGGTCCTTTTGGAAAATTTGAGGAAAAAAAATATGCAACAGGAACTTTATCCATAGCAAAAGCCATAATAGAAAGCGGAGCCTTTTCTGTTGTTGGTGGTGGAGAGACGGTTGAATTTATAAATAAACAAGGTATGATAGATAAGTTCAGTCATGTATCAACGGGAGGAGGGGCAATGTTGGCTTATCTGTCCAACGAGGAGTTACCAGGGCTGAGCGCGTTAGAAAAATAAAACACAATGGCAAAGATTAAAAACATTGAAAAAGCGGCAGAAAGGATTAAGAAAGCGATCACTAATAATGAGCGCATAATTTTGTATGGAGACTCTGATTTAGACGGGATATCCTCGGTAGTTATTTTAGAGGAGGCTATTAAGGGCTTGGGCGGACACGTTGACTCGGTATTTTTTCCGGATAGGGAAAATAACGGTTATGGGATTAATCTAACTGCTTTAAACCTTTTAAAAGAGAAGGCTCCTGCGATTTTGATAACATTGGATCTGGGCATAGGAAATATAAAAGAAGTTGATGTGGCAAACGAAATGGGTCTTGAAGTTATAATTGTGGACCATCACGAACCCATAATTGGAACGCCCAACGCTTCTATAATTGTCGACCCAAAACAAACAGCAGACAGTTACCCCTTTAAGGGACTGGCTAATGTGGGAATTACTTTTAATCTCTGTATGGAATTGTTGGGAGGCCCGCAGGCAAGCACTCCAATCTCCCGCAATCTAAAAAACAGTTTTTTAGAGTTGACTGCCCTGGGCACCATTGCTGATATGGTTCCTCAAGTTGAACAAAATCAAGAAATTATTGAAGAAGGATTAAGATCTTTAAAAAATACTTTCCGTCCCGCCCTAAGGGCGTTTTTAGATGTTTTAGGAGATGGAAAAGTATTTGAAGAATCTTTGCCAAAAATTATTTCCGCCCTAAACTCGGCAGAATCTGTTAATTATAAAAACGAATCTTATATCCTTTTAACTTCTTCTGATAACAGGAAGTGCAAGGATCTTGTAGAAGATCTTTTGAGCCGTAACCAATTTAAGCAACATCAGATTAAAAATATTGTACAAGAAATAGAGAGGAGGATTTCTAAAAAATCAGATGAACATATTATTTTTGAGGGAGATCCTTCTTGGAAATTAACTTTGGCGGGACCCGTGGCTTCAATAATCTGTGGTAAGTACGAAAAGCCGGTTTTTATTTTCAAAAAAATGGATCAGGAGTCTTGCGGTTCGGTTAGAAATCCTAAGGGTACCAACTCTGTAGACGCGATGAAATCTTGTAGCAGTTTTTTGCTAACATATGGCGGTCATGCTCAAGCCTCCGGGTTCCGTATAGAAAACGAGCATTTGGGAAAATTTAAAGATTGTTTAAATGATTTTTTTAAAAAAAATTCGGAAGAAAAAAATATAAATTAAGTCAGGTATTATAAATGAATCGCACTAGGGGCGATTTTTTATTTACACTGAGCGGAGCGAAGTGGTAGAATTAACACAATATATCATGGCAAAGAAGAAGAATAAGAAAAAACCCACCGCAACAGTAAAACATAATAAGAAAAAGAGTTTTGTTTTTTTGTATCTGATGGCAGGATTAGTTGTTTTTCTGTTAGTTCTTGGATTTTACTTTTTTTCTTATAAAGCACCTGTCAGCGTTTATGTTTTTCCTGAAAATCCAAAACAAGGAGATACTGTTTTTATAAGAGTGAAAAGTAATGCCAGTAAGGTGGTGGGAAATTTTGGGCAAGAGAGCCTGGTTTTTTATGAAAAGGACTATCCGAAAGGATGGGTGTCTTTTTTAGGAATTGACGCCGACCAACAACCCGGAGAATATACAATTTCTGTGGATACTTCTAACGCGGAACATTTAGTAAAAGGAATTAAAATTGAGGAGGCCGACTTTTCTTCGGCACCGCTCGTTGTAGCCCCAAGTTTAAAACAAACCGGTATTACGGTAGAAAAAGCTGTCACAAACATAACAAAAAACGATAATCCTGCTTTAAAAAAGGTTTTAACCAATTTTACAACAACCCCTTATTTTACATCTTCTTTTTCTTTACCCTTAAACACAGTAGAAAAAACCGGTCTTTCATTTGGCGAGTTTGTAGGGTTTGGGAATGATAAACTTCAACACTTAGGAACTGACTTAAGGGCTCAGGAAAAAACAAATGTTTATGCTGTGAATGACGGTAAAATTGTTGCAATTCTTAACTTGTCTAATTATGGAAAAACTATTATCATAGATCATGGCCTTGATATATTTTCGTTATATCTGCATCTGGAAGAATTTAAAGTTTCCGATGGGCAGATGATAAAAAAGGGCAGCTTATAGGATTATCAGGGGATACGGGTTATGTCACGGCTCCTCATCTTCATTTTTCGATGAGAGTTGGAAGCTCAAGGGTTGATCCTATTGCTTTTATACAGGCTTCGCAAAAGATGAATGATAATTTTTTCTTAGCCGATATAACTAATGCATTTTTAAATATTTTTAATAAAAAATAAATTTTTATATGAAAAAGATAATAATCTACACAGATGGTGGGTCGAGGGGAAATCCTGGGAAGGCCGGAATAGGTATTGTTTTTTGTAATGAAAAAGAGCAAATTATCAAAAAGTTTGGGGAATATCTGGGAGATAATCTAACAAATAACGATGCTGAATATCAGGCTATAATTTTTGCTCTGAAAAAATTTAAAGCAGTTTTTGGAAAAGCTTTAGCTAAAGACACAGACTTGGAGCTGAGGGCTGACTCGGAACTTGTTGTAAAACAGTTAAATGGAGATTATAGATTATCAGATCCTAAAATACAGCAGTTTTTTATAGAAATTTGGAACTTAAAGTTTGATTTTAAGTCTGTGAAATTTAAACATATCCCGCGCGAAAAAAACAAAGAAGCAGACAGGTTGGTGAACGAAGCATTAGACCAGGAATCTATCGCAAAACCATTGTTCTGATTTTTTATTGTATGGTAATATTAATTAATATCGTTAAATAAATATTAAAAGGTCGAATAAACTTAATTTTATTTTGGTATATAAAAAATGAAAAAAATATTAGTTGCGGAAGACGATAAGGTTTTGCTAAATCTTGTGCGGGACCAGCTTTCCGCCCACGGGTACGAAGTCTTAGGAGTTTCTAACGGCAAAGAAGGGTTAGATTTAGCATTAAAAGTTCATCCAGATCTAATTTTGGCAGATGTAATGATGCCGGTTATGGGTGGCATGGAAATGGTAACGGAATTGAGAAAAGACGAGTGGGGGAAAAACGCCCAAATAATAATTTTAACTAATTTGAACAGTGATGAGTCGGTAGCTGACTTTTTGGAAAAAGGAGCTTATGACTATTTACTTAAATCAGACTGGTCCATAGAGGACATAGTTAAAAGGGTCAAAGACAAATTAGATAGTAAAGCTTAATAAAGGTCTAAATATAAAAATAATTTAATAAAAGAATGGAAGAAAAAACTCAATATATATCTTTGATATCTGAAATCATTGCCAAACAGGCGGTTATTTTAGGTCCGGATATAGCGATATTAAAGGCCCGTAATGTATTGGGGCTCGTAATTGATGAACAAGGAAAGGTGGTTGAGGTAAAAGGCAATCCATCCAGTGTTGTTGAACAATTAATAGACGAATATGTTCAGCTGTCCGGACAGATTGTAAAGAGCGCGCTAAGTTCTATCTTCACAAAATACCCAGATATTAAAAAAGTCGAATAGCCGACTGGGGATTTTTAATAAAGTTAACCTAATCTTTTAAAAGATTATAATATGAATTATTTAGCTATGATAAGAAACATAATTTTAGGAGCTGGTTGGCCGGTACTTATTGCCGGAAGTATATATCTTTTTGTTAAGGGCAGGGGTGTTTATAAGTTAGTTAAGGGGTCATTAATTGGTAAACTGACAAAAATTCTTGTTCTGACGATTTTAGTAGAAATGTATAGTTTGGGCATAGTAACTACGGCCCTTATGTTTTGTGATGAGAGGAGTATTTATTTGGGATTATTAGTCTTTTTGGTTTGGTTTGTTGTGTTTATTATGACCTTAAAAGTTTTGGGAGACGCCAGAAACGAAGTTAATAAAATGACCGGCGGGAAATAAAATTAAGCCATTTCAATAATAGGTGGCTATAGCAAACTTAATAACAATCTTATTTTTTATTGTAGCCGTATTGATCGGTGTTTTTTCGTATATTAGTAGTAGGAGATTTAGGAAGGATTTAGAAAAAAGAGAAGAGGACACAAAACGGAAAATGTTCGAGATTTCAATTTTAAAAGAGTTGGGGGATAGGATGGGTTATTCTTTAAATGTTCAGAACATTATAGATATCATCACAGGATCTTTGCACCAATTTCTTGAATATAGCGTTGTTTCATATATGTTTTTGGATCCGGAAAAGATTATCTTTAAGGTCCATCTAGAGAAACAGGTTTCGCGCAAATTTATAGACAATATTAAGGACAGGATGATAGGATCTTTGTCCGCTCTTTTAAATGACGATTTTCAGAAAACTAAAATAGAAGAAATATTATCAGGTGTTATTTTAAGCGAGGAAGCCGACAAGCCCCTAGAATCGTTTTTTAACATTCCTTTGGTTATAGCCGGCAACGTTGTGGGAGTCCTCACGATCGCAGATACAAAATCCGGTCTTTATAAAGAAGCTGAGATGACTATTTTGTATAAAATCACCCAGCAGGCTTCCCAAGCAGTAACTAGGTTGCAAGAGGTCGTAAAAACAGAGGAAGCCAAACTAAATGCAATGGTATCCAGTATGACGGAAGGGGTTGTTATGACCGATCCCGAACACAGAATACTTGTAGTAAATCCGGCTGCGAAGAAGGCGATCGGGTCTGAATCTAAAAAAGAAGTTTCGATATTTGATTTTATAGATAAATTAAGCGGCAAGTTCGATTTTAGGGGAAAAATTGAGGAAAGCGTAAAATTAGACAAAGTTTTTATTTCAGAAGAAATTTTATTAGAAGACAGATTTTATCAGGTTGTTGTCTCTCCTGTAAAAAATAAAGGTAGCGGACAAAATGATATTTTGGGTTGTGTTACAATTTTTCGCGATATAACCGAGGAAAAGGAGGCTGAGAAAATGAAGGCGGATTTTACTTCAATGATTGTTCACGAGCTCCGTACTCCGTTAGATGGAGTTAAAAAAGTGATTGACTCAATAAGAAAATCAAAAATTAAAAAAGAGAAACAGCCGGAGTATTTTCAAATGATATATCATAGCTCTTCTGATATGCTTGAATTAATCAATAATCTTTTAGATGTTGCCAAAATAGAGGCCGGCAAATTTCAGATATTTAAACAACCTTCATCTATAAGAGAAATAATAAGCAGTAGAATGCTTTCGTTTCAAACTTCGGCCAAGGATGCGAAAATAAAAATTATCAGTCAGGTTGCGGACGACGTTCCTGATAATATTGATTTTGACCAACACACAATCTCTCAGGTCTTAACTAATCTTGTTTCTAATGCCATTAAGTTCAGTAAAGAAAATGGTAAAATTATTATCCGCACCATGATCCACAAAAAGGGCCAAGATATAAAAATAGAAGGGGAGAATCTGAAAGCGCAATGGTTTTTGAAAAACAGTAAGGTGGACCTTAAGGATGTTCAGGATTCTTTGGTTGTGGCGGTTACCGATGGTGGGGTGGGAATTTCTCCTGTAGACATAAACCAGCTTTTTGTTAAATTTTCTCAACTAAAAAATATGTTTACCAAAAAAGGGGGGACCGGCCTAGGGCTGGCTATTATAAAAAGCATAGTTGAATCTCATGGCGGAATAGTTGGAGTAGAGTCTACAGAGGGACAAGGAAGCACTTTTTATTTTACCATTCCGATGAGCCTCGGGAACAATAAAGTGTAAGTGTTACTAGTTCAAATGAGGGCGAGAAGGACCGTTTTTAGAGATTAATTTTTTTTGTTCATAGAAATATTGACAAAGATTTAAAAGTTGGTATCATAAAGGTGTCTCAGCAAGATGGGTGATCGCTGGTTACGCAAGTAGCTGGAGGAAAGTCCGAACACCAACGTCCCGAAAGGGGGTTAAAATAATAGCGGCTAACGGCCGTCCACAGTAATGTGCGAGGTGCGAACAGAAACGCCGAGCTCGAAAGAGCAAGGCGCCCGGTCGCATGACTGGGCGATTCCAATTGCAAGGTTGGACTGAAACGGCTAAATCCTTATTGGGCGCAAGAACAAAGCAGAAGATTGGGTTAAATACATCTCGAAATTCTGTTAAAAGTAGTTCGCTTGATCCCGATAGTAATATCGCGGACAGACAGATGATCGCAGTTCTCCCGTTTTATGGGATAACACAGAATTCGGCTTATAGTCTTGCTGGGACAATAAAAAACTCGACTTTCGTCGAGCTTTTTATTTATAAATTATAATTGCAAAAGGACCTAAAAAAGGTTATTATATGATTAATTAGCGTCGCATAAATGATTCAGAAATTTTTTAATTCCCAGACAAAATCAATCAGTTCCGCTTCCTTAATTTTGGCCGTTTCTTATTTGGCTAGCGCGGTTTTGGGCTTGATAAGAGACCGTCTTTTGGCAGGAACATTCGGCGCGGGCACAGAATTGGATGTTTATTACACAGCCTTTACTGTTCCGGATTTTATCGCTTTGATTTTAATTTTTGGGGCGATATCGTCAGCCGTAATACCGATATTTAGTTCTTATCTAATCAAAAACAAAGAAGAAGCGTGGAGTTATGTCTCTATGCTTTTTAATGTATTTTTGGGTTTTTTGATCGCCATGTGTGTCATATTAATGATTTTTACTCCGGCAATAGTTTCTTTAATAGCTCCTGGATTTTCTGGCGAGAAAAAAGAATTAGCTGTTTTATTGATGCGCATTATGTTTTTAAGTCCGATTATCTTGGGGGCTTCAAATATGATAAGTGGCATCTTACAGGTTTTTCATCGATTTATAATAACAGCCATAGCTCCTTTGTTATATAACCTTGGAATAATAATCGGAATCTTATTTTTTGTACCAAAATTTGGGCTACCGGGTCTGGCGTGGGGAGTTGTGCTTGGCGGGGTATTGCATCTTCTTGTTCAAGTGCCCGCATTCTTTTTTTCCGGATTTAAATATAGGGCAAGTTTTAATTACAAAGACCCAGGAGTTATTAAGACGATAAAGCTTATGGTGCCCAGATCCCTGGGTTTGGGAGCTGGGCAATTAAACACAATTGCTACTACGGCCATTGCCTCAACCCTACTGGCCGGCTCAATTGCTGTTTTTAATTTGGCAAATAATTTGGCTTCTATTTTAGTTAGCGCCGTGGCAGTTTCTGTTTCAACGGCCTCCTTTCCTTCGATGTCCATGGCTTTTTTAAAAGAAGAAAATGGTGAATTTTTACGTAAGTTTTCTGGAGTTTTTCGTCAGATTATTTTTTTAGTTGTTCCATTAAGTTTATTGATTTTAATTTTGAGGGCACAAATAGTCAGGGTGGTTTTGGGAGCGGGTAAGTTTGATTGGGCGGATACAAAATTAACCACGGCTTGTCTTGGAATTTTAGCCCTAAACCTGATTGCACAGGCGCTCATTTTATTTTTATCAAAAACATTTTATGCCGCGCACAACACAAAAATTCCTGCAATAATTAGTGGATTAACAGTTGCCCTTAATATATCGCTTAGCTTACTACTGGTATGGTTTGTAAAGTCTTCACCGGGATTTAATCTATTTTTGCAGAACTTTCTAAGATTGGGAGGGGTCGCCAACATAGGTATTATTGCGCTGGCGTTAGCTTACACAATAACTGCGGTTTTAGAGTGCTCCTTACTTTTATATATGTTTTTCAAAAAGTTCCCAGAGTTAAAGCGAGCCGATAATGGTTATCCAAAAATTTCCGATTCTGTATATAAAATATTAATTGCCAGCCTTATAATGGCCGTATTGACCTTTGTGACAAGACAGATATTAGGCTCGGCGGTGAGTCTCCAAACATTTTGGGGAATATTCTTCCAGTTGATTCTTTCCGGCGCCGTAGGAATCACAACCTATGCTATCGCCACTCATTTATTAAAATCTCCGGAAAACAAAACAATAATAGATTCGCTTTCAAAGAAATTTTTATTTCCAACAGAATAGTATGCAAGAGAATATAAGAAATTTTAGTATTATCGCTCACATAGATCATGGGAAATCGACACTTGCCGATAGGCTTTTAGAGTTGACTAATACAATCGACAAAAAAAGAATGATGCCACAGTTTTTGGATTCCATGGATTTAGAGAGAGAAAAGGGGATTACAATAAAACTAAAAGCCATTAGGATGAATTATAATTTTGAAGGGAAGGATTATATTTTGAATTTGGTTGATACTCCGGGCCACGTGGATTTTTCTTATGAGGTTTCAAGGTCTATGGAAGCTGTTGAGGGGGCGGTTTTATTGGTTGATGCAACACAAGGGATTCAGGCACAGACGTTAGCCAACTTAGAATTGGCAAAACAACAAGGTTTAAAAATTATTCCGGTTATAAATAAAATTGATTCGCCGATTGCCAAAGTTGAGGAATCCACTGAAGAGTTAGCGACCCTCTTAGGAATTTTACCGGAGGAGGTTATAAAAATTTCTGCTAAAAGCGGATTAAACGTTGAGCAAGTTTTGCATGCCGTTATAACAGAAGTGCCACCCCCAAAAGAAAGCGTGTTGCAAGATTTTAGAGCACTTATTTTCGATTCAGAGTACGATTCTTTTAAGGGTGTTATTGCTTTTGTGCGGGTTGTTGACGGAGAAATTTCTAACGGAGAAAAAATTGAGTTGATGGCAACTAAGTCTCCCGCTGAAGTAAAAGAACTTGGATATTTAAATCCTATGTTTTCTGCGAAAGACAAAATTAAAGCAGGCGATATTGGATATATTGCAACTGGGATAAAGGAGCCCGGAAAAGTCACGGCCGGAGATACAATAATTAAGCTCCAACTTCCAAATTCCAGATTCCAGATTCAACCTTTGCCCGGTTACCAGGAGCCAAAACCAATGGTTTTTGCTAGTCTATATCCTGAAGACCCTGGTGATTTCGACAACTTGAAAGTTGCCTTGTCAAAACTAAAATTAAGCGACCCGGCACTTATTTTTGAGCAGGAGATGAAGGAAGCCCTGGGCAGGGGATTTAACTGCGGGTTTTTGGGGACCCTGCACATAGAAATTATTTCAGAAAGACTGCAACGAGAGTTTGGTCTGAACTTAGTAATTTCAACACCCTCGGTTGTATATAAAATTATAGATAATAAAAATAAAGAAATTATAGTACATTCGGCTTCGGATTGGCCCGAAAACCCGTCGATAATAAAAAATACAGAAGAACCATGGGTCTCCCTAGAAGTTGTTGTTCCGTCAAACCAAATGGGAAAGTTAATGGAAATTTTGAAAGGACTAAGAGGTAATTATATTGAAACAAATTATTTAAGTCCCGAAAGAGTGATTATAATTTTTGAAACTCCTTTGCGTGGAATTATTGCTAATCTCTACGATAAAATAAAAACCGCTAGCCAGGGCTACGCTTCAATGGGATATAACCTTATTGGCTACAGGCCCGGTAAACTTGTAAAAATGGAGATATGGATAGCCGGCAAAAAAGAAGAAGCGTTTTCAAGAATTGTCGCAGAAGATGAGGCATATCTTGAGGGTAAAAAAATGGTTGAAAAATTAAAGGATGTTTTGCCTCCGGAGCAATTTTCAGTTGCTTTGCAGGCGGTTATCGGCGGGAAAGTCATTTCTAGAGAAACGATTAAGGCTCGAATGAAAGATGTCGCAGGGTATCTTTATGGTGGGGATATTACAAGAAAAAATAAACTTCGGGATAAGCAGAAAAAAGGTAAAAAGTTGATGAAAGCAAAAGGTAAGGTAAGCGTTCCCACAAAAGCCTTCCTGGAAGTTTTTAGAGCATAATATTTTAAACGGCTCAACGGTAAATCCTCGTTGAACCGTTTTTTAGTAGACAAGTAATTAATTTAGCGGTATATTTGGCTAAGAACCTTGAAAATAGGAGTCGAGCCATGAGTATATATTTCTGGATTTTTCAGGCAGACAACCATTTGGAACTATGGGAGGGTCAGCCGGATAAATATCCTATAAGGGCAGATATTAGCAGACGCGTTTTTTCTGTCGCCGAGGGAGACCTTGCGGCAGGAAAGTTGTCTAATTCTGTAATTAGGATTTACCGGCGCATAAGTAGAAAATCCGAAAGCTGGTGTTTAAGGGTTTTTTATGAGCCCCATCCAAAACTCAAGAAGGATTATCCGAGTTTCTACCACGCGCCTACAGAAAAAGACATATCGGCTATAAGGTATTTTTTAACAAATGAGAATATGCCAAAACAAATGGCTCAGTTCTACGGCTTAGGCACAACCTAAGTCTTTTTTATTAAAAACTTTTGTCTGTTGATTAAGCGGGATTTTTGTGTTAAAGTAATTTTATTAACTATTAGTTAATATTCATCGGGCCGTGGAGGAGTAGTACCTCGGGAGTCTCATAAGCTCCAGGCCCCCGTGCAATTCGGGGCGGCCCAACAATTCGACGCACCTTTCGCCACGTTAAAGGCTTGCTCATGGCAAGCACTTGGGTGTGGCGGATGGGGCTGAGCCCGCCGAAGCCCACTTCGAAATATCGGCAAAATTTAATGTGGTTTACATATATTCTCGAATGTGAAGATAAAAGTTTATATACCGGATGTACTAACGATTTGATTCGTAGATTTAAACAACACAGTACGGGAGTTGGGGGAAAATACACCGCCTCTCATAAACCTGTTAAAATTTTATTTTTCGAAGAACATAGTACTCGGAGCGATGCATTGAAGCGAGAATCGCAGATAAAGGGCTGGCCACATGTTAAAAAGTTAGATTTTATTCTGAGCCAAAATAAGCCGGCGTAGCTCAGTGGTAGAGCATACGTTTCATAAGCGTAATGTCGCAAGTCCGATTCTTGCCGTCGGCACACAATTGATTGAAAATTTATCGCCTGTCGCCTACGCGAACTTGCGGGCCTTGCCCAGCCGAAGGTTCGCTACGACGAACCACAGGCGGGCGTAGTCCAGCCTGGTTTAAGACGCCTCCCTGTCACGGAGGAGATCAGGGGTTCAAATCCCCTCGCCCGCGCCAAGACATACATCTTTGCGATTGTAGAAGCCCATCAAAGGGCTTTTTCAATGTAAAAATAAGCTTTTTTTCGTCTAATTCGCAGTTCTGAAGTAAAAAGTTTAGAATTTGGCGTTTTGTATCTGGTTCAGAATTTTCAAAGAGAACAGAAGCTTTTTTAACAATATGGAGAAGCATATTCGCATTTAAGTAGAAGTCCTCGTCTGCAACCGTAAATTGTTTCATCTTTTCCTCAAGTTCATATTGCTTATCTTTCAATTCTTTTATTTTTGTTGCAAACATATCTTTGTCAATTGTGCCGTCAGTAAGGAAGTCAAATAGTCTGTTTATTCTTCTTTCAATATCGTCATGCTCTTTTCTTAAAGTGATAATCGACTCTTCATAAAATTTATTTTTGGATTCATTTAATTCTCTTAATGCATTAACTGTTTGTTCTATCTTATCTTCTGGCATCTGTAAGCCAGCGATAACCTTTTTAATGGGTATTAATAAGGCATTTTCATTAACGTAAATCTTTTTAGGATGTACATTTTTATAGTTGGTGCAGGAGTAATAGACAAATCTATTATCATGTCTTTCTCCTGATATTGTACAACCACAAGCAGGATTGGCACATTTAACAAGCCCTTTTAAAGCAAATGGTTTACTTCCATAAGCAAAAGGTTTTTTGTGATAGTCGTCCATTTTTTGCCGACATTTTAAAAATAGCTGTTTAGAGATTAATGGTTGGTATTTATGAGGAGTTAAGACATTATTGCTTCGCATAACTCCATAATAAAAGGGATTTGTCAGACAATTATAAACCACGTTAGGGCGTATTGGTTTTTTATTTTTGCTACCATTCAAGCCCATCTTGCCCAGTTTCTCAGCTAATCGCTCCACCGATGTGCCACTGGCATACAGCTCAAACATTTTTTTAACCAAGTGTGATGTGTCTGGGTCGGGGACTATGTCGCTTCTTTTTCTTCTCTCTTTATCTGCTTCAGTAGGATAAACGCTTTTATATCCTAGTGGTGGCTTGGTTATCCATTCGCCATTTCTTTTCATTGATTCTAATTTTCGTTTAACGTTGTCGCTAAGTTGAAGCACATAACTTCTAGCAAACATAACTGCCATATCCCAACGGATTAATTCAGAGCTATTTGATTCTTTGTGTAATACAAGATTCTCTCTATAAAAGTGAATTACGAGTTTGCCAGCTTTTCTTAAATCGTCCAGCGTGATTGAATCCCTAAACGACCTCTGTATTCTGTCCACAGTATCGGCAACCAAAGCAATTGGCTCTTTTGAGTTTTCAATTTCTTTTATTATTTCTTTGAATTGTTTTCTATTACCCTGTGTCGAAGATTCTTTTATCTCGTAAGTTTTCCAAACGTTTAGGTTTTTATTTTTAATATAATCCGTTATTCTCATGACTTGGGCTTCGTTACTATCTTGTTTTTCGTCTGAAACTCTCGCTAAAATTATTGCTTTCATAATTTTTATATATAATATTATATATAATTTTATTGTAGGAACCTCTCCGGAATGAAGTCAACCTCTCCACCAGTTAATGACCAGTTAGGCTGGTAAGAATTAACTTTTGTAAATTACGCCTCTTCCTGCTAACTCCCTTGCTCGCAGGGGATGCCTTGTTGTGCTTAGTTCCTCAGGGTATCTTTATTCTGTTTTCAATACTGTTCTGCAGTATTTCTGTTGTTATTCCATTGTTCATCAATAGAATTCCTGTTATCTTTCTGTTTTATCACATCAGCTTCTCTGTTAAGCCAGTGTTTATCAGAGAGGGGTTCCTTATTATCGCCCTTGTTCCCACGGCTTTTTATAGTGCGTAAAAATTCAACGTAACGTATGTAATATTATTAGATATAAATATATAAATAATACTAATACTTTAAAAGAAAGATATTTTATAAAATTTAATATTATATATAATATTATAGTTAATAATGTGTTTTATAGCTTCCGGCATCTTTCTCTTCGATAACTGGAATCTCGCCTAAATTAGCCTTTAAATCTGGTTTTTCTTCCAAAAGCTTATTGTATGCCTCCAGAATTTTCGTTTGCAATTTTTGCCACAGTTCCTTATCGGTTATCCAAAAAATTTGTTGAAATTTCCCTTTTCTTGTTCGATAGGCCGGAGGCGCCACCCAGAAGGGGGCGGCGCTTTTATGTGCTTCGTCGTTTTCTAAAATCCTAAAACCCGAGATAGTCATTTGTCCAAACTTTACTGTGGCGATTCCTCTTTCCATACCCGTAGGATTTTCTACAATCCAAATTTTTATTTTTGCTTCGTCGATATCTATTTCCATATCATTTAATTTTTATTTTTTATTCCTTATTTTGTCGATGATGTGTTCGCATAGTCGGATAAATTCTGTGAATGGGAAGGCTTCATTGCGATGTTCTTCTGAACCATTACACGTAAAATACCAATCGTTTTTATCTGTTACGAACCAAACTTCAACGCACCACTTTTCTTTGTGGTAATCTATTGGGCAGTGCTTTACTACAATTTTGTCATCCTCTAATCTATGTTCTATTCCTTTCTTGTTAAGGAATGTGATGATTTGTTTTTTTGTAAGTTTCATTTTATTTTTGCTTTTCTAGTTGTTGATTCTTACCTTTCGGGTTGAACCCACACCTTGAAGAAGCGTTTTATAATTTTATTAATTTTGCCGTATAACCTTTTGTCTTAGTTCTGAAAGATATATATTTGTACATCTACGGCGGGTTGTTTTTAGCCGTACTATGTAGAATCGTTATTAAACTTCAAATTGAAGGTGTTGAAATATACTTTGTCCTTCAGGTTTTGAGCTATGCACCAAACTGCCTCTTTTTCTTTGTCGTTCAGGCTTATTCCTTTACGTCTTTGCATAAGCCATAGGGATACGTTGATAATACTTCTTTGAAGTCCGCTTGTTGGCGCTCCTTTGCCGAAGTAATCCTTTGTAGCTTCAACAATTAATGCTTGGTTTTGGTTTAACTTAGTTGGTAGGTTTCTCATTTTGTTTTTTTTGTTTTAACTTTTTTAAAATCTCTCGACCTTTAACTTCCTTGTGGCGATTTTTCTTGTACAGATTTTCATTTTGTTTTCGGCCTTCTTGTAAAAGTAAATTCCAAAAGTTAGCCCAGTTTTGTTCTGCTTCTCCATCCCATTCTTCTTCATTAGGGTTGTCGCCATTTACTTTTTCAGACATAATATTATTTAGAATTTATACTCTCTAAATATAGTGCTGAAATTTCAGTAGGATGATTTTTTGGGTTTATTTTTTAAAAATGACAACAAAAAAGCCCCGATTAATTTCAGCGGGGCACAATTTTAGTTTTTATAATTTTGTATATCCTTTTTCGTCTGACTGATTATTTTTTCCGTAATCAAATCCTTCTTTCAATTCGTTTCTTTTTGTGATAAAAACATTTCCCTTACCACGCAATAATGGCATTGGTTTCAATCTAAATTTGGTTTTGTAGTACCCATATTCTTTATAATCCTCGAAAGGTTCGCTATCTATCCCGAAACTTTTTTGTAATTTTTTTGATAAATCAGATTTAATTTTTTCACAATTGTTTGTGCTTATTATTTTATCGCTTTTACGCGTTAAAGAGTCTGCAATGTTTACCTTAGTAGCTTCCGTTTCCTTATTTTCTTGTACAACAGATAATAATAAAAGAAAATTCCATCCTCTATCTGGTTTTTTGTTTTTTTTACCACTAAAAAATCCTAAATCTTCATTCGTTAATTTTTTGAAAAATTTATCTCTAATGAAAACTTCTATTTCAACCTCTGTTGAAAATTTTATTTCTATGTGTTCCCATTTAGTTCCATTTGCCAATCTATATGAGGATTTTTTATCATTGCTTGTGTCACTATCAGGAGGAATATGGTGTTCTATTTTAAAAATGTTTTTATCTACAGCAGAAACTAGTTCACCAAAATCATCTTTGATTATTTTTTCAAAATTATTTAATTCCTCTTCGTTATGGAATTGTCTTTCGCAGGACTCCTTTTTTAGGGCTATAGCATCGTCGAAATTCTCTATATGTGTATTTCTAAAAAGTGGCGGGAGACGGATTCCTTCATTTCTTAAAAAGGACACCTCTTTTTTTAGTTTTTTGAAATTATCATTGAAATCATGTTTTTGTGCTCCAGTATAAGAAAAATCTTCTCCTCGGAATGGAAAATGCAGATAAAAAAGGTACTCTTTAATGGCATTTAGACTTTTTATTATTTTCTTTATTTCCATTATTAAATAGTGCTCCTAAAATGATGTTTTTTCAAGAGGGCTTTATTTTTGTTGAAATTTAATCTATTATAAAATTAACAATTAAATATGTCGCCTAAACCCTTTTAGGGCATGGCACAAAGTCCAGTTAGACATAAAGAACCCATCATGGGGTCGTCTAACTGGCCGTGTAGGGAAACCTATGCGAGAGATTTCGGTCTCTACCCGTGGTGGGCTTTTTGTATTTAAAAATAGGTTTTACTTTTTTTAAAAGGAAATTATAATAAGTTACATAGGAAAAATATTATATGAAAAAATTTATAAAAGAAAATAAATGGAGCATGCTTGGCATAATAATTTTTCTTTTGGTAGCACTTTTAGTACCGACGATAGGAAATCTGTTAATAAAAAGTGGCAACGGATGGTTGGTGCTAGAGATTTTGGTCTTTGCAATCTTTTGGATTATCTGGCTTTATATAAGTAAGGGCGAAATTAAAACCAGATATGAACGATTCAAAAAGTTTTCTTTTAAATTTTATAAAGAGGTTAGTAAAACAAAGGCAACAAAAGATTGCGGATATGACCATGGAGATTATACGTTAGGAGATTTTGAAGACGAGTTTGAAGAATGGCTTAGAAATGACATAGAACCATAATTATTTTTAATAAAATATAATGTTTAAAATTAAAAAATTTGAGATTGTAGGAGTTGTTCTTTTTGCTGTGATATCTGCAATAGTATTTTTTTCTTGGAATAATAATCCTCAACAACAAGAGCCGAATAATATAAAAAGTGTATCAGAAATTTTAGCTGATTCAGATAAGGGTTCGGTGGTAAAAGAAATTTCTGAATCATCTGTAACTACGGTTATAACTATTCAAGGTTTTTCTAATGAAATAAAACCATTGCCACCAGTTCAAACTAAGGACGCGTTATTTGGAGTGTCAGATTTTTATACATATGATGACCGGCTGAAAGATATATGCAAGGATTTTAACATTAAAACATGTGACAAAGAGAATGACCCATGGGAAATAGCCTATAAAGACCAAATAAGTGAATATGGGGATTTGGCTAGTAGGTTTTTATTTGGGGATAGTATACAACTCTTGCAAAATTTTGATGTTGATGGAGATGGTCAGAATGAAACAATAATTGGAATTTGTGGACTCTGGGGTAATCATTGCTCACATGAAATTATTATAATCAAGAATAATAAACAGGTTTTTTCTTATGCAGGAGAGTCGCCCAATATTTTGTCGTCAGAAAATGGCAATGGTTTTTATCTTGAATGGCACACCGTCAAACATTTTAAAAATGGCTATTGTTGCCCAACAGGGTATATGAAAACAAAGTTTGTTTTTGAAGAAAATAAATTTGTGCCAGTTTCCGAACAAGAAGTAACATATATTAACCCCTAACACCTTTTCGCAACCATATAAGGCCAATGAGAAGGGGTCGTGCTTGGCCTTTTAACCCCGAGTCCCATAAAATATACCTCTAATGCAAAAACCCGTAGAAAAACGGGCTTTTTTGTTGTGAAAACTTGAATTTTGCATAAAAGAAGGCTATCTTTAAAGCAAGATTATAAAAGTTAATTATATGGATTTTGCTGAGTATTTTAACGGTAGAAATCTAAAAAAATCTTCCAATAAGGGAATACACTATGAGCAAAAAACCACGCCTGACTTACTGTGGTGTGTTGCTCATGTGATTTTGGATATAACTAAAAACGATAGAAGTAGGGTATTTTCTGATAATGACATAAGAGAGTCGGATATTTTTAATTCTTTAATGAGGGACTACTTTTCTAAACCGCCGCAAGATAAGGCAGAGAATGAATACAATAAAGTAAGTTCCTATCAGTTAGGATTATTTGCTTTTTCTGGAATAATACAACAAGTCGAAGAACGTCCCAAAAAATATAAGATTGTTAATTTACCTATTTTAGAGCAGATAGCTATAAATGATTTGAATGCTTCTAAGTTCTTGACTGATTATACAGAGAAATTCTTAAAAGATAATAGATTGTTAGATTTTTTTAATACTTATAAAAATAAGCCAACACAAGAAAATTATTTAAAGGTTAAAACAGCTTATTGGATTTGGGCAAAAAAGAACACAGCAGTTAGGGGTAATGACCCAACGCACTCATATCGAGTTCTTAATAAAATATTTAATGTTTTTTGTTATAAAAACAGAATTCCCGGAGAAGACTCATCTAATGTATCAACTGGTCCATGTCCTTATGCTTTTTTAATTTATAACAGAACTAATTTTAGAGATGAGAATATGCCGTCTGGAATGACAAGACAGCAATATAAAACAGAAGTTTTGTCTGGGATTGAAAGAGAGGGTGTTGTTGAAACCTTGTTGCAAAAAGCAAAGGATAGCATAAAAGAAAAATATAATAATGACAGCGAAATAAAAGATAGCGCACTTGGTTATATCGCAAATGGCGGAGTCCATGTGCATCATATCCTATCTAGATATTATTATCCTCAATTTTCTCTTTCAAAAGAAAATCTTATTGCTCTAACTCCTGGCCAACACTTATCTTCCGCTCATCCTCAGAGTAATACAAAAATAACAGACCCAAAGTTCCAGATCGTTTGCTTAAAGAAAAAGTTTGAACACATTAAAGCTTCTCTTGAGTTGGGAGAAAAATTTTACGACTTAAAAGAGTTTATAAAAATACTAAATAATCTTTTTAATTGGTCGTTGAAAGAAGGTTCAACTATTGGTGAGGTGAAAACATCACTGGATAACATTTAGCTACTCTTTACTCCAAAAAAGAATACTGAATTATTGTCTATATTTAGAGAGCGTGTGCCATGGTTTCTTGCGACTCCATAAAATTGTTTAAATTCTTCGGTAGCGAAATAATCTAAATCTGCTTCTGATATTTTTATATCTTTGATTTTCGGTACAAGGATTGCTACTGAACCGTCAACAATCATATTCTTTGGTAAAAAGGAAGCTCTGGGCGCGTAGGTTAGGTTTGGAACAAGAATGCGGTTATCTTGATTTATAAATTTTGATATTGATAATCCAGCTACAGAATCAACAAAAGAATCATAATTAGGAATATTAACAATTTGATTTCTTCCAATATTTCTTGATTTAAGAACGCGAATGCTTCCTGTACTTTTTGTAATTTTTTTTGTAATTTGGCGGTCTCTGTATGAAGTAAAAATATTAAATCTTAATTTTTTAGCTATCAAATCAAAAAAATCATTACGATAAACCAACCAATAGGGGAATTCCTTTGAGCATATATAAGATTGGTCTTTAAGTCCTATTTCATTTTTTATATATGATTCTACTAAGGTCTTTGCACCTTTCTTTTTTGTACTAATAATTAAACTGATGGTTTCTATTTTTACTCCCTTGAAACCTTTTTCTCCATAATCAGTTATCTTTTCTATAGCGAAAGAAGAAACTAGCTCCCTTGTTTTATTAAACTCTGGAGAAGAAAGAAAACTTTTTGGTATTATTAGACCAACTGTATCTGCGAGTTGTATCGCTTTTTCAAGAAAGAATGAAAAAAGATTATTTGTATCTTTGTTATATTTATTTTGTTTATAAACAGCTAAAAGCTCCTTATTTTCTGAAATATCTCCAAATGGCGGATTGCCAACTATGATATTATATCTTTTTGACTGGCTGAAAAGATTTGTATCTCCATAAAGTAAAAAATCAGTGTTGATGAAATTGATTTTTACATTATCGGGAATTTTTATATTTTTTAATAATATTTTAAGAGTTTCAATAGCATTTTTATCAATATCTATAACATCAATCTCTACACTTTTTACGTTTTTGTATTTTTCTATTAAGAGGGGTAAGAAATTACCAGCTCCAACAGACGGTTCTAAAATTGAAATCTTTTCAAATTTTGAAGCGTCTGGTAAGTCCTTAATAATAGTAAAACAAATATCCTGTCTTGTGTAATATGCGGCATGTTTCATTCGTTTTGCATTGGCAAGTTCAACTATTTTTGCAAGTTCAGGATAACTAAAATTATGAATATTAAAAGCAAGGAATGCTCTTAGGGTTCCAATATTTTCGAGGTTATTATCGTTTATAAATTTTTTTATCTGAATTTCGTTTCTGCCTAAATTGTCTAATTTTGAAGCAATATTTTTTGCGATTGATTGGAATATAATAGTTGGAACGGCTTCGCCGATAGATTGTCTGATATTTATCTCCTCTTTTTTTAATATGCTTCTCTTTTCTTCTTCGGAAAGCTTGTTGAGTTCGCTTAAAGGTTTTGATACCCAATTAAAAGAATCTGGAATTGACATTATTCTCATTAATTCTCGTATGCTTAAAACACGGTTGTCTTTTGGGTGTATTGTCGACTGGCTGGCAAGAATATCATTTCTGGTATGTACACATGGAGCGTTTCTATCCCAAAAACATCTTGAATACTTGTCTCCGTTTTTATTTTCGTTACATACTATTTTTCCGTTCACTATTTGGTGGGGTCTGCGGTTAGGGTCTTCGTTATCAAATGCCGATTGGCCTTCTTTTATTTTTTCTATCCATGCAACCATATGTTCTCTGTATGGTCTGAAGTTGTGATATATATCATTTTTAGATATTTCTCCCATTTTATTTAGGGAGGGGAGATTGCCTATTGCTGTTCGTAGGGTTTCTCCTATTTTTGGTTTAGGCATAATATCTAATGGCGTGATTTCTTGTATATCTTTTCTTACGCCTATTACTAGTGTTCTTGTTCTACTTGATGGATTTCCGTAGTCCTTAAAGTTTAGTACCTGATAATGAATATTATATTTTCCGCCTAAATTAAGTTCTATTGCTTCCCTAATCGGTTTGTTTTTATTATCTAAATCTGTACACTCTGTTGTTAAAAAAGCCCTGACATTTTCAAATAAAAATATTTTTGGACGAATTTGGTTAACTAAATTGATAGATTCGATAACTAAAGAATTTCTTACAAGCTCATTTTTCTTTTTGTGATTAGCGATTGACATGCCCTGACATGGAGGAGTAGATAAAATTATATCAACATCTTTTATGCCGTGTTTATTTTTCCAAAAATCAATCTCATTGATAATTTTTTCTTTAGTTTTTGGTTTTGTAATGTCGTCTGCTATATATCCACTATTATAAAGACATTTTCTGTTATACTTCTGTACATTAAGTCTGCGTTCAATAATCTCTACTGTTGCAATACAATCAAAATTTTCTATTGAAAAACCATAACAACCTACACCAGCACTGCTGAATAAGCTTATGTAGGTCATTTTATTTTGTTGATTCTTCATAAAACTTTATTTTTATTTATTATAGCAAATTTAAAGGTAAGTTTATAATATCTTTCAGTGATTAATATATTATACGTTAGAACGATTTAATATAGAAGGCCTACTATGCTAAACTTATCCACAGATTTTGTGAGAGAAAGTGGGATTTGACAGGGTTCTATGCAGGAGTAGAATATAGGGTGTAATAGTTTTTTGAAAGCTGGTGGGGACAAACTTCTGCCTACTTATTTGTTATTTAGGTTTTAGTCACTTTATCCCCCTCCATAGATGCTTTATGGCATTTGTGGCGGGGGTTTGGATTAAAGGTCAACAAACTCTTTATAATAATTAATTAGCGTTTGAAGTAAAATGAATAGAAAAACAACTACTCAAACGGGCGGAAAGGCACCTGTATCTGGGCAATATGAGCCCAAAGGAACGAAACAGGAAATCACCTTATCAAAAGGTGATAGAGTGCCACCCTATCATGGTAAAGCTAAAACCTTTATCTTGGTAGATAGAACTAAACATAAATAGTTCTTAGTCCGAATTTCCTCGCCAGCTTTTAAAGAATTATTTAAAATATGGCGACGACTACAAAAGAATCTTTTAATCAATTTGCGACTAATTTGAATATAACCGATAACCAAGGGGAAGTTGTTTCGAATTGCAGAAAAAATGTTGTTGGGAAAATCAGCAAAGAACTCAGCTTATATACTGAACAATCGTCTAAACTTATCGGTTCGTATGATAGAGATACATTAATAAGATATTTAACAGAGCGGGACGTTGATGTTATGGTGGTGCTAAATTATGGCGCAAATAAGCATTGGGATAGTAGAGACGGCGCAATAAAGGTTTTAGATAAATTTAAAGAAATTTTAGAAAATGCTTATCCTGATACGGATTGTAAAATAGATAGAAATTGTATAACCATGAATTTATCTAAGTTTCGTTTAGATGTAGTTCCGGCGTTTAAGTATGAGGAAGGTTATTATGCTATTCCAGATACTTACAGGAGGAATTGGTTAAAGACAGACCCCGTTAAGTTTGCTGAAGAGATAACACGTATCAATAAAAATATGGGTGGCAGTTTTATCCCTTTAATAAAGATGATGAAAGGGTGGAATAGAAAATTTAAAAGGCCGTTAAGGGGTTTCCATCTTGAATGTATAATGTTGAACCATTATAAAAATTATAAACAAGGCTTTACTTACGATTCAATGGCAAAAGTGTTTTTTGAAAAACTACCAGTTTATTTAGAATCTCCAGCAAACGACCCTATAACTGGCGACAGGGTAGATTTGTATATGGACAACGATTCTTTAGGTAATAGACGGATAGACTTTATATCTAGGGCGAGGAAAACCTCCGCTGAAGCAAAAGAAGCTTTTAACGATACTGAAAAATATCCAATAGCGTGTATAAAGGAGTGGAAAGAAATATTTGGTGAATTCTTTCCAGCTTACGGATAAATATGATAACATTCAATAATATGACAAACAATGAAAAAATAATAAGTGAAGCAAAAAGAATTGAAGAAGACAGCCTTTATTCTGCAAAGGGGCATTTTTGTATAGGACTACGTTGGACTAGGCTTTATTTATGGCTTGGTGGAATTTCAGTTGTTCTTTCTGCAATGGCTGGAGTATCCGCTTTCTCACAGTTTGATTATCACAATATAATTGCTGGCGGAATTTCAATAATCGTTGCCGGTTTGACCGCCGTGATTACTTTTATCAATCCAAACGAACGAGCGTTTATTCATAAGAAATCTGGCAATATGTATAATAGTTTAAAAAATGATGCAAGAATATTTTATGAAATTGAAGTGAACAAATTAGACGAGGAAAGAACTCTTGGAGAATTGAAAAAATTAAATGATAGAAGAAGCAAACTGAATATAGAATCTCAGATAATCCCTACGTGGG
>Ga0268276_1001492_pt1 | contig 22808 bp, 16 predicted proteins | sample saktaG_4_FD_190145 | JGI IMG/M metagenome (GOLD analysis project Ga0268276, IMG submission 190145) | Saline water microbial communities from Sakinaw Lake, British Columbia, Canada - sak_2010_1_5_45m | ecosystem: Environmental > Aquatic > Non-marine Saline and Alkaline > Saline ... | reverse complement strand
TGCGAAAGGGTTGCTGATAAATTTCACGTTTTGTCGTAGGGGGTTGCTGATGATTAGCAACTACCGCAGGCTTTTTCGGTGCGATACTTTTGCTTCCTAACTTCTAAATTTTCATCAAAATGGAAAACTTCAATGTACCCGCCGATGTCGTAACCCGACTCATCCGTGCGCTCGACAAAATCGATGCCCGGCTCGAAACCAAATCAAAAGAGCAACCTTTATCTGAAATCTGGCTCGATGTCTCGGAAACCTGCCAGGTGCTGAAAATCTCGAAACGTACGCTGCAGGGCTACCGCGATAACGGGATCCTCCCGTTTTCTCAGATCGCCGGGAAGATCTATTTCAAGGCGGCCGATATCGAGGAGCACTTGACTTCACATATGGTGAATTCGTTTTTCACGAAGCGGTAGGCTATGAAGGTCTCCATGTTTAAAAATTTCAACCAGGTCTCTCAAAACCTGGAGCTGGGAGTGATCCTGGATCAGATCCGCGGGGGGAAATACAAGGGGGGCATCTTTCCCCTCCGCGAGCTGGTCCGACAGGGGAAGCTGGATGAGTACAATGATCAGAAGAGATCTCTCCCTGGCTTCACGCCTTCCGGTCTCTTCGAGGGGGGACGAAAGCTTCAGCATCTGAAGGAGTATTCGGGGGTGATTGTCCTGGATCTGGATGATCTGAGCCCGGATGCCTTGGGAACGATCCGTTCACGGGTGGAGGAGATCAGGTTCACATATGCCTGTTTCGTAAGTTCGGGCAATCAGGGTCTCAAAATCCTGGTCCGCCTCTTCAGCAGGCCAGTACTGCATAAGCTGGCTTTTAACGAGGTGAAGGATCTGTACGAGCGGGAGCTTAATGTACCGATCGATCCGTCGGGGCAGGATGTCACGAGGTTGTGTTTTGTCTCCTGGGATGAGGATCTCTATTTCAACCCCTCCTCGGCGATCTTCAAAACCTATGTGAATCTCCTGGAGGAGAATATTGATAAGGTGGTCCGTAAGATCGAGGAGAAGAGGCTGGATATCACAGTCGATTACGATACCTGGGTCCGTATCGGTTTTGCCCTCACTGATGCCCTGGGTGAAGAGGGCCGATCCTACTTCCACCGCCTCAGCCGCTTCTACTCCAGCTATAACGAACCCGACTGCAACCAGCAATTCGACCGGTGCCTCCACACCACCAACACCGGCATCACCTCCGCCTTCCTCTTCCACTTCGCCCGCGACAATGGGATCGATATCTCAACATATCGTTCACTAGATCGACCTGTCATAGCGAAGCGAAGCAACCTCGTACCCCAAACCGCCAACAACAAAGCACTGTCATTGCGAACGAAGTGAAGCAACCTCGAAACAACGAATAGCCATCCCTGTATGGGACTAGCATTGATTAAAAATGTGTTTGAAGTAGGAAAAATACCACAGACTAACTTTTTTCGTTTTACTTCCTGTCTCAGTCAAAACTAATAAGCGCTTTCGATGAAAATCTTAATCTTAGGATCCACAGGCCGAACGGGCAAATTACTGACCCAACTCGCTATTGCCAGGAATCATCAGGTCACGGCTATTATTCGTGATAAGAGAAATGCCACTGTGCCAAAGGTGAAACATCTGGAGGGTTCCCCAACCGACCCTCGGCTACTCAATGAAGCGCTTCAGGGGATCGATGCGGTGGTGGTTTCTCTGAATATCAACAGAACCTCCGATAATCCGTTTGCGAAGGTGGTCTCACCATTAACGCTCATTTCTGATTCTGTGGGGGTGTTGATCCCGGCAATGGAACAGAACAAGGTGAAACGGATCATCTCTGTCAGCGCATCTGGTGTTGGAGACTCTTATTACCATATGCCACTCGTTGGAAGGCTCCTGATCCGTCATAGCAACATCTGGAAGGCATATGAGGATCATGCCAGGCAGGAACAGCTTCTGCGGAAATCTGATCTGGAATGGACGATCGTGCGTCCCGTGATGCTCAACAATAAGGATACAGACAAGGCAAAGGCAACCATCGGAAAACCCTCCGGCAGCACCATCAGCCGAAAAGCCCTAGCCACCCTCATTCTCGATACCCTCGAATCCGAGAAGTATGTTAGGGATTGTGTGTCGGTGTATAGCTAACTAACACACACCCGTTCTACTAACGTTTTTATCCTCCTCCGGTCAGGCTTCATACCTGAAGCCTATTCTTACGGTTTCCGTTTTGCCAGTTTCTTCCCTGCACCAGGCGTCAATCTGGGCTCGCAGGGGGTTCTTGCCCTTCAGCACCCGGTGCATCGTGCATTTCCGGGCGATGTTTTCAATCTGTCCGCCGGAGAGGTCGTAAGCTTCGGCCAGCTCCATGGTGGCTGTGTCGCTGAGGAAAGGGACTTTCTCCTGCCATATCCTGAACCTCGTTTCCGGTGTGGGCTTCCCGAAGTGAACCTTGTACAGGAACCGGCGGTCGAAGGCCTTGTCCAGGTTCTCAGAGAAATTGGTGGTGGCGATGAGGATGCCTTTGAGATCCTCTAGCGATTGCAGGATGATGGCCTGGATTGCATTTTCAGTGGTATCGGAGTAAGAATCCGCGTTTTTATATCGGGTAGTGAATACTCCGTCTGCTTCATTGAAAAGCAGGAGCGGGATGATTTCCGACTTCTCTGCCAGTTTCCGGTAGCGGTTGAACATCCCGCTGACAAGTTTCTGGCTTTCTCCGTACCATTTTGTCTTCAGATCACTGATATTAACCTGCAGCACATCCCGGCCGGATGTCCGTGCAAGCTGGTACACCGATTCTGTCTTGCCTGTCCCCGGAGGCCCTTCAAACAGCATGGCGAACCCGGTCCTCATTCCGGCCTTTCTGAGTCGTTTAACCAGCTTGTCATAGTTGGCAGGTATAAGAAGATCTGATATCTCTGAATAACGGTCTTGTATCTCAGGTGGGAAATAGAGCCTTTTTTCAGTGATTGAAGCTGATTGTATCATATCCGGCATCCTGAACTCTTTTTTCTCAAGGACGATCGTCGGTTCATCTCTCAAAAGCATCTCGAGGGCTTTGGTTGTGAGGGAGATGTCCTTGTCGTTGCGAAATACCGACTCCCCGCATTCAATCAGTTCGCCCCTTGCCAGGCTGCTGTACCCATTGACAATATTTGACCTGAGGGTCATCTGATCCCGTTGGTTGGAAGTGATCAGTTTTACCGTAGGTGCCAGGTCGGTGGAGGTACAGCCATTGTAGTAATCATCACACAGATTGAGAAACAGGTACTTCTCGTTCTCTTGCATGTTAAATTGCCTGAGTTCCCGCAGAAATTCCATGCCCGACTGTTTCGCCAGGATCATGTCTATATCTGAATACATCTCCCGGAAGTCGATCACCCCTTCAAACCGCTGCTGAATCAGACTGCCAATGGCTTTAACAAGATCATAGTTGTCCCTGATAATGATTTCCAACTTGATGTACTTTTCCCCTTTTCTGAGTGATTCAAACACTTGCGGGTTTACTGCGTAGCAGATGGAGGAGATGGAATTGCCGTCATCGGCGTCGTGGGAGCTTTCGCCAACCTCTTTCCGCAGTATTTTTCTCTGTCTGAGCTCTTCCAGCTCGTTCACATACATCGCAAGAGTGATTGGTGTGCAACCGAACCAGTCGGAGAGCCGGTCGATGCCAACCGCCCGATAGGTGAGATTGATGTTGCACAGGACCGAAAAAAGTACTGCCTGCACTGGGTTGCAGTCCAGGTAGTACGACAGCCTTTTGCAACTCACCCTGACCTGCTTCATGAACTCTTCCGACAGCCTGGACCCTTCTGCCCTGCGGGCGATGTACTCGATGTGCCGGATCGGGTTATCCCTGGTCTCTTCCGGTGGTGTTTTTTTTCTCATGGTGGGATGAAATTGGTTCGGAGGCAAATTTCACACGCTGGAATGCAATGTATCTGCGATGTGGTTTTTCAACAGGACCCGGAGACTAGTTTTTTGATCCGTGTTGTGGCACGATCTTTTTGATCTTGTCCCGCCACTTGTAGCAGAGGGATTCCGATCCCGACTCCAATCCATCTTTTTTGCGTAACCTCATCAGACATTCCATGCAGGTATGGAAATCGGGTTCCTTCTTTTCACAGCACATTCTGATTTGCATGATCCATAAATTAAATGATCATGCAAAGGCACAAAACAGGAATGCAGTGGATCTGCGAGGGGGAAAAAAGTGGAAATAAACTATCCAGATAGCATCTGTGTCAAATGTTGGAATAATAGATAGTCCATTACCTCAGGACTTGTGTTCATTTCTCTTGAGAGGGATTGAATTGTAGGAGATCCCAACAAACAACTCCGTAATTTGACCATGCTTCAGATTTTATCACTCGTATGGTCTCTGATAAAGGTGGGATGCATGGGCCTGCCAAGGCTGGATACATGGCCATGGCAGCCTCATCTCCGTCTTGCATGAAAAAGTGACCGTCATGAATAAAAACCTCGCAACCTATCTGTTTAAGAATGTTTAGCAACCATCTCCCGGTTGACTTTCCCCCGCCACCTGCGCCACCTCCATACCGGACATGGATTACATGAGAAATTTGACCATGCATTGGAAGGATCTTATTTGCACAAAATGATTCATTTTCAATAAAAACATATAATACAGGGAAGGTGAACTCGCCTAAAATTGCAGACGATATGTTAACATCCAGAAAAACTACCCGCCCGGTCGCATCGCTTCCCTCAGGAAAATCTACGATTTGCTTATCCAAATTCAGATTAACAGAGGGAAGTTCTTCGATTCCTCTGACACGAACTTCAGTTCTGTCATCAAAATAGATTTTTGTCGTATCGAGAAAGTCCGATTCTTTCCATGGAAAATAGTCAGAAAAAAGAAAAATATCTGGTGGCATAGGTTCGGGATAAGATGGCTTGGAGATTTCTGCAAACCCCGGATGCAAATAAAGCAATGGTCTGAAGTCAGTTCCTGCTGAAGGATACCAGGCAATTCGCGGTTCTCCTTGGATGGAATCCAAGTATCTTCGAAATCTCCCGTTAGCGTTGCCATTAAGAGAATAAAGAAACTTTTTTGACATGGTTATTCATCTTATAAACGCAGAGAAATAAATACGATCTTATTCTGAAAACGATTTCAGCAGCTTTACTCTGGTTATTCAAAATGTTCCATTCCACATTCTTTTCTCATAGATTTCAATTCCAGCTTGATTGTATGCCTCACGAGGACGTTGTTGTTTAAATTTCATTGATGAGAGTCTTCTGTCCTCTACCTTTGTTATTCTGACAACCCGATAGTTACAAACAAGAATTTCAAAAAAGTCCTGGGTACTCAATCCTTCATTGATTGTAAAGATATCTCTGAAAAATGATATTGGGGCCCAATGTTCATAATGAAGTTCACTTAATTTATCAATTATTGGATCACCAACAATCTCAAAATTATAAAGTCCTGTCAAGGTATATGGTGTGGCTTTGCTTATTATTTCTTGAGCAGCCACAGAGGTGAACTGAAAATCTTTCCAAGGCCACTCACGTACCACTTCATTTCCAATAAATGCTAGGATCCTATCGCTATAAAGAGCCCTATTAGTATGATATGCCTCTGAAATTGTATGCATTGTTTCAGCAAGATGCCATATTCTTACAAGAATATTGCAATAGAGCTCGTAGTATGTTTTTAAATGTTCTCTGGTAATTGAGCTCGGTGGGGAAACTCTTCCATCAACAATAAACTCCCCTGGTACTAATATGTCACCACTGCATTTCTTTAAAATATTCGGGTCAATATCTGGAATAATACCTCCGTGAACATCTAAAATAGGTCGTTTGTTTAAGTTTAACCTATTAGCATGCCAACCCTCACGAATAGGTAATCCAATCCCTGTCCAATTGTTAATTTGTTTTGCTGACATTGTTCTCGTTTTTTTGGTTGCTTTTCTATTTTAAGGTTCCAGTTGAAGCATGCCCAGCTTTGATGGATGGCTTCGCAATGTAAAGGTAAAATTAAATTTTGTTACCGGATGACAACTAATCATTAATAATATATAATTTCTTTTACATGGATTAAATTCTCATTTTTTGTAATTTGCAAGGGTAATATTTGGATAATATGGCTGAAAAAATTGAAGACATTGCCAAGAATATTAAGAGGCACAGGGACTTTGAGATTGCGATTGGCACAACGAATAACGCAGTGGGGCGCTCTCATGTCATTTATGACAATGTTGAACAACAATTCTGGATCAGTAATTCTGAGAATCTGGGAGGCGGGATTCCTATCAGGGATATCACCAACGCTATTGTTGGAATGCAATCTGGAGCAGGATCTACTTATACTGCTGATGGAAAACCTATATATAAAAATCTGAAGCTGGGAGAGATTTTAATCCTCAATCATGAAGGGACACATAAAGTTAAAACGCCCAGTGGGTTTGTCAGTCTGGAAATATTCAACAGGGCATCTTACAATCCCAGTGATAAGGACAATGTTTACGCGACAGACATCTCTGTTCGGTTAGCAGAAGACAGCAAAACATATTCTTTCAGAGACATTGCCGAAATCCTCAAAATTCAGCGTGAAATCGATTCTGTCTCTGAGCAATTGAAGGAGGCAACAGAAGAGGAAGCAAAACTTTTATTAAATCGGTTAGAAGCAAATGAACTTAAAAAAAGATCATATCTTGAAAAAGCTCAAAGTTTTATTCGTAAATCCGCTCAATTAAGGTATCAGCCAATTCTTGATCCGGATCAGGAAAAAATTAAACGTTCAAAAATCTTTGACGGAACACTCATTATCAATGGAGGCCCCGGAACTGGTAAAACAACCTCTTTGATACAGCGGATTAAATTTCTGATATCTCCTTCCATTGAAGAGTATATAAAATTGAATAAGGGACAAAAGGAAGTTCTATTCAATCAGAATACTAGTTGGATATTTTACTCTCCAAACGAGCTTCTTGCATTATTCTTGAGAAATAGCATGAAACTGGAAGAACTTTACGCTGATTCTGAAAAAGTAAAGGTATGGTCATCGCATAAAAATGATCTTATTAAAACCTACCGTTTTGTTTCCGAATTAAAACGTCCCTTTTTAATCTACAACAAATCATATGGGCATGCATTGTTTGTAAATAATGCATCCAGCATATCCAATATCAGGAAAGGACTTGAGAGTTCATACCTGATGTTTCAGAAAGAAAAACTTGATAAGGTTTGTGATCTTGATTTAAGCCTATTTAAATGGAAAGTTACAGGACAATCTATCCAGAAATATATTAAGGATAAAAAGACTATAAAAAACATTGAGGATTTGGTCAGTCTATTCCTGAATCTTAATGAAAATTTTAAAAAAGAGTCAGACCAGATCGCTGCAGAATATAAAACACTGATAGATAAAATAGCTTCAAGGATACAGGTAGTAATACTAGCGGATAGTGAAAGAGAAGAAAAACTTTCGGAACTTCTGAAACAATGGAAAACTGATGATATAGATACTGGTGATACTGATGAAGATGAAGATGAAGACACCGAGATTGAGCAGGAGGATTTTGACGAAAAAGAGGACCAGGCAGCATTTGATTTTGAAAAAGGGCTCTTCATCAAATTAAAATCGCTTTGCAGAAAAAAGGCGCTGAAGAATTTTGATACTAAAACCAGGTTCACTAAAAGGGACCAGAAACTACTTGCTCTCATCCCTGAGGTCAATGAACAGGAAGAGTATGATGAATTGGGTCAGACAGCCTTCTTCAAAAAATTCTTTGAAAGACTGACAAAAGGCATAACCGCAAACATCCTACGCGAGGTGCCAATGATTTATAAAAAGCACAGGAGGCAGCAGTATCAGTCTAAAACAGCCGATTGGAACCAGGCTATCCTCGAAGAACTTGTCAAAAAAGATCGAAATATGCGGATTCACCCTGACGAACAGGCCTTGTTGCTAATTTTTGTAAACAGTATTGTTTACAGGCTCTCAAAAAAATTTCCAACTCAATACGCTATCTTGAACCATCCGTATATAAATGGGTTCAGGAATCACAGTAAACCTGTTATCGGAATAGATGAGGCAACTGATTTTTCAGTCATTGACCTTGTTGCGATTAATAGTTTCAGACATCCTCTGATTTCCGCAGTCACACTTTCGGGGGATTTGATGCAGCGAATGACTGAAGAAGGATTATCCTCATGGGATGACTTTGTCAAAGTTACCCCAAATTGTGAGATGAAGAATCTGAAAGTATCTTACAGGCAGAGCCCGACACTTCTGGCTTTGGCTAAAGCGATCTATAAAAAATCGACAGGCAGGATTGCAAACTATGAATCATACATCAGTAAAGATGAGGCAGAGCCCAAGCCATTGATGCGAATCTCAGTGGTGGAAGAGGAGAAGTTGCAATGGATTGCAGACAGAATTATTGAAATATATAAAGCTTATGGAGATTCTATCCCTTCGATCGCGATTTTCCTGCCAGACGAACATCAACTTGAGGATTTTGCAACAAAATTAGGTGGATTAGATACTCTTGCTGATATTGGCATTACAGTAAAAGCCTGCCGGGATGGACAAGTATTGGGTGATAAAACAGAAGCCAGGGTATTTTCTGTTAAGGTGATAAAAGGACTTGAATTTGAGTGTGTTTTCTTTCATAATCTCGATGAATTGCTTGAGCAGGAGTTATCTCATGATCTTCTCTTGAAGTACCTGTACGTTGGTTTATCCAGGGCAACATTCTATTTGGGATTGACCCTGAAAAAGGAACTCCCAAAAGAAATTTCTTTTCTTGCTGGCAATTTTGACACGAGTGGGAAAACATGGGCTCTATAATCAGGTGACATTATTTATTTACGTTGCTCACATGCCATCAAAAATCTATCAGTTAAATCTGGTTAATCGGAGAAATCAAAAATGGATGTTTTAAATATGATCTTATTCAAAAGTTCATTTGCTAAAATAATTTCTTTCGAAGAAGGTCTTATCCCTTCTTTTAATTTTCTTCCAAGATTATGTGCGGTGATTGTGAAATACTCTGGAATATCCTCATTTTCTTTACAATATAAATATATTTCTTTCCATTTAACTGCATCAATTTTTTTAACAGTTGCTTCTATTTCCTTATAGAAAGCGTTGTCAATATCAGATTCACTGATTCTGATTCTTTTCAGGTTTGATTTTGTTTCCAGGTCACTCTCAGGTATGGTGATTTCAAATTCTTTGATGTATTCTTTGAGGGATTCCCAGCATTCCAGTTTTTTTGCCCATTCACCATATAAAGACCCCGGGGCATTTTCTTTAATGTAATTCTCACATAGAATCATAAGATCTTTTAGCAGTGCTGAAAGTTCCGGAGAAATCGTTTGGTTTTTCCATATTTTATAAAGGTCTAATTTATAATCTGATAGAAATCCCAGAAGTGATATTGAATAAGGCACTGTAACATATCGTAAATCACCTATTGCATTGGGCTTTACGCCATAGATCTTTTCTGATGCCTTGAAGAGAATTGTTTTCGCAATTGAGTCCTCAAAGAAAATATTATCAACACTTATTTCTTTAAATACTTTAAAGTATTCTATGTAGTTTTTTTGATTTCCTCTGACTACAATATGTGGTCCAATAACTAATTTTTTTCCATCATGAACTTCTTGATAAGAGTCAATATACTTCGCTAAATTTTCTTTCGAAATTACCTGATTCATTGGATTCATCAGGTCAAATGTTTTTCTTGTTGAGAGTTTAGCTCCTTCTTTCAGTCTGGCATTCCTGTATTGACCTCTTGAACGTTCATAAAACCACCTTGTTTTTTTGCCTGTTGTATCATTAAACGGAGTCAGGATAGTTCTTGAAAGCTTTTCCAGGCTAATATGATATGGATTATTTGAGCTTAGATCAGCAACTGAAACTTTATTCTGAGTATTTGCATATTCAGCAATTTTTGAGACAATATCTGAGAAATATTCAGCATTTTTAATGACGGAAAGTTTAACTTGAACATAAATATTGTTTATATCTATCCCTTTTTCTTTTTTAAAGGTATGATACAGGGAGGCTGTGGTTTGCCCACCATTGACTATCTGAAAATCTTTTACTTTTGAGATATAAATTCCTCCTCCATCTTCTCCATTGTAAACAGTCACTTTTTCTGCTGTCGCAGCGATACCATTATTATAAGCAAGAAACATATTTGGTTCTTTCAATATTGTATTCCGGATACCTTTATTGACATTCCCCCTGAACTGCAGGAAAGACCTGACATTCTGTTCTAATAAACGGGAACCAAATTTCTCGTATATATTTGCTAAAGCTTCTCCGGGTATTATTGCAAGATAAGACTGATACTTATCATTATCATTGGGTGCAAGTATGCATGGGACTTCAAACCCATCTTCTTTGAAATCAATTTCTATTGGTAAATGCGACTTTTCATCTATTTGAAAAAGGTAATTAATATCAATTACCCTGAAATATATTGGATACTCCTCAATTGAAGTTTCTTTCGGAATCTCCCCTGGGTATGAGCCATCAGTTAAGATTATCGCGTTGACTCTTACAAGATTGACCCTTAATTCATCTGAATTACTTAATGTATGAGCAAAATCAAAGATCTGGGAAGATTCTTCGATCTCATTCACATAATCTTTAAGTAAACCTTTTCTGAAGAAATTTACGATCCTTTTGGAAGCAGTATCAACTTCTTCCTTACCAACCCTGATAATATCTTCGGTCCCTTTATAAATTGTAATAAACAGATCCAGATTTTCATAATTATCAGATATTGAATATGCATTTATCTTATGCTGAAATTTTGTCCCAAGAGCTTTTTCGTCATATGAAACCATTACATTTTCGGTTTCACCTGCGGCAGCTAACATATCTGTAGCCAATTGTGTGAAGACCTGTTCAAGGGTTCCACCTTCTTCAGATGCAATCTGAGAAGATTTTAATTCCTGGTCAAGCGTGGAATAAAATCTTTCCAACTCAAGTGTCTCAATAGTTTCAGCCATAAGTAGTGAATCTTTGGATGACATCGGATTCATTTATTACAAATCCTGAACATTGGGAAATAATGATGGAATATTTAACATCTCCTACTCCCTGCCGGATATCTTTTTCCTCAATCCGGGGAAAGTCATTTTCTATCATGTAATAATCCTCTGAGCGAATGAAATATCCTATATCATCATATAAACTTTTATGCTTTTCAAAGTAACCTGCATAAAGTAATTTTGCCTTAAAACGGTTTAAAAAAGTTAAGTCTGCACTAAGAATATCTGAGATGGAAGAAACAATGGAGTTAAGTGTTTCGCCTGATCTCTGGGCAAGATTTAATGACACATGTGCCAGAAAAAGATTTTCGATGTTACTTGTGTCAAGCTGTCTTTCATTGCTGATGTGTAATTTTTGAGGATTATTACCATGTGTTGTTTTCACCTCAACCCCCCAGGATCCTAACTGAAAATCTCTTATCTTTTTCTCCGGCCCGACCCATGAGAGGACGGCAGAATTAAGATTTGCCGATTTTTGCAAAAGCTTTCTCAGAAATATCAGTTCACCATAAAGCCCAATTTGCTCTGAAGAATTAAGTCCTTGTGAGCCAGCTTGCTCAAATAATGATTTCCATTTCTCAAACCGGTTGATCAGTTCTCGGGAAAGTTTCAGATCAGACATTCCATCTGACAAGGCTTCAAGTAAATCTTCACAAAGCACGGAAAAAATATCTTCATACTGTTTCGTTAAAATTGCAAACAAAAGGATTTGCTTATTCTCGTCAGCTTTGTCTGGCATTATTTCTATTCTGATATCCTGGAGTGTTGAAAATGACGATATGTCCGGTTTTATGGAATTATCAATGAAGGCGGCCAAACACCTGTGTTTTTCAGGAAATCGTATAGCAACAAAAACATTGGGAAGTACATAAGGAGAATACCGGCGCAGGATCAGTCCGTTCTGAACCGAAGGATCTTGCTCCAATTCCTGCCATATTATATCAATCTTCTTCATCATCTGAATAATCTTCCGGGATTTCTTCAATATCAAACATTGAGATCAGCTGATCATGTATAGCATATTCTACGGCATCATTTCTGTCTGTTCCTGGGAAGCTGATGGCAAAACCGACAACTGGCTTAGAATTGGAATGTAATGCTGCTTTTTCTGGATCAAGAAAATAAATAAGCAATAGTACCCTGTCAGGTTTTCTTATATTATTCCTTACCCATTCCCCACTGATTCTCTTTGGCTCCTTATCAATTCCTTTATTCTTCCATAGTTGTCTCGTGGCTTCTCTTGATTCAGTAATTTCTTCCGGGGATAAATCGATAAACTCATCATCAGGACTTATTATATGTGATTTCCTGATAAGATAAACGTCCTTACTGGAATCAGCTGATTGGGTTCTTTCAATTAAAGACACCTCTATTTTGTCATTTATAATAAATGCTTTATCAGATTTCTTCGTAATAATACCGACATTCCATTCTGATAGTTCACTGTGACGGTATTTATAGTCAATGAACTTCTGCAGATTTGATGGTGAAGCGGATTTAAGATTATCAAAAACCTGAAAGCCCGCCAAAAATTCTTTAACGTAGTTAAAAGGAATATTCTTCCATAAGTAGTTATTATTCTCTTTGGAGAAACTATTACCAAGTTTATTGATCAAAGATAGTGTAGATGAGAGATTCTTTTTAATTATTTCTTCATCCTTGCTCAATGCATATGTTTCAACCAGTCTTCCTGACCAGGATACTCTTACCTGGGTTGCCCTGCGTATCTTATTTGACGCAGAGATCTGCAGGACTCCTGGGTGTGTTCTGACACGTAAAGCATATTGCTCAGGGGTGCTTCCGACAATATCTGACATGTACTCAAATTCTTCTCTGAGTTCTTCGGAGGCAAGAGTGATATGACAAAACCACTCATTGAGTTCACGGCTGGTAAATAGCCGGCAGAGGTCAACATAGCCTGGGCGGTAACCAAACCATCTTCCCATCTGCATCAGGGTATCATACATCTTGGATGCCCTGAGATAATAGCTAATGGAGAGGCCCTCCAGCGTCAATCCCCGTGATAATTTGTCCCCACCTATGGCAATCACGGATAGTCCGGTCTTATTGTCGAAATAATTAAGAGCATCCGCTGATCCGCCATTGAGTTCTTTCACAAGAATGCGTGAGGCAGCATCATGAAGGTGAAGGAGAACTTCTTCCCAGAGATGAACCCGGATTCCAGGTTCTGACATGTAAATATCCGAGTCTAGTATTATTTCAGCTGTCGACACATATGACATATTTTCAGATGTATCTTCTTCGTAAACATTCCGAAAGTCTTCGATTACCCCCGGAACATTCATTTCAATACCACGGCGATAAAAATCAAATTCATTTTCAACCAGTTCTTTTATCCTGCGTTGCCATATGACATACCTGCTCACATGGATAAGCATTGAATTATGTACCTCAGTTTGTCCTCTTAATCGTCGGACTGCACATGTAATAATAAAGGATTTGATAGCAAGTTTTAAAGAGTCCGGAAGAGCTTCAGGAAGCTGATCATCCTTTTTGTGACCATTTGGAAAATATGCCGGAAAATCTTCAATTCTTCTGATAATCGGGAGAACAGTTTCTGAATCCGTCATTTCTTCAGCCAACTGAAATCCGAATACTTTTTCGGGGCCGATATAGTTTGAAGGTGCAGGTATATTAATGATAAAATCCCGGGGGAAAAGTTCATCTTCCTGAATCGGAACAAAAATATTTGCAAATGGAGTTGCAGTATATCCTACATAGGCACTTTTATCAAATAGTCTGAGAATATCGCGAATTGATCGGTTTATTTTGGTGGCAATATCCTGATCAGGATTTGTGTTGATGGAAGCATTATCAGCTTCATCATCAATCATCAGCAGTGACTTGTTTCGGATAATCCGCCTACCATCTATTTCAACAGTCTGTGCAGAAAGCCATTGTAAAAGCCTATCCAGGATTCTGCCATTTTTTTTAACAATGGCAATTATCGGTTCATTGGTATTGAAATTTATCCCTAACGCATTGGCAGCTTTTGAATTAAAATCCGATAAGCTGGAAGTAAGTGAGTGAGCAACACTCTGCTGATCAATTCTGCCAACACCTATCCATAAATTATTTTCACGGAAAGCACGTTCATGCTGGGTGTCAAATCCAAGAAATCCTTCATCAAGACGAAGTTGAGTCTGGGCCCTTAAATTATTCATAGTCCCAGCCAGGATAATGATTAATTTGTATCCGGCATCAGCTGCTTTACAGACCAGACCAGTATAATTAGATGTCTTTCCTGATTGTACCTGCCCGACAACCAGACCATATTTATTGATTGCAGCATTTATTTCCGGATCAAAAAACCCATCAAGTGTCCTGTCAGTTAGCCTATCCAGTTGGCCAATAACTGTATTTGAAAAGTTCTTTTCAATTTGCAGATAGTCCCTGTACCTGTTCCAGAATTTCCATTCGATTCCGGCTTTTTTATCTTTAATCCATGGTCGTCGCCGTTCTTCAGCTTCAATCACTCTGAAATTGTCCATTCGGATATTATAATTGGCTTGAACCTCACGGATCATGGCTTCTCTATCAAGATCTGCATAATCAGGTATTGCCAGGATAATGGAAACGGCATACTCTATCTGTTCTATGGTGACAGAACCACTTAGCGGAAGGAGTGTTCTGATAGTTCTTAGTGCCTGTTGTAGCATATGTTATTCTATAAATTCAAGAAGATGAGGAAAGTGATTAAACGGTTCTATATTGAGAATGATGGATTTTGCATCTTCATTTGTTTTCCCTGATTTTTTCAGGTTTTCAAACATCTGTTTAATTGCATTGAGAATTGGCTCAGTATCAACCCCTTCAAATGGTTTGCCTTGTGCTTCGGGTTCTTCTGCTTCTTTAATGTATATGGACTTGGTCGGAATGGTTTCTTCAATATACCTGAGCATCATTTCAATAGCCTTATCCGGATCAGCTTTTGCTTCATTTTTTGTTTTTTCAATCAAAGGGTGATTCCGGTTTATCTTATAAAACCATTTATCACCCCTTTTATGTTCAACCCAGAGTGGAATGAATCGCTGTCCGGGCAATTGTCTCACACTTTTTCCTTTATGTCTGTATACTTCGACAGCTTGAGCACGAACTGTCTGAGCATAAGCCTTCAGTTGATCTCTTATGAATAATGGAGGTCTCGCAATTGATTTCTTTATATCTATCTGCCAATCGGTATCGAGAGAATTGGGAACGTCAATCTGAATCCTGGCAAGTTTATAATGTTCTTCTTTGCGGAACATACCAAGCCAGTCACCGGATAGTAACATCCTTTCATTCCTGTAAACATAAAACCCCTGTTGGTCGTTCCATCCCTTGATCCCTTCCATTAATTTAAAATTCTGTTCCTTTTGTTTTGATTTATGTGGCAGGACAAAGCCTTTTACTGATATTTGACCTTCGCATAAAAGTTCTTCAGGAAATACCTGTGTGGCCGGTTCTTTTTCCTGGAATGGGTTCCATGGTTCAATAATCCTGTTCCAGCACCAGATTTTAATTTTTCCGGATTCGATAAACCGGTGAAAGACCATCGCAAGATGCTTTCTGACCTGTTCCATAAGAATTTGGAACTTATCCTGAGCAATCCTGTCTTCTTTTGATGTATTTTTTAAGTACCGGTCAATCTGATTCCAGATCACAATCGTTCCAGACTCCTGGGCAATAATTTCCTTTTCATAAGATGAATCAGGCAGATATTTCAATAACTGCCATTTCCCTGATTGCTTGACAAAGTCCAGATCCCAAGTCCAGAAAACGGGATCTTCATTTTCTTTTTTACTAATTACAGAAAGTTGCCTGCATTGTGAAAAAGAAGCTGTTTTCAAGCCCAGACCAAACCTGCCAAGGTCCTTTATACTTCGATCATCCAAAGGATTTTTACTCCCTGGTCTCATTGCCTGTATCAGTTCATTGTTATTCATCCCATGCCCGTCATCCTTTATTGAGATCGATGTTTCCGAACCGTTCCAGTTAAAACTTACCCATATATTCTTTGCAAAAGCTGAAATTGAGTTGTCAATTATATCGGCTACAGCAGCTTCAATGCTATAACCAATAGCACGGAAGGTTTCAATCATTGAACTGGCTTCTGGTTCTGCTTGGGCTTTTTCGAATTTATTATAATCAATCATTTTTATTATGGTAAGAATATTAAGTATGTTTAATCATTTAAAAGGAAGTTATTCCTATTCTTGATGTATGATTTGCATACCTATTCCCGATGAGATCGACCAATTCTTTTTTTAGTATAAACAATGGTTCTCCAAATTTCTTTATCTTCGAGATATTACTTATTACAAAATTAAAATTAATCCATATAAAAAACTCTTCAAGTTCTAAAGCGAACTCTGGGATTTCATTATAAAAAATGGAGTTATTGATAGTTTTCAAATTAAGATATTGTTTCCTGTCAAATTTGGGAGTTTTAAGGCCTAATAAATATTTGTTGTTTCTTTTCTTGTTTTGAGAATAATCACATGATGAGCTTATTTCAATTACAATAAAACAAGATTTTGTTTTAATTAAGTCCTTAATCTCATCCGGAGTGTCAATATTTAGATTAAAAAAATACTCTGCAATATACGTTTCAAGTTTCCGAAAGTAACCAGATAATCCAAAATAATATTCTATTTTAAATGGTAATGGAACAAGGTTATACTTATAAACAGCCCCCCTTATACTAGTATCAATATTAGATTTCGTGTCTAAATGAAAAATAGAATTCAATTTCCCTTTAATAAACTTTTCAGGGTAATTTATTTCCTCTGATTTAAGAGACTTCAAATGATTTTCCCAGTCTTTGCAATAAATTGAATCTGTTATTAATCTATAATTCATAATGGGTAAGAGAGCTTCCATAACACCTCTGTCTGGATTTTTCTTTGCATATTCATATCCCAATGTTGACTTTGCGATTGAAGAAAAAATCAAATCAAAATTCTCTTCAAAGCCTTCAGAACTTGCCCATTTATTTGACCCTATATTCTGATTAGTTGGAATAATATTGTATATTTCATTGGTTGTCTGGCTTGCAACAATTTCACATTTCTGTTCAAATTCAAATAATAGATTGATGGATTTTCCTTGAAAAATCTGAACTATTTTTCGTTGAATTTCTTCTGGTGTTTTGCCAATGAAATCGGTTTTGTTCATTGCGTCAATCTGAATTGGAGAAGGTAACTCGGGGTATCTTTCATTTACATATTCAATGAAATTAGGAAAAGCTTTAGTGTGTTTTGACCAAAATATCAAAGCATAGGGACCGTTATATGAACTCACACAATTTTGAATGGCGAAAGCTAGATCGTTGAAAACAGCACTTAAGTTTTTATCAGTTTTATAATCAAATATTTCTTGATCTAGATTTATCATTTTTCCTGTCAGACTAATATCAAAGAATGCAATCCTTACACCAGTCATTGGTGAATTGTAGGTTGGATTATATAAAATTGTTTTACAACCAATTCCATTAGCAAGAAATGCTTCGGCTAAATCTAATAATTGTTGTTTGTCATCATCTACAATGATGATTCTATTATTTGTTGCAAACACAGTTGTATATTTAGTTGAATACTAGGGCGATACATGCCCCATTTAATTCTTTTGGTATTTCAAGATCAGAAGCATCGGGATAGATCAGCCTTCCTCCTAACATATTCATAACTAGGTCTGTAAAGTATAGACCCAATCCCATGCCTCCCTCTTTTGTGGTCTTGAAGGGTTGCGTTAAAAATTCCGCATCCAAGGTAAATCCCTCTCCATTATCAGCTATAATAATCGCCGGTTTGTCGAAGGTTTTTAAGTCAGTGCCAATATATATTGCTGGTTTAAAATCCCTTCCCAACAGATCTCTCTTAGAGGTTGTCCAAAAAATTGAGTTATCAATTAAGTTTGAAATCGAACTAATTAAAAGATTTGCCGGACCTTTAAAATCAAAATTTGAATTTTCTCCTGTTAATAATGGACTTGAAAATATTACCTTATGATAATTAAACCTATTAGAGTTGATCTGCATAGACCGTTCAACAATATATTTTGCATTTGTTGAAATCTTCTTGTTTTGCCGTAGGATAGGCGAAAGGCTTTCGAGTATTTGCAATAAATTTCCAACCCTATTTTTAATATTTTCTATATTAACGGAACTTGAATGTAAGTCGGCATTAATAGCATACATTTCTCTTTCGACTTCATGAAACGCAACACCAAGATTTAAACCAGTCATTCCGGAATTGACCATAATGTCTCGCATTTCAGTATAATCTTTATCAACTCTCTTTAAAAGTGGCTCAAGCTCCTTATAAAGATTCTTTTCCTTTATTTTATTACTAAGTTCTTTTAGAGTTTCTCCAAACCCAATTTTCTTAATAGGTTTTATGCTTTCAAGAAATTCATCAATTTTATCTTTATCTTCGGAAGCTTCTCTTTCAAAGAAATTGTAAATCTCCTTGACAAGGAGAGAATACTTTTTAAATTCATAATTGTCAATAAATCCTTCCCTGTTTGTTTTTTCAATTAATCCATTTATACTTTCTTTCAAATCCAATTCAACGACACCAATAGTTACCTTTTTGCCAAAATGGTCCCCAGTTCTCTGAATTTTATCTAAATCAAGACTTAACCAATCATCAAAAGGCTCACCATAATTATATACTCGAATATTGTCCCTAAATATTTTCACTCCACAATTCTCTTTTATGTAATTTTTTACAGCATTAACTTGACCACTGAATCTCATATTCAGTAAAATACTGTTTTGGTTGAAAACAAAAAACCTGCCTGATATCTTCCCAATATTTTTTAAGTCTTTGTTTCGAAGGTATTTAAAAACATTCTCTTTACCGTCAATATCTTTAAATAGCTCACCTATATTAAAAAGGTTAGTATTACTTTTTTTATTGGATCGCGGTTTCTTAGGAATCAGCCTTTTATCAATATTTGTCTGTGATGGGGGATTAAAATTATATGACCATATAAATTCAGCTAGATTATTTTCATCATTAGTTTCAAGATTATTCCAGAAATTAAGTTCAAAATCAAACTGGTACAGGCTGTCACTCAAGATTTCAATAGGAGATTTAATATCATTAAGCCATTCTTGATGCTGATCATTACACTTTACTTTCACCTCGAAATAGGGAATGGTATTAAATGGGTTCATAATGTTTTCAATTTTACGAACCAAATCTTTCAAGGTTTTTTTAGTCCAATTATCTGTTGTTAAATTTGAAAGAATAATGCGTGTTCCAGATCCATTTTCAAATAGTGGCTCATTTACTGATTCAACTTCAACCTCTAGCTCTTGAATGTATTCCTTAGAGTCTATTAGATTTTTCCAATCAATTGTTAACCGATATGATACAAGACTATCTTCGGTTTGAGTTTCAAGTGTAATAATTTTCGCTAATTTATGAACAGCTAAACGTCCCACACCTTTATTACCGAACGACACACGATGAAATTTCTTACTTTCTTTTCTATTAACTCCTCTTTTAAAATCAGTGCCTATTGTAAGCCATACATTTTGAATAACTTCTAACGGCATTCCCTCTCCATCATCTTCAATAATAATTTTCTGATTAGGGGAATTTAAATTAATAAAAGAAATAGACACGTTTTTAGCATCGGCATCATATGAATTTTTAACCAATTCAAATATCGCAAGACTATTGCTTCCTATAAGTTCATCACCCAATAGCGTTAGGATATGGCTTTTTGCTTTAATTGAATATTTATTTAAATTCATAATAATCCCTTTATTTTAATGGCTATTTCGGTTGCCATAATAGGAGGTACAGCATTCCCAATTTGCTTAAATGCTGCAGTTCTATTCGCATTTTCTTTTAGACCTTCAAAATAGTAATCATCCGGAAACGATTGAAGCCGGGCAGCCTCCCGGACTGAAATTGAACGGTTTTGATCAATATCAGGGTGAATATAATAGTGGCCATCCTTTGCGATATGGGCGACAACAGTTTGTGAATAAGGAAGATCGCCAGCAACAACTTTAAACCGATCGAAAAAAGAATGACGGTTTTTATGGGTTTTTAATTTTGAAGGAAGATCGTTATAATTTAGTCGTTCTTTGTGATCATTCCATTTTTCAATAGCAATATGGTAGATTTCCTTATCTTGTTTTGTATTTGGTCTAGCCACGTGTTGCGTAACTAGGTTAATCCCATTACGAACTTTGGATTTTTTCAGCCATGTGTTAATTTTATTTGTATAACTCTGGTATTTATCAATGCCCTCTCCGGATTGCAGTTTCGGTAAATCAGAAAAAACACTCTTTACATTTGCCGTTATATTTGATCTGAAATCCTCAAAATAAGGAAGAGAAATATTTAATTCTTTTTTGTAACCAATAATCAGTATCCTTTTACGATTCTGAAGTACACCAAAATTATTTGCTTCTACATGTTGGGGTTGGACGTCATAACCAATTCGACGAAAATATGCCTGCATATTTTTGAAGTAAGACCCGTTATTAGCAGAAAGCAAACCAGGTACATTCTCAAATACAAACATTTTCGGGTTATACTTTTTTAAATATTTTGCGTAATCCAGATAAAGGTAGTTCCTGTGGTCACCTACCATACCATATAAATCCCTGGCTCTGCCAACAAGTGAATATGCCTGACAAGGTGGTCCGCCTATTATCAAATCAACTTCCTTCCCATTAAGATTCCTTGAAATAGCGTTAAATATAGAAGCATTTTTTGGATCCCCGATCTGTGAATTTATTACCGAATTAAGCTTACGTGTGGGTATCAGGCTGTATAAGTCTGATCTGTTTATCTCTCCTTTCAAATAACTGATATAAGTGTCTAATCTTTGTTTAGATTTAAGATAACGATATGCAGTCCTCGTCTTAAGGGTCAGGCAAGCGGCCTGATCCATTTCAACGTGGGCAATTGGTTTGTATCCGGCCCTGATAAATCCTTCGGAAAGGCCACCGGCGCCTGCAAATAAATCAATATATGTTGGTGATGAGCTCATTCAAAGTTTTTTCTCTTATATCTTTCTTTAATTCACATTCAAATATAGTCATAACCTTCCATCCCATGGCACTTAACCTTGTATAGTTTTCATTATCCTTGTGTGAATTGTTTCTAATCTTGTTTAACCACCATTCTGTCCGGGTTTTTGGAATAACATAATACTTACATCCTTCGTGCCCATGCCAGAAACAACCATGAACAAAAATTACTGTTTTATATTTTGATAAGACAATATCAGGTTTGCCAGGAAGGAGTTTAATGTGGATCCGAAAACGATACCCTTTTGAGAAAAGGAACTTTCTGACCATAATCTCTGGTTTCGTATTCTTTCCTTTGATCTGACTCATGTTATAACTTCTGACCTCTGGGTTGTGGACATCACTCATAATTCGTTGTATACCAATACTGAACTGATTTGCAGGATAGATTTGCCGGAAAACACATCCTTATTAGAATTCCACAAGTCAACTATTGAGGCCATAAGTAATAAATTTAATGTTCTCAAAATTAGGTAAATAATATCTATTACTCAATAACAATCTCAGACAACTTCTCTATAAGTTTATGTTGATTAACCTGATAGTTCGTCATATTATCCGTTTCAAAGTAAATACTTTGAAGTTTAGGTGGCAAAATATATCCAGAATTAGAATTGTTCTGTATTTGTTCCCATGTTAGGATCCCATCAAAGTGTTTCGCACCGTCTTTGGTTGAGATTAAGCTCTTTGGGTTTTCGGCATATTCACCAGCTACATGGCCGATTAAATGAACCTTAACTATGGTAAGGTTTAACTCTTGATGACAAGTTTCAATAGCACTTTTATCTTTTCTGAAATGGGATATCTGATGGTTTGTCATTCCTTTTGCTGCCTTGGCTTCAATAATGATAATATCATGAGGGAGAAAAATGCAAAGATCGAATGTACGTTTAAGAAGTCCCCTGATCGATTTTTTGTTGGCAAACCGGGTTTTTGTTTGAAATTCATGCTCAAAGATCAGATCCCTGTAATAACATACCTCTACACCAATTTCAAATCGTTTTCCATCAAAAGGCTCACGAAGTTCCAGATTACCTGTTTTAATTAACCATGCGATAAAGGCTGATTCAGTATAGTTATGCCTTAGCTGGCAAATAAGATCAATACAGAAACCTCTTTCTTCTCTTGAAATATCACGCCAGTTCTTATTCTTTAAATAGTCAAATCCCATAATATTATCAGTTGAATTCTTCTAATATTTTCACCATCGCCAACGTATCCATCTTGCAATATTCCAATAAGTCTCTTCGGATCTTCGAAGTTGTTTCCAGCTCCTCCTCATGGTAGAGTTGCTCATAAGCCATGCTGGCGGCTCCTCCTTCCTGAATCCCCAATTCTGAATAGGAGAGTTCAGGAACCAGTGCAGGGAGAACAGCTTTAAGTGAATATGACCCATTCATTTCAGGCAAATACAAATGTTTTCGGCGGAAAGGAACCATAAGATCAGCAAAACGGTCAAGAACTGGTTCGATGCACAATGCATAATCCGGAAAATCCCGTGCAATCTCCCGGAGTCGGTTCATTTCAAATCCCTGGTTCCACACGATGATGCTGCCACTATCGCCAAGCCGGGCCAGCAATTCTTCAATGAAAGCATACCTGGGATCCACCGGAGGGGTTCCAAGGAATTCGTAATGTTCCAAAGGTCCATGCTCTGATCGCTGCACATGCAGAGAAAACTGAAAAGGGATCTGCTGGTATGGGCGACTTTCATCATGGATTGGTATTGCCGGGAA
>Ga0268276_1001491_pt1 | contig 22815 bp, 17 predicted proteins | sample saktaG_4_FD_190145 | JGI IMG/M metagenome (GOLD analysis project Ga0268276, IMG submission 190145) | Saline water microbial communities from Sakinaw Lake, British Columbia, Canada - sak_2010_1_5_45m | ecosystem: Environmental > Aquatic > Non-marine Saline and Alkaline > Saline ... | reverse complement strand
CTATATTCGAATCTTTAGGTGCGACTCCTTCGAGGATCGCCGTCTGTGGCACAGATACGGCCGTCCCGGATTCAAGCTTGTTCTGTTTTGCAATCTCTTCGGCTATTAGTTGGTCCAATTTTTGTAGGTCAACTGTTAAGGTAAAATGACCTTGGCTATAAACAGCTGGGGAAGTCTCAACCCACACACTTTTTAATGTCGTCCCATCCGCACCGTATTGCACCTCCTCATCCGTAGTCTCATAATATCCTCCGGATTGTTTTATACACTTCCTAGCATCATAATCAACTTTGACACTCTCAGTAATAATTCTATGCTGAATGTTAGCGGATCTAATTTTCAAAATAGCGTCAACAATTTTATCAATTACTGTTGAGTACACCTGTTCTGGCAATTTGGATATAACATCAGCGTCGGTCACCAAAGCACCGTTTTGATGGGTATGATTATCCAGCCTTTCTTTTACTATCTGCCCTAGTTTTTTCTTAACTAGTTCTGAAGTTTTCGATCCTTCTATCTCAGCGATAGCAACAATTATCTCATTTTCTAAAAAATCAACCCCAGATTTTTCTATTATTTTCAGATATTTCATCAAAAAAGGTACAGCCCTAACATCTTTTAATTGCCCAATCACTTTGATAGTTTTTGCGTTTACAGGTGCCATATAGGATTTATCATTTAAGACACCAATCAAAAATGGAAGTATATCTCCTTCCTTATGAAGCTTTATAATTTCCTGCACTTCTACTCGATAATCGCATAGTCTAAGATAAACCCTTGCCTCTAGACTATTTATTTTGTTTAGTGCCTCGATTATGATTAATTTATACTCATAATTACTTGGATTACTAACAAGTTCCACGCCTAGTAGCTTTGTAGCACGCGGATCTTTTATGCTCCCAAAATTTTGGGCAACAGCAGACCTAACAATATATAGTCTGCTTCTTTCCCATAGCAGAAACAGCTTATCAATGTCATTAATATTCGCAATATTTTTTAGCGCTATAGCTTTTGAGTTGCTGTCTCCATTGTTAATGGCTTCCAAAATGTCATCGGGATTCTCGGAATTTGCTTTTGCGTACAATTCTGCCCTACGGATCGAATCTTCGAAGTTGCTTCTGAAAAACCAGCTTATTATCGGCATAACCCCGAGCATACCCGTCCAGTGCTGCTCAAATCCTTCGTGGAGCGTAATAAACCTGTTCTCTACATACGCCGGATGCCTGTATCCATCGTTTCGGGCGATCGCCGTTGTCCGCGCCTCTTTCCGCGTCAATCCGCTCTTCACCAGAGCATCTGATGCGGACTTGCCCATCCCGAAGTACCTCGCCGCCGCCCAGCCAAAATATGCTCCGGCCAGCACTGCAGCAATCGTAACGCCCGTAAAATCGCCTTGCAGCATGTATTGAGCCGCCGCTACGACAAAACTCGTAAGAGATACCAAGCTCGTTACCGCCGCAGCATTATATCCGGAGGAAGCGGTAAAGTTGTGGGTGGATTCGGATTTAGTTTGTTTTGCAAGTTCTTCGTCAATAAGTTGACGAAGTTCCGTCGGGTTTTTCGACAATGCAATTATTGCAGAGTAGTCTCCTATTATTTCAGTAACGTCTGAATAGCCAATGCGTTCTGATTCTTCGCTCCAATCTCCGTCTGACCCTCGCGAACCTCTGAATGACATACCGGTATTGTAAATCGGCTCTTCGCCTGTTACTATTTTGGTCTCTTTTACGAGTTTTGTAATTATCCTCTCTAAAGCTGTTGCCTCTTCTGCTGTATATATACATCCTCTAAAAATCGCTAAAACATCAACCGGAAACAAGGATGGTTTTAATAATCCCGCAAGAACGTCAACTCCTTTTATGGTTTTGAGATTCCGAAAAGCTAGTTCTTTGGCAAATAAGTCCCCTGACCGCGCGGCTTCAAGAATACTGGCAATATCATTTGAAATGGCCTTCCGATACATCCTGTGCTCATGAACCTTCCAATTAACTGTTTTAGCAATCTTATATATATACCAGCCGATAATTCCACCGGCAATCAATGTAAATATGGGGTGCGAGAAAGTATAATCTTTTAATTCGCGAAAATCCTGCCATCCGGCTCTTGTCGCCCCCGCGACAGGTTCTCCTGCAAGTGCGTACAAAGTGGTTAAAATCATAAGCGCTAATGAACTAATAATCGCTCTTATAGTAAATGTTCTCCTTGGTGCTTGAGGCGTGTTTGCAGTTTCTGTTTCAGATATTGCAGCGGGTATTTCTATTACCGCTACTGGCTCGGATACTGTAAGTTTCGAAGCTTCTTTTACTTCAGCCGGTGCTTGCGCCGAGCCTTTCCAATCTTTCGGGACATCCCTTACCACGAATCTTTCACCCAAGAGAAATGACGCCTCTTCGCCGATCAGGGCATTTGCGTTGGGACTTCCTTTTAAGGCGATCTGTATGATGCGGTCCATGCCGTCCTTCCTATATGGAACGAGAAGAATGGCATCATTAGGCACAAATTTGTCTTTATCCAGTTCTTCCTCTATAAACTTACCACCTTCCCACTTGGCTGTGGCTACTCGGGATACATCTATGGTCTCAAGCGCTCGCATTATTTCCGGCGCCTTTTCGGATATCTTAGCGAGATCCGCCGCTACTATTCCGCCCAGATTCCTTAGCGGAAACCGCTGACCGCCTTCTTCCGGATTCCCAAATAGGTTGTCGGCAATACTTCGTATTACCAGGGCGCTTCCGGCCTCTTTGACAAAGATAGGTTGCTGGAAGTTAGACCAGATGGCCAAATTATTGTTTTGAGTGTTTTCACCGGGAGGATATGCCCACGATATATCAAGCAGGATAAAAGAAAAGATCAATGCTAAGGAAACTACTCTAAAAAAACCGGAGTTCTTTATATTATTCATATTCCGCCACTCTTTTTATGATACAGCGTTCTTAAACTCATTTAATAGACTTTAACTTTGGTATAGACAGTTGTAGCGCACCCCCGCTTCCGTTATTTACAGAAGCAGTGATACGCTACTAAAAATACTACGATACTAATAGCTAACTTTCTATTTTACTATCGCATGTAGTTTACCACACATTGAGATATTGTCAATAGTTTAAATATAACTATTTTATATCTTAATTTTCACTTAGCTGTCGGCTGGTGGCATAGGATAAAACAAAAAAAGGCACAGTCTCCGAATATTTTCGGATGCTGCACCTTTTATTATGGCGTCCCCAACTCAAATCAATTGGAACCAGTTATTCCACGAGCTGGAGCAAGTATATAACCTAAAGGAGCTGCTACCGGTTGCGTAACTATGCTGATTTTACAGTCTTAAAGCGTCCTTGTCAATCGAATATAAGACTCTCCCTCACAGCATTAGAACACAGGGCTAAGCAAGTATGGCTAACTATAAAAGGACAAAATGGAAAGCGGGCTTCACTCATTCGATTTTGTGATTCTATTAATTGTCCATAATAAATCGAAGGGCTTTCTAAAAAGAATGGGAGTAAAATAGGTCTTTCATTTTATTGAAATCGTAAGTCGTTGATATATAATAAGTTATGAATATGGTATGGGTAGTAAAATACAAGATGCGGAAAAATGTATGCGATAATCCCCTTCCAATACCGGTAGAAAAGACCACAAAAACAAGGAGGAGCTTATGAGAGGTCGACCCAGGAAAGATATTGACCAAGCAAGATTATTGGACATTAAAAGGACAGGCTTATCAGTGCGTAAGGCAACTGAAGCATATAACAGCGGTCTTTCTGATAAGGAGCAGATTAGTAAGTCAAAAATGGCTCAGGTGTTGTCTGGACAAGTAGCAGAGACTACCAACTGCTGTCCAGAAAAGGTGTTACCCCTTCCCAATAGCGAAACAGTGCAGAATTAGCGGTTATTAAATAAGTCTTACGTGAACATCTGGGAGCATAAAAACAGCACAAAACAAAGACCCCGAAATATCCAATATTTGCCATTTCTTGGGTTATGGGGTATAGTTAAGTAAGATTTTAGCGGACACCAAAGGAGAAACGATATTATGAAGAAAAAGTTGGTTGGAGTGATTATATTGGGCATACTTATTATTATAGGCTCTGCATTTAATATCTTGGGTGTGCTGTGGATTCTTACTAAGAACTTACCTGCCACCGCTATCGCTCTGTGGGGTGTTATTGGAAAGCTTAATTATTTATTAGCATTTCCAATGGGGTTGTTTTTTATCATATTTGCCTTAGGTGTTTTGAAGTTGCGAGATAGGAGTAGGAAGTTGCTGGTCTATTTATGTATTCTTGATATAGCTGGGATGATAATATATCGTTTGGCAGTATATATTACGCTCTTTATTAGAAAGACGGAAATGTCCTCGTGGATTCAATGGATTCAATGGGTTAATAGGGAAACTATTTTATCCGTGCTATTCGATTTATTGCCAGTGTTGATTTTTATTATCTATTTTACTCGCCCCAAAGTGAAGGAGCAGTTTAAGCCTTGAGGCTACTTCCACAAAGCTGATAGAATAACGGAGGCGTGAGATGAAGATGAATAGGTTGTTCAATGGGAATCTTACTATTATTCTTTTGATTTTGGCAGTTTGTTTGGTTGGTTGTTCTGGTCATAGCGAAGAAGTTCCGCTAAATGAACAACCTATGTATGGCAATGTCCCGCCTGACCAGGAGCTACAAAAGATACACGATAAATACATTAAGACAGTCATTGTAGATTACGGAAGCAGAGAAGTCGCAATTCAGGAAGGACTCAAGGCTGCGTGGTATCCGTATAGCAAAAATGACTTTAAGACCGCTATGAAAAGGTTTAATCAAGTATGGTTGTTAGACCCAAATAACGCTCAAGTCTTCTATGGCTTTGGTCTGGTGATGGATAGGCAGGGCAAAACAGACGATGCAATTGCCTTTTACAAAAAGTCCTTAGAGTTTGACCCGAAAAATGAAAAGGCTATGTGCTACTTAGCGGTTATTTCCGGCAAGAAAGCCCTTCAAGATAAAGCCTACCCCGATTTTGAAAACTCACTATTGTTATACCAAAAGGCTATTGATATTACCAAGGAAACTGGATACACAGATTTTGTTGGAGGCATATATGAGCAATGGGCAATGGCTCTATTCTACAAGGAAGACTATGTGGGTGCGTGGAGCAAGGTTAAGCTGGCAAGACAAAACGGACAAAATGTAAACCCCGACTTCATTAAGGAGCTATCCCGTTCTATGCCGGAGCCTAAATAATATGGCTTCAAAGTAAAGGAGCAAGATGAGGAAGAAAAGGTCTAAAGGGGTGATTGGATATGGCGTATCTCTTTTAGCTTCTTCTCTCTTTAGTTGGTTAATGGGATTTATTATGTCTATTTCTTCGGGTCAGCCAGATTTAATTTTGCGGTCTCTTGTATTCTTCACCCCGATGTTTTTAGTTATTTCGTCAATCGGTTTGTTAATGCTATGGAATTGGGCACGCTACTTATTTATAATTTCTGCATCAGTAATGTCTTTAATGCTCTTTGCGGTGCTTGTTTTGGAGCTCTGGCAGAATGGCATTTCAGACTTGTTAAAAGACCCATCAGGGTTCCTGATTTTTCCTGGATATGCTTACTTCCTTATAAGTGCCATCCGCTACTTCACCAGTCCCAAAGTAAAGGAGCAGTTTAAGCCTCCGGTTGAAGCACAAGGTTCCTGAGTATCTGGCAGCATATTCCCTGCTTTTACATAGTCCTCTCATTACACCCTTTACATTAAATTATACTTGACAGTTCATTCTTTATGGGATATATTTATACTTGTAGGTATAATTTAGGAGACGAACGATGCCTGACATTAAATCAATGCGTATAACTGGCTGGAGTAAGCCTGTTGTTTTTAAGATACCCGAAAAGCTTACCCAGCTCTTTCATAGCCCCTTTTTTACCTTACAAGATGCTCAATCAATGGTAGATGACTTAACATACCGTAAAATAAATGACTGGGATAGTAAGGGTCTCATATCGTGTTCGAGAGATAACGAAGAGGCCGGATGGCGTAGATTTTCTATCATTGATATTTTGAAACTAAGCATAATCTCTCATTTAAGAAAGTTTGGCGTCACAACGGAAAAGATAAAGATTATACTGGACCGGCTATCATCTGGATTCAAAGTTCCTGCCAGTTCTAATAGTGACAAGATTGTAGGCACTACTACGCCCTTAATAGAAAGCAATATAATATCTTGCTTCGGGTATGAAAAGGTTTTCCTGCTCATTGGCGAAAACGCAAACGCCTCCTTCTTAACCGAAAAAGAATTGAGTATTCAGAATTCGCTTGATGGTGCTCCATCCTCCCTATTGGTCTTACCGTTCTCCTCCTATGTTCAGAATATTATAATGTCTTTGCATAAGCACGCCAAGACAAGCGAGGACCCATTTATAATAGGGATGATAAATCACTGGTTATCCGACAGAGAACAAAAGATACTCGATGTCATACGAGACAAAGCCTATGAAGAGATAACGATTGTGAAGGGTAATGGCTCTGAAATGACATTAAGGGCAAAGTCGAGACAGCGGGGCTCATTCTCTGACAAAGACGCAATAAGCATAATTAACAATAAAGATTATCAAAGTGTAACAGTGGCGGTTGTGGGTGGCAAGAAGTTATCTATCACAAGAGAAGAAACGATAAAAGTTTAGCGGTATCGGGACAGACCTGAACCATTAAACCTTAACATTTAACCAAGACAAGGGCATCGGGAAAAGACCCGAACTTACGTCATTATTGATGGGGTTCGGGTTATGTTGTCTGCGGAACAGGTTAAGAAACTTTTACCAAGCGGTCACTATACAGACGAGCAGATTGAAGAGATTAGAGATAGCATATACCAGTTGGCGACCATAATGGTCAATGACTATGTTGCTCAAAAAGAGCAAAAAATGGTAGGGTGCTAAAAGGGTAGAAAATGAAAGCTATAATTTACGTTCGTGTAAGCACAGTGGAGCAGGCTGAACACGGATACAGCCTTGAGGCACAAGAGAAGGAGTGCCGACAATTTGCCATTAACAAAGGCTACGAGATAGATAGAGTTTTTATCGAGCGTGGCGAGTCTGCTAAGACACAGGACAGAACAGAACTGCAGGGGCTGATTAAATACGCAACCGAAAACAAAAAGAAGTTATCAGCTCTCATCATCTGGAAATATGACCGCCTCGCCCGAAATCTCTCCGACCAAGTTGAGCTTGTCAAATGCTTCAGCCTGCTTGGGATTAGAGTGCTCTCCGTCACCGAGAATAATGAAGAAACCTCCGTAGGGAAACTGATGAGGAACATCATCGGTTCTTTCTCTCAATATGAAAACGACATCAAGAGTGAGCGAACCATAAGTGGGATGAAGCAGGCATTACAGCAGGGGCGGTGGTGCTGGCTTGCCCCAATAGGATACAAGAACTCACGGGATGCCCTTAATAAGCCGACGCTAATTCCTTCTGATGAAGCTCCCTACGTTACGGAAGCGTTCAACCTTGCCCAAACGGGGTTGTATAAGCAATCAGAGATTGTAGAACGGCTAAAGGTAAAAGGGTTCAGACGCTTGACGACAGGGCTATTAAATAGAATCTTACGGAATCCGATATGCTGTGGCTTACTCAAGACCGATTGGCTTGATAACTACGTTGATGGCGTGCATAAGCCTCTCATAACGAAAGAGCTGTTCTTCAAAGTCCAGCAGATACTAAGCGGTAAAAGACCAGACATAGCACCAAAGGTGAGGAACCACGCTGACTTCCCCTTGCGAAACTTCATACGATGTCCCAAATGCGGTCAGAAATTGACGGGCGGGTGGTCTACGGGCAGGAAAAAGGTTAGGTATGCCTATTATCATTGCCGGACGAAGGGATGCTCTCTGAACGTGAGTAAACAGGAGTTGGAGACAGCCTTCTATAATCACTTGCAGTCGCTCCAGCCGAAAGAAGATATGATAGCCCTGTTTGAAGCTTCGGTCTTAGATGTATGGAGGACGGGACAGGAAGAAAGTGCCAAGGAAGAACTGAGGCTTGGAAAAGAGTTAAAGGAGCTTAGGATAAAGAAGGACAGGCTCATTGAGCAGATGCTCAAGTCGGTGCTGGACGATGAAACATATAAAGGCAAGGCTTCAGAAGTAGAAGGTGCGATTCTGACCAAGCAGGTTGAGCTTAACGAGGCACGGATTGACTTGACCGATATGGAGTCCTGCTTAAACTACTGTAAGGGGTTCCTGTTGAACCTTGCCAGCCTGTGGGCAAATGCGGATTTGAGCTCAAGGCAAAGGCTTCAACGCCTTGTCTTCCCAAAAGAAGTCTATTATGAGGACGGAGCTTTTAGAACCACCGCAACATCATTGTTGTTCAAGCAGTTACAACAAATACAGCCAACAGAATCTCAAATGGCGTCCCCATGGGGATTTGAACCCCAGTCGCAAGCTTGAAAAGCTTGTGTCCTAGACCAGACTAGACGATGGGGACGCAAAAAACTAAAACACTTACCTCTTATATTACTTCCGCTTTACCCTTCTTACTTTTTCGGGTTTTGGCGCTTTCGCTTTACTGCTCTTAGCTTCGGGCTTCTTCGGTTCCTTGGCTTCGATTTTAGTTTCGGCCTTTATTTCATCCTCTGTCTCGACATTCACTTCCGGTTCTTTGGCCTTATCTGCCTTTACCGGTTCGGAGGTTTTTGGAGCTAACGCTGCCAGTTTCGCCGCCGCCTCTGCCTTCTCATCCTCATCCTCCGGGACGATCTTTGCCAAAGAAGCGACTTTATCACTGGCTTCCAGCTTCATGAGCCTCACGCCTTGCGTCGAGCGGCCTGTGGATCTTATATCTTTTATGGGCGAGCGGACGACCATGCCCTTTTCCGTCATTAGCATTATCTCGTCCTTGTCGGATACTGTCTTTAACCCAACCGCCTCACCGTTTTTACCTGTAACCTTTATATTAATTATACCCTTACCTCCCCTTGACTGCAACCGATACTCTTTAAAGGAGGTCCTTTTGCCAAAGCCCTGGCCGGTGACCGTGAGAACGGTTTGGTCCGGCTTTACTATTTCCATAGCTATACAGGCGTCTTTCTTACCCAGTCTTATTCCGCGCACTCCTTTTGCCGAGCGGCCCATCTCTCTTACCTGGGACTCTTTAAATCTGATAGCCTTGCCGTCTTTGGTGGCCAACAATAACTCATCGTTACCACTCGTCAGCTCCACCCCTATCAACTCATCATCCTTCTCTAAGCCCATTCCTATGATCCCGCCCTTGCGAGGATTGGAATAGGCATTTAGTGAAGTCTTTTTTATTGTGCCGCTCTTTGTGCACATCACGAGGAATTGACCCTCTTTAAATTCCCGCACCGACACAAAGGCACTTATCTTTTCACCGCTTCCAAGCTGAAGGAGATTTATTATCGCCTTGCCTTTTGAGGTCCTGCCTCCCTCCGGTATCTCGTAGACTTTCAGCCAAAGGACCATGCCTTTATCGGTGAAGAATAGCATATAATCGTGCGTGGAAGCTATGAAGAGGTGCTCTACAAAATCCTCCTCCTGCATATCCGCGCCCGTAACGCCCTTACCTCCCCGGCGCTGTTTCCGGTAGCTTGAGACCGGCAGCCGCTTAATATAGCCGGTGTGGCTTATAGTGACTATGGCGTCCTCTTCGGCTATCAGGTCCTCTATGTCAAGCTCTTCGGTCTCGGGCAGAACTTCCGTCCTGCGCTCGTCCCCAAACTTTTCACTGAGCTCCTTCGTCTCTTCCTTTATTATTTCAAGGACCTTCTTTTCGCTCTCCAGAATAGATTTAAGAAACTCTATCTTCTTTATCAGTTCCAGATACTCTTTATCTATCTTGTCGCGCTCCAAATGGGTGAGGCGCTGCAGCTGCATTTCAAGTATCGCCTGAGCCTGCCTGTCGGATAGTCCTATCTTCTCCATGAGGCCGGCTTTGGCTTCCTGCGGGTCCTTCGCGGCCCTGATTATCTTTATAACCCTGTCGAGTTCCTTTAACGCGATCTTTAATCCTTCGAGTATATGCGCCCTATCCTGAGCCTTCTCAAGATCATATTTTGTCCTGCGGGTAATAATTTCTTTTCTATGACGAATGAACTCTTCTATAACTTCTTTTAAATTTAGAACCCTCGGCCTGCCCTCAACGAGCGCCAGCATTATTACGCCAAAGGTGGTCTGCATCTGTGTGTGCTTATAAAGCTGGTTTAATACGACCTTGGAGTTCGCGCCCCGGCGTATCTCGATCACGACGCGCATTCCGTCCTTGTCGGACTCATCCCGCAGATCCGTGATCCCGTCTATCTTCTTTTCTGTCACAAGATCCGCTATCGCCTCTACAAGATTGGCCTTGTTAACCTGATACGGCAATTCCTTTATAATGATGGCCTCTTTGCCGTTCTTTTGCTCTTCAATGAACGCTTTGGCGTGAATTTTCAAAAGCCCGCGCCCTGTAGTATAGGCGTTTTTTATCCCTTCGGTCCCGCGGATTATTCCCCCCGTCGGGAAATCCGGCCCTTTTACTTTCTTTAAAAGATCCTTTGCTTCGCAGCCGGGATTATCTATCACATACATAACGGCTTCGGCTATCTCTCTTAAATTGTGCGGAGGGATGTTTGTAGCCATACCTACGGCAATACCGCTTGAGCCATTAACTAAAAGATTAGGTAAGCACGCAGGCAATACGGTAGGTTCTTTAAGGGACCCGTCAAAGTTCGGCATAAAATCAACTGTGTTCTTATCTATGTCGAGCAGCATCCAGTCGGAAATCCGGTCGAGCCTGGCTTCAGTATAACGCATGCTTGCGGCAGCATCCCCGTCGACCGAGCCAAAGTTCCCTTGGCCTTCAACAAGGGTATACCGCAGCGAAAAATCCTGCGCCATTCTTACGAGGGTGTCATAAATCGCGGAGTCGCCGTGCGGATGATATTTACCCATACAGTCTCCGACGATTCTGGCTGATTTTTTATACGGCTTGTTATGCTCTACGCCAAGTTCCTTCATAGCGTAAAGAATGCGGCGATGCACCGGCTTAAGGCCGTCGCGGGCGTCGGGCAGCGCCCTGCCTACGATAACGCTCATCGCGTAGTTTATGTAGGAGTCTTTCATCTCCTCTTCTATATATACCTGGCGTACTTTTTCATTACGTGCGTACATGTATCTCCTTAAATTTTTTAAAAAGTTTTATTATTAAATATCCAAAACCTTTACTTCGTGCGCGTGCTTTTCTATGAAATCTCTTCTGGGCTCAACGGCTTCGCCCATGAGTATCGTAAACATTGAGTCGGCCTCGACAGCGTCCTCGAGCATAACCTTTAGAAGCGTCCTCTTCTCGGGGTCCATAGTCGTCTCCCAGAGCTGGACGGGATTCATCTCTCCCAAACCTTTATACCTCTGTATACTCATTCCCTCTTTGCCAACACTCTTTACAAATTGCAAAACCTCTTTAAGGGAAGATAGCCCCTTAGTCTCCTTCTCCATTTTTATAGTGTATACCGGTTTCGTGGAATCTTTTTTGGAAGACTTCTTCTCTTTTGGATCTTCTTCCGGAACATCATACTCCTCTATATCAAGACCCAGTTTATCTATTTTATCTATAATCTTCTCTATTTCCCGCGCTTCGTAAAACTCAATATAGTCTTTATTCTTACCCGTGGTCTCATCCCCAACATATTTTGATAACTCATCATCGTTATATAGGAATTGGGCTTCACCCTCCACTTTTACCATATAAAGTGGTAGTTTTTTGGTCTTCTTATGCCTTAAACTTATGTATTTAGATAAATTAGCCCCACTTCGCTCAATTGCATTTCCATACCCATCCAACTCTATCAATACATCCAGAACAGCCTTCAACTGCTTATCTGTAAACTGGTGTTTGTCTTTTACCCTCACAAGGACCATTCCTTCTGTGCCAAGCTCCAACAGAAGATTATTATATTCATCCTCTGTCTGGATATACTCTTCCCTTTTACCCCTTTTGATCTTATATAAAGGAGGCTGAGCTATATAGATGTGGCCGTTTTCAATTAAAGCCGGCATCTGCCTATAGAAGAGCGTCAAAATAAGCGTTCTTATGTGTGAGCCATCTACGTCCGCATCGCACATTATTATTATTTTATGATATCTAATCTTAGATATATCAAACTCTTCACCTATGCCGCAGCCTATTGCTGTAATTATAGTCCTTATTTCTTCGTTAGAAAGCGCCTTATCCAGCCGCGCCTTTTCTACATTCAGTATCTTACCTTTTAGCGGCAATATCGCCTGAAAGCGCCTATCGCGCCCTTGTTTGGCCGAACCTCCGGCCGAATCTCCCTCGACCAAGTACACTTCGCACAAACTCGCGTCAGTCTCCTGACAGTCGGCGAGTTTCCCGGGAAGAGATGCGCCTTCAAGCGCTCCCTTACGGCGAGTGAGCTCGCGCGCTTTTCTCGCAGCCTCGCGAGCGCGCGCCGCCAACACTGCTTTTTCTATGATTTTATTAGCTACGGGCGGATTCTCTTCCATAAAAGACCCGAGCGCTTCATTAACTATAGATTCTATTATTCCTTCGACCTCTGAATTGCCGAGCTTCGTCTTTGTCTGGCCTTCAAACTGAGGATTCGGGATCTTCGCGCTTATTACGGCGCTCAAACCTTCCCTCGCGTCATCCCCGGATATCGTAGAGTCTTCATTCTTGAGAAGCTTCTTAGCTTTGCAGTACTGATTTATCGTCCTGGTCAGAGCGGATTTAAATCCGGTGAGGTGTGTGCCACCCTCTATAGTATTGATGTTATTGGCAAAAGTAAATATACTCTCCGCATATCCGTCATTGTATTGCATCGCCACTTCCGCCTGCACCCCATCCTTCTCCTTAGCAAAATAGACCACTTTTTTATGCAGGACATTCTTGTTTTTATTCAAGAATTCCACAAACGACACTATCCCTCCTGAAAACGTAAATTCCACTTCCCTGCCTTTGGCGCGCTCGTCTTTTAGAGTGATCTTCAGGTCTTTATTTAAGAATGCGAGCTCTCTCAGGCGATTAGATAAAATGTCGAAGCTATAATTCACCCCGGCAGGAAATATCTCTTTATCGGATTTGAATGTTACCTTGGTTCCGGTATTACTGGCCGAGCCTATGACTTTTACTTTCGACGCCGTCTTGCCGCACTTGTATTCCTGGTGATATATCTTGCCATCACGTCTGACTTCCACCTCAAGCCACTCGGATAGTGCATTTACTACGCTAACACCAACTCCATGAAGTCCTCCGGAAACCCTGTACGCCTTATGATCAAATTTTCCTCCGGCGTGAAGCGTAGTCATTACAACCTCGAGAGCCGGCTTATTCATGGTCTTGTGTATTCCTACAGGAATACCGCGCCCATCATCAATTACCGTTACAGAATTATCGGCGTGCACTACCACCTCTATGGTAGTAGCATATCCGGCCATACATTCGTCGATCGAGTTATCAACGACCTCGTAGACCATATGGTGGAGGCCTCGCGATGTTGTGTCTCCTATATACATAGCGGGACGTTTTCTGACAGCGTCTACTCCCTCGAGGACCTGTATCGTCGTAGCGTCATACTTTTTTACAGCCTCTGCCTTAGCTATTGCTTTGGACTCTTTTGTTTTATTTTTTTCTATCTTTTCTTTTTCCATCTTCTTCTTTCTTTAATTTTTGCTTTTTATTTTTAGTTTTATAACTTACTTTATCTCCCCTATCCTAAACCTTATATTTTTTATATTTTTTTTCCCAAACTTCCCCTCGAGGTTTTTCAGTATATCCTTCTTCCTTAAAGTCATCTCATACAGCCAGCTTGACGAATCCACACTCACAACCAGTTCTGACTTTTTTATCGTGATCGGCTTCGAGTGCTTCGCGGCGCCGCACCCGGCAGCTGCCTCCCACAAAAGTAAAACCCCTTCTTCGCTCGGCCTCGCGGGAGACATGAGCTTCTTCAGCGTCTCTTTTAAAACATCCCCAATGGCTTTTTCTTTCCGCGTAGCCATTTTTAATCGAGTTGCCTGGGCATCACCACGTAAACATATTCCGAGCCCACCCTGACCACGCCCGGTTTATCCGGGTCTACCAGCTCGAAACCTATCATCTCCTGATCTGTGTTTTTTAGAAGATCTATAATATACCCAGGATTAAAACCTATTGCAAGCTCCTTGCCTTTATACTCCACATCGATCTCTTCTTTGGCTTCTCCAAGAGAAGGGCTCGACTTCGAGATGATCATCTTGTCTTTTGATGCCTCTATCTTTACAACCATGGATTCCGGCGTCGTGAAAAGCGTTACTCTTTTTAACGCTGACAAAAAAGCGCTCTTATTTATTGTTATTTTATTTTTTACCTCTTCAGGTATTACTTTTTCGTAATTAGGAAATTCGCCCTCGATCAATCTGGACACAAGCTTAGTTTGTCCAGTATCAAAAAGAACCTGATTTTCGCTGTAAAAGATTTTTACTTCTCCTTCTTCCCCTAATATTCTATTAACTTCGCTTATTGCTTTCTCCGGTACGATAAACTTCCTCTCCAATGTTTTAGGCAGCTCCACCTTTTCCTCTATCATAGTAAGGCACCTGCCATCAGTAGCCACAAGCCTTATATAGGTGGGTTTTATTGTAAACAAAGTACCATTTAAAACATACCTGACCTCATCATTAGAAACCGCAAACTCGGTCATGCGAATCATTTTTTTAAGTTTTTTTTGCTCTATTGTTATAAACTCTTTATTTTTAAATTCCGGCGGCTGTGGAAATTCTTCCTTAGGCAGCCCCATCATTTTAAATGTAGATTTTCCGCACTCTATATGAACAAGGTTGTTTTTCTTTACAGATACGGATATCGTCTCTTTTTCCGGAAGCTCTTTTATTATATCTAGGAATTTTTTCGCCGGCACAGTTATCGCTCCCGGTACCTGCGCCTTTATAGGAGATATTGATATTATTCCTATATCAAAATCTGTGGCTGTTAATGTGGTGCCAGCCTCATTTGTCTCAATTAATATATTTGAGAGTATTGGTAATGTTGATTTTGAGTTTATAGCTGATTGAACTATTTGTACTACTTTTAACAGCTCTTCTTTTGTTGAACAAAATTTCATTTAATAACCCCTTTCAACTAGTATAGTTTAATATAAAATAGAAGTACTAGTAGTAGGTTCTGTAGATAAGTGCATAACTACCTTAACCAACCACACTGCAATAAGTTATAAATACAATAACTTGTTCTAAAGCTGTGAAAGTTATCAACACGCCTAACAACTTATCAGACCAAATCTATTCTTTAATGCTCTGGATCAACTTATCAACAAGATTCTTCATGCCGGATTTTGATTTTATATCTTCTTCTATCTTATGGCAAGCATGAATTATAGTAGTATGATCCCTGCCTCCGAAAAACTCGCCTATTTCAGGCAGCGAATAGTCCGTAAGATGCCTTGCTATATACATAGCTATTTGTCTTGGATACGCGATAGCTTTTGAACGTTTTTTGGCTCGCATATCCGATAACCTTATATCGAAATACTCACTCACTTTTTTTTGTATTAAGTCTATCGTGACTTTTTTCTCACCCTCGGATATCATATCTTTTAAGACTTCTTTTACAAGGTCTACCGAAACGTCTTTCTCAATGAGTTTTGAGTATGTGACCACCCTTATAAGAGCCCCTTCGAGCTCTCTTATATTCGTTTTTATCTTTTCCGCTATGAAATACATAACGTCATTTGGCAGCGCAATCGTTTCTTTCTCGGATTTTTTCTTTAATATCGCTATTCGGGTTTCAAAATCAGGCGCCTGAATATCGGCGACCAGTCCGTATAAAAATCTTGATATAAGTCTTTCTTCGAGGCCGGGTATGTCCTTCGGAGGGCGGTCACTCGACACGACTATCTGCTTGTGGGCGTCATAAAGAGCATTAAATGTATGGAAAAATTCCTCCTGCGTCGCCTCTTTATTCGCTATAAACTGTATATCATCTATAAGCAGTATATCGACCGACCTATATTTTTTACGAAACTCCGGCGTCGATCTGGTCTGGATAGCTTTTATAAGATCGTTAGTGAAGGCTTCACTCGATAAATATAGTACTTTTGTTTTAGGGGATTTTCCTATCGAGCGTTGGCCGATGGCATGCATCAGGTGCGTCTTACCTAATCCCACGCCGCCATATATGAATAAAGGATTATATGTCTTCGCCGGAGAATCTGCTACGGCAATCGATGCCGCGTGAGCGAGCCTGTTAGACGGGCCGACAACAAAGTTGTCAAATGTATATTTAGGATTTAATCCGATTTCTTTAGCGTGATCCTGAGGGTGGCGCGTGAATATGCCTAAAAACTTATCTTTCTTCTGGTCGTCGGGCTTTCCAACTTCGCTTGAAACATCCTCGGCTTCTCTCAAAGAAAACTCTACCTTTAAGTCTGAGCCGCAGGCCTTACATAAAGATGCCGAAAGTAGCTCCATATGGCGGTCAAGGATCCAGGACTTAAAAAATTTATTAGGCACCTCGAGGGTTATAACCCCATCTTTAAAGGATGTTGGGATTATAGGCTTAAACCATATGCCATATACCTGCTCGTTATTCAGCTCTTTCTTGATTATCTCAAGAGCCTTAGGCCAAATTATCTGCTCGTCGCCTGGCACCTTAATAAGCTCCAATCTAGTTATCCACAGCCCAGTAAACTGATTACTAACACGAAAGGGCCTGTTATACACAAGTTATGCACAATTTATATTTAGCTTTGGCCAAGCACAAATACCCATTAAAGACCGTGGGCATGCTATAGCGGATGATATTATAGTAAAGAGGCATTGCAATTGCAAGCAAAAAGTGAATTTCGCTCGCAGATAGGGCGGTAGTTTTGCGTTACCGCACTCTCAATTCTCTTCCCGTGAATTAAAAGGCTACCCGGCCAGTGGGTTTCGCTATAGAACGGTGGTGCTCTTTTGTGGTCGCCTTCGGGAGTGTGCCTGTCGGGGACGCGAAATTTCCCCGGCGTGGAAATTTCGCTCGGAAGATCGCTCGCTCGCCTCACCTTAAGTAGCTAGCCCCATGCCCGCTCGCGATCTTCGACGCCCCGCCAGGCGCACATCCCTCGGCGACCACAAAAGCACCGCAATTCAATTGTTTTACATGGCCCGGGTAGCCTTTTTACTCTTCGAGAGCATTCGCTCAAGGCGGATAACGCCAAAACTACTACCCTATCAGCTCGCTACACGCATAGAAGGAAAATAAGCTGAATGAAAAATGAAGCTGATTTTCCAAAGAGAGTCCAAAAGAAACTTTTCGGGTGACGCGGGTGAGCCTTTTAGCACGGACAAGCCCTGGCCTGTCACATGCTACTGCCAGGACAGGCAAAGTATAGAATGTGTTGTGCCCACCGCTTAGGATTGCGGCTGAAAAAAGCGATACCATATAAGGGGTCGGATGTTGAGGCAATCCTGGTGGGCATAAAGACATAACATGAGTTTATGCTTATTGCTAATGAACCCCATGCTTTGCGCAGGAGTACTAAAAGGTGAACCCGCGGCAGGACCCGAAAAGTTTAATTAGAGTTAGCCCGTCGGGTAACTAAACTTGTTGACTCGCGGGCGGATTATGATATAATCATACAACTCAAAAAGGAGAAGCCGATGAAGTTTACATTGAAATCAGGGTCTAATATTAAGAGGAAGAGAAAGCACGGGTTTAGGAAGAGGATGGGCGACCGCCACGGCAGGGCCGTGATCAAGAGGCGCAGACAAAAAGGACGCCACAAGCTCACCGTATGATCTTGGGTGTCGGGTTCTCTAAAAAAGAGCGCCTTCTTAAATCAAAAGATTTTAGGAATATCTATACAAAAGGCCGCAAGCTTTCCGTCGGAGGGGCGGCTATATGCTGGCTAGAGAACTCCCTGGGACATAATAGGTTGGGTTTCTCCATAAGTTCAAGGAACTTTAAACTGGCCGCCGCGCGCAACAGGATCCGCAGGCTCTTCAGAGAAGTCTACCGACGGAACAAAACAATATTAAAGCCCGGCTTCGATCTTGTTTTGATTGTGAAGAGAGGGTTTAATAAAAATTCCCATCTTATAGAAGCCGAGCGCCTCTTTAAAGTGTTAATAGAAAAAGCGGGGTTGGTTTGATAGTGACAGCGGTAAAAAGAGCGGTTGTGTTCCCCATAAACATATATCGTAAGTACTTCTCCCCCTTTAAGTTGCAATGCTGCAGATTTCACCCATCATGCTCGGAATATGCATGCCTGGCTGTAGAAAAACATGGTATTTTGAAAGGTTTGGCAAAGAGCGCCTGGAGAATATTAAGGTGTAATCCTTTTTCTCCCGGCGGTTATGATCCGGCGTAAACAAAGAGGATAAAATGGAAAAAAGACTGATTATTGCAATAGCTTTCTCGGTATTAATAATAGTGGCATTTCAATATTTAGGGCCAAAACCGGCTCCTATCTCGACGGTAGCAATACCTTCTGTTGATACAAGAGAGGTTGCTATAACTAAAGAGATGAAAGAGCCCCCTGTTATTATTGAACCGGCCGTAGATGAAAAGACGCTGACTGTTGAAACCGACAGATTGATATTAACCTTCAGTAATATAGGAGGCTCGATAAAAGAGATCCGCCTAAAAGATTATAAAGATTTAAAGACCGGTGAGCCATTTGTGCTCGCTGAGATACAAAACCCGGCTAGCTATATTTTTGCAATGTCAGGAGTAGCGCCAAAAGTGGCATTCGATAAGATATCATATGATGTTGTGACAAAAGATGATGCCATTATATATTCTGCAACGGCCGGAGAGTTGGCGGTAGTTAAAAAATATATTATTCATAAATATAACTATAACATAGAGTTACAACTTTCTATAAAGAACACAAGTGGTAAAGTTAAGGACGTTTGTTATAGGGTGATAGCCGGTTCCGGGATAGTGGAAAAGACGGAGCAGGACAAGGCCCTTATTGAGACCTCCTCAAAAATAAATGAGATGCCGGTAAAGTTCAAAAGAGCCAAGCCCGGAGAGACTATCGTAAATCCTGGAATTGTTAATTGGACCGCGCTTAAATCAAAGTATTTTTCATTAATACTTAAGCCGCTCGATAAGACTAGAAATGAGTTTTATACGCAATCAGGACCAGGGGCTATCGTAACCGGAGTAGAATCGGAGTTTTTATCCATTCCCCCATCCACAGCTATAGATAGCAAATTTGTGCTATTTGCCGGCCCTAACCATATACCTATATTAAAAGAAGCCGGATACGATTTTGAAGAGACAATAAATTATGGGTTTTTTGGAGGTATAAGTAAAGCCCTTCTATCTATACTCCGTATGCTACACAATGTGGTCCGTAGCTGGGGAGTTGCCATAATACTGCTCTCTATCTTCTTAAATGTCATTACTTTGCCACTCACCATGAAGAGCTTTAAGTCTATGCAGAAGATGCAGGAGCTTCACCCTCAAATGGAGAAGCTTAAGCTAGAAAATAAAAATAATCCGCAGAAGCTTAATAAAGAAGTTATGGAGCTATATAAGAAGTATAAAATAAACCCATTAAGCGGATGCTTGCCGATGGTGCTGCAGATGCCTATATTTGTTGCTCTATATCAGGCCCTAACTAAGGCTCTTGAGCTTAGAAGCGCTAGTTTTTTATGGATAAAAGATCTATCTTCTCCAGATGCAGTGGCGCTCCCATTCACATTGCCTATTCTGGGTAGCAGCATTAATATACTGCCGCTGGTAATGGTCGGAGCAATGGTGTTGCAACAGAAAATATCTACTAAATCCATGGGCGGAGCCGTCACGGAAGAGCAGAAACAGCAGCAAAAGATGATGTTGATAATAATGCCAATAATGTTTGGGTTCATATTCTATAACATGCCTTCCGGACTGGTATTATATTGGGTAGTGAATACCGCGCTTACTATAGTCGAACAAGGTGCGATACTAAAGAAGGCTTGACACATACAGCTTTCTGATATATACTTTTAGCAATGTTCCACGTGGAAACTCTAATAAACTATGGCTAAAGTAATAGCAATATGTAATCAAAAAGGCGGAGTTGGTAAGACCACTACATCTATTAATCTGTCCACCTACCTTGCTATATCCGGTAAGCGTATTCTATTAATAGATATAGATCCACAGGGCAATGCCACCAGTGGTCTGGGGATCAATAAGCATAATATCAAGCAGAGCATCTACGATCTAATAATAGATGAAATAGATCCTAAGCAAGTCATTATACCTACCGGGATAGATAACCTTACTATAATACCATCAACGCTAAGCCTTACAGGAGCAGAAGTTGAGCTTGTAGGCATAATGGGCCGTGAGTATAGGCTAAAAAAGGCATTATCCCCCATTTTAAGCGAGTTTGACTATATCATCATAGATTGCCCCCCATCCTTGGGTCTTTTGACAGTAAATGCCTTATCCGCCGCGGATTCGGTGTTGATACCGGTACAATGTGAGTACTATGCGCTAGAAGGATTAGGCCAGCTTGTTAACACAGTTAACCTTGTCAAAGAGAACTTAAACTCTTCATTAGTGATAGAAGGTGTTCTATTGACCATGGCTGATTTTAGGACTAATCTGACTAACGAAGTAATAAATGAAGTAAAAGAGTTTTTCAAGGCAAAAGTTTATAATGCTATAATACCAAGAAATATACGGATTACCGAGTCGCCTGGGTTCGGAAAGCCGATAGCTATATATGATAAATCCTCAATAGGTGCGCAAAAATATCAGGAATTTGTGAATGAGTTGTTAGGTGTAAAAAAAGAAGAAAGCCATAACCAGTTGTCTAACAATGTGATAGAAGAAGTACCAGAATCGGAGGTTAAATGATGGAAAAGAGAGCCTTAGGAAAAGGATTGAGCGCGCTTATACCAATAAAAGAACCTGAAATTTCAGCACCACAGTCCGGCGTATTGGAAATACCAATATCGCAGATACGTACTAACAAATACCAGCCCCGAACTGATTTTAAGCAGGATAAGCTCAACGATCTTATAAACTCGATACGTGAAAAGGGCGTAGTACAGCCGGTTTTGGCTCGTAAGGTCCAGGATGGGTACGAATTAATAGCAGGTGAGAGGCGCCTGCGCGCGGCGAAGACGCTGGGCTTGGAAACGATACCGGTGATATTGAGAAACGCCACGGATGTCGACATGCTCGAGATATCACTTATCGAGAATATACAACGTCAGGAGCTTAATGCTATAGAAGAGGCCATAGCCTACCAGCGGCTGATAGAGGAATTTAATTTTACGCAAGACGCGGTCGCGAAAGTTCTCGGCAAGGACCGGTCTACGGTATCCAATATTTTAAGACTTTTGAATCTACCAAAAAAGATACAGGACCTCATAACAAGCGGAGACATCACAGCCGGCCACGCGAAAGCGATACTGTCACTCCCGACGGAAGAATATCGGATGAGGTTGTCCACTCTCATCGTGAAGAAAGGGCTTTCGGTAAGAGAGGCTGAGGTGATAGCTTCGAAGAGAATGTTTGCCTCAAAAACACCAAAAACGGTTGCAGGCAAGGATCAGAATATAGTCGATATAGAAAACCGTCTTCAGCAGGCCCTTGGCACGCGCGTCGTCGTCATGCACGGAAAATCACGCGGCCAGATACGTATTGACTATTATTCTAACGACGATTTAAATCGCATACTCGATATATTGAATACCTCCCGCCAAGCCAAGCAATAAGAGATGGGGCGGGATAATTCGGCCCGAAAGTCATTATACAGTAACGACTTATGCCTCCTTTTGGGATGCATAAGTCGTGGCCTTATCAAAAAAATCTTGACGGAAGATCTTTTAATATATACAATATGAACTCAAAACTATGAGGAGCATATGAACCAACAAACACTAGTATTGATAAAACCGGACGGCTTAAAGAAATCTCTTACAGGTAATGTGGTGACGCGCCTGTCTGAGACAAAACTCGATATTGTCGCCGCAAAGATTGTAAAGGTATCGCGCGAACTGGCAGAGCAGCACTATATAATGCTTAAAGATAAGCCTTTTTTTGATGAGCTGTTAAAATACCTCATGGGGGAGTACCATAAAAAGAAGGTCATGGCACTCGTTTACTGGGGTGAGGACGCTATAAAGAAGGTAAGACATGCTTGCGGCTCCACTAATCCAGAAGAAGCCGATCCGGTATCAATAAGAGGAGCTTATGGCAGGATAACTACCAAGGGCGTATACGAGAATATAATACATGCATCCGCAAATGAGCCCGAGGCCGAGCGCGAGATAAAGCTATGGTTTCAACCCGACGACATAATTATAGATATGTATCCTTCCAAGATAGTAGAAGATAAATGCGAACACCGCATCTGGGTGTAGATAATAGGGGATAGTAATGATCAGATCGATGACAGGTTTTGGCAAAGCCGAATTCATTCTGCCAAAAGGGAAGATAACCGTAGAAATAAAAACGGTGAACCATAAATTTTTGGACGTCTCTTTGCGCCTGCCTGTCGGAATGTCTATTTTTGAGGACAAGGTAAAAGATGTTCTACAGAAAAACGTAAAGCGCGGGAAATTGAATATTAATATCGCTTATGATGGAGCGCTTCTTAAAGAAGGCAAGGTTGTCATAGACGGTAAAACCGCAAAACGTTATTATGTAGAACTGTCAAAGCTCGAAAAAAGTCTGGGATTAAAAAACGGAATAACGGTGAAGGATCTCGCGGCGCTTCCCGGTGTGGTAAGCTATGAAATAGAGGAAGCAAAGATAGCCGCGTTATGGCCCAGTATCAAGATCGCGCTTGATAGAACGCTTGTCAAGCTAAGGAAAGATAGAGAAAAAGAAGGG
>Ga0268276_1001490_pt1 | contig 22818 bp, 17 predicted proteins | sample saktaG_4_FD_190145 | JGI IMG/M metagenome (GOLD analysis project Ga0268276, IMG submission 190145) | Saline water microbial communities from Sakinaw Lake, British Columbia, Canada - sak_2010_1_5_45m | ecosystem: Environmental > Aquatic > Non-marine Saline and Alkaline > Saline ... | reverse complement strand
AGAAATTTTGAAAAAAGATTTGCGCAAAAAAACGTGCCTTGATTTGGGTACAGGTTCGGGCATACAAGCAATAGCGATGTTAAAAGCAGGGGCAAAAATTGTTGTGTGCGCTGATATAAATAAAGAAGCGTTAAAAAATGCAAAAGAAAATATTGTAAAATATTTACTCCAAAAAGGAACTCAAAATATTGGACAAATATTTTTTATTCGCACTGATTTATTTAAGAATTTAAAAGATTGGAAATTTGATTTTATTGCTTTCAATGCGCCTTATGTTCCTTCCGAAAAGATAAAGTGGGTTGATCTTGATGGTGGGAAAAAAGGTAGAGAAATAACCGATAAATTCATAACTCAATTTCCTGGACAACTTTTGTTTCGCGGTGAGGTTTTGTTATTAATTTCTTCCCTTAACGCTCCGCAAGAAATAATTTCCATTTTGAAGAAAAAAGATTTTTTAGCAAAAGTTGTTGCAAAGAAAAAATTATTTTTTGAAGAGTTAATGGTTTTGAAAATAAAAAAAGACCTCAATTAAAATGCAGAAAATTGCCCTTCATTTTGATGATTGTTTTGATTTTTTTGCTGCAAGAGCTGTTCTTAACATTTTAAGCATGTATTCTCGGTGGTGCCGTGTTATTGTTTCGCGAGAATCACCTTTTCCATAATTTCTAATAGACAGATTGTGGGCCTTGATTGCAAGTTTTGTGTCTCTTCTTATCTCATCAAGCGTTTCTGGGTGACTAGTTCGGGTTGATTGTCTTTTTGCAGAAGGCCTCGCGCTTGGTATGACCAAAAATCCTTTTGGTTTCACGGGTGGTTTGGTTGGTTTTTTTCTTCTTGCAGGGTACATATAGTAGATTCTTTTCTTTAAGGTATTTTAATGTTTCTGATATACTTATTTTATGGTTTCAAATGTTTCCGTGGAATATTCCCATGCTCAGCAAAAGTATGAATTAGCAAAAACTCCTGAAGAAAAATTAGCTGCATTGCTCGAAATGAAATCACAAGCTCCAACACATAAGGGTGCTGAAAATCTTCGCTCTGAATTGAGCAGAAAAATTGCTGAACTAAAATCAAGTATTGAGCGCCAAAAAAGTTCTGCAACAAAAAAAGGAGCTTCTTCTTCATCACTTTATGTAAAAAAAGAAGGAATTGGTCAAGTAGTTCTTGCCGGCCCTCCAAATAGTGGAAAATCTTGGTTATTAAATAAATTAGTGGGTCGTGATATTGCGGAAGTAACTCCCTATCCTTTCGCAACAATCATTCCAGTTCCTGCGATGATGAATTATGATGGCGCACTAATTCAATTAGTTGAATTGCCCGCAATTATTGAAGGGTCAAGTGATGGAAAAGCTCAAGGAAAAGAAATTATGGGGATGGTTAGAAATTCTGATGCAATAATTATTGTTGCCCAATCAATGAGTGACGCGAAAGTAATTATTTCTGAATTTGAAAAATCATATATTTATATTAACAAATCAAAGCCTCCAATTTCAATAAAAGTTTCTTCTTTTCCAGGGGTGCAGATTTCAGGAAAAGAATTTCTAAAATTTGATGTTGAACAATTAGAGCAATATTTGAAAAATACAGGGTACTCAAATTCAAGTGTAATTATTTCTGGAACAATAAATAATATTTCTGAAGTAACAGAAGCTCTTAACGAAAAAATTGTTTACAAAAAAGCAATTGCTTTCAATCCTTATGAATACTCTGAACACAAAGCTGTTGATTGGAAGTGCAAGATATTTTTGCTTTTAGAAAAAATATTGGTTTACACAAAAAAGCACGGACAAAACATTGAAGAAAAAGAGCCTATTGCTTTGCGCGAGGGGGAAACAGTTCTTGACTTGGCAAAAGCCCTTCACAAAGATTTTGCACAAAATTTAAAGTTTGCGCGTGTTTGGGGTTCAACAAAATTCCCAGGCCAGCGCGTAGGACCGGAATATGAATTAAAAAATAAAGATATTGTTGAGATTAGTATTTGAAAATTAATTGATTATAACTTTTTTAATAATTTAATAAGTTTTTTAAATAATTTAATAGTTTTTTTAATAAGTTATTTGTCGCTTCCAGTGCCTTTAACATCATTTTGTTTTTTTGTTTGAGAAATATAAATTATTACAGCCGATACCAATACAACTACTCCTATGATTGCAAGAGTTGTTTTATCCGTTTTTTCAAAAGAATAAGTAAATGATTTTTGGAAATAGTGTGGGCCTAGTTCGTCAAAATACCCATATCCTAAAGTTACTGTTTGTTCCCCATCAACCTCTATTGGAGCCAGCACTTCAAATTTTGCATTTGCGACATTGCCATCAGAAAGAGTTTGTTCAACAAAAGGATCAGTTAGTATATCAAATCCGGCGGGGGCTAATAGTTCGGCCGCTATTGCTCTTATTTCTTTTCCTGAACTATTTTTCATGCTCATTTCAACAAATATTTTTTGCCCTGCCTCATCTTTCTTCTTTTCGCTTGTTGTTGTTACAATAACTTTGTTTTCTTTTGTTTGTGTAATGGTTCCCGAAACAAAAGGAAGTCCTTTATCTGACTCATCTTGTTGTTCGCCGTAGTAAACAAATATGGGGGTAGGGTCCGAAGAGTATTTTGTTACTTTAAATTTTACTTTTATTTCAACTGTTTGCATTGCCCCTAAATTTTCAACCATTTTCAAAATAGAAGGGGTTTCTTCTTCATCCATGAAGACAACATCTTTTGTCCCTTCGATTCTTAAATAAACAATTGGAACTGGCACGTTTCGATCATTAAACACTCTTGTTGTAAGAAATGCGACCTCATCAGGGTAAACATTTTTTTTATCAATTGCCGCGCTCACAAATAATTCAGCGTTGACAAACCCGAAAAGCATTGTTCCGATAAAAAGTAATAACACAATTTTACTGAACTGGTTCTTCATATTGTTCTTCTCCTTCTTCTTTTTTTCTGTTTACAACAAATTTTTCATAAATAAATAAAATAATAACAGCACCCATAAGTAATCCTATTACTTGTATTAATAAGTCTTGTCCTGCAGAGTCATCAGTTACTTTTACTCCCTTTTCAAGAACAGCTATTGCGTAGTTCTCTGCTTTTTTTGCGAACTCTTGCGCTTTTTCATATTCTTGATTATTGTATCTTGTTTTTGTTTGGGCCCAATTTATTTTCAATGCTTCAACGCTTTCTTGGTCTTCCCAATAATCAACATTGTCAGAAGAAATAATTGCTTCTGATGCTTCTGATAGTGAGTAAAAACTTTTGTTCGCTTTAGTGATTTTTGAATTAGCTCCGTAAATCATTTGCCAAGTTGTGTTTCGAACTTTTCTTGTAGCTAAGTTAAGCACTAATCCTTCAATGTTTTTGCTTGAACTAAAAACAGAATCAATTGCTGTCTTTATTTGATTAGTTTGGCTGAAAAAACTAGGTAACTTTCCTGTTGTTGTTGGTAATTTTAAATAATTAATCAATCCGTCTTTATCTGTTTGTGTTAATTCATCAGTTTGTAAAATTGCAATTCCTTGTTTTAGTTCATTAAGATTTGTTTCTATTGTTGTGTAATCTTCTTTGTAATTATCAATTAGTGAAAAGTAATCATCAAAACTTTTTTTGTATTTTGCTGTTTGGTTTGTGTCAGGGGCTGCTAAATATTTTTCTTCCACCAAGCGTGCTTTATCAGTTTCTTCAGCTATTTTTGTGCTTTGTAAAGCAAGCGAACTAATTAGTGATTCTGTTTGGTCAGCCAAATTTTTTAGTTTTGTTGCTTCGCTTGTTCCGATTTCATCCATTCTTGTTTGGACCAAAATAACTTTTGGGGACATATTTTTTAAGTCGGAAGCAAGTCCGTCAAAAGTTCCTCTCGTTGTGTAAGAAAAGGGCCAGCTTAAACCGTAAGAACTATTTTTTAGTAAAGTAATTTTTGTTACAACAATTTCTGTTTCTATTAAATTTCTTATAGTGAGTTCTCCATCAGCAATACTTCCTGAAGAATTACTTACAGGAATGTAAACATTAGGGGTGTCATCTTTTAGCGCTGCTACAATCCAATAATCTTCTTTTGAACTTGTTATCATTACTCTTGGCGCAAGGATAGCTCCGCTTTCCCCGTCAAGTAAATAATTATTTGTATTTGAAACAAAAGTAATTGCTTCGTCAGGAGATAAAGAAAAAACAGTTACGGAAAGTAATAGGATAAATAATAACGAAATTACTTTGTTTTGCATGCAATAAGAAAGAAAAAAGGAGTATTAAAGGCTTTTTCTTTTGGGGTTTTTCAACTTTTTTACCTCAAGTGGGGTTTTGCTCTTTGCTGTTGTCTTAATAGTTTTGCTCGATCAAGTTCGGCTTTGCTTATTCTCCGCTGATTGTCTCTGCGTTTTAACCAAATTTTGTCTTGGACAGTTCTTAGCCCAAGCACACGCGCAATATCTCTTGCGGCTTCTTTTCTTTCTCCAGTTTTTCTACCAAACTCATTGAATTCTCTTCCCTGTTTGTCCGAAGTAAAATTTCTAAACGCCGTCGCTTGGTTAAAGGTTGTTTTCGCGAGGAATCTTTTTGGTATTAAATAGTTCAGTGCGCGTTCTAGAGCGAATCCTTTAATTAGTTCCACCCATTTTGGTTTTCCTCCAAAAAGAGGTTCAAGTGCTTCTAATCTTATTGCTCTTGTTCCTGCCAGGTTTTCTTCAAGAGCGTGATGACATTCAACGCATGTAGCGATTGCCATATTTTTTTTGCTTAAGTTTAGCTCATTTACTAGTGAGTTAATATCTTCCGTCATTAGTCCTTCAGTATCTGCATCAATGGTGACTAGTGTGTTTGATTTGTGTGCCCGTGCACGGAAAGCTCCTACAATGAATGCTTCTCCTTTTCCGCGGTTTTGTTTTGTTGAGGGGTCTGACCAAACCATTTCAATTAGTGGTTTTTGAAATTGTTTGTTAAACTCATCAATAATTCTTTTTGTTCTATCTGTGCTTCCGTCATTTACTATAACAACATGGTGATTTGCGGGATCAATTAGTTTCCATTGGGCTAGCGGGCGAAGAACTTCACGAATGTTTAGTTCTTCATTGAACGTAGGAACAATTACAGTGGTTTTATCTTTCATTATAAAATAGTGCTGTGGTTAAATAAAAAGATATGCAAAAAATGCATTGGGGTTGCAGGGAGTCGAACCCTGGTCTTCCGGTCTGGAGCCGGGTGCATAACCGTTTTGCTACAACCCCATTTAAGCTTTGCTTAAGGATTACTTTGTTTTAAGTAATATAGTAATTGGTTTTCGGGAAGCTTTAAATGTTTATGTTGGAGCTAAAATCAGTTCGGTTTGGTGGTCTTATTTTATGTATTTGTACTGTCCTTTCTTTTTCTCCATGATTTCGCCGTCATCTTTTAGGAATTCACAAATTATTTTTGTTAAGGTTTTTGAAGCGTTAATGTTTTTTGCTAGGTCTTCAACTAGTTGTTCTTGTTTTTCATCAAGAACGAGAACAGCTTTTTTCATATAGTGTTCTAACAATCTTTGTTCAACTAAGTAATAATATCCATCAAAGCTTTTTATTCCGCGTAATAGTCCTTCTTTTATGCTGCGTTCGTGTTTTGCGGATAGTTCTCTTGCAAGTTCAGCGTTGTGCGCGATAATAAATCCGTCTTTTTCTAGTGAATAATCATGAATTGGTTTTTCTGGCGCGTTAAATTCTTCAGATTCTTTTTTCTCTAAAACTTTTTCTCCTTCCTCTTCTTCATTCACTCTATAAACTCCTTTCTTGTAAGTTTCATTTAATTTGAAAACAAAAACTTTTCCAGAAATAACTAATTCAAGTAGTGCTTTTCTTTGCATATCATTTAGAGTTGCCTCAAATTTTCCTTCAACCAAATCACTCAATCTTCCTTTTTTTATTAAACCAATTACTTGCTCTTTTTCTTCACTAAGTTCAGGGACCTTTACGCACACCTGTTTTCCCTCATTTTTTTCAAGCATTTTTGTATCAATTAGCAAGAATACCCCTTCTTGATTTGGTATCAGGACAAGTTCGGGATTCTTTTTGAGAAGCTCAATTTCTTCTTTTGAAAGCACTAAATTGTTTCCTTCAAGTTTAGCCATTAGTAATCAACAAAGTACTAATGAATTGTTATTAAAATGGTTGTGATGGGTTCGTGAAATGACGAAAAAGATTGTTATAGTTAAGCGCCTGTTATTTCTTTAATTCTTTCAGTAACATCAAATTTGTATCCTCTGTAACGAAGAATTGCCCGTCCTTTTTTTGTAAATCCAATTTTTAATGGTTCAGTAAAATCAACGCCTTTTGTTTTTTTGCCTTTTCTAATAAGTGAGTCAAATCTTGCGCCTGCTAGTCTTTCGAGAATAGCTTCAACCGTCCATCTGTTTATATAGTTTTGTACATTACTAGCTTGGCTGTTTTTTATTGACTCGACCTCTTTTCTAATTATGTCGTCAGCAACTTGTGCTGGTGGAAGCATTATTCTTGGGGATACTTTTCCATCAAGCCATCTTCTTAAGTAAGCATCATCTGCTCCGTCCTTTCCATATCTTGTCTCAAGCCTTTTCACTTCTGCAATTGCAGCACCCATGTCTTTTATATAATAATATCCGAGGTAGGGCTTGAGTTTTACTGGTCCTGTTGTCTTTCCCCCTGTGAGTCTGTGCCCTAAACGAGCGGCTCTAGCTGACCAGTTAGTTCTTGTTGTTGCGGCGTCAGTACTTGCAAACTCTGTTCGTCCTCTATTAAACACTCCTTTCCAAAATGCCCTGCGTAGTCCTTTCCATTGTAATCCTGTTCTTTTTCCTACGCGACTGGCTTTTTGCTTTTCGGTAGAAACTTTTTCCCCGTGTCTCCTAAAAACCAAACTAGCTCTTCTTCCAATCATAAAACTCAGTAACAATCTAACCTTCACTGATATATAATAACCTTTCTTTTCACCTAGGCAGTTATTTTTTTTACTTCTTAGCTTTTTTTGATTATGACTTATTTGACTTTATCCTCAATTTTGGTACAGGGGAATGTTTATATACATCTTTTGGTGATTATTTTATCGTTGGGTGAACTTGTTGGATAAACGTTGGCGTAATCTAGTTGTTATTATTGTTGTTGTCCTTGTTTTGATTGGATTGTATTTTTTGAGTCCTGTTTTTTTTGACATTTTGTCTTCTTTTGGAACAGGGGAGCAGTCAGGCGCACCAGTCACTTTGCTGACAACGAATATAGTTTTGATGGTTTCTTCGGCAGAGTCTGCCGGTATTGATGGCAAAAGTTTTGTTCTTTTACCTTCAGCAACTTCTGAGTCCCTAACTGTTGCGCAAGAAAACATTTCTAGTTTGGAAAATCTCGACGGAAATGAAACTGCGTTCAAAGAAGTTTTGCTTAGCAGAATTACTTTTTATAAAAATTATTTAGAGTTCAATCACCTTGTGGATAGTATTGGTCCGACGATTGATTATGATGTTAATAACTTCAATGCTGATTGTGTTCTTGTTGGAATTTATTCTGATTTAGTCTTAAATTCTGAATTAGCGAAAAGATCTATGGACGATGCTTATACAATAGAAATTGGTTCAAGTAATGTGTTTGAGAACTTTTTTGCTGATTTTGTATTAAATCCATTAAATTATAAAGAAATTGAAACCTATTTGGATTGGGTTTCAATGAATTCTTCCGAGGCGATTAGTTTATGCAGTTAACAAAAGGAATTTTTTTGCTAATTTCATTTGCTGTTTTATTTTTTTCACTTTTTTCTCCGGTTTTAGCGGGAGCTCCTCCGCTAAGCGCGGAGTTGGTTGGAAGAAACATTTCCTATATTGAAGTAAGAAACGTTTTGGATAATGTTGATTACGCAAAAAATAAGGACGGGAGTTACTCATTCGGGTATGATATAAAATGTACTCCTTCTGCTCAAAGGATACAGTTCATGCCAATTTATGACAACGACCCTGCTACAGGTTGGATTGATTTACTTGATGTTGCAAAAATAAAAATGGCGTTAGGGTTTGGGGTAAGGGAATATAAAAATAAAAGCCAACTTGCTGATAAAACTTTGCCTGCTAATTTTGTTGCCGTGAAAACGTCTAAGTTGTTGAATGTTAAAGACAATGACATGACTTATTTTGGTTATTATCGTGAACCTAATGAAAAATCCTCTGGTGTTTTACAGGATAAGAGACTAAATTTTGGAATATATTATGAAGGATTTTTCACAACATTTTATCGCGTTGGTCTTGGCGGGATAGAAGAACTATATTTTCAATATGTGAAGACCGTGGATTTTTCTGATGCGGAAACAATTGATACTATGCTTTCTAGTGTTATTAGAGAAAAAACTTTGAGGGATAATATAATGGGAGCATATAAAACATTTAAATCTGCTCAAAGCGGCAGTACTGCTCTCGCTGCGCCAATATTTAATATCGCCGACAATGTAATTTTACTTAATGCTTATTTAGTTGAAACTTTGACAAGCCCTTTCATTAATGCAAACAAGGACAGTTTATACGCGGATGTTAAAGCTCGCTCTCCTTATTTGAGCTATGAGGATACTTTTTCTTGTAGGGAGTTTTACACAAGCATTTTGACAGATTTGCAAACTTATAACAAGAACCTTTATAAGAAGTCAACTGAGGCTGGTGCTCCTGTTCAAGCGAGGATTGTTTATAATACTGGGGCGAAATCAAAATGGCTTGATACTGAAACTATGTCTGATTATGTGTATGATCCAAGCCTAGATTCTTATGTTAACATAAACACTAGCCGTACTTCGAATGAGTTATTAGCGGCACTTTACCCAATAACAAAGCTTGAGTTTAAGGGTCTTTCTGGGAATAATTATTATTTTGTTTTAGATGAAAAGACTGGTGTTTGGGGTACTCGTTTAGGGTCTAATATAAAAGAATTTTTTATCTCGCTTTTTGTAGAGAATGAAGGGCAAATTGACAATCTGATTTCAAATAAATCTTATCCTGAAGGGGTACAAAATGCCTTGGGGTTAGTAGATTATATGAACTCAGACGTTGTTTTAGTTGCTTCTCCTTCTGGCGAAAGTATTAACACTGGAAATTCAAATTGTTTTGGATTTGATCCTGCGAACAAAAAAATCACAAAATTTATAACTAATGAGCAGGAGGGGGAAAATGCAATTACAAGAATTGCTTTTTCTAGTGGAAATTCTTTTGAGTACAAGTGTAGAAAGTTTAATTATAAAGAAAGTTCTGCTCAATATTCAAGAAAAATTGAACCAAGATTGATTACAATTGTCTTTGAACGAGATTTTGGCACATCTTTACAAAACATTGGTGTAAAATATAGTGCTGGTTTGACTTCTGGGATTATGGATTTAATTTCAATGAAATATGATGACCCTGCTAATGACACTGTTGTTTACACGATTACCCAACGAAATTGTGCCACTCCTTTGGTTAAAAATGTAATTAATGTAACAAAAGAAAATTATACTTTATTGAAGATAGATATTAAAGGTTGTTTGCTTGAGTCTTCTTCAAATCCTAAATTTTCTTCTAAGCAGTTGGACATAACAAAAGATATTGAAGCTTTCCTTTCTACAAAATATAAATTAAAAGGTTCAGACAAAGAAATTCCATTAAGTGAGTTAATCATAGGGAGCAATGATCCTGCAGTTCTTGCCCAGAAACTCTATAGGGGTATGAGCTTGGTTGTTACCGATAATCGAACAATAGCTGAAGGTGGTTCTGGGGGTCTTGATGCGGTAGTTCCGAAAGAAAAGTTAACCCCTCCAACAAATGTAAGTGGTGATGATGGAAAAAACAAGTGGGTTGTTGGAATTAATGATTCGAAAATTGCTTCTTTGCCTTTCGACACTGACCCAAAGATTGATTATCAATTAATGCTTGATATGAGTAAGATTATTGATTCTGCAGCTTTGAGAAAAGCTTATGGTGAGGATTTTTCGAAAAGATTTAGCGAATTAGTTATTGAAGTTGGAAAGGATTCTTCGGATTTCCTAAAATTAACAAGAAGCAAGGTTGAATTGCTAAATGATAAACTGATTGCATTTTGGAGAAAAGTGGAAGCAAGATTAACTGAGTATATCGAAAGCAAGAAAGATAAGTGCTACACTGGCGAGTTAAAGATACGTCCTGAAAATGTTGAGGCTATAATGAAATATTATGGGGATCTTGAAACTTATGTGAAAAAGCTTACTGTTATTAATTCCAAGACTAAGGTGATTGTTTGTGCAGGGGACGTTAAGGGTATTAACAAAATAACTGTTGAATTCGAAAAAATTATTGTGTTCCCTGGATTAGAACAATGTTCAAAATCAGAAGTTAATTATGAAATTGTTTTATCTGATGGGGGTAAAACATATAAGGGTTCAATTATTATTCCTGAAGGGACAGATGATTTATTTATTGACAATTCTGGGACTAGTGCTATTCCTATAGTGGCGGTTCCTCTTCCTATCAGAAATAATGTGTAATAAAGAACAAGGTTTATTATATTTGATTGAATAGATATAATGTGTGGTGTTTATGAATTCAAAAGTAGTTTTATTGTGTTTGCTTTTGCTAATTGTGTCTTTTGTTTTTGCTGGAAGGATTGTCCAGGTTGTTTTGCCTCTGCCTGAACCGCAGCAAGCTGATATTATTGAACAGCCAATACAATCAGATAATTCTGTTAGTTATTGGTTAAAAACGCTTAATATGATTATTCTTTCTGCTAAACCCACTAAACCATGTCCTTCTGGTATGACTGCTGCTGGAAATGCCTGTCATGCTCCTGTCGATACTGCTGAGGGAGGCGATGGAAAAATGCCTTTTATTGTGAATCCTGATTTATCGAATTTGCCTGTTCGTAGTTTTATTATTTCTGGAATTTCTGATAAGCTTATTATCAAAAAATTTGATCTTGATTCTGTTTCGGGGCACAGTCTTTCATTAGAACCTTTATTTGGTAGGAATTGGGCGTATGATGCTGTTGCAATTAATCTTTACTTTGATGGGAAAAAAGCTGATTGCAAAAACGATAATGATTTGGGTTGTCAAAACGCTGATGGTTCAAGTTTTACTGGGATTTGCTTTAAAAAACCAGCAAGTATTATTTCTAAGGCTGGTGAATGGTTAAGTGGTATTTTCACAAATAATAAAAAAGAACACGTTTGTGCCGAAACTGTGTTAAGTGCTACAAAAACATCTATATTACTTAAGTCCTTTGAAAAGGATGAAAGCAGTTTTTCAATTCTTATAAAAAGCCCATTTGTTCCGGAAAACAAAGATGGTGCAACTTATAACTTAGAAAGTCATACTTGGTCCTTACCAAAAAAGAGTTAAATCAAAAACCCCTCTTTTCCCACTCTCTCCAGTGAATTCGTTAAGTTTATATACTTCCTCCTTAGAGTGTATAATATAGGCATCACTTACTAATTGAACAAAGTTAATTGTGTTTAGTGAATGGTGGTGTTTTTTAGAAAAGGTCAGGTTTTTCCTAAAGAAGAGCTTGGTTTTTTGAGTTTTTGGGGTTGGGTGTGGTGTTTAATAGCAAACTTAATGTAGCCATATTTTTGCTGGCTTTACTTGTTTTATCAAGCGTAAGTTTCGCGTTTTCTCTAACATCTCCTGATTCAATTGAAGTACAAGGAAAAGAGACTTATTTTTTAGTGAAAGTGTTTAATGAATCAAAAGATGATCAATTATTGAAAGTAAATTTTTATTCAACAACACAATCAAGTGTTAGCGCGCCAAAAAGTGTTGCTTCGAATGCTTATGCCGATGTAAAAATAACTGTTTTCAACAACAATCAACCAAATTACAACGAAATTGATTCAAAGTTAGAAATTTATTTGGGAAAAGATCTCGAAGAGAAAAATATTACTTTAAAGATGATTTCTTCAGGAGAAAATAATTCAGCAAACTTTTTTGTTGGATTATTTAGTTTAGGCTCATTTTTTACAGAATCAACAAGTTTTACAATTACTGAATGGATTGTTTTTTGGGTGCTAGTAATAGTTGCCGCAATTTTAATTATTGCATTTATTTCAAGAGTTACTAAAAGATCAAAAAAAGAAAAAGAGGATTGGGAAGATTAATAAGTTAGGTGTTTTTATGGAAAAAAAAGGTTTTGCAAAGTTGAATCACTTCTACTTATTTGTAGGAATGCTTGTGGTTATTTTAGCAATGACAGTTTTTGCTAACGCGACAACAGTTAATTTGAATTGTACAAGCCCTTTTAATTGTCAGATAAAAGATTATTGTCAAGGAGTCTCAGGAGCTGTTCCTGGATTAATTGTTTATAATGGAACGTGTGGTTCAGGAACATCACGGCCATGCACTTATAATTTTTCTTCAACAACAACAGGAGAACATTCTTGTTCGGTAACAGTAAAAGTAACAGCAATGCATTCACAAAATCAGTCAAATGAAGTTACTACTATTTATATTAACGGAACAAATGTGGGAACAACAGTTGACAGATATTGTAACGGGGGCCCTTCAGAAAATTGTACTTTTTGTGGAACGGATACACAAACTTTGTCTGCAAAAACAGTAACTTTGAGTCAAAGTAATTCAATAAAATTAGTTGGAAAAGATAGTCACGCAATTGTAGCAGTGATAGTTAATTGCGCAAAACAATATGACCCTTGCGAAAACAATTTGCCTCCAACAATAAATACAATTTCTAACAAAATAGTTCCTTATGGTTCTTCTTTCCAAGTAAATTTGTGGGATTATGTAAAAGACCCTAACGGGTATTTGGCTGATGTAAATTTATACGTTGCGCAAATCGGAAATAGTGTTTCTTGCGCACTTGATGGGCATTACCTTAATTGCACTTCAGGAAATACTTTGGGTGATACAACAATATCAATTACAGCAAAAGATAAGTGTGACTCAAATACAACAAAATCATTCAAAGCAACAGTAACAAATTTGCCTCCAACTTTGCACATTCCTGATCAGAAAAAATCTTGTAAAAATGATTTCAACAAAATAGTTAATTTGAGAAGCTACTCGTGGGACGAGCAGGTAAATGATTTAAATTATGTAATGATAGCGCAATCAAATAGTAATTTTTTGACTTGCTCTATTGATAGTAATTATTACGTTTCATGCACTCTAAATTATTGCGCGGAAGATTACTCTGACATTACAATAAGGACAACAGATATTTTCGGAGAACATTATGATGATGTTTTTAGAATAAGCCTTGCAAATACAAATCCTAAATGGATACAAAACCCTCCCTCATCATGCATTAATGTGCCAAAAAACAAGTTCATTGACTTTTTGAATTATGCAAATGATTTTGAGGACGGAAATAATCTTTCTTTCTCATTAGTTTCACAATCAAATACAACTGATATTAAGTGTGTAATTGAAGAGAACAGATACCTTTCATGCGGAAGTTTGTCAAACAAACAAGTAACAAATAATATTGTTGTTCGTGTTCACGACACAAATAATGGTTTTGCTGATGCGAGTTTTTTTATTAAAACAAATTGCTTAGATAAGAATATAATTATTGAATCAGACACTAAAGGAATTTGCCTTGAGAAATGCACTTCTTACACAACACAAATAAAAGTGTCAAACTTTTCAGGATCAAGAAAGTGCTTTAATTTTTATGAAGAGCACTACCCTTACGCATTTAATGTTTCTTTAGAAAATGAATCTTTTTGCGTAAGTGATAGAGAAAGCACTTTTTTCACTTTGAGCGCAAATACTTGCTCTTCTGATTCAAGCAACTACACAGTAAGTGTTATTGATGAAGACAATAATGTAAATTTGTCTTTTGATTATGAAATAGGAACATGTAATTCTTTTGATGGTTTTAGAATAACTGAATTTGATGGAAAAATTTGTCAAGGGGAAGAAAAGAACTTAGCTGTTAAGGTTAGGAATACTTCTGACGCTGATAAAACAATTTATTTGATGGCAGAAAATTCTTTTGTTTTGCCTTATTTTGATCGCGATAAAATATTTTTGAACGCGAACGAGGAAAAAGAAATTAGGGTAAATATTAACGCAAGAAATCTTGCTTTAGGAAAATACAAGATTTTCTTAGGGGGAGACGCTCCTAATTATCACATAGAAAAATTGCTTAATGTTGAGGTAGTTGATTGTTCTGGTCTTAGAAGAAATTTCATAATTTTCTCTAATGATATTTGTTATGATGTTTCTCGTGGACAATTATTTGAAGGAAGTTTTACTGTTAAAAGATTGAAAGGAGATTCCGGTTGTTGCGAATGTAAAGATGATGATAAAGGATTATCTCTTTCACTTTCAGGATTAAGTTACCAATTATCTACTGAAAGTTTGTGGATGACTTGTCTTGAAGAAAAGAAAGTTGACTTTATGGTTAAGGTTCCGCAAGATGCTGCTGCAGGAATAATGTTCTTTAATATTAACGGGCGAGAACTTTCTGACGGACTATTTGATGATGTTTTTGAGCCAATTGAATCAGCACAAGTTTGCCTAAAAGTTGCGGGCGTAAGTAACGCTGGAATTTCTCTAAGGACACAAGCAAAAGATATTGAATGGTGCGATAGTGAGTTGTTTGAACTTGAAATAATTAATTCAGGGGACTTTGATGAGAACTTTTCTCTGTCAACAATATATTACCCTGTAGGGGTAAGCGTTTCTTTCTCTGAGAACCAAGTATTTGTTCCTAAAGGTTCGTCAAAAATAATTTATGTTTCAATTTCAACAAATCCAAATTCAAGAATTGCTGACAATCAGTACATTACAATAAAGCTTTCAGGAAACATTGAAATTACTTCAAAGATTTATTTTAATATAAAAGAAAAGCCTTCATTTACTGATCTTGAAATATTAAGCGCGACAAAGGAAATAACTATGCAAGCAAACACCCAAGCAACTTATAGCTTAATTTTGAGAAATAATTTAGAAAGAGATCTGACAAATGTTAAAGTTTACTTCGAGGATGTTCCTACCGGAGTTAATTTTGAAGAAATTATTGTTCCTTTGCTAAAACAAGGAGAAACAGTTCAATTGTCAGGAAAAGTAGTTGCTTCTGACCTTAACGGGTACTTTGAGCCTGTAATGATTGTTTCTTCAGAGAATGTAATCAACAAAAAGAAATTATTTTTAGTGGTTGAAAAAGACGAGTTTTCAACTAATTATGGGGGGATGTTCGGGTTGTTTTCGTTTAATGACGCAATTTACTCAGGCATTTTAGCCTTATTCTTAATCATTTTGGTGCTAATTCTTGTTTTAGGGTTGGCGTCAGTTGGCAGTTCGTCAGAAAATGAAGCATGGATGGAGGTAGATTATGATGAGTAACACAATTAGTAAAGTTTTCATAACTTTCGCCTTTTTCTTGTTGTTCGCGTTATCAACAGCAAGCGCTTTGACTGTTACTGGTTCTACAGGTTATGACTTGTGCCAGTGTGAAACAGCTAAACAACAGTACACAGTGTGTGCTGATACTACAGGAACATATAATGTTTCTGCGCAAGGAACCGCATCTAAATGGGTTTCTATTGCTCCGCAATCATTAAATCTTTCTGCGGGACAATGTCAAACATTTTATTTGTTCTTAACACCTGAGTGTTATGCTACAGCAAATCAATATCCAGTTGACTTGGTTGTTACGGGTCCTGAAGAGAGAACAATTTCTCTTTCGGTTAACGTAAGACAATGTCACACATTTAATTATTCAATAACACCAGCAGTAAACACTTCAAAACCTTGTGAAGAAAACACTTACAATCTAAGTGTAAAGAACACAGGTAGATTTGTTGATGAATTTGTGTTACTCGAAAATAATTTAGAAGATTCTTGGATAAATTATCCTAGAGAAAAATTTGTTTTAAAAGCAGGGGAAGAACTTAACTCTACATTTAAAGTTAATTCAACTTGTTCTGCAAACGCAGGAAATTATCCATTCAATATGACTTTATCAAATGTTTTGACAAATGCCACAAAAACAATTGATTTGACACAAGTGTTAACAGGATTTGTTCCTGTTGAAACAACTTTCACTGGAAAGTCAATTGAAATAAATTCTTGTTCAGAAGTTGGGAAGGAATACAATTTGTACATAAAGAATGTTTCTTCAGTTGATGATGAATATACATTAACAATTAGCGATCCAAGCATTTTGTCTCTAAGTAAGACAAGGGTTTCACTAAAAGCAGGAGAAGTTGCTGAACTAACAATGACAATTAAAGCTGCACAAGTTCAAACACTTTATCCTCAACTAAAAATAACTTCAAAAGCTTACGCTGCTGATTACAATCAGTCATTTAAGCTTGCAGTAGAAGATTGCCAAAATGTTTATTTGGAAAGAATAACTAATTCAACACAATCATGTTTTGAACCAAGTGATCATTTGTTCAGATTGAGAAACAATGGTTCAGAAACTGTTACAGCAAAAATTTCTGTTTCAGGAGTTGAAGCAGAAGGTGCTGAATATACTGTTGAAGCAGGAAAGTTCAAGGATTTTTATTTGAACTTTAATTCAAAAACAACAGGGATAAAAAAAGTAACAATAACAGCTCAAACACAATATGCTTCAAGCAAATTAGAATTTGATTTTGAAGTAATGAATTGTTATGATCTAAAAGTTGTTGTTCCAAAAGTAAGTGCATGCCCTGAAGCGGTTGTACGCGATAAATTAATTTTCAAAAATGACGGAGTAAGAGATCAAACAGTAAATATTAACCTTGAGCAAGCTCCTTGGGTAACATTTGATTCAGCAAAAGTAATTGTTCCTGCTGGACAAGAAGTGGAAGTATATTTCACAGCAAATGTTCCAAGCGTTGTTGACCAACTATATTTGCTAAAATTAATATCTTACTCTCCAGGACTTGATAATGATATAGTAAAAGCTGTTCTAAGAGAACAAGATATTAGCACTAACATGTACTTTGAGCTGTATGACAAGAATGCTTGTTATTCATACGAAGCAAAGTACACCTCATCTCATTTAGACATTAATTGTTGTCAAGGAAAAGTAGTTGATTTGAACATAACCAACACAGGTTATTTTACTCAGAGAATTGATTTGAGAAAAATAGCTCCTGAATGGGTTGATTTTAGCGACACTAATGTTGTTGTTCCTAAGGGAGAAACAAAAGTAGTGTATGTTTACTTCCACCCTCCTGCAGGAAATAATGGAAAAGTAATATCAACTATTGAGCTAACAAACCAAGTAGCAATGACGAAAACAATTGAATATGATTTGAATGTTTTCGGCGGAAATTGCGGTTTGGCTTACCGAGTTGACTTGAACGTAGAAAACAGTATCGGAAACACAACTGAATTCACTAGAAAAGAAGTTACTGTTGATTTCTTAGTTTCTAATGATTCAAATTATGGTTTCGCTGTGAACAATATTTATGTTCAAGACTATAATTCAATTGTTGAATTTGAAAGAGGAGTGTTCCTACAACCAGGCGAATCAACAACAGCTAAATTAACTGTATTGATTCCTGAAGGGGTTCCTTTGGAAGACAAAACAGTTGATGTAATGGTTGAAACCTCAGTTGGAACTTTCACAAAAAGCCAATTAATAAAGTTTTCTGAAGCTGGAGAAAATATTTTCGCTACAGGATTATTCGGACAATACATAGCGCCAATAGGTGGATTAATGATATTGTTAATAATTTTAGTAGTTGTTCTCGTAATAGCTGCAAAAACAAAGAAATAGTTGCTTAATTAATGGAAGAGGATTTTTTCCTCTTTCATTTTCTTTTTTTTATTCTTTTGGTTATTTACCCAAACACTTTTAGCACTTCTTTTAGCGATCGGATAAAAAGCATTGTTTCTTCTTCAGTATTATAAAAATAAAAACTTGCCCTTGCCAGTCCTTCTTTGTTAAACTTAGAAACTAAAGGCTCTGCACAATGCATTCCACTCCTTATACAAATATTTTCTGTCTCACTCAAAGCCATCGCTATATCATGTGCGCTTACTTTTTCAGAGCCGAAAAGAACTATTCCGCCTTGCTTTTTCGCATTACGCGGACAAAATAATTCAATATTTTTTAATCCTTCCATTTCAGCAAGGCAAAGTTTTGTCAATTCTTGCTCTTGTTTTTCAATATTTTTTAAACCAACCCTCTGCAAATAATCAACTGCCGCACCTAAGCCGTAAGCTCCTGCAATGTGTGGCGTTCCTGCTTCAAATTTGAAAGGCAACTGGTTCCATGAACTTGTGTGCAATTTTACTTCCTGTATCATGTCTCCCCCAAGCATAAATGGTTCCATTTCTTCAAGTAATTTTTTCTTCCCAATAACTGCTCCAGTTCCTGTAGGGGCGCACATTTTGTGACCTGAAAAAACCAAAAAATCAGCGTTCATTGAACCAAAATTTACTTCGTGGTGTGGAACTAATTGAGCCGCATCAACAACAAAAATAGCTCCTTGTTTGTGAGCGGCTTTTTCAATTTTTCTCAAATCAGGAAGTGAGGCAATAGTATTGCTTGCTCCTGTTACTGAAACAATTTTTGCCCCTTTTACTTTGTCGTCAAAGTCATCCATATCAAGTTCATAATTAGCGTTAATATCAATAAACTCTAATTTTGCCCCGATCTTTTTCTCTAAGTACTGCCAAGGAACTAAGTTACTGTGGTGCTCCATTTGGGTTACCAAAATTTTGTCCCCTTTTTTTATTTTCCCGCTGTTCAGCAAAGAATACATTACTAAGTTAATTCCTTCAGTAGCATTTCTGACAAAAATAACTTCTGCTTTTTTTGATCCTGTAAATTTTGCGACTTTTTCGTGAGCATTTTCGTAAGCAATAGAGGCTGCTTCGCTCAAGAAATGCAATCCGCGGTGGATATTTGCACATTCTTCCTCATAATATTTGCGTTCCGCGTCAAGTACTTGTCTTGGTTTTAGTGAAGTAGCGGCATTATCAAGGTAAGTTAGTTTTTTGCCATTAAATTTTTTTGATAATATTGGAAAATCGTTCCTTATCTCTTCAACATTCATAAATAATGTAACACAGAAACCCCTTTTAAATCTTAACAGCCACAAATTACTTTAGTGTGTTTTATGTTATTTGACTTACATATGCATTCACGCTATAGCGTTGATGCTTTAACAAAGCCCGAAACAATTGTAAAAGTGTGTAAAAAGAACGGTTGGGGTTTTTCTTTAACTGATCACAACAATATGGGTGCTTATCAGGGGACAAATTCTGTTACAAAATTAGCAAAAAAGCACAAAGTTTTTTTAATTCCCGGTGAGGAAATAAAAGTTGTTTTGGATAGCGGAAAAGTTGCCGGAGAAGTTATTGCATATTTTTTAAACAAGCCAATAATTCCCTGTACTTTTGAAGAACTAATTGATGAAGCAAAATCGCAGGATGCTTTGCTTTCCTGCCCGCATCCCTTTGATTGGCCTCGCAAAAATTTCAAGGAATTTAGCAAAAAGTGGAGATATTTTGATGCAATGGAAGTGTATAATGCCCGCGCTTATTACCAAGGGTTGAATAAAACCGCGGAAAACTTTTTTGAGAAAAAAACCGAAAGAAAAATATCTGCCCTTGCTGTTAGTGATGCTCACACTCCTGAAGAAATCGGCAATGGTTTGACACAAATTGATGCTGATAATGAGAGAGAATTTAGAGTTGCAATAAAAAAAGGAAAAACAGTTCCAATTCAGCGCGGAAAAGCAAATATCTGGCACCACTTCCAGACACAATTAGCAAGACAAAGATTAGTAAAAGAAAGATAACTAATTATTTTCTCAAAAAGCAATTCTTTCAAAGCTTTTTCCGCGTATTATTACAACTTCATTATTTCTGTGCCTTGGCACTTTTTGAAATGGTTCTTCCAAAACTAGCGCAAGAATCATTCGATTAACACTTTCATGCGCAACTATTGCGGTTGTGTTTGCTCTAATTCTTTTCAGGAAAGGTTTTATCCTATTTTCAAGATCCCTGTGTGATTCTCCACCAGGATAAGAAACAATTGAACCATTTTTTCTTTTAAGATTTGGAAATTCCAATTTTACTTCCTTATTTGTTTTTCCTCCTGCAAGTCCGACATCAATTTCTTTCAACAAATTAGAGTAAATAAATTTTTTGTTCCCAAATATTATCTCAGCGGTTTTTCTTGTTCTTATTAGCGGAGAGCAATAAATTGTATCAATTTTTTTGTTAGAAAAGAATTCTCTTATCTTTTTTGCTTGTCCAATTCCTTTCTTTGTTAAGGTGGTTTGGATTTGTCCGGAATAAACCCCTCTTTTGTTGAGTATTGTTTGTCCGTGTCTTATGAGAAAAATTGTTTGTTTTTTTGGAAACTTGTTAAAAATGGAGATAATCTCCTGAGCATGTGCTTTTGAAGAATACTTTTTAACTGTCTTTAATCCATTTGACACAATTTTATCATAATCCATTTTATTATTCATTAAATGATTCATTGCGTTTGCAAGTTGAGTAACACTTTTTGGTTTTACAATTAATCCGTTGTAATTATTTTTTACTAATTCGGAAGAAGCGCCCGAATCAGCAACTATTACAGGCAATCCGCATCCTTGCGCTTCTATTGTTACTAAACCAAAACTTTCGCCTAAAGAAGGGAATAATACAGCGTCTCCTTGGGCGTAAAACTCTATCATGTCTTTTTGTAACAATCTTTTTGGATAAATTATTGTTTCTTTCAAAATGTCATATTTTTTTAATTTTGCTTTAAGTAATCTTTCTCCTTTTGAGGAACGACTTCCAAAAACACCTAAATGAGGAATAAATAAGTTAAATTGTTTTTTGTAGGTTTTCTTTAACTTAGAAAGAGATTTTATCACTGTAAGGAACTGTTTTTGTTCCCCTATTTCTCCGGTTGAAATTCTTATTGTTCTTGAAGGGAAAACAAAGCAGAAATTCTTAGAAAGTCTTTTCTTTTTTAGAGCAGTGATCCTTTTTTTAGAAAAGTAGTTCAGATTGATTGAATTTGGCACTATTTCTATAATTGATTTGTTTTTTACTATTGGAGATATCTTTTTGTATGCGTATTTGCTGACAACAATTATTTTGTTCCATTTAAAGTTAAGTCCTTTTGCGCATCGCTGTTTTCTCCTGCTATAAGCATGATGTGCGTGTTCTATCATCACGCACCCTTTATTTTTGAAAAAATTGAAAATTACTTGGGCTTTTTTTGATTCAAACATATAAGTTAAGTTGTGGCTATAAATTATGTCCGGCATAAATTCTTCCCACACTTTTTGAAGCGTTGTTTTAAGTTCTTTCTTTTTGCATTTTTTCCCCAAATCAGAGCTTTTGTACTCTATTATCCCGCTTGCCTTAACTTTTTCAAATTTTTTATTACCTGCACAAAGCGCCCTGTACCCAACTCTTTTTTTAGCAGGAGTATTTTTTATTAAAGTATTTACAACTGATTGTACCCCTCCAGGAAACCCAAGTCCGTGAAAATTAATTATCAGTACCTTCATTTTTATCAGCAAACCTTTCTTGACTAATTTAGGCTTTTTTATTTTTTAAGGCTTTGCAAACCGGTTAAATTTAGGCAAAAGAGTTATAATGATTAGTGCCTTGTCTTGTAATATGGACAAAAATAAAGCTATTTTTTGCTGGAGTGGAGGAAAAGACTCTGCTTATTGTTTGAACAAAGTTTTGGCAGAAAAATTATTTGACGTGAAATATTTGCTTACTACTATAAATGATAATTTCAAAAGAATCTCGATGCATGGGGTGCGGGAAGACTTATTGGACATTCAAGCAGAATCAATTAGTATTCCTCTCCTAAAAGTAAGAATGACTGAAAACTCAAATAAAGGTTATGAAAAACAAATGGAAACCACTTTATTAAAAGCCAAATCTGAAGGAATACATGCTGTGATTTTTGGCGACATTTTCTTGGAGGACTTAAGGGCTTATCGCGAAAAGAATTTGGCAAAAGTTGGTATGAAAGCAGTTTTTCCTTTATGGAAAATAAATACAAAAATAATTCTCGATGATTTCATAAACCAAAAATTTAGGGCTGTTACTTGTTGCACAAATGACGGTTATTTAGGAGAAGAATTTGTCGGAAGAGAACTAGATAAGTCATTTATTGACCAATTGCCAAATACTGTTGATCCTTGCGGTGAGAACGGAGAGTACCATACTTTTTGTTACAAAGGGCCGTTGTTCAAAAACAAAGTTGATTTTACCCTTGGAGAAAAAGTATACAAAAAACTTGAGATAAAAAAAGATGATGCTTGTTCTCTTCCCTCAAACACAGCAACAAAAGGCTTTTGGTTTTGTGATTTATTACCAAAACATTGACAAAGACAACTATAAAAACCTAAATTAACCTAATTGTTTCACCTGTGATGATGTAAATCCCAAGAACCCTTATAGGGATTTATAAAAAGTTCTTTCTTTAAAGTTAATATGGGGATTGAAGAAGAAATTTTGCCTCCTTCTGAGGTAAAGAGATTAAGAAAAGAGTTTGAGGAGCTAGTATTAAGAATTGCCCCCGAGAGACCAGAGGTATTAGTTGTATTAGATCGGTCTGGGCGTCCACTTGGGTTAACTGTAAAAGATATATTAAAAGAAGCCTGTGGAATTAGGGTTAGAGTTTTTTTTGTTGATCCGCGTCTATTTGTTCGAAATTATGATTGGTTGCATCGAGCTAAAGATAAACGGTTAGATGCAATTATTCCTCAGTTAACTCGTGAAAATCCACAACTTGTTAAAGAAGTTTTCGGGAAGAGGGTAGTTGTACTTGATGACCAATTAAACAAAGGATGGACTTTAAATTCTGTTAAATTGGTTATTGAAAAAATGGGTGCAAAACGAGTGTTGGCTGAAGCATTATCGCGTGCAGATCGTGTTCATAAGCCAACATATAGTTGGCGGGCTAGGGGGCTTCATGTAATTGA
>Ga0268276_1001488_pt1 | contig 22872 bp, 19 predicted proteins | sample saktaG_4_FD_190145 | JGI IMG/M metagenome (GOLD analysis project Ga0268276, IMG submission 190145) | Saline water microbial communities from Sakinaw Lake, British Columbia, Canada - sak_2010_1_5_45m | ecosystem: Environmental > Aquatic > Non-marine Saline and Alkaline > Saline ... | reverse complement strand
TAGCAGTATGCAAAACCGTTTCCCCTGGCTCAACTTGTGCAACCAATGCTTCGTTATTTCCCGAGTTTTTTCCCCCCAGAACTAATGAACCTGTACTTGTGAAGAATTCTCTAAATTGTTTCTTTTCCATAAAAAAACCAGAAATGCAGACTATTTATTCTTTGTGCTTAAATATTTATTAACGATTCTCAAGCACTTTCTCTGATTGGGCCAAGTTAAACTTTTCAATGTCTTTTCAAAACTTTCCCATTTGTGTCCAGAATGTTCTTTTTTATCCAAACTAACACGACCTTTTTTAACTTGAACAGAAAATAAACTGTACGTCTGGCCTTTATAGTTAGGTCTATCGGTAAGAATTTTCTTATAGCTATACCTTCCAGCAATTTTGTAATCTTTAAGCGTATCTCTCAAAACTTTCAAACCAGTTTCTTCCTGAACCTCTCTTATCGCAGTTTTAGACTTATTTTCTCCCGGCTCAATTTTTCCTTTTGGAAACTCCCAGCCAGTCCAATGCAATTTTCTTTTCAACAAAAAGTATTCTACTCTATTCTTTTCAATAGAATATGCAACGCAAAAAACTGCAGGACGATATATCTTCACCATTTTAGATTTAAGAATTATCTACTATTTTTATATCTTACTCACATTACTTCCTTCAGAACCATCACTAACAGCATAACCCAATTTAGCAATTTCTTCTCTTAATTCATCTGACTTTTTCCAATTCTTATTTTTTCTTGCTTCGTCTCTTTGTTTAACTAGCTTAGAAACTTCGGAAGGTATCTTTACTTTTTCTTTCTCCAGTAATTTTAATCCAAGCACCTCATCCATTTTCTTTATTGTATTTATTTTTCCTTCAGCATCTCCGTCTCGAACCAGCTTCCACAAAACTTGCAATGCTTTTGGAGTATTCAAATCCTCATTCATCGCTTCTTCAAATTCTTCAAAATATTTTTCATTCTGTTTTTTGTCATCTTTGATTTCTAAAATCATATTCTTTATTCTAGTGTATGCTGTTTTTGCTGACTCTAAATTTTCTTCTGAAAAGTTTAGATTTTTTTTGTAATGAGTCAATAAACAAAGATATCTAAATTCTAAAGCACTAAACCCTTTTTTTTCTAATTCTGAAATTGTGTAAAGACCTCCCGAGCTTTTGCTAACTTTCTTCCCCCCAAATGTTAAAAAAGAATTATGCATCCAAGTTTTAACCCAAGGTTTTTTCCCGGTTGCTCCTTCCGATTGTGCAATTTCGTTTGTATGATGAACTGGAATATGGTCCTCCCCTCCAGTATGAATGTCAAATTGCTCCCCCAGATATTTTATAGACATAGCCGAACATTCAATATGCCATCCTGGCCAGCCCTCTCCCCAAGGAGAATTCCACTTCAAAACATGTCCCTTAAATTTACTTGCTCCTTCAACAAACCATAAGACAAAATCACGGGGATTTTTTTTATCTTCATCTACTTTAATTCTTGCTCCTGCTCTCAATTCTTCTAAATTCAAATTAGCAAGTTTCCCATAATCCTTAAATTTTGAAGTGTCAAAATAAACATTCCCATTTTCCCCGATATAAGTATAACCATTCTTTTCTAATCTTTTAATCAATTCAATCATTTCTTTAATGTGTTCTGTAGCTTTACAAATAATCTCCGGCCTTTCATTATTTAATCTATCAAAATCTTCAAAAAAAGCCTTTGTATAAAATTCTGAAATTTCTTTAGGACTTTTTCCTTCTTTCTTCGCTTCTTTTTCTATCTTATCCTCTCCTTCATCTTCATCCGAGGTTAAGTGCCCAACATCAGTCAAATTCATAACATGTTTTACTTTGTATTTATTCATTTCAAGGACTCTTCTAAGAGAATCAGCAAAAACATAGGCCCTCATATTTCCAATATGGGCATAATAATAAACCGTGGGCCCACAAACATACATTCGCACTTCGTTATCTTTTATTGGTTTAAAAATTTCTTTTTTCTTAGTAAGAGTATTATATAATTTAAGGACCATGTTTTGTTTAAGAAAAACTAACTTAAAAATCTAATTATTTTGATTTAATAACAAGATCTACCGCATTAGAAGTATAAACACTGTTTCCTTTGTCTACATTTATTGCGTATCTAATTAAACATTCTGGAGCTGTTTCTGGAATTCTAAACTTTACATATATTGGCTCTTCCATTATTGTAGCTGCTCCAATAACAACCGTGTCTTGTTTTCCTACGGCGATTAAAGCATCCGCTTCTGGAAGTGTTAAACTACAATCTGTTGATTTAGCAAGAACATTATATTTGAATGTGTCCGCTTCCCCTTTGTTTCTCAATAAAAATCCAAATCCCAATAATTTTTGTTCACCCTTCTTAATTGTGATTTCTCTATTTGTCGGATATATTACCATCGACTTTTCATCGTCTTGTGCAAATATTTTATTTATCTCCGCACGAGTAGCACTATCAATACTGTCAATAGCATTTGTACCACTAACTCTAATTTGATTAATGAAAAATAAAACCATCACTAAAACTGCTACGAGAAGAACAATTGTAACCATAGTCCCAACAGTCATTTCCATTGCCGCCGAGCGATTTCGTGGTAGCAGGATATTTCTAGAATAACTGCGTGCGAGGTCGCGAGTTCGATTATTTTTAAAATTCATTTTACTGAAGAGGAATATCTCCCAGTTGACCTAGCTGATCTTTAATCATAGGAGCTAGATATTTTATTAAAAAAACCATAAAGATTATTGAAGCAATAATTCCGATTGAGTTTAAAATTACTGCAGCCTTTCCTATTTTTGTAGGATATCTTTTTTGTTGGATTATTGAGAAAATTATTCCAACTATCGCGACTAGAATTCCATTACTTCCAAGCATCATTAAACTCAAGATACCTAAAGTAAGTCCGATAATTCCAAAAGCTTCCTTTGAACTAGCAAGTTCTTTACCACCTTTTTTCTCTTTCATATTTGTTTTAGCCAATGCTCTTTTATAAATCTTTTCTTCGTTCAGATAGAAAGTTTACTTAGCACTTCGTCTCTTAAACATTTTAAAATAGTAATAAATCTTTATTTAGTTCTTATTATTTTATTAACTCAAAAATTTAGAGTAGGTAATATCCGAAAATCTCTTTCAAAATTAAATAAAAGATTTGCATATCGAGTTCCATTATACGGGAAGACTAATTTAAAAAAGTGGATAGATGAAATAGGTTTTTCTAATAAATATAAAGAGAATCGAGCAAAAATTTATATCCAGTAGCTTTAAAAAACCCTAATTACTTATTTTTTTGGAAGACCCACGATTGAATTCCCGCTGAATTTTTGGGAGACTAGCTCAGCGGGAGAGCACATGTTTGAATAGTCTTAGGATTAAATCAATGTGAAACTGAAGATCATGGTGTGCGGGGTTCGACTCCCCGGTCTCCCATTTTATTCAATTAAAACCCCAAAAACTTTTCTTAGGTTCGACCGAGCAATGTTCACGAGAAATTATTCTGAAAGTAAATTTAAAAAATACGAGTGGGCTTGCGAGCACACGGTCTCCCATTTACCTAAAATCTTATAAATATAAGATAGTTAATGAAAATATGTCAGATTCAAGAAAACTAGTTTGTGCAGAGGTTAGGCCAGTAAATTTTTCTAATTTAGGTGATCGAGAAGATTATTCTCCTCAAGATGGTTTTGACAATCATCGAGAATCTCGCGCGACTCCCGAAGGAATTAAAGAGTATTACGATGCAGTTTTATCCAGAATTATTTCTGGAAATAATTTTTTCTTGCAATAAAAAATAACGTGGCATCCGTAGACGGCACTTGAAAGATGCCACCCTTCCGCACTTTGAGGAGATTTAAAAAGAACCAGGGGGTTCTTTTTAGAGTCGGGAATAGGCCAGATTCTGTATTTCCCCGATTCCGAAGAATCAGACGGAAAGTGTTGACATTCAACTATGCGGCATTAAGCCTTGCACTGACTGAGATGCTCGTTTCATCAAATCTTGTCTCTCAAAGTTTCTCCCACGGATTCATAACTCAAGACAAGCTGTGGCGTTTCTGTAACAGAGCTTTACTTCGCAGCAACCAAGATTTCCTTGGCAGTCTTTATAGTGTCCGGACCTTCCTCAGAACTTAGAAATCATCTTAAGATCTCTTGACAATTTAACGTCAAAGCCCCGAAGTCAACTACCCGACTCAGAAATACGCAGTATTTTGACTTTTTAACCCTTTCCCTCGTTAATTTATTAAAGGCCTTTTTCTTATTCCTCTTATGCAAAAAGAGGCGTATCAAAAAACAAAAGAGGAACTTTTCAAAGAACTACAAACATCTGAAAAAGGATTAACTTTAGAGCAATCTCAAGAAATATTAAAAAAATACGGAAGAAATGAAATTAAAAAAACGCACAAACTTCGAGCACTAAAGATTTTTTTCAGCCAGTTCCAGTCCTTTCTTATTTATATTTTAATTCTTGCAGCAGTCATATCCTTCATAATTAAACACGTTTTAGACGGAACAGTAATTTCGATAATTATCTTACTCAATGCAGTTATTGGATTTGTTCAACAATACAAAGCAGAAAAGTCAATAGAGAATTTAAAAAAGCTTCTCATACCAAAATCAAAAGTTATTCGAAACGGAATTGTCAAGGAAATTTCTTCCGAAGAATTAGTACCGGGAGATATTATTCTTCTTAATTCTGGAGACAAAGTAAATGCAGATTGTAGAATCATTGAGTCGGAAAATCTTCAATCAAATGAAGCAATCTTAACTGGAGAAAGTTTGCCAGTAGACAAAGATACAAAAATAATTTCTAAGAAGAAAGAATTAGCAGAACAGAAAAATTTACTTTTTACGGGAACTCAAATTGTTAGGGGAGACTGCAAAGCTTTAGTTATTTCAACAGGGATGGAAACACAATTCGGAAAAATTGCAGGAACACTTCAAGAATTAGGTGATCAGAAAACTCCTATGCAGAAAAAGCTAGATAAATTCTCTAAACAATTAGGATTAATAATCTTGGCTGTTGTAGCACTAGTTTTAATCTTAGGATTAACAGAACACTTTGATTTCAAAGAAATGTTTTTTACTGCAGTTGCTCTAGCCGTTTCAGCAATTCCAGAAGGACTTCCAGCAGTATTAACTCTTTCATTTGCTATTTCTTCTTTGTTAATGTCCAAAAAAAATGTAATCGTTAGAAGACTTCCTGCAGTAGAAAGTTTAGGTTCAGTTACAGTGATTTGCTCAGATAAAACTGGAACAATGACAGAAGAAAGAATGACCATCCAAGAAATATTCTCAAACGGAAATTTCTTCCAAAAAAAAGGCAAAGAGCTTTTCTTAAACAATAAAAAAGTAGATCCAGAAAAAAATAAAGAATTATTTCTATTATTAAAAACAAGTATTCTTTGTAATAACGCCCGCTTCGAAATAGTCAAAGATAAATACGAAATAATTGGAGACCCCACTGAACAAGCTTTAGTTTTGAATTCTCTCGATTTAGGATTGAATAAAAAGACCATGATTGAAGCAGAACCGAGCTTGAAAAAATTTGAATTTGATTCAAATAGAAAGATGATGTCCGTTTTAAGAAGTAATAAGAGAAGCAATATCTTATACTCTAAGGGTGCCCCAGAAAAAATAATTAACGCTTCAAGTTACGAGTTAATTAACGGAGAAATAAAAAAATTAACAGAAAAAAGAAAAAAGGATTTATTAGAAAACTCTCAATCAATGGAAAGAGAAGCATTAAGAGTTTTAGGATTTGCGTATAAAAATTTATCTCTAAAAGAAAAACCCGAAGAAAGAGGATTAATCTTTTTAGGATTTGCAGGAATGATTGACCCTCCAAGAAAAGAAGTAAAAGAAGCAATTGAGCAGTGTAAGTCCGCGGGAATAAAGATAAAAATGATTACGGGAGATTCACCCTTAACCGCAAAGGCAATAGCTAATCAAGTAGGAATTTTTGGAGAGATTTTAACTGAATCTGAATTAGAAAAAATGGACGATGAGACTTTATCTTCCCTGCTAGATAAAGTTGCTATTTTTGCAAGAACAAGTCCGCAACAAAAATTAAGAATTACTCAACTACTTCAGAAAAACGGAGAGGTTGTGGCAATCACTGGAGATGGAATTAATGATTCTTTAGCACTGAAAGCAGCAGATATCGGGGTTGCAATGGGTATCCGAGGAACTGACGTTGCGCGTGAAGTTTCAGATATTGTTCTTGTGGATGACAATTTCGCTTCGTTAGTCGAAGGAGTTAAGCAAGGAAGAAAAACTTACGACAACATTAAAAAATTCACTAAATATTTATTGACTGTTAACTTCAGCGAGATATTTTTAATTTCAATCGCTTTAGCTTTAAGATTCCCTCTTCCACTTATCCCCCTTCAAATTTTGTGGATAAATTTAATCACCGACTCATTTCCAGCACTTTCTTTAGTTATGGAAAACCATGAAAATGTTATGAACAAAAAACCAAGAAAAGAAAAAAGCATTTTAGATAATACCTGGAAATTTATCCTTTTGGGAGGGCTTTTGACTGTGATTGCAAAATCTTCTATTTACTTCTTTGGAATTTATTCGGGCTTTGAAATAGAAAGAGTCAGAACTTTGGTATGGACAACAGCAATTTTATTTGAACTTCTTTTTGTTTACACTTGCCGTTCAGAAAGAACCGTATTTGAAATAGGGCTCTTTTCGAATAAATGGCTAAATTACTCCGTATTATTTTCTATAATCTTACACGTAATTTTAATTTACTCTCCTTTAGCAAGTGTCTTCGGAGCTGTTCCCCTGTCTCTAAAAGACTGGATTTGTATCTTACCCTTTGCTTTTTCTGGTTTAGTAATCTTTGAATTAAAAAAAATATTCTGGGGTGAAAAAAGATGATCTGGGAACACGTTTTATTTTTTATTCTATCTGGAATTTTTTTGGTTTTAAGCGGAATTTTTTTAGTTAAATCGTTAGATAAAATTGCGAAATTCTTGAGAATATCTGAATTTACCGCAGCATTTATAATTATGGCTGTAGCAACTTCAATACCCGAGCTATTTGTAGGAATCTCCTCTGCAATTCAAGGAAATCCTGAATTGAGCTTAGGGAATGTTATAGGAGCGAATATAATAGATTTAACAATTATAACCGGTATTTTTATTCTTTTAGCAAAGGGAATAAAATTAAAATCGGGGAAAGTTGGAGCGGGAGTTTATTTTATGTTTGCTTCAATTTCATTATTAATACTTCTATACTTTATTGGAAATTCTATTTCTAGATTTGATGGAGTTATCTTAGTTTCACTATTCCTAGTTAATTCTTATCGGATGTTTCGAAAAAAGGAAAAGTATTTCGCAGAATCGAAGCAAAAGAGATTTAGTCGAAAGGAAATTGTAGCGAGTTCCTTAATTTTTAGTTTATCTTTACTAGTTTTATTTATTTCTTCAAATTATATTGTGAAATATGCTGGATTAATCGCACTAGATTTTTCTTTACCACAAATAATCGTTGGCCTTTTCCTAATTTCTATAGCAACAACTTTGCCAGAACTAGTTTTTGGAATAGATGCAGTTTTACTTTCTCACAGCGAAATGGCGATTGGAGATCAGATTGGAACCGTTTTTACAAACATCTGTTTAATTATTGGAATTGTAGCAATAATCCACCCAATAACTTCTTCGATGTTACCCTTTGCTGTATCTTCCGCGTTTATGTTACTCTCCGCATTTCTATTTGTGATCTTCATTAAAACTGGAAGAAAACTCGAAGTGATAGAAGGAGTTTCTTTAATCTTGCTTTATTTGTTCTTTGTAACAATTCAGTTTTTTATAAGATAAAGAATATAACCCTGAACTAAAAAGCCCAGGGGTTGATAGGTGAGGTTTAGAGGTTTATTTCTAAATAAGATAGTAATTTTTTATTTATAAGTAACCAGAAGAAAAAATATATAGGAATACTCCTGTTTTTATACTACATAAAACCTTAAAAAACCCAATATCCCTTGAAGTTTATGGAATGGTACAATTTGTTAGTTCAAAATAAAGACTTAATAAAAATCATTTACGGAGCAATAATTTCCCTTATTTGTTTTACTATTGTTTTAAAATCAGATAGACTTTATCGACTAAGTTTACATAATGGAATTAGATACTTTAGAAATGCCTTTTTCTTTTATAGTTTGGCCTTTGTAGTAAGATATATTCTTGGTTATTTTTTCTATAGTTATGGCTTAACTCTCCTATTCGAATTTTTCTTAATTACCGCAGGATTTTTCTTGCTTCATAGTTTACTCTGGAAGAATTTTTATTACATAGAGAAACCTTATCTTAGCTCTTTATTTAGTCCAGTAACAATTTTATTTTATTTAATGGCTGGGCTTTTAGTTTTCTTAGATTATTTATGGTGTTTTTACCTATTCCTATTCTTATCCCAGATTTTCATCTTCATTTCAGCTTCAATAATCAGCTATAGGAATTATATATCTAATCGGAACAAAGCATTCCCCAGATTTTATTTTTTAGCAATGTTATTAAGTTTGTTCGCTTGGATTTTGAATATCCTCGCAGCAATGGTTTTTGATTGGCATAAGGGAATAATGATTAATGCCTATTTATTAAACATCATAGTGTTTATTTTATTCTTATTCGGAGTGATTAAAATAGCAAACAGATAAAATGAGAAAACGTGAAAGGCTTGAGGTTATAAGAGATATTTTGAAGGCGATTCAGACAAAGAAAAGTATAAAACCCACACGGTTACTTTACGCCTCTAATTTGTCTCCACAAATGTTTAAGGATTATGTAAATGAATTGCTGGAAAAAAAATTCTTACAATTCGAAATAGATAAGGACGAAAAGAAAACATTTTCTTTAACAAAAAAAGGTTTTGATTTTTTACAGGAATATAAGGTTATAGAAAATTTTGTTAATAATTTTGGACTGTAAAAATTAACATAAAGAAAAGTTTAAATATAATAATTTAATTGAATTTTTTATATGACAACCCTAACCGCATCTTTCCAGGCAGAAGTTACTGAAGAGGATTCCCATTTAACGTTTAGACTCGCAAATGGAAGAAAGTATATTATTGGTAGTTCTTCTGACGATGCACAATTAGCTCTAACTGGAGAGAGATTGATTCGTAATAGAATTATTGAAACAGATGGTAGACAAGATAGGTACTCTTTGAAAATAGAATTATCTTAAGATTTATTAAATAATTTTGGATTGTAAATTTAAAATTTGTCTGCAAGTCCTTTAAGTTTTTCTCTCGCTTCTCTTACGCTTACACTATCTGAAGGCGAATCTTGGAGAAGGATAATGTATGTTCCTGAAGAATCTTTAACTCTTCTAGCAATTTTTTCTTCATCACTAAAAACAAAACCAATGCATGCATGCCCTCCGTAATAAAATCCTTGAGGGTTTATAACATCTAAAAATTCTTGTTCTCTTCTTCCTAAGAAGTAACTCATTTCTCTTTGCATAAAGGCTAATTATTCTTTTTCTTTTTAATTATTTGTATCCTAGAATTATATCATAAAATAAGTAGTGAGAGAATTCTTTGTTATTCTTATAGACAATATACATTAAAGCTATTAGTAGTCCTATGCTGAAATTCTCGCCGAAGCTTGAATCTTACACAAGGACTCTATCAACGTCATCTTCTTTGACGGCCTTAATTGTCTCGTTTTGCGGATGGCTTCGAGCTTAGATGCATTCAGCTCTTATCCATACAATGCGTAGCTATGCAGCCTGCCAAATGACAACTGCTCACCAGAGGCATCCGAGTTCCGTTCCTCTCGTACTAGAAACTCGTTCCACTCAGACAATAACACACCTAGTAGATATTATACAAACTGTCTCGCGCAATGTTCTTCCAATATTTCTATTGGCATGGACTATACCATCATCCTTTTTCAAGGAGATCGGCGTCTTAATATGTTTAGTTTTAATCTACATATTCCAGAATTTTTCACATGATGTCATGGGGTTAACTCATCATGCGCCTCCAATTAACTTGAAGGACTCTAAGTCTCTACGGGGATAAAACTCTATTTACAAACTCTAAATTGATTGTTCTCTTCTTAGAATAATTAATTTCTTTAAACTTATCAACAAGTTTACATATCTCTAAAAAATCTGATAAAGATTTTTTATTTTCAAGTAGATTAATTATCTCTAATCCAAGCTCAATGTGTCTTTTCTTTAATCTTGCATATGGTTTAAGAAGAGTCAATATTTCTTTGACTTTTTTAAAATCCACAATTGTATAATCACTAATTTCTGTCTTTCGATTTCTAATATATCCTGAATCAAACTTTTCCTTTAACCAGTCAAGTATACTTTTATTTCTTGTATCTTGATAAAAAGCAATTGAAGTTCTTATTTGGAACTTCTGCTTATAATCTGATCTTGGAATTATCTGAAAGAATATACTTCCATCGCCATCCAGAAACCCTGCAATATATGCAAGATCAATTTGTTTTATAAAGTTCATCTTCCCTCGGTATTACCATTTCTTCTCTGTTAATAATTCTTTGTCTTAATCAGACAGTGAATTCAAAAAAGTTTTAGGTTTCACCGATATGAGCCGATTTTATTTTTCAACGGATTACTCCGAAGCAACGCCGCTTATTCTTCGTTGACGTTCTTAACCCAGCTAACGATCCCTTTTAATGTGTGAACTCCAACACCCTTGCACGCTTCTGCACGCGCAGGATAGGGAGAGCCGACAGCGAAATACCAAACCGCTCCGTCAATACGGACTATCGGGAGCGACCAGCTTATTATCCTTGGGGTAACTTTTCTATCAGACACGGCTCCTATTAAATGAGCACGTGGGTTCACTAGGCCCGAGTTTCCTCTCTGCATTTCTTGCTTTTCAAAATACAGTTAGATAGACTTTTGCCCTCGCACTCAACTCTAGATTTCCAAGCTAGATGAGTCTATCTTTGGGTCCTATCGATATCTTTTCGACAGGGCGCCGCCCCAGCCAAACTACCCGCCTGCAGCTGTCCTCATAAAGAGTAAGCAAACTTAAATAAAATGAGTAGTATTACACGGTTGCTCCTCTGCCACCTAAATAGCAGAATCGACGCTCCTACTTATTCTGTGCATTTCGTTTAAATTTACAACAACAAGTTGTAGTAAAGTTCCACAAGGTCTTCACTTCCCACTAGGTGTCCCCGGTCTGTGCACCGGGCAATATTTTCAGAAGGCTCCAATTAGGGACAGCGACAACCTCGTTAAACCATTCGTGCAAGTCGCCATTCAGACGACAAGGTATTACGCTACCTTAAGCAGTATGTTACTTTTATTTTCTAAAAAGAAAACTACAAACCAGCAATTTCTAAATGAAATACTGGCGAATTAATATTTCTATTAATTTCTGCATGTCTCCATGCAGTTCGGACTATATCTTCATCTTACGATGTCTGACGTATAGTCTCTGAGGATCCTAATGATTCTAGAACTTCTTCAAGATTGTATCTTCTTTGCTTTCCTTCTCGATTCATTGTAAAAGCTTTTTTTAACAATTCACGAAATTCTTTCAAATTTCCATGTTTATGTTTTGCTAAAGCTTCAACAATTTCCGCAAAGGTTTTAAAATCTTTATTTTTTGTTATTAACTTATATTTTCTAAAAAATGGAATTATTGATTCTGTCAAATCTTTTCTACTATGCACATAAAATTGCAAAGTATTTTCTTGACCATATTTTCTTATTATCTCTCCACATCCGATAGCCTTCTTGAGCATTTCAAGAATGTTTCTACCATCTTCATGTTGAGTAACATGAAATACTGGATCAAGAACCCATTTCACTTTTGCAGATTTCTGTTTTTTTAAGGATATACAAAAACATCCTTCCGCATCTACAAAACCAGTTAAATAATAAATTAATTGTTCATTATTCATAACCCTCCTATGAAGGTTAAATATTTAAATCCTTAGTTTCCTGCTGATTGTCTCTATTCTTTAAATTTTCACTGACGATAGTTTTATCGACGAGTATTAAAGACCTAGCGAGATATCTCAGCATATAGTCAGATTTATTGACCCCCTATAATGCCAAGGGTCATAGTTACCCCCGCTGTTTGATGGACCTTAGCTCCCTTGAAAAGGAGTTTGAGACACCACCACTGAGCAGGTCTCACCACGTATACAAGTCCTTTCGGATTAGCACGTGGCTACGTTTTTGGTAAACAGTCGGGCCATCCGCGTTACTGAGATCTACCGATGCATACACATTTCTGAAATACACAAAGATAGACATCCCTTAAACCTAAGTTACAGGACTAATGTGCCGAATTCCCTTAATTGGTTTTCCCTTTCATGTCTTGGCCTACTAAGCCAGAGCACCAGTGTCGGTTGTGGGTACAGCTAATTAAACTCGTTAAGCAATAAACTTTTCACTGGCTCCTGGACTCGGCAATTTTGTTTTACAAATTCTTCTGCGTCTATGGATTACCCTCGACAGTTTTCTTTGCAAATACACTCTTTCGAGTGCTCGCTTATCCGGAAGCTCATTTATTACAGAAAGTTTAATCAGTCCAGGAATATTAACCTGAATTCCATCGTCGTACTCAGTTAAGATACAACTTAGGTGCTGACTAACCCTTGACTAACATATATTGTCAAGGAAACCTTGCTCTTTCGACATTTTGCGTTCTCAGCAAAATCACATCCTACTATTACTAGGATTCTCATTAGTTTTCGCTCCAACCCTTCTCTCGAAGAATCTTCTGTGCAAAAACCACGCCTGTTTACTAGAACACTCTTTAAAGAGTGCCTCTTAAGTATCGGTATTATGCTTTAGCCCCGTCCATTTTCGGGGCCTCAAACCTCAATAGGTGAGCTGTTACGCTTTCTTTGAATGATAGCTGCTTCTGAGCTTACATCCCTAGTGTCTCAGGTTTAAGACGCCCTTTGTTACACTTAGCATAAATTTTGGGACCTTAACTTAAGTCTCCCTTCTTTAGGTCTCGGGAACGTATCTTACATACATCCCCTGTTTCCTACTCTAAGTAGTCAACAGTTTCTGAGTTGGAAAAGTTTTCGTAAGCATTAGCCCCTGCAAAACTTATCCGTACTTTACACCGCTGACAGACTAAGTAAGACTATACGTAGGCATATTTCAACAGGAACCAGCCATCGCCAGATTAGATAGGCTTTTCACCCCTATTCACAGGTCATCCAAGTACATGTTCATAACACCGGTTCAGGCTTCCATCCGGCTTTCGCCAGACTTCGCCTTGCCCATGAATAGATCATCTGGCTTCAGGTCTGATCCACGTGACTAACGCCCTTTCAGACTTGCTTGCGCTTCGGTTACTCTTCAGAGAAGATTAGCCTCGCCACGTAGAATAACTCCCTAGCCCGTTTTTCAAAACGTACGTTACAACCCTTCCACATTGAAGTGAATAGAGCAGTAACCAACTGTAACTGTTAGATTTCAAGTCTTTTAACCTTCTATTAAGAATACTTTTCAGCTTTCCCTCGCGGTACTAGTGCACTATCGGACTTTGGTTTTATTTAGGGTTAGCAGTTAATCCTGCCATATTCAGACTTCCAATCCAGGAAGCCCTACTCTTTCGAAGAGCGACGTATCAATTTGATCTACAGGACTATCACCTTCTAAGGTATTCCTTTCCAGGAAACTTTGACTCATTGACTTAGTCACTTGTCTTCACCACATCTCTGCCGTCGTTTCCAACGGAGATTCAGTTTGCCCTCTACCCTTTTCGCTCGCTGCTAATAAGGGTATCATTATTTATTTTCTTTTCCTGCCGGTACTAAGATGTTTCAATTCCCAGCGTATGTTTTCCTCTCGGAATGATTCAGGAATCTCAGGATCAAAACTTGCATGCAGTTCCCCCGAGCTTATCGCAGCTTGCCACGCCTTTCGTCACAACCAAAACCTAGCTATCCGTCTAACAGTATAAATAGTATATGTGTCTTCTAAAAATAATAAAGTGGGATTCTCATACAATAAATTGTATAAGAATTTATTCTCTCACTACTTATTTCATTGAACATAAACGAGTATTTCAACCCGTGTTCTCCTTATGATATCCTGATTCATTCAGGACACCATTTGTCGCTTGCGCGACGGTGTTTGACGATTTCTCGTCAATGTTTTAGTTCATTTCTGAACTTCAATTGAAAAATTGAATGTGATTTCTTAACTAAGTTATCTTGTTTTTTGTTAAAGGGAAATTTTCCCTAGGAGAGATTAAAGAAAATTTTCATTTGCAAATTTAGGAAAAATTTGCTAAACTATTTTTCCTTACCATTGTAGTTTTTCTTTTTGAAAAGAAAAACTCAAAGTGGACCCCGAATGATTTCGCGAGCTTTACTCGCTTGCGTATTTTAATGCGAGCGAGGTCATAAGCAGGGAATCGAACGTTCGATTTCCTTTTGAATTTAAAGTGGACCCGTCGGGAATCGAACCCGAATCTCATCCGTGCAAGGGAAGTGTTCTACCGTTGGACTACGGGCCCCCTTCTTTTTTCATCCTTGACGTTAACAAGATGAGTATGAGTAGCAATAACCTAGAGTAAGTCTCGAGTCAAAAATAATTATAGGAGGTGATCCATCTGCAGGTTCCCCTACAGATACCTTGTGACGACTTAACCTACCTTGTCTAGTCAAGGTTCTCCCTCGAAAGGTTTCACCATAACTAAACTCGGTTGGTTTGACGGGCAGTGTGTGCAAGAGACCGTGACATATTCACCGTTCGTTGATAACAAACGATTACTACGGATTCCAGTGTCACGAGGCTGAGTTTCAAACCTCGATCTAGACTAAGATAAACTTTAAGAGATTAGCTTCTCCTTTCGGAGTGGCATCCCGTTGTATTTACCTTTGACGCGCGCGTGTTGCCCAGGGGATTCGGGCTGTACTCACCTAACGTAGCCCACACTTTCATCCCAGTTACCCGGGCAATCTGTATATTGTACACTTAGTAAATATACATGTGGGTCTTGCCTGTTACTTGATTTAACAAGTCACCTCACGGCACAGGCTGACGTCGGCCATGCAACTCCTCTCAGCGTGTCAGGTAAGCCCTTCAGACTGACCTTCATCCTGCTGTCGCTCCTGGTGAGGTTCACGGTGTAGAATCTAATTGAACCGCACGCGTCACCCGTTGTAGTGTCTCCCCGCCAATTCCTTTAAGTTTCGGCCTTGCGACTATACTTCCCAGGTAGCACACTCTTCGGCTTCCCTACAGCACTAATACCTCTCGAGGAGGTACTAATGTTTAGTGTGCAGTGTTTACTGCTAGGACTACAGGGGTATCTAATCCCTTTCGCGCCCCTAGCCTTCATCCCTTACTGTCAGAACCGTCCTCGTAAGATGCCTTCGCTATTGTGAGTCCGCTTAAGATTAAAGCATTTTACTGCTACTTTAAACGTACTTCTTACGTCTTCCGGTCTCTAGCTCGACAGTATTTCTTGCCCGCCCTACGTTTTAGACATAGGATTTCACAAGAAACTTATCAAGCAAGCTACGGATGTTTTAGACCCAATAAAAATGGCTGCGACTTGGACCGCGAGTATTACCGCGGCGGCTGGCACTCGTCTTACCCAGTCCTTATTCGTAGAACGTTTTAGATTCCACAAAAGTCTTGCGATTGCAAGACACTCTGGCTCAAACTATCACACTTGCGTGCATTGTAGATTATTCCTAGCTGCTGCACCCCGTAGGGCTGGGAATAGTGTCTCAGATTCCCTCTCAGGGCCTCTCCGCTAAGAGCCCTTACGGATCTTTGGCTTGGTGGGCTATTACCCCGCCAACAACCTAATCCGCCGCAGCCCCATCCTTAGGCTCGAATTTGATGGATAAATCTTTCCAGGGTATATCCAATATCAGGTTTTAACCTCAGTTTCCCGAGGGTATGCCTGACCTAAGGGTAGGTTAGCTACGTGTTACTGAGCAGTTTGCTTTCCAACTTCCGAAGAAACCGAAATAACTTGCATGCCTAATTGCAAACCAGAGAGCCGCAGCCGCTAGCAGGATCAACTAGATTTAAACAACTTTGCCCCTTGTAAATTTTTTAAAAATTTTCGGGGTACGCCCTAAGGCGCAAATAAAAATATTCATCATTGCGCAATTTGTTCTATAAGATTACAAATCACTTCACACAAACTCCTAACTATTGGCTGATTGACTTCTTTAATGAGAATTACAACTAAATGACTGCTACTACATACATCATACCTTATTGTCTAAATTTATGACTTTTGTTAAGGCACTCATCTTAGTTAATAAAAATTTTAGATAAATCTCGTTTATAAATCTTTTGCTATTATAAAAGAACAACTTCCCGACGGAAATTATTCAATTAAAACACATTTTAAATTATTTTTTTCTTTTTTGTCCACAACTTTCATTTTTGCAATTTTAATTATGTGTTCCACTTTCTTTTTTTCATCACAAAAAATTATTTTATTATAATTTTTTTTAAATAATTTTAATTTTTCTACAATCGTTTCCACGTCCTCATTCTTATCAAAAATCCAAATTAATAGGTCCCCTTTTGTTTCGATTTCTATTGTAGCACTTACGTCAAAATTAAAAAAATTATTTATTTCCAAATTTTCTTTACTTGACTTTAATTGAAGTAAGTCTCTAGAAATTAAATTTATTTTTTTTGGTTTTAAAAAATGCTCAGCAGAGATTGCCCTATGTCCCTGAAATGGATTTATTATTCCAACAACTTTGGCCTCCAATTTTTCTAAAATTTCATTGATTAATTCGGTATGATAACTTGCCTTTTCAAATTCCGGAACATTTCTTACCGTATTTAAAAAATATCTTTTCTCTTCTAGAACATAATTAATTTTATCTCTAAAGTAAATATCTTCTTCAAAGGAAATTTTTTTATTATAACCTAAATGAAAAACAAAATAACCTCCTTTTTTTTCTTCATAAATAATTTCTATCCCCTCGCGCAATATTTCTCTAAATTCTTTTTCTAATTCCCTTACAATTACTATAGAAAAAATTCCTTTTTCTGTTAAATGATTTGAAGCATCCCAAACAAATTTTTTTAATACTTCTGTTCCAGCTTTTGCAGGAAAGTTGGTTATAATCAGACTAAATTTATCCTTGACCTCTTCGTAATCTAAACTTGGATAGCTTTTAATTTCACAATTATTCAATATCGCATTATGCTTTGTAAACTCTGTTGCTAGAACATCTCTATCCGTGCAATGAACTTCTGATGGAGGATTTTGTTTTTTCAGGAAAATTCCCATAGTACCATAACCACAACCCAAATCTAGAATCTTACTATAATTTATTTCGAGATTTTTTCTTAATGAATTTAATAACATTTTTGTTCCATCGTCCACCGAGAAGGAACTAAACAGGGATTGGTTAACATCAAACAAAAGCTTCTGACCGCCAAAATTAAACCTAATTTGTTTTTTGATATACTTTTTTTCCATATTCTTTTGAATGGTAATCTATATAAATTACTTTCTTTTTTAAAAAATATGTTAAAAATAAACTTTATGCGATTTCACCAGAGGCAATTGGAAATCGTCCATTCCCAGAGGGAAACGCTAGGGGCTTCTGCCTTTTGCCATCCGCACTTTGAGGAAAATCAAAAAGAACAATTGGGTTGTTTACGTGGCATCCGTAGACGGCACTTAAAAGATGTCACCTTTCCGCACTTTGAGGAAAATCAAAAAGAACAATTGGGTTGTTTACGTGGCATCCGTAGACGGCACTTAAAAGATGTCACCTTTCCGCACTTTGAGGAAAATCAAAAAAAACCAGAGGGTTGTTTTTAATGCCAATCTTTGTAATACAATTTCACGAATCTAAGAAAGACCATTATGACCTGCGTTTAGAGTCTGGAGGAGTTTTGAAAAGTTGGGCTCTTCCCAAACAACCACCAAGAGCAAAGAATCTAAAGAGACTTGCAATTCAAGTTGAAGATCATCCTATAAGCTATGCAAATTTTGAAGGACAAATCACCGAGGGATATGGGATGGGAAGAGTGTCCATTTGGGATAAAGGCAACTATTCTTTTGTTTCCAAATCTCCAAAAAAGTTGGTTTTCACACTTCAAGGAAAGGTACTTCATGGAAAATATTGTTTGGTAAAAGCAGACTTTCCAGAAGACGGAAAAAAGAAAAAAGACGACCAGTGGTTATTTTTCAGGATAGGTTAATGTTTCTTAATTTTGTACCCAATAAAAAAAATTGCAGTAAATAATGCAAGTGCAACAAGAGAATCTAACAATGTTCCGGAGTTCATTATTTTTGGAAAAAATTGTTCAAGACCAATTCTAGTAACTAAACTTCCTGCAAGCAAAAGTAACGCTAGAAACGGTTGTTTTTTTAATCTTCCCGAAGAGGTTTCCCAGAGAAATCCAATAAAGAAGAATAACCCAAATAAGAAACTAACATTGAATGCATAACCAAATAGAAAAAAGAAAATCAAACTTCCCAAAATGACGTTTGCACCGAGTTTTATTTTAGTCTTATGTCTTCTCTTAAGAACAAATTTACTTTTCTTTTTCATTAAATCATTAACAAAGAATACTATTAAAAGATTCTTATTTTAACTAATCTTCTCCAACCCACCAATCTAGGTCCGGAATGTCTTTATTCATTTCTTTAGCCTTGCAATATCCTCTAGCTAAGAGATAAAACATAACCCCTAAACTTTTACCACTCTTATTATTTCCAATAATTATTTGGTCTGCTCCTTTTGAGAAATTATTTGTATCACAAATCATCAAAACTTTTTTGTGCACATCTAATGTATCTTTAAGCGCGTTTTTATCTAACCAAGCATCCGCAATTATTGTTAATTCATTTTCAAAGAAATCCTCAAGTTGAGTATTTGTTAAAATTCCTGCAGGATATTTTTTTGTGAACACTTTTATTCCAGTTAGTTCCGAGAACATTCTAGCAACTTTCCAACCCGCTTGCCTTTTACAAACAAGGATAATATCCTTTGCTTCGAATTTAGATAAGAATTCTATTGCTTCTTTCAATTTTTCATCAATTAAGTCTGTGTTAAAAATAGCCAAACCGTCAGCTCTTCTTCGATAAACAAAAGGTTTCATATCTGGAGTTACTACTTTTGTTCCAAGATAAATTCCTGCTTTTACATATTCTTCTAATGGAATAAGCATCTCACTCTTTTTCTTTGCTTTAACTTGCTCTTTTAATTCTTCGACACTTGGAATATTCTCGGCCATCTTCTTTTTTAACTTAGCAGCCTTTTCCAAAAGAGCTTTCTTTTTCGATTCTATACTTGAACTTTCTTTTGATTCTTCCTCTGCCGCCTTTTCTAATTTTTCCCCAGTCAATTCTTCAACAATTTCATCCATATTTTCTTCTTCATCTAAAATTTTAACAATTTCTTCCGGAACCGTTTTAACTACCTTTGCTTTCTTCTTTACCTTCGCTATTTCTTCAATATTTTCTTTTATTTCTTCAATTATACTTTCTACCATTATGAATCACAGAGAAATGAGTTTAAAAAGATTTTTATCGCGTTTTTCTTCCAAAAATTACAAAAATATAAACAAAACTAATTAAGATTAAACTTACAATAAAGTTAATCCTCGTGAAAAAAGGAAGTTTAATCTGTGCTGGGCATGGAACGGTTCTATCCCCTAAGGAACTTTTACAATTAGCAGATTCAAAGTTTCCATCAGCTGTTTTTGGATCATAGTACCAAGTTTGCCCAATCTTAACAAAATCTCTATCTCTATTATTTGTACCGGCAGTTAATGCTAATCCACTTATCTCTGCAGAATCCAATGCTTGACCATTTCTCCAATTACCAACCCAAGCATAACTTAAGAAATCATCTTCGCAAGTATCTGTTGTAGTTTCATCAAATAAACAAGAACCAACCCAATCAGAGTTAAATATGTTTAAAGTAATTTGACTAGTATTTGTTCTCCCATAAGTAGGGTCACATTTTCCAATACTTGAATTCCATTCACATCCACAATTATATTTATAATTTGTTCCACTAACGTCAAATGTTTCACCACATTTAATATTTGAATTATCACTTTCTACACTTAACTCTCCAGCATTACACTTATCTTGATTACAGCTTGCAGAACTAGTATACTGAGAACAAAAATTTACATTCAAACACTCTTGTAAAATACTTATTTTAAGCGGAGGATTACTTACTACTTCTCCAACTTTAAAATAAAAATTTTCTCCATCATTATCTATAATGTCATACATAGAAAAAGTCCATGTAGCATTAACGTTATTTCCATCGGTAACCGTAGCAGAAATATTTTTTATCCAATGAGCACTATCAACTTGTCCATGATAAATACTAAAATTAACATTTTCTGATGTTAAACCCTTGTTTTTTAAATTCATTAAAACACTTACCGACCCCTCCGCAATTCCTAAAACACTAATTAGGCTTCCATCTTTTGACCAATATGCATTTGAATTCGGAATACAAACACTTGGATTCGGAGCAGTAGTAGTGCAAGACCAACCCACTTCAACTTGGCAGGTAGAATTATTACATCCGTCTCCAACATTTCTATTCCCGTCGTCACATGCTTCCCCTGCTTCAATAACCCCATTTCCACAAACAGGTGTTTGGGGGGCGAACGCCAATTCTTTACAACAAATTTTTATCGGATAGTTTGTATCGTTAGATAAATGAGAGTTTGTTGTTTGATTTAATGAAACCACTGCTTTCTCATCTGGTAAGCAAGAATTTCTATTCGTACAGACCAAATTTCCATAACAAATTTTATTTACATAATTGTTTAATGTAGGAATTTCAGCATGTGAGTTTATTGTATCATACAGATTAACAATTGCGTTTGTTCCAGTACATTTCCAAGGTCCATCGTCGGGAGAGAAACCGATAGGGTTATTGCTATTAATATCGATAATTGTTGTATTAATATGATACCCCGGACCATACTTTTTTAGATTAGAGACGATACCATACTCTGAATACGAGATTTTCCAATCTTTATTTAAGTCCGCACTATGTGGCCCACAACTATGGCTTCCTGTCCCGAGATTATCTGGAGCATATCCATCAACAGTCCCTGCCAGACATTGATAGTATTTATTATTATTGGATAATACTAAAACTCTTGCAACCTCAATATCATCAATTATCCAATTTCCATTAGAAGTTGAATTTCCTCTAAAGTCTGCAGAATGAAATCCAGATGTCCCTTTCGATAGATCAAAATACTCGTGACCGAAAATATCTTTATAACAAACTCCTATTGGATAAATTATTTCTTTTGCAGTTGCTCCGTGCGAATTTGTTTGGTTATACAATCTTAAAATTGTTTGACTTGTGTCATTAATATCTAAACCGCAATAGGTCGGAACAATACAAGCACCGCAATCTCCTGCACAATTTGAACAATTTTCTCCAACGTTACAAGTTCCATCTCCGCAATGTGGGGACACAGTACATGCACCACAATCTTTTTCACATTTACTTGAATAACTTCCAACATAATTACATTGTTCTTCAGCAACACAAATATCGTCGCCACACTGAGCAGGTTCTCTACAAATTTCATAACTTCCACCACAGGTAGCCCCAGAAATTAAATTTCCTCGTGTATAATTATATCCTTCATTCGAAATCCCTTTAAATGCTACACAGGAATTACTATACTCCGATTTTTCATACATTTTTGTACTTTTCCAATAAATTGCAGTGTAAGAAACAAAATACTGTTCATCTGCGGGACCTTGGTAATAATATCCTTGGCAAACTCCGTCATTACCTGCACATCTATAATCATCTACTCCATATGGTGGCAGTACTCTTGTTAAATCATATCGACATTCTTTAACAGCACTAACACTCGCAAAGCTTCCAATTAATAGAACCCCTAAAATAAAAAACAATGCGCCTCTTTTCATTATTGTATACAGAAGATTTAATTTATAAATTTTCGTGTTATTCAAGAAGGTACTTTTCAACTCTTTTTCTTAATTTTTCCAAGACTTTCTTCAATTTCCATAAGTCTTTTAATCTTTAACTCTCGCACGTCTCCTTCAATTCCACACTTGAAAAAATCAGCCCCAAATCCAAAAGCAAGGTCTGCCAAAATTGTTTCACTTGTTTCCCCGCTTCTATGAGAAAAAATAATTTTTATTCCGTTTTCCTTAGCCAATCCACAAACTTTTTTTACTTCAATTAAAGAACCGCACTGATTTGGTTTTACAATTATCCCGCTAATACTTTTATTTTTAATAGCTTCTTTTAATCGCTTAACACTCGTTACAGTCAAGTCATCTCCTACGATTAATCTGTCTGGAAATTTTTTCAACAACAAAGCAAAACTTGCAAAATCCTCTTCTGCAAAAGGATCTTCAATGTAAAATATATTAAAATTTTTAATTAAATTAGAAAGGTACATGACTTGTTCTTCCGAACTTCTTTTTAACATCGGATTCATGTAAAGATAATTCTTTCTTTTACTAAAACTGGAGGAGGCGATATCTATTCCAATATCCAAATAAAATTTTCTTTCATCCCAAAGATTGTCCCTCAAATCTTTCATCACTTCGAGAACTCGCTTATCGTCTAATGAAGTTACCCAAGCATTTTCATCATTTTTCTTTTTTTCAAATTTTTCATCTACTTGTTTTAAAATAATTTCTGCATCCACTTTAGCATCTCTGTTCAGATTATAAGATTCTAAAATAGAATTATTGTCTGGAATTAAAAGAAATTCTTGGAAGTCTGGTTTTGTCCCAACATTCTGTAATTCGGGACACACCGAGAGGTGCTTTATATTAGAATGCTTTCCTCCTCCAATACAATTTCCAACTAATCGAGGAAGCTTTTTTGCCTTTGAATTAATTATTTGCCAGACTTCTTTTTTTT
>Ga0268276_1001487_pt1 | contig 22897 bp, 21 predicted proteins | sample saktaG_4_FD_190145 | JGI IMG/M metagenome (GOLD analysis project Ga0268276, IMG submission 190145) | Saline water microbial communities from Sakinaw Lake, British Columbia, Canada - sak_2010_1_5_45m | ecosystem: Environmental > Aquatic > Non-marine Saline and Alkaline > Saline ... | reverse complement strand
CAGAAAACAGGCTGCCAGATTTTTGGAAGGTGCAATTAAATAAAGGAAGAATTAAAGATAAACCTTCAAAAATGCTTGAGGTTGCCATAGGAGAAAAGAAAAGAGAAATAATAAAAGAGTGGATTAAAGAGGGAAAAATTAAAGATGTGAATACCAAGACATAAAAAATTTTACTTATAAGCTATTTGTTATTACAAAAAGAGAATTTGGAGGCGTTTTTATAGGGCAATAAGTTATAGCAATAACTAAAATTGTTTTTAAAGCAGGTAATAAAATTAGAGTATCAGAAAAGTGGCAAGCCCTTAGATTTAAACTGTGCCGAATAAACAAAACATGTGATTGTGGCAATCTTTAAGCAACAAATAAAAAAAAGAAGGTAATATATCACAAAGGGAACTTTAAACAAATCGAGTTTAAGGGTTAAAATATAATGGTAAAATTTTATGGAGCTTTATCTAGGGGACTTACAATAGGCTTAATGTTTTCTATTCTGCTGATTGCGTACCTAATATTAAAAAATTTGTTTTGTATATAGGTAAGTCTGCCCTACTGAGTGAGTATCTACTAAGCAGAATCTATACATTTTTTTTCTATTAAATTCAATATTTCCTCAAATATTTATAAGCACCCCCCAGCATATATTAACAGTAAAGATAGGGTTATTGAAATACTAGAGAAAAATCTTTATGGAAGGAGTAAAGAAATATGCGGAGAAAATACTCTCGCATATCCCAGAATTTGATCCCGATATCGAGGTAGTTAAACTTAATGTACAAAAGAGTCATGTTCACATGATAGTCCTGATACCTCCAAAAATTACATTTGCCACTGCAATTAAGTTTATCAAAACACAGTTGACAAAAAAGCTCAAGACGAAATTTCCTTTTATATAAAAAACCGATGCAAGGGAAGGCGGCATCTGGTATAGAGGATACCGCGTATAGGCTTAAACGAAAAGGAAATTCTCGCTTATGTTGAGCATTAATAAAAAGGGCAACTGCAACTAACATTGCCATAGATTTATTAAGATGCCCCAGCTCCTGCGGAGCATCTTAATAAATCTTTCCTCCTGTATCTTTAATTTCGTAAAGCCTTATTTAAAAAGACTAAATAGTTTCAGAAGATGCTTTTTATCAAAGGGAGCATTAACTGAATCATCAGGGGAATATATACATAAAAAAATTTGCATTCTTTTTTTCAGAAATTTTATTCATCTCCAAAAACTTCTAGTTTTTCTACTAAAAACCATGCTTCCCCGCCAATCTTCCAGACTCTACATCAGTAAGAACTTTACCCATATAAGAAGAACCAATTCAGAGAAGGGTAGTAAGAAAATCTCTATCTTTCTTTATAATTTTCGGCCATTCCTCCTTTGGAAATTTACCCAATGATTCATCCTCTATGGTAAGGTCACCATTATACCCGGATGATTTTAGGAAGTTAACGATTTTTTTGTAGTCTATATCACCGTCATAGAGAGTGGCAGCAGTATCTGGCCAATGCCACCCCATTTCTCTCTTTTTATTCCGTTCAGCAAGAGGATAGGAAACATTTTTGAGATGTGTATGTTTTACATGAGGAGCAAATTCTTCATAAATTTCATAAACTTCATCTAAAGGATAACCAGACCAATAAAGATTGCCTGGATCAAGACAAAGACCAAAGCGTTGTGACTGTACCCCGTCCAGAACATCGCGAATAAACTCTCGTTTGTTGCCTATCATCCTATGATTTTCCATGGATAAGGAAACATTAAGCCCTTCGGTGCCATTTAGGATTTTCTTAATAGATTCAATAGTTATTTTAGTATATTCATTTATTGATATATTCTGTTGCGGTTGCCGAATACTCTCAATTCTGACAGCTTTAACTCCCAATTCAGAAGCAACACGACAAGCATCCTGCACCCATTTTATTTCTGATTCTAACTCCAAGAACCCGCGATCCTGTCTAGCAAAGTCAGGTTCCGTCAAGATACCACAAATACTTAAGTGTTGTGTTCTTAGTTCTTTTAAAACCTTAATTCTTTTGTCTTTAGAGCGAAGGTCAAATCCAAGTTTTGTTGTAAAATTCATATCCCGGTAGGCTGCCGGTTTAAGATCTCTACCCATACAAAGTTCAAAGCTATTAATTTTTAAATCCTTTAATCCACTGAAAAGATCTTTATAGCCCAGCCACTTAACAGTAAAATCTCTTATTGCAATATACATAATTTCTCCTTTCATTTTGTACTATATTCCTATTTTTTATTCATATTAATTGATGACACCACTGAACCTTTTTAACATTCCTAAACTCTTATAATTCACAGGATATAATTTCCCTCCCAAAACTGGTTTTCCTTCTGTTTTTTTGTCACCTCCTTCTGCAAACCTACTTAACATTTAATTACAATAGCAAAATTTACCCAAATTTATCTTACTCAGATTAAACTCATTTTTAACAAATTTAGCCAGAGCTCTCCCGCTTTGTTTTTTTATCCATTTTTCTGATTTATTGGATAAAAGACAGGAACCAAAATCAAAACAAAGCCAAAGAAACCCACCTCCTCGTATATTAAAATGAGTTAACGACACTTAGACATAATATTCATAATCTTACAAATTTAAGAAGCCTTAAATGCTATAAATTTTTCTTAAGCAAAGATAGAAAGACAAATTTTTTATTAAAACTAGGTTTGATAGTTTGGTTAATAAGATATTAAAAATATTATTTATAAAACTATACAAAAATGTTCCCCTAATAAGTAAGTTATCTTTGTAAAACTAAATGATGTAGTCTAAAAATGTACATTTTCATTTTTTGTTTGTTGATATATATTATTTTAAATTGGTTTTCTGTCCTTCGTAAAATTGTATTGATTAATCTTTAATTATTTTTTCAAATACGTAAAAAATCAAACTGTTCGGGCAAATTTAATATAAAAACTTCTAATAATTCAATTAATTGTTCTATATCTCTTAAATGGCAGCTTTCCAGAGGGGTGTGCGTATATCTTACTGGGAAGCCTATCTCTATCGAGGGAATCCCTCTGTTCTCGAGTTGCAAAAAAGAAGCATCAGTCAAGCCTCCATAAAAAACATTCCTCTGTACTTGAATGTCTGCTTTATTTGAAGCTTTTTCAAATAAATTTAGTAATTTTGGGTTAGGCACAACACCTCCCAGCGTCCCCCTGCCATGAAAACTGTAAGTATTAATCACCGGTCCTCCCCCAAGCTTTACATCTGTTTTATCGAGGTCAGGTGTATCGCAAGATACCGCTACATCTATAGCTATGGCAAAGTCAGGGTTTATTGCCCGGGCAGCAGGTAATACTCCCCTTAAATTATATTCCTCCTGCACTGAACCTACCAGATATATTTCCGGGGAATATTCTTTATTTAAAAGTCTTTCCATAAGGCAAAGCAGAACCAGGCAGCCTCCCCGGTTATCAATAGCAGGGGAAAAAACAATAGAACCATTTCGAATAAAATCTCGGGCGTAAGTAATTGGACTACCCACATTAACCCCTAAAGAGAGAACTTCTTGAGAGCTAGAACAGCCTATATCGATATACAGTTCCTCGATGGGTATTACCTTATATCTTTCACTGACAGCGGTAAGATGGTGGGATTTGCTACCGACAATTCCTTCGATAAAATTACCTTTCTCCGCTCTCACCAGCACTTTACAGCCTAACAGTATCTTTTCGGGGATACCCCCAATTTTCTCTACTCTTAGAAAACCATGGGAACTGATTTTTCGCACAATCATTCCCACTTCGTCCATATGAGCTATTATCATAATTTTTGACCCCTTAGAAGGAGCCCCAAAACTGGCTATGACATTCCCCAATGCATCGACTTCTGCTTTAATTCCGTATGCCTTTGTTTTTTCATACATATATTTAATCATCGGTTCTTCAAAACCGGAAGGGCTGGAAATAGCGGTTAATTCTCTAAGTTGATCCTCTAATCTTTTAAATTTATTCATAATTAATTTCCTCAATTTTTATTTATTTATAAAGATTTTATCTTTTAGAAATGTCTACCAACTTGTGAGATACCTTAGATGTTGCTCGATACAGCTCTTTATAAAGCTTAAAATATTCACCGTATAGAGAACTATTTTTCTCTACAGGAATTATTTTTTTATTCCATTCAATCCAACTTAAAATATCATCCAATGATTTATTATATCCAATACCCAAGCCTGCTAAAAAAGCATCACCATAACAAGCCCCTAAAGTTATTTTAGGAACCAACTGATCTAATTTTGTAACATCACTTACAATCTGTAATAAGACCGCACTGTTGGTTCCTCCCCCGATAGCTACCACTCTTCTTACCGGCAGACCCGCTCTCTCTATGTTCTCTATATTATCCCTAATACCATAGGCTATTGCTTCTAAAATTGCCCTGAAGATATGTCCCTTTTTATGGAATAGGCTTAATCCAGCTAAGGCTCCTCGGGCATTAGGGTCATTTATCGGCGTCCTTTCTCCGCTAAAATAGGGTAAAAGCAAAAGCCCCTCAGATCCCAATGGAATTTCCTCAGCCAATCTATCTAATAACTGGTATGAACAACCGTCTAATAGATCACTAAACCAGGACATAATTGCCCCCGAAGTAGACATACCAGCGGCGATTGCATACTGTTCTGGTTGTAAAAATATAGTAGGCCATATATTTCTGTCCGCTTTAGCAAACTTATCAGTTATCTCTATAAAGAATGAACTGGTTCCATACATGATCATTAAGTCACCGTTTTGTACTACTCCGGAACTTATAGCTTCTGACGCTGCATCTGATGTACCGGCAATGACTTTTGTACCCTCTTTCAATCCTGTTTCTTTAGCAGCTTCTCCGGTAATCTCACCAACTATGTCGGTAGTCCAGGTTATTTCGGGTAATAAGTCGAGGGGAGCATCCGGCCAAAGAGCGTCTGTCCATTCTTTTTTCCTGCAATCAAAGAGGGGATTAAAGGTGCTTGCCGTATAATAATCTATTATCGAGCGGCCGGTCAGACGGTAGACCAAATATGTTGTGGCGGTAACAATCTTGGCTGTCTTCTTAAAGAGCTCTGGTTCATTTTTCATAAACCACAATATCTTTGGACCGGCAGCTTGAGAGGATAGAAGAATTCCGTTATATTTCAGAAGCTTATCCTCGCCGATTTTTTTGGTCATTTCAGAGATCTCTTTTTCGGCTCGATTATCTATTCCGTATAAAATAGCGTTCCGAAGCGGCTCCCCCTTACTATTTAAAGGCAGCATAGTCGGGGCAATAGCACTACAGCCCACCGCCGAAATAGAGCCATTGTCAATACCGGTCTTTTGGAGAAGGTCTTTGATTAAAAATACAAAGTCATTCCACCAGGAAAAAGCATTATGCTCAGCATAACCAGCCTTAGGAATAATCAGATTATGAGTACAGCAAGAATCTCCTAATACCACACCATCTTTAGTTACAATAACTCCTTTTGACCCATGGGTACCTATATCAATACCCAAAGTACAGCCTTCATGCATAATCATCCTCTTTTAAAATTAAGTTTAAACCAGCCCAAAAATAAGCTTTTATAAAAAATAGATAATTAGCTATGAAGAATTTTTATTTCTTCAAATTTTTTCTAAGTGAACTAACTTTTTGCATAAGCTTATTTACGCGCTCCTGGCTGACCGGATTCCAGGTGATTCCATCAACCTTAAAAGCTGTTCCTATAATAGCACCATCAACCTCTTTTAAGATATCTTCTACGGTTTCAAAGTTAACTCCCGTATTGGCTAAAACCGGCACCTCGCCTGCATTCTCTTTTATCTCTTTAAATAGGTTCGTTTTTGCAACTATTCCTGTAACTGGACCAGAGACCAACAGGGCATCAGGCAAAGAGGACATAATAACACTCTTAGTAACGACTGATAGAGGCCGGGGAGCTACCGGTGCGGAAAATTCAGCATTTATATTAAAGAACAATCTGATATTTTCCGCCTTTATTAGTTTTCGATAGGAGAATACTTCATGGCAGTTAGTATGCCACATCCCCATATCCCCTGCATATTCATTGGTAAAAATTTCTCTTATAAAACTGGCTCCTGCTACTTTAGCTATTCCTAAAGCAGCAAGAGGGTCCCAAAGTACATCTACTCCAAAAGGTACCTTTACCTGAGATTTTACCTTGCCAATAACATAAGATATCGCTGCTATTGTTCCTGCCCCAGCTTTAAAGGAATACGGTCTGTCATGCTCGTTGCAAAACATAATACCATCCACTCCTCCTGACTGAAGTTTTTCCATATCCTGAATCACACCTTTTACAATCGCTTCTATTCCTCCAATATCATCGTACAGATAGTTCCCCGGTAAAGGCAAAAAGTGTACCATCCCGATAATCGGTTTTTCCACTCCAAAGATACCTTCTAATGCATTTGCCATAATACGATCCTCCTTGCGTATAACATATTTATTTTTTACATAAACTATTTTTTTAAATTATTATTTTAATTTTTAAATAATCTCCAGAACATCATAGTGCCGATAAGCTATTAATTCTTCTACTACTCTTAAGATATTTTCCCTCCTTGTCCCCCAATGAATTCTGTAATAATACCTCAAACGTATACCTCCCAGTAGAGTGCATCAAGATCCACAAAAGCAGGCAGAAACTAAATAAATTCCATTAATAATTATTTTTCCTTATTATGCATACTTTTATCTCCTTTAAAGCTCTTTATTATCTTAAGTTCATATTATTTTAGCTACCTTAGTAATGATTTATCAATAAAAATACTTTTAAAGCATATTCTGCCTTATTATTTACTTCATAAAAAAAATGGTAGTCAAAAGACCATTCTTATAAGAAATGATTTCTGTTCATTATTCGTGAATACAAAGCAACCTGTTCCCTTGGTGTTTTAACAATGCTCGGTTTATCTTAGGTTTAGACAAAAAAATACGATCTGTCAATCGCTCTCATCCTTAAAAATTGTAATTTTTATCAAAAAGTATTATCTTGTTTTTATTGCTATAAATATAATTAGAAGGTAGAAATTTAGGAAGCATTATTCAAGAGAATATCTAATTCCTCTAATGTCTCCTCATCTAAATTCAACTTATAAATATTAAATATCATCTTCTTGGAGAGATTGGAATAAATCAATTAACTAATTTCTACTTTTTATCAAATTTAAGATTAATAAGCTAACTGCACTACCAAAAAAATTCTCCTTTTTTGACCTTTTCTCTAAAACTACCTACCTCTAACATTATCTAAAATCTATTTAATTTTGATAGCGGGAAAAAACATCAACACCACCTTCTTGAAAATTATATAGTTCTTCTTTAGCTTTCTTAATAATAACTTTTAATATCTTTTGAGTAGAATCATAGCTAAAATGACTGAGTATAATTTACAAATGGCATATAACTATCACTAGTTTTAGGTTCAAAATATTTTTTAACCACTCCGTTTAAAACTTCTTTTTTATAAATCCACAAAAAGAACCAAAGTTTAATCAGCGCCCGTAGCCGGCTGTTAAACCTTTTCTTAAATAACTTGAAAAAATCAATGCAAGAACTACTGGTGGAATTATAGCAACAATAGCTGCTGCGTTCATAACTCCATATTTAATTATAATATCCGATGCAAAATAGGACGCTATTACTGGAACTGTTTTATTCTGAGAACCCGCTGTAAGAACAAGTGAAAAGAAAAATTCATTCCACGAAAACATAAAAGCATATACAGCGGCTGCAATCAATCCGGGTGTTACTATAGGCAATACAACGTGAATAATACTGGTAAATCTCGTACAGCCATCTAATAATGCTGATTCTTCAATTTCTATAGGTATATTAACGAAAAAACTTCGTAAAATCCATACAATGATAGGCAACGTAAATATGCTATGGCCTAGAATTACAGAAGAAACGTTACCCAGCAATCCAGTAGCTCGACAAATAAAGTAAAAAGGAATAATAATTGCTACAGCCGGTACCATTCGAAATATCAGAAGTATAATATACAAAAAAGACAAAGATTTTGACGAAAAACGTGCAAGTGTATATGCAGCTGGAATAGCAATTAAAAGATTACTTATTACAACAAAAATAGCAATAATCGTACTATTTAAAAGACTAGAAGTAACCTCCGAAGCTGCCGATGGTACTGCTATTTTATCTCTTAGCTCTTTATCAAAAAAGGAACGAAAATTATCTATTGTAATTTTTTCAGGAAACCAATTAGGAGGTACCACAGTTAGTTCACCTTCTGGTTGGATGCTTGATAAAAAAAGCCATAATACTGGACATAGAAAGTAGAACAATATTATGGTTAACATCATGAATATGGCTGTCTTTTTTATTATGTTACCTTGTTTCATATCTACTTCCCCTTCATAAATAAAGTTAATTAATCTTTTTGCGCTAAAAACTTAATATATATAACGCTAAAAATTAGAGTTAGAATCAATATTATTAAAGATAGTGCTGAACTTTGCCCAAAATCGAATTCGCGGAAAGCTTTACAATAAGTTAACCAGGCAATTACATATGTTGCTGTACCTGGCCCACCCTGAGACAACACATAAATAGTATCGAAAGCGCGAAGAGATTCCATCGTTTGTATAACCAGTAAGACTGATATTGTAGGTTTTAAAAATGGTATTATAATATTAAAAAATATCCTGAGTGGTGAGGCTCCATCTATTTCTGCAGCTTCCAACAGGTCTTCTGGAATAGACTGAAGAGCAGCAAAGAGTAAATAGATAACGAGGGGCAATTGCTTCCAGACTTGCGCATTTACAATTGCCCCCATTGCTATAATGGGATTAGTAAGTAGCGAGATATAATCCTTGATAAAACCAAGAGAATATAATACTCCATTAAAAACACCATAATACGGGTTTAATATCCACCTCCATGTAAGTCCGTTTACAACACTCGGAATTGCCCAAGGTATAATAATCAATCCAAGCACAATAGTTGTAGTTACTTTCCCTAATTTAGTAAGCACCATTGCAATAAATAAACCAATAACCAGTTTCAAAATAAGTGTAATAAAAGAAAAAACAAGAGTTATTCGTAGAGATTTTAAGAATAATGAATCCGTAATAACATTCTTGAAATTCTTCAAACCAATAAAAATTCCCATGCTTGATGGTATTGTTAGATTAAAAGAGTGGAGACTTAGGTATATGCAATAAAACAAAGGGCCTAAAAGCAAAATAGACATTACAATCATAATAGGCGATATAGAAAAAACAACAAATTTTTGATCTTGTTTTTTAATCATTTTTAAGCCTTTTTCACTATTGTGATGACAAGCGAATTTCTACAACCCAATTACTTTGTTATTTTCTCATTTTCTGCCAAAACTTCCTCTAAAACTGAAAGACTATTAAGCGCCACTGGGTAACCTGCGAATACAACTAGTTGTAGGATTACTTCTAGAATTTCCTTTTTGGTAACACCAACCCGTAAAGCCATTTCCATATGGTCTTTGAGCTGTGGTAGTTTACCGAGAACTATAAGCGCAACGATTGCTACTATTTCTCGAGTTTTATCGTTTAATATATTTCGTGCATACATTCCAGCCCAGCCAAATTCTTGTGTTAACTTGCTGAACTCAGCATCCCAACTACTTAATTTATCAAAATATTTTTTTGCTTTTATTTCATCACCCATTAGACGAGATGCTACCTCAAGAGCTTTTTTATTAATCTTAGACAAAATATTCTCTCCTTTTAAAAGAATTTATTCGGTATAAAAAATCTACCCTTCACAAGCAGATCACCCATCGCATCAATCATTAAATCAATTTCCTTCTGACCATCATTAACAGTAAATAGACCATGCCCTGGTAAGAATCCATCAACATCCAAACCCACGAATTTACTTGCAGAATCACGATAACCATCCAGTGAAGATCCTGAATTAGCATAATTTTGAAGATTTATTAATCCTCCAAAAGAGATATGATCTCCACTGCATAAATATTTTTTAGCGCCAAGAACTAGAAAACAAAAACCTCCTTTGCTATGACCAGGGGTTTCAATTGCCTTGAATTTTAAATTTCCCAATGTAAACTCATCTCCATCTTGAAGACGTGTATCTACTTTGCATGAATTAATTTTAAATTCAGAAGGATAAAAACCCGCTTTTTTTGCCACATTCAATCCCAAGGCTACTTCATCTATTGACTCTATATTATCAGCTTCTTTTATAGGTGCATAAACTTTGCAATTAAAGTTTCTTTTAAAATATTCGGCACCACCTATGTGATCAGTATGAGCATGAGTAATAAACAGATGCTCTATTTGATTCGGGTCAAAACCGTCATTTCTGATATTCTCGACGATCTGCTCAGTATCTATCCCTACGCCGGCATCGACTAAAGCAAAAGAATCATCCCCAAGATTAAATAGATACACATTACAATCAGAAGGATGACTTATCCTAATTCCGAGATTTCCACTTCCTACAATGTACGCTTCCTTGGTGAGTTTCATAATTTCCTCCTCCATACTTTCATTTAATTTGTAAACGGTGCTATAAGTATTTATTCATTTATAACATGCAATATTTTTTACTCAATAGTACGATACCTTCATTGGGTTTATCCTTCGGAAAAATGTAAATTCATCCGAAGGGCTTCGAGCTCTGATCGAAATTTGGAATGGTGCCACGGGCTTGCCCGTGGCACCATTCTACTAACAAGAAGGGCAGATACTCACGGCATTCATGTGAGTATCTGCATTGTCTCTCTTCTACGTACTCTTCTCCAATTTTTGATCGATACGAATCCGAAATTCAGTATAATCATTCTGCATAAGAAATCTCCACCATATTCCATTTCTCTATTTTTATTATACTTGAAGATAACGCGGAAATGTTTCGCCCCATATACTCTAGTGGTATTTCAGTAATTTTTTATTATTATTTGAGAAAAGCTATTGTTTTTTTCTCTCCCAGCTTGAGATAAGGTTGTTAATGGCCTCGTCTACTGTTATTTCTTTTACAAGTGCTCTACCAATTTCCCTTTCAAGATCACCAACCCAAGCAGCCATCCAAGAGACTGGTTGGAGAAAAGATCGGGATAATTTACTTTGTTCTCTCAACATGTTGATGTTTTCTTCGCCGATATAATTCATCCCTTTACGAATATCAGGATCATTCCATAAGTGAGTATACCCGCTATCAAGACCTAAATTAAGCATCCATCCTTTTCTTGCATAAAAAGATCCATCTTTGCCGGCTCCTCCAAGAAAATCTATGAGATCCCAAACTTTATCAGCAGCATCTGTAAAGGCTGAGATGCCAAATCCGCGAGTCCAAGTCACTGCCTCGTGTGTTGTTCCGGGCATCATTGCTAATAAGGCATTCTCTGTAACTTTTGAAAGTGATTTGTCAAAGACCTGAGCAAAATAATAACTCTGCAACATTGTCACTGCCGACTGGCCTTCAGCAAAGACACGCCAATTCTCATCACTATTAGTTTCGAGCGACTTTTTATTTATTATTTCTGACACATATAATCCATCCAAGATCCAGTCCATCGCCGTTCTAAAAGCTGAATCTGGCTTGTCAAAGATTGGATCATGATCAGCATTGAACATACTTCCGCCGAGAGAAAACACCATACTGATTAGTTGCAGTTTATTTGCCCAAGTCTGTCCCAAGGTAAGCGTCATTGGATATTCCATAATACCTTGTTTTTTAATCTCAAGGCATGCCTCCTTCAGCTCCTCCCATGTGGATGGAAATTCACTTATTCCAGCTTTTGTAAAGATTTCCTTGTTATATATAGGAATCCATACAGCCTGATAGTAGGGAAGGCCATAAAGATCTCCATTTATCGTCCACAGATCGATAAATGATTTTTGTATCAGACCTTTCAATTTATCAATCTGATCTTGAGGTCCATAAAGGTTAAGTGGTTTTACCCATCCTGCATTCACATACGCACCTAGGTTATGGTCTTCTATGTATACAACATCATTGGGTTCACGGGCGAGAAACTGCACAACCAGCAATTCATTATACTTTGCACCACTAGGAATGCTTATAAATTCTACTGGAATATTATATTGCTCTTCAAAATCTTTTATCAATTGCTTAACATAATCGATAGCATAAGGCCAACCTACCAAAGTAACGTCGCCACCTGTCTTAAGAACTTCTTCTCCCCCCGAAGCTGCCTGTGCCTCTCTTTGCCCACCAGCTAAAGCGAGCGACACTGAAAGTAATAACACAAATACTAAAATTGCCAAGTAATTCTTTTTCATAATACCTCTCTCCTTAATATTATTGACTCTTTTCCATTTAGTATATAAAGAAGGCAGAGTCTTAGATCCTTCGTGCCTCACAGTACCCCTTTTTCTAAGGTTCTCAAACTAAGCCAAAAAAACTCACCTCCTCGTATATTAAAATCTTAGTTTTTGGGATATAAATATATTATTAGCATAGATTAGTTTTCTATATCTGTGTAATTCCCCTGTATTCGTATTCCATAACCCTATATTAGGATATATATGCTCATGAAACAATTTCTCTAACAAAAAAAATTTCATTACTTCTGCTACATATATAGCAGCTATTAGAACTCAAAGAACGTCCGCTTAAAACAGCGATTTAATCTCCTTACCGCTTTCTCCAATAGCCCTCCCATAAATGCCCCATACTAGTATAATTTGATTTCACTTTATAAGGTCTGTCGCTTTCATTGCAAAACATATTAGAATTTACCCTATCATCCTGCAGATTCTTTACGTCTCCTCTTATTTTTCTTATAATGTAGCCTATCCCTCGAAATTAATCACAAAGAGGAAAACTTGGTAATGATGGAAAATGAGCCATCCCAATAATTATTTTTTTTTACCAAAAATACTTTTAATACCCATCTATAAAATTTCTTTTTCTAAAAAATTATTTTTATTTTTTTCTTTTCTAAATTTTCCAATACATCTTTGGGTAGAGATTCATCTATAATAATTGCCTCAAATTTTTCTATATCAGCCACCTTAATTAAGGCAACTTTCCCATATTTAGTATGATCTGCTATTAGATAAGTTCTCACAGAACTTTGAATTATTGATTTCTTTATTCCAACTTCAAATATAGAAGCATTATAAGTACTATTTAAATCCCAACCATCAGTAGACAGAAAACCCTTATCTGCTCTAAATTCACTAAGATATCTAATAGCCATTTCCCCTCCGATGCTGAAATATCCAGACCTTACTTCTCCTCCTATAAAAATGGTCTGTACGGTTGGATATCTGGCAAGTTTTTCAGCTATTTTTACATCTATAACAATAATCTTTAAACCTTTCTTTTTCACCAGTTCTCTGGCAAGATAATAGGCAGTAGTCCCCGAATCAAGAATTACTGTATCTCCATCTTCCACCAAATCAGCAGCTAATTTTGCTATTTTTTTCTTCTCCTCCGCTAGTCGAGAAAGCTTTATATCAAACATTGGTTCTAACCCTGTCTTTTCTAAGGAGTAAATTGCCCCACCGTGAACTCTCTCTATGGGGAGATTATCTCTTTCAGCAAGTTCTGCAAGGTCTCTTCTTATGGTAGCTTCGGATATTTGCAGAATACCTGCTAAATATTCCGTTGAAGCATTCCCATCGGTTTTTAGAATTTCTAATATTTTCGCGAAACGCTTAATTTTGTTCATTTCCTTTTATTCCAACTCAATTATTGCTCATATATGATTGTTTTCTGTTTATTTTATATTCGGAATAGAAAAATGTCAAGGATTTTGACAGAGATTCTTTAAAAATATTTTTTATAAATTACTGTTAGCTAAAAGTTAAAGTTAAACTGGATTAAATTAAGGTCAGAAATTCTAACTTTTTGTTGTTGATAAAACTTAAAAAATATGTTATATTGTTTATAATGAATAGTAAAAAAATAATATATTTTTAGAGTGCCTTTCAAACACATAGAGCACCAATTAGGAGGAGAACTGATATTCTCTAATGGGTGCTTTTTTATTTAAAAAATAAATATTAAAATAATTATAACTAGTGTTTTTATAAGAGCAGTTAGTCAAATAGCTATTTTTTTTGGGCTGGTGGAGCCGTTTGCATATTATTTCTTTAGCGCTCTCCTGGTTAGAAAGGGGGTTAGTATATATTATAAATGAGTATTTAAAATACGAATATAGCCTCATACCGATTGATAGCGAAAAGAAACCTTATATCCATTGGAAACCTTTTCAATATAAAAAAGCAATGACAGAAGATGTTTTTGATTGGTATAATATATTTTGCGATGTAAATATTGGAATAGTAACCGGAAATATAAGTAAGTTAGCGGTTATTGATGTTGATGATCCCAATCTTTTGCCGGAGTTAGAAGAAATATTACCGGAGCTAAATGGAACAACCAGGGTTAGAACGAGAAGGGGTTATCATTACTATTTCTCTCTCAATGGCGAACAGGTTAAAAGCACCAATCATTTATTCGGCAGGAGCCTCGAATTAAAAAGTGATGGGAATTATGTGGTGGCTCCCCCGTCCATCATAAAAAAACATCAATATGTTTATGAAGTGCCTCTTAGCGAAATGCTGCCCATACCAAAATTATTGATCGAAAAAGGAAATAAGCCAGTTTCTTATGAAGAAGATAGAAAGCACAAAACTTTTAAAATACCAAAATATCACGGTAAAAAAGCGGACTGCATACGCCAGATATTAAGCAAGGTTTTACAGGTAGGAGAGAGAAACAATAATTTATTTATTCTCTATAATCTATTACTTCAGAATAAGAACACGAAAGACTATTCAAAGAAGTTAGTTATCGAAAAAAATAGATCCCTATCAAAACCCTTAACAGAACCGGATTTAAAAAAAATCTTCCGAAAAGCTTACAATTACGGATGCAGTAGTATCAGAAATAAGCTTGCGTATATAAAATGTGAGGCTTGCGAATATAAGTTTAATGACGGTAAATTAAAAGATAGTAATATTTTAATTAAAAATATTAGAATTCTGCCGAAGTTAAGCAGTACCCAACGTGGGATAGTTTGTCTTTTGGGAACTGTCTTTGAGGGTGAAAATCCTTCAGTTTACAGAATAGCAAAAGAAGCAAATATGGATTGGCGAATCGTAAATAATACAATGAAGAGTTTAAAGAAGGATGGTTTATTTGGTTAGATTACAAAAAACACTGTAAAATTACAGAGGTATCTTTCATATTTTTCAAAGGTTTCAGCGGGAAAATGCGGGCTAATATACTGGGGTGGGGGTGTTTATTTTCTTACTCCTTTTCTTTTATTTCTTATCTTATTTTTTATCTCTTATCTTTGTGATCTTAAACAAATACCAAAAGAGGCTCATAAAAAAGAAAATGAAACTTTATACTATAAATTTTTTAGCAAATAAAAAGCCCGCTTTGTTATCGGCAAAGCGGGCTTGTAAAGGAGGTATAATTATGAAAAAGATTGTTTATTGTTTTGCTTTGCATGAGTTAAACAATAAATAATTACATAGCCAATAGTTTACCACTTTTAAAAATGTTGTCAAGCGAATTTTGGAATTTTTTATTGAAATACTTTCTCTCTCTCCTCATTAATTATTACCAGTCCAGGGATCATATTTGATTTAGATCTGATTTACTCCCTTTTATACCTGATTTAAATTTATCAATCCTGGCCACTCTGGCCAATCTAATTAATTCACCTGGCTAATAAAATCTACTCCGATTATTCTAATTTTACAGACCAACCACTTACCACGTGCGGGGCGGGTAACTTTCCTTCCCCCTTAAATCCCCCCTAAAGCCCTCCTCTTATCCCCCTTCTTTTTATTTTTTGCTCCTTGGCTCAAAAGCTACGCTCGCGGGGACGCTTCCAGGCATAAATGCGGGCGGTAACACTCTTTACGGCCCCGCTGTTACTTCGCTTTATTCGCCACCGCAAAAAACCAAGGTTAGGCTATGATTCATTAGGGGGGAAGTATAAGGGGGAAGGAAAAACTGCGGTCGATTCACCTTCACTCTACTAGCATAAATGTAGGCTTATCGCTCTTTCCTCTCTCCCTTGCCCCGCCCCTGTTTGCGAACCTTTTCGTGATTTTGTCATCGTTTGTGATTTAGTCTTCTTCCCGTAAAAAAAAGATAATCACAAACACCTGGCAAGTAGGAAAGAGGTAACTTGCCTGGTTTGTGCTCATCTTCTTTTTCGGTGGCTATATCCTTTTGACTCTTTGTGTTTGCGCGATAAGTAAAAAAAATCTCAAAACAAAAAGAAAAAGCCTTTTTGATTTGAAATTATTTTACCTATCGCGGGGGAAGGAGAAGGGGAAGAAGAGAGAAGAACCAGGAGAGAAAAAACAAAGAAAAAGCAATACACTCACCAGCAAATAGTAATTTACCTGGTGAGAGTATTGCCAGGGAGAAAGAAAGAGTATTGCTTTTTGTAAACAAGGGGAAATCACCCCTCTTTTACAAAAAGCAATACCGGAAATAGAAAAGCGAAAAGACAGGCATAACACTCAAAAAATAATTAAAATTTAGGACAAATTTAAAATTATTTTTATCGTGTAATGCTAAAGAGAAGACGGAGGCTTAAAAAATATATAAGAAGGGAAAATCACCCCCTCTTATATATTTTTATACTGATATAGAATGTGTAGCGGTTAACAATGTTGGTTTAGTCTTCTCCCCGTAAAAGAGAGATAAAAAATAAATGAAAGAAGAAAAGCGGGAACTTTTTATCTCCCTTTTCGGTGGCTGATTTTATCGGATTCCTTACGGTTAGCGATAAGTAAAAACATCTATAAATAAAAAGTTAAGAGAAAAGAAACATTTTTATTTATATAGTTTTTGCCTATCGCAGGGGGAAGTTCATCTTTTTTCTTCTCTTTGTAGTTTATCTCCCGGCGTTTGTAGAAGCCAGTGCCGCAAAAAATCTCATGCTTGATTATTATTGCTGTAATTTTTTGCGGTGCTAAGTCTTCTATAAACGCCCTCGATGTCGCACCTATAATCTCTTGGAATAGTTTTAGTATTTTTTATCTGCTCTGCCTGGAATGTATGCACGCAGACAGGTAAAAAATATTTAAACGTAGAAGTATAGTGATCAGGAAGAGAAGGGGAAGCCATGCGATGATTAGAAACAGAGATTTAGCCCTACGATAAGAAGTATCTAATTTAGCCCGCCTTTATATTTTTAACCAGGCTAAAAAAGCTCCTGGCGGGCGGTCGTGGGGATTAGATGATTAGAAGTTATTTACAAGGAAGTCATTAAAAGTAGATTAACAGATCATTTTAATAAAATACCGGGGAGAGAGGAAAAGTGGCCATAATTTTTATTAATAAAACGGCGAGTCCCGTAGCGTATATGCTGTATTATATGCCTGTAGTATTTTATTCCATACCTCTGCTTTTCCAACCTGTATAAAGAAACTCTGAAATAACTTTTGCAATATTCACAGCTAAGATAGCATGTCGATCAGTAGGTTTATAATACTTCGTTTCCTGTCTTCCATGAACATCGCTCATCACATTTCTTAGATTGGATAATCCATTCATGGTGGAAATAATTCCTGATAGTATCTGTTTAAAACAATCCTCCTGATACATAGCAGGATCCATTTTTAATACTTTATATACTTCTTTGTATAATTTTATTAAATTTCCATCAAAGTTATATGGAGTCCCACTTTTATTCAAAATATAAAGACAAACGCTTTCAACTAGGGTCCGGGCGTTTGTAATTGCACCGTCATAGTCATGCTTCATTATCTTTTCTTCGCATTTTTCTATCTGTTCTTTAATATACTCAAACCCAATTTCCTTAAGTCCTTTACACGAGATGATTTCATGTTCTGGTTCGAGGTCCGTATCAACATAAAACTGTATATTGGTAATTTCTATTGAATACGCTTTTGGAGGATATATTTCAAGCACTGCATCAAGAATTGCTTTTTGGTCATCCTTGCTCAGCTTACTTAGCTGTTCGTGATTTTTAATTGGGGAGTATATTTAAAATGTGCTAAGTATAGAAAATAAACAGCTTCCATAAGTAGAAGACTCGTTAATTCCTGAAGTGGAATATTGTAAGAATTCCGCCAAATCGAGTCTTCCTTGATATTTAAGTATCTTTCTAACCTTTTCAATACTGTTATTTGCCATTTCCTTCAACCTCATCTATAGGAATGCTATCTCATATAGCGTTTGCGTATGTCTGATGTTGCGACAGAGGGAGCAATATGGGTGGAAAGCTCACCGTTATTAGGAGGTAACCAGATATACACCGTTTATATGATGTGGCCTGCCCGTTAAAATTCAAAAATATCTCTAAATGTTTCTGTTTTTTTCTTTTTCTTTGCTTCTTCAACTAATGTATCAAGTGAGGCTCTTACGATTTTCTTTTTTTGTTTCAGTTTATTTTGCATCCTAGTCATTTCTTCTTCAATCATTTTTAAGTATTTTAACAAGTATTTTTCTGTAATTACATCAATAATGTATGTGTCTTTTTTGTCTTTAGAAAAATATTCCTTAATATAGCGAATATATTTTTCTTTCTTCAATTTTAATTTACCATTTTGAATTCTGGCACTATACAAGGGTCCTTGTAATATTAAAACAGGGTAATATATTTCTATATTAACCTGATCAGTTTCATCTTTTTCTGGGATTATATAATCATCATAATAATTATTAATTTTCGCTTCAAGAGCAATAATTAAATTATTTAAAGAGTTGTGATGTGTTTCTTCATGAGAAGCAATCCATGGTGAGTTATCATTTTTTCTATTAAACGAGCAATATTGACTTGATACTGGATTTTTACAATAGTGATGAAATTTTTCGATATTTAAAAAATCAGGTAGATCAGAATATTCATAATTTGATTTTTGCGATGTACCTTTTATTGTTATGTCTTTGTTGTTTATGAACTGAACAGGTAAACCAGCGCATTTGAGATAATTACTATTCAAAAATGAAACCGGGGAATCTTTGACAAAAAAGACTACTGGCTGATGATTGTTTTCACATTCACATAGGAGCCGCGAAAAAAGAAAGTCTAAATCTTTTGATAATTTAAATGCAGAAAGTGCATTAATATCTATTTCACGTGATTTACCGGTAACCGGATCAGGATAGGCATCATTAGTAGTGACAAAATAAACATTTTTCTCAAGGACAACTTCTACTCGTTGTTCAAGAAGATACCCTGAACGCAAGATAGAATCTTCCATTTCTTTTTCAGTTATTTTCTTATTGTCTTTAGTCATAATTTTGGGCAGGCCATTTCGTATAATTTAAAATAAACGAACTATTTCGGTTATGCACGACTATAGGCGAAGTTTCGTAAATTAACCACTAATATTCCTCGTGGTATATCTTTATAGATTCTTAGCTTATCATAAACTTTTTTTATTAATTCTACAAATAATAGCCTCATATATGGGCAAGTCAAGGGGTCCTTCTTGTGCCGGGAAGGATCCCTTTTTATTTTTATAAAATAATGAGTAATTCAGAGAGATTCAAAGAAAAATATACCTTTATTTAGGTAAATCAAAGAGAACGCTCAATCTTGACTATTTTAATCAAGTATGATAAAATATATCATATACCGCTTTGTTTTGCTTGATTTATAATTCTAAAAAAGGAGGTGAAAAATAAATGGCCACAGTAATAACTGTTCCCCGTGATTCAGCCCTACAATTCAGACTGGTAGTAGGCACCAATCCGGGTACCGGAGCTCCTATCATCAACAGTAAGACCTTTGGTAATATTAAATCAGCTGCTTTAGATCAGGATGTCTATGATGCAGCTACCGCTTTAATAGGTCTCCAGAAGTACACTGTAGATGAAATCAGACTTGGAAAAGAATCACAACTTACTGAATAAGTTTTTAGCCAGGCTAAAAACAGTAACCAGTGATAAGGAATGAGTGATTTAATTCCTGATTACTCATCACTTATTACTCATTACGCAATTAACCAGCAGATTAATTGCTAAGAAGGAGGTGAAAAAATAAAATGCCAACCGAATTAGGAGAAGTAACCAGTTATAAGAGACTCTATATGCAATTCAGAGATAGTGCTGCCAAAACCATCAACCTCACTTTGGATAATCCCAAAAATTTAGATGATGCGGATTATGTTGATTTTGCGGCACAGGATGCAGCTATTGAAGGAGTCATGGATACGATTATCGCTAAGAATATTTTCCATAATAACGGCAATGACCTAGTGGCTAAAGTCAATGCCAGAATCCTTGACTACAAGTCTACTGATGTTATGGATGTGTAATATAAATAAATTAATATAAAATCTTCCTTGGAAGGCTCCGCGGACCTTCCTTGGGGGAGAAGCCTGTCTACGTGCTAACACGCACAGGCAGAAAGGAGTAATAAATGTTAGAAGTATTTATCACTAAATATCTATTAGATTTCGCTCTTGTTTTTCTTGTTGGTTTGCTCTCTAAATTTATGGTCAATAAGTTTGGCCAGGATAGGGCAGGCAAAATAAAAGAGGCTATTCTTGCAGCTATGCTTTGGGCTGAAGAAGAACTGGGAATAGGGAATGGTGAGGAAAAATGGAAAATAGCCTGGGTAAAGTTGATTGAAATATTAAGGAAGCAAAAGGTTGAGTTAAAAGAGGGTGAAATATCCTATGCAAAGGATCTTATGAAGGCTACTGTCCCGGAGGTGAACGAAATTATATATAAGGCCATGCCTGATGTAGTAAGGAATGGCAGGACCTTAAAATATAAACCTGTCTGCGTGCAACGCACAGGCAGATAAATTATGGATATAATTAATGATATAGAATTAACTGAATATTTTTCATTATATGAATTTGAGTGTCCCTGTTGCCGGCGGGTTATGTTGTCTCCGGACCTTTTTACCAGGTTAAATCATTTAAGAATGGTTATAAATAGGCCAATATATGTCAATTCCGGTTACCGCTGTCCGGAAGAAAATCATAAGGTAGGGGGAGTTTCCGGTTCTTATCATCTCCTGGGTATGGCGGTAGATATCCACGTAAAAGATTTCTTGCTTTTTGATCTTCTTCTTTTTGCTCAGGAAATAGGATTTAAGGGTATTGGATTTTATGAAAAGAAAGATTTCTTACATCTCGATATTAGGCCTGGACCAAAGCACACTTGGAAAGGAAATAAGTGAATTGGATATTGAATATGTACTAAAATTAATAGCAAATAACGGCTTTCCCCTGGTGCTTTCTATATACCTGGTATATAAATTAGAGTTTTTTATTACCGAAATAATTAAGAATCAAAAGGAATTTTCTAAAGGTATTACCGCTGAAATCAAAGAAATTAAGCAGGCAATCAATGAATTACGGGTTGATTTTGCAAAAAATCAATAAGACCGTTGATATATAAGGTTTTTAGCGTTTTTGAAAAAAGCTTCTATTTTGGCGTATACGAGGCGTATTTAAAAAATACGATGATTCATACCAGCCACTTTAAAACAAAGGCTTAAAACACGCTTAAATTGATGATTATTTTTAATGGTTCCTGAATATCACTGCTTTTAGCCTTCTTTTCTCTTATATTCTCTCTTTTCCTCCTGTATTCTATTTTTTGCTTGCATAGATGCCAGGATATTAAATGAATCCTTCAAATTTAAACTGTAAAATTATTATAGGGTAGTTAAAAAATCCTATTACCTCTTCTTGTTGCCTTCTGTGTAAAAGCACGTAATTTTATTTTCTCTAATCAAACATAAACCTTATTCTATCTGGATTTTTGTTTACAAGTTAATGACATTTTGTCATTTTCTTGACTAAACTATGTTATTTTATTAAAATTAGTATATTATGAAATGCCCATATTGCCTAGTAAGTTTCTTTGTGAAATGGTTTTATATTTTTTTTGCGTCTAATACTGATTGGATACAAGATAAAGATGGTGTTTGGGGAATAAGATTTTGCATGTGCCCTACCTGTAACAAAATCATTATCCAATTAGGAAAACTTAGGGGTAAATACGTGGAACCTTCTAATAGTTCTAAAACGAACCCTTTAAATGCACCCGGTTATTATGATTGGAAATTAATGAAACCAAAAACTATCTCAAGATCACCTTTGCCATCAGAGGTCACACCAGAATTTGCCAACGATTATAAAGAGGCTTGTCTTATAATAGCAGATAGTCTAAAAGCGAGCGCTGCATTAAGTAGGCGATGCCTTCAAAACCTTTTAAGAGAGAAAGCAAAAACAACAAAAAAGGATCTTTCTAACCAGATACAAGAAGTAATTGATTCTAAAAAATTACCTTCCTATTTATCAGAAGATTTAGATGCGGTAAGGAATATTGGAAATTTTGGTGCACACCCAATAAAAAGTAAAAGAACTGGAGAAATAATAGAAGTAGAGCCAGGAGAAGCTGAGTGGAATTTAAATATCTTAGAACAATTATTCGACTTTTACTTTGTTCAACCAGAAATTTCAAGAAAAAGAAGAGAGAATCTTAACAAAAAGCTTAAAGATGCGGGCAAACCCCAAATGAAATAAAACCAACATTGAAGTTTATATGCAGTAATATCCAGGAAATATTCGTTATCCTGCCGCTTTTAGATCCCGCGCTAACATTATCATAATTTACCGATCTTAAAAACAATATTACTACCTGTTTTTTTATCTTCTGTGTAAAATTCACATTATCTAATCTCTCTCCATTAAAAATATCCCAAACAAAAAAGCTTTTTAAGGTTAATTGTTAGTTTAATCTATTAGCTTTTTTGTATTGATAAAAACCCACGCTGTCCTTTATTACCCTTTGTATTAAATGTTATAAAATATATTAGTTAGTGTAAACTTTAGTGGGGTACTTGGAAGAAAAAAGTATTATATATTAATAATGCTTTCTTTTGTTGGTAAGACAAGTAACAAGAGAGGGATTATAAAAATGTAATAAAAAGGTGTAGACTT
>Ga0268276_1001486_pt1 | contig 22934 bp, 15 predicted proteins | sample saktaG_4_FD_190145 | JGI IMG/M metagenome (GOLD analysis project Ga0268276, IMG submission 190145) | Saline water microbial communities from Sakinaw Lake, British Columbia, Canada - sak_2010_1_5_45m | ecosystem: Environmental > Aquatic > Non-marine Saline and Alkaline > Saline ... | reverse complement strand
TAACTTGGAAGGTGTACTGGGTGTTACAGATTAAACCAGATGAAGACCATGTTAGGTCTGTGATCCAATCTGAGTTAGTGGAACCTGTTACATTCTCTATGTAGTACTCAGTGCCTGCGGGGTTGGAGTTAGCTGACCAGGTTGCTGTGAGCTGGGTGGAAGAGTCTGCTGTGAGTGCCAGGGATGTTGGGACATTGGCTAATGTGTACTCAGATGATTCGCTTGAGTAGTCTGAGACGTTGCCGAGCAAGTCCTTGGCTCTGACTTTGTAGGTGTACTGGGTGTTGGGGGTGAGACCTGTGTCTGTGTGGGTGGTGCTTGCTTGGTAGTCAGATGAGGTAGCTCCACTGTTGCCCGAGGTTTCTTGGAACTGATATGGGGTAGCGTGGAGTCCGGCTCCTGCATCTAGTGCTATGTCGGACATAACACTAAGCTGGGTGGCTGAGTCTGCTGTGATGGCGGAGATGTTGGATCCGGTTGGTGGAGTGGTGTCAACAAGCATTGCAGAAGAACAGTCAGATGTTGTTTCATTTGTGGCTGTGTCTATGCTGGTGACCTTGTATGTGTAGGTGCCGTCATCTGGGGCTGTAAAGCTGTATGATTCGTCTGAGCTGGATGCTAAGTCAATCAAGCTTCCTGAGGTTGTAATGCAACTGTCGTCAGAGTAGAACTGGATTTTCTGGTTGGCTAAATCTACTGAATCTGACTTGGTCCATTCTGCTGTGATTGAGGTGGAGTTGTGGGGTGAAGATTCTGACCAAGTTAAACTGGTGGCTGCATTCGGGGCGCTTGCGTCAACTGTGAATGTGTTGACTCCGACGCCGGCTGGGCTGGTGCCGACATTTCCGGCTAAATCTTGCGCGTACACTTTGTAGGTGTGCTCTGCTTCCGACAATGTTGAGCTATGCGAAACAGCGGTGCCGTTGTATAGAGCTGTGATTTCGTCGGCAGTAAGAGCTCGGTTGAATATTTGCACGTCGTCAATGTCGCCGTTGAAATTTTCGGAATTTCCGGGATTTCTTGGGTCAGTTGCAAACATGAAATTATTAACTGTTGCAGAAGATATATCTGATAAACCAGCAATGCTTCCTTGATTAATTCCACCTACATAAAATGTTACATTATTATTATCAGAACCTAAATATAAATAATTAAAACATACATGATACCAATTTCCAGCTGTAGGAATAACACTGTCTGTCGATGTCGCATAGCTTGAAGCTGAATAAAACAACAAATCACCAGTTCCACCTGTATAAGTTGAGAATGCCCAACCACCATTTGCATCATTTTCATCATTCCCAAAAATAGTAGTAAATCGGGCATTTTGCGTCTGCTTAATCCATGCACACCCTGAAAAATTTTGTCCAACAAAATATAAGTCACTTGCATCACCAAAATCAACATAATCCCCGGTGCCGTCAAAGGTGAAACCTTTTCCGAGTTTGCCGTTGGCGGTTTGGCTGGCGTCGCCGTATTTGGTTCCGTTGTTTGAGCCGATGTAGTCGGTTGGGTTGCCCGAGCCGTCAACATCATCCATTCTCCACCAGGAGACGAGCGAGCTGTCTAAGTCGGGAATCAGCGAGCCGAGATTAGTGTCGGATGCCGAGGCGTCAAAACTGACCGAGGTATTGGTGAGGTTAGCGCCGTCGGTCGGGCTGGTGATGGTGACTGTGGGGTTGGCAGTGTCTACTGTGTAAGCGAGGTCGGTGTTGGTGCCTGATGTGTCTTTGTTGAGCAGAGTGTCTTGACATGAGATATATACTGTCTTAGCTCCATCTTCACCGAGGTCAGAGATAGGACATGTGATTGAGGTGGTGCCATCACCTGAACAGTTGTCGTTGTCTGACATTGCAGAGTATGATTCGTCATCTGTGGAAGCTCGACAGTCGCCTGCCTCGTCTAGAGTTAGCGTAATTGTCGGGGTGGCGGTGTTGATAACCTTGGTGGTGGCAGGCGCCCAGGCGGACTGGACTGGCGGAGTTAGGTCAAAATCCCAGTTGACATTGTTGCCTCCGTCGGTGCTGGTTACCGGAGTGATGTGGTTGGTTGAATTGGAATACGAAACAATTACATTGGTGGCAGTGGTGGGGCTTGGGGCTGTGATATACCACGGCGTGGCGGCAACGCTCGGGGCGAGGGTGATTTTGCTGGCTCCGCCGGTGAGGTTTAACGCTGAAGTAATAGTGTGAGGCGAGCCGGCGCTGGCGGCGGAAAATTTAAGTTTGCTGGCGTCGGTGGTGTCGGTTAAAGTGGCTGTTTGCAATCGGTCGGCAAAGGTTACACCTCCGGCCGAGGCGTTGGTGATTGTTAAAGCGTTAAATAATGCTCCTGCAGATGTAACGCTCTGCCCGCCTACTCCCGTTCCGTTTAGAATAACTGTTGATGTTGTTGGAGTGACGGTGCCGTAGGTAAAGTCAATGTTGCCTCCGATAGAGACATTGGCGGAATCAAAGTAGAAGTAGCCGTGGGTATATTGACCATCAACAGAAATATTACCCGTGACAATGTGGGTGCCAGTACTAAAAAGAATCTTTGCCTGATAATCGTTGGAGTAATTTACATCTGAATGCCCTAAAAGTAAATTTCCATTAACTGTTAGGTTGTGGGTATTTGTGTCTAAAACCATTGCTCTTGCTTCTGTGTTATTTCCACTTGTACCATATATTGTCAAACTTCCTGTTGTCCAGTCGCCTGTCATTTGAAGGGTTTTAGTATCTCCCTGCGTTATCATTACCGCCCCAGAAGTGCTGAATGCTTTTTGGGTTAAACCAGCAGTTGGACCCTGAATTGTTATAGCTCCGCTCGTTATGCTTGCACCTGCCCCCATATCAATAAAATCATTGGCGGTTGGATAAATAGCAAGACCGCTCGCTCCTTGTAATACTGCGTTAGTTCCCAATACAAGTTTTTTGACCATTATACTCCCTATCCTTGTAGAAGTAACACCATTAGCAACCTGGAATGTAGCAAGAGGATTATAGAGTGTAGCCATATTCCCATTTGCTCCTTGTATCCAGGTGCCAGTGGAAGAAAGAAGCAAGTTATTGTTGGTAAAGCTGATATTCCCATTCACGGTCACGGTCTTGGCGTTGTCAACAAGTGTGCCGAGGGTGACGGTGAGGTTGGTGGCGGTTAAATTGTCCTGCAGAGTCCACCCGCCTCCCGAGCCGTTGAAGGTTAAACTGGAAAAGGAATTGCCGGCGGTGGTGATTGTTTTGCCGGTTGTGGTGGCGTTCATTGTTACTGTGGAGGCGCCGGTGAGTTCGGTGGTAGCGCGAGTGAAATCGATATTTCCGCCTACGGAAATATTTGCCGAACCTAAATCGAAGTAGCCCCAAGTGTTAGTGGTGCCGAAAACATCAACATTCCCAGTAATGGTGTGTGTTCCAGAGCTAAAAAGAATTTTTCCGTAATAACCTGCCTGACCATCCCAACCTAATATCAAATTCCCGTTGACTGTTAGGTTATGAGTGTTCGTGTCTAATACAAATGCTTTTGCTTCTGTAGTAGTGGTAGGGCCATAGCCTACCACACTTAAATTTCCTACTGTCCAATCACCCGTCATTTGGAGGGTTACACTCTCTGTTTGACCAACACTAACTGCAACAGAAGTGCTAAATGCTTTTTGTGTTAAACTACCAGTTTGATAACGAATATCTACTTTGCCACCTGTTATACTTGAACCAGCTCCCATATCAATAAAATCGTTAGCGGTTGGCGAAATATAAAGAGGATTAGAACCTTGCAATATCGCGTTAGTTCCAAGCACAATTTTTTTGATATAAGTATCTCCTGTTTTAGTGGAAGTAACGCTATTAGCAATTTGCAATGTAGCGATTGGCTGAGTGCTGCTATGCGGATTCGACACATTCCCGCTCGCTCCCTGAATCCAAGTCCCCGTGGAGGTGAGTAAACTCGCCGCGTTAGCAATTGAGATATTCCCATTCACAGTCACGGTCTTGGCGTTGTCAACCAGGGTGCCGAGAGTGACGGTGAGGTTAGTGGCGGTCAGGTTGTCCTGCAGAGTCCACCCTCCTCCCGAGCCGTTGAAGACAAGAGTGCTGAATGGCTGGGCTCCTGTGGTGATTTGCTTGCCTGTGGCTGTGGATGCAAAATTAACTGTGCCTGTGTTGGCGTTGAATGTTCCGCTGGAATAAAGCCAAGTGCCATAAACATTGAGAATTTGCGAGCCTGCGGTTAAGGTGCCACCAGAGATGGTGAGGTCTTTAACGTTGCGGGTGTCGGTTAGGGTGACTGTGTGAGAGTCAATGACTGCTGTGTCGCTTGCGCCAGGATAATCTACTCCTTCGGTACAGCTGGAAGCGCAGGTTGTTTGGTTCCAGGTGGTACCGAGGTTCCAGTCTCCGGTGGCTGTGTCGTTGAAAACCTTGTTTAGTGTGTAGGTTAAGTCGGTGTTAGTGCCTGAAGTGTCTGCGTTTCCTACTGTGTCTTGACATGAGATGTATACTGTCTTGACTCCGTCAGCTCCAAGGTCGGGGATGTCGCAGGAAATGTGGGTGGAGTCTGTGTTAGAACAGATTACGTTGTCTGACATAGCGGCGTATCCTTCGTCTCCGTCTCCTTCTGATGTGCCAGCTCGGCAGTCGCCGGCTTCATTTAAGGTGAGGGTGATTGTTGGGGTGGCGTCTGTGATGGTGGCAGAGTCAGCTGGGTCGTGGGCTGATTGCACGGGTGGGGTGGTGTCTGGAACAGTATAAACAATCGTCAGCTTGGGGCGGTTGGCCGTCGTGGCGTTATCCAGCGTGTCTAAAACAACATAGGTTGAAGGGGCGTCTGTGCTCAATATCACTACCCCATAATTAGAAGCCCCTCCATACCATTCATTCACAGCGGCTAAAATATCCCAATCATAAAACTGTGCAGAAGCACTAATGGCCACAGAATCTTGGGCTGTTGATTCGGCATCAGTATCGTCATTTGCACAACCAGTCCAAGCGACAGTATCATATTCAGCATACGACCAACAGGATTCTCCACTGGTAGCGGCTGCATAATTATGTACCCCTTCTCCCCACTCTTTTAGAATCTTGTAGGCACCTACATTTATTGACGCTCCATACAGAGAATCTGCATACAAGGACAACGTAGCCGATGTAAGCGTTACCCCTCCTGGTAGACCACTAATATCAAACCTAACTACACCCCGCCCAATCCATTCCCCAAAGTCGGTGTAGTGTCCTATGGTCATATTGGTGGAGATGCCATAGTTTTTAAGAGCATTACTACCACTGAATAGGACATTATCAGCACAGCCGGTGTACCCGGCGTCTGGGCTCACGCCCTGCTGATAAACCACGCTGTCATTAAACACCACCGCACCCTCTTTGACGTTCGTGAGCCAGTCAACTGGCGCTCCGACAAGGTAGTCTTTCTGATTGTCTTGGGTGAAGAATCTGCGGAGCTTCTGGGTGATGAGGTCGGGGTCTTGGTTGTCTGGGTTGTTGAGGTCGTAATCTTCGTGCCTCACGAAACCCTCGGGGAAATAGCTGGCGGTCTTGTCATCTATGTCTTCATAAATAGGGCCTGTGGTCTCTATGCCTTGTTCTGGCCAGTTGAGAGGTTGGTTGTTGACGAGTATCTCTTGGGTGAACTGGGAATTGCCATCTAAGTTGGCGAGTTTGACTTGGAATATGAAAGCTACATCCTTGTCTGTTGGGTCTATGTCGTTAGTTTTGAGATACTGAGTTAATTGGTCTCTGCCTTGTTGGGTTAAAATGGTTTCTTCTTTGAATTGGTCTTCGACTCTGGTGATTTTGAAATCGACTCCTGGCATATAATCTTTCCATAAAATGGTGTTGTCTGTGACTGTGGGTGTGGGGACACTGGCTTCCTCTGATGTTTGGATTGTTTGGAATGTGCGGTCTTTGTTGAGCAAAACCATTGAATCAAGTTTCAGGGAAATTGCCTGGTCTAAATGTTTTCGGGCGTACCAGCCATTGTTTTGTGCGTAGAGTTGCCAAACACCTTTTTCAGAAACCCAGTCAGCGTAGGGATAAGAAGATGGTTCAATATTGTTGTCTGACTCTTGCCACTGGTTGTTCTCGTCCTGGTAGTACTTGGGGTAGCTCAAGATGTTCATTGTCTTTGAGCCGTCTCCATTGTCTTTTACTTCTGTGTAGTTGCTTGTGGGGGTAAAGTCTGATTCTGATTTAACCTCTGGGGCGGTGGCAGGGTGTTGGGTAATAAAAACAAAATTCACAGCAAGACATATTGCTGTAAGTAAAATTAGAAATGATAGTTTCTTTAACACAAAAGTTCGGGCAATCGCTTACAAATATTTATTTATTTTAACAGATTTTTTAAAACAAAACCACAGCAAAATTATCTTCCACTGTGGATAACTCAACATCTGCACAAAGATAGTCGGGCACCGTAGTCGGGCAACGTCGGACGTTGCCCCAAACTTAATACTCCTGCAATGCCCGACGTTGCAATTATCGAAAATCATTATTATTTATTTCTTACACATCTAACGTAAGCTTTATCTTGTTTTGAACTGTCAAAAACTAAGCCAGCACTAAAATGAACCGCCCAGCCGATGCTATCGTTTCCATTATATTCGGTTGATGTCCAATATGGAGACGGGCTTGTGCCAGGAAAAACACTTTTACTTATAGCTGGACTCGTGCTCGAGTAATCAACAACAGAAGAGAGCTCTTGGACTGTCGGCAAGCGCCAGTCTTTACGACCTGCAAAATCTAAATTCTCGCACAATTCTTTTGCTGACTGCCATGTTGTTTTTTGCTTAAAAGATTCTCCAGGATTATTAATCGGGTCTTTCACCCACATCAAAGAGCCTGTGACCACCGTGTCATTGTTCTCCTGAGAGCGATTAGTGGTAGATATCGTAAAAATAATTAAAATTATAACGATTAAAACAATCGTCACAATAACTGCGACTACCTTTTTTTTGTCAAAAAAATTCTTTATTTTATCTATTAAAATATTCCCCATTGCCGTGGATTTTTTAGAAATATTAACTTTAACTTTTCCTTGAGTTATTTTTATCGCCATATAGAATTAAAAATTTTTACGGAATATTATTTTATAATAACATTTTAAAAAACAATAGAACAACCCTAAAAGTGTGGAGAACTTGTTCTGGTTTAAAGTTGGGGGGACGTCGGACGTCCCCCCAACTCAATTCAATTATTCTAGAATAACGTCATCAAAATCACTCAATCTATTTTTATACATTATCCAATTATCTATCTCTGCCTTGCATCCCTCCACTCCATCCATCACCTTCAACAAGAGATCTCTCTGTGTAACCGATGAAAAACTCTTCTTACCCAGATAATCAGGATAACTGTGTCGCTTATTGTTTTCTAAAAATCCCTTAACTCTTTCTGGATTTTCTATGCCTTTTTCTTTCCAACCAGGTTCAATTAATGAAATTAAATTTGCATGAACATACACAAAAGTGTTTTTTAGCTGATTGTTGTCTTTAATGTGAACTGCCCTAAACTTATTAAAAAGATGCCCTTGGCGCTTATATTTTTCGTTAAAATACTTTGCGTATCCGCCACCAACCTTTTTCATAAATTCAGTAATGCCATTGTCTTTTATCTGTTTTAATATCAAATGTAAATGGTTGGGCATAAATGAAAACGCCAAAACATCCACAAACCTATCCCTCTCATCCATCTTTTTGTAGTCGGGCAACGTCGGACGTTGCCTTTTTTCTAGCTTTATTTCTCTCCTTCGTTTCCATATACTAACGTAATTACTATTATTGAATTCGTAGATAGAAAAAATACCGCGATAAAAATCATTTTCATCGTCAAACACGACGGTGTCACCTACTGCTCGACTGACGACGTGATAAATTTCATTATTTACTAATTGTGGCCGTTTGTAAATCATATTTTATTATACCAAATTTCTTCTATTGAAAAAATACGCTTTTTAGCTTTAAATAAAAATATGGAAAGATTAAAAGTCATCGCAAAAGACAAAATAAACGAACTCCCGAAAACCAGCGGAGTTTACTGTTTTAGCGCGGGCAGGGAACTTCTTTATATAGGAAAGGCGATAAACATACAAAGCAGGGTTAAAGACCACTTCCAACAACCGTCTTACAGGGATGATTTGTTTATAAACCAGATTAATAAAATTGGTTTTTTAGAAACCAACTCCGAGATCGAAGCCTTGATTTTAGAAGCCAATTTAATAAAAAAATATCAACCAAGGTTTAATGTTGTCTGGCGTGACGATAAAAACTATTTTTATGTTGCAATAACAAATGGCGAGAGACCGATTATTTATGTGGCGCATCAAAAAAATGACAACGCCCGATATATCGGTCCATTTGTTGAAGGCACAGCCCTTAAAAAAACTTTAAGATTTTTACGCCGAGCATTCCCCTACTATACAACCAAAAAACATCCGAAAATTAAATGCACATGGTGCCATTTGGGGCTTTGTCCGGGGCCCGAACCTGACTTAGCTGAATACAAAAAAAATACCAAAAAACTAATTTCAGTACTTTCTGGAAAAAGAAAAGCGGTTTTAAAATCTTTGCAAAAAAAGATGAAAGAGTTTTCTAAAGAAAAAAAATTTGAAGAAGCTGGTAAAATCCGCGATAAAATTAATAATTTACAGCAAATAATGGCCCACGCCCATGTAATTAATGCACGGGCCAACCCTGTCCCTGACACTGGCGAAATGCTAGCAAAAATTATTGGCACAAAAAAAGCAATAAAACGAATTGAATGCTATGATGTTTCGAATATGCAAGGAAAATCCGCCACAGGTTCTATGGTTTCCGCCCGAGGCGGACCAGCCTCGGGCTGGATTTTAGATAAGGGCCAATACAAAAAGTTTAAAATCAGAACAAAGGACGAACCTAACGACGTTGCGATGTTAAGGGAGACCTTAGAAAGAAGATTTGCGCATCCCGAATGGGATTTCCCGGAAGTAATTTTGATTGATGGTGGAATAGCCCAACTAAACATTGCAATAAAAGTAAAGGAACAATTCCATGGAATTGTTAAGTTGATAAAGGTTATTTCTATTGCCAAGGGCAGACAAGAATTATTTGTTGAGGGTAAAAAAACCCCGATTCCCTTGAAAGACCTGCCCCAGCAAGTTTATAATTTGATAAAGCACCTTGACGACGAAGCGCACAGATTCGCAATAAACTACCACAAAAAATTGAGGAAAAAGCTCTTATTGCAATAATTATTGCGTTTAGTTTAAAAATCTGTTAATATTATAGTATATGGGGAAATTACTCTCTCAAATCATTGCTGCCATATTGGGACTGTGGCTGACAACAATGTTTGTGCCCGGAGTTGTAATAAGGGCGTATCCAACATCAAATTTTTTTGGCTTTTCTCTAACGTCCCAATGGCAATTTTTTTTGGTTCTAGGAATTGTTCTAGGTTTGCTGAACTATTTTTTAAAACCACTTTTAAAAATTTTGTCTTTACCCTTAGAAATAATCTCACTCGGACTTTTTACTATAATAATAAACATGGCTTTAATATGGATTTTAGACATGATGTTTGACGAGTTGTCTGTTCCCGTATTCTTGCCACTTTTATACACATCTCTGGTTATTTGGGGGCTGAACATTATTGTAGGGTCTTTCTTAATAAAAAACAAAAACTAAATTTATGAATATCATTTTATTCTACGCTCAAATAGCGGTTTCTATAATTTTAATCATACTTGTTGCAATTCAGCAAAGAGGAGCCGCACTGGGAGCCGGGTTTGGAGGCGGAGGAGAAGTTTATTCCTCTAAACGTGGTGCTCAAAAAAAAATGCACTATGCTACAATTGCAACTGTAACCATTTTTCTTGTTCTGGGCGTATTAAACATACTCTTCCCATAAATTAAACCCTTCAATGAAGTTTCCCAAGCTTTCTCAGTGGAAACAATTTTTTAAGGTACTCAACAAGACTGAAAAAATATTTTTTTTGGTTTTTGCTGTTTTATTTATATTATCTGCAATATACCTTGCGATTAATTTTTATATAAACAATACAAAATTAGAACCAGCATACGGAAATTCCTACAAAGAGGGGGTTGTTGGGCAACCAAGATTTATAAACCCTATTTACGGAGAAACAAATGACGTTGATAGAGCGTTAATCGATTTAATCTATTCTGGGTTGGTAACCTACGGCAAAGACGGCAAAATAGTAAACGACCTTGTGGAAAATTACGAAATCTCGGGCGACGGAAAAATTTACACATTCCAGTTGAAAGACAATCTTTTTTGGCAAGATGGGATACCCCTGACATTAGACGACGTAATATATACCATAAAAACAATCCAAAACTCTGACTACAAAAGTCCTCTGCGGGCGGGCTGGCTAAATGTAAAAGTAGAAAAACTGTCCGATAAATCTCTCGCCCTGTCGTTGCCGGCACCCAATAATTCTTTTTTAGAGAATTGCACGTTAAAAATAATCCCCCAACATATTTGGAAAAATATTTCTCCAGAAAATTTCATTTTATCGGCTTATAATTTGCAACCGATAGGATCTGGGCCATATACACTTGTAAATATACAAAAAAACAGCAAAGGCTTCATCAAAACCTTAAAACTTGAAACCAACCGTAGATATTACGACAAAAATCCATACATATCAGTAATTTATTTTAACTTCTTCGAAACCAAGAATGATTTAATTTCTGCGGCAAACCAAAAAACAATCGATGGTTTTGACATCTCATCCATGGATGACAATGAGGCAACAGCAGAAAAACAAATCAAGCAAGGCTGGACCACAAACGAAAAATTTAGCGTCTACTCTTTTTCACTCCCAAGATATTTTGCAGTATTCTTTGATACAGAAAGCACAAAAATATTATCTGACAGCAACATAAGACAAGCCCTGAATTATTCTGTTAATAAACAGGAATTAGTGCAAAAAATCGAGGATGCATTCAAAGAAAAAATCTCTATTGTCGAATCGCCAGCTATGCCCGATTATTTTGGCTATTCATCTCCAAAAATAAATTATGATTTTGATACAGAACAAGCCAATAAACTTTTAGATAAATCTGGTTTCAAAATTTCTAACCCAGAAAAAAACCCTATACAGCGAACAAAACCCAATAGCAAAACTCCCGCCTTCCAGTTCAAAAGTTATTTAAAAATCGGGTCTAGTGGAAACGAAGTAACGGAATTACAAGGTTGCTTAACTAGATTAGATGAAAATTTTAAAACTTTACTAAACAGCGAGACTAATGGAAAATTTGGCAAAGGCACCGGAAACGCGGTAACGGCATTCCAAGAAAAATATATGCGCGACGTAAAAAGCACAGGTGAAACTGGCACAGGAACACGAAGAGAACTTAATACCCTGTGTTTTCCCACCCAAGACGCATCTATACCATTGCAGTTTACCTTAACCACCATAAATCAACCACAACTGGTTATGACCGCAAATCTACTAAAGGACTATTGGCAAAACGTTGGAGTAACCGTTGAAATAAAAACCGTAGAAATTTCAGAATTAAAAAACATTATAAAAAATAGAGATTATGATGCTTTGCTTTACGGACAAGCGCCAGGAACCTTACCAGACCTGTACCCATTTTGGCATTCTACACAAATAAGCGACCCGGGATTGAATCTTTCAGAATATCAAAATAAAACTATCGACCAGTTGTTGAAAGATGCTAGAGAAACCCTAGACCAGGATACCAAAGCTCACGATTACGAAAAACTTCAAGATATAATTTTAACTGATGCGCCCGCATTATTCTTATATAATCCTGACTATCTTTACTGGGTCTCCCAAAAAGTTAAAGGCATAGACACAACAAAAATAGTTGACCCGGCAAAAAGATTCGCCAATATTAGTAATTGGTATATTAACACAAAAAGAATATGGAAATAGACAAATCAAATATGCGCGAGGTTATAAATCAATCGGCAAATCAATTTGCCAAAGGCATTAAGCTGGCCGAGGGGATAAGAGTTGAAGGCAATTTTAAAAACATTATTATCTGCGGGATTGGAGGATCTGCCCTTCCACCAGACATAATAACTTCTTTGGTTGTGCCCTCTATACCAATTTATGTGCACAGAGATTATAATTTGCCTAAAGAAGCAAACGAAAATAGTTTGATAATTGGGATGTCTTATTCTGGCAACACAGAAGAAACAATTTCAGCGATACAGGAAGCTGTAGAAAAAGGATTAAAATGCATAGGAATTGCCACGGGCGGAAAGCTGGAAGAAATCAGCAAAGAAAATAATTTTCCTTTCGTAAAAATTCTTTCTGGCATACAGCCGAGGTCAGCTACAGGATACTTGTTCTCTGCCCTATCAACCGTTTTAGCAAACTGCCAAATTATACCTGATTTATCAAAAGATATTTTGGAAACTTCTGAAAAACTTTCAAAAATAAATGCAGAGCTTGAAAAAAAAGGCGAAACTTTGGCAAAAAAACTAGTGGACAAAATACCCATAGTTTACGCTTCAAGCAATTTGCAGGCAGTGGCAAGAATTTGGAAAATAAAGTTTAACGAAAACTCCAAAGTTCCTGCTTTTTATAACTTTTTGCCAGAGTTAAACCACAACGAGATGGTGGGATATACGCAGGTAAAAGAAACTAGTAATTTTCATGTTTTAATAATAAAAGACACAGATGACCATGAGAGGACAACAAAGAGAATGAACCTGTTGGCTGGCATATTGAAAGACAAAAAAATTGAAACTGATTTTGTAGAAACAAAAGAAGGGTCTTTGATGTTTCGTATGTTTGCCAGCTTGCTTTTGGGCGACTGGACAACTTATTATTTGGCCTTAAATTACAGCATCGACCCTACTCCGGTTGTAATGGTAGAAGAATTCAAATCAAAAATGGCCGAGTAATCCCCGCCCAGGTGATGAAATTGGCAAACATGTACGGTTCAGAGCCGTATGTCGCAAGACTTGTGGGTTCAAGTCCCACCCTGGGCACATTAAAAACAATCTCTAAAAATAATTAATTAAAAAAATGATAGCACAAAAAAATTCAAGCAATAGAAGAACGCCGAGTAATCAACAAAGGTCTTGGCATGAAACAAATCCTGCTCCTAAAAAAGATTGGAAGCCGGAAAACAATTTAAAAATAATTCCTCTGGGAGGCTGCGAAGAGGTCGGAAGAAATATGACCTGTTTTGAGTATGGCCAAGATATTGTGATTTTGGATATGGGCCTACAATTTCCAGAAGAAGATATGCCAGGAATTGATTATGTAATTCCAAACATAGAATATTTAAAAGGCAAAGAAAAAAACATAAAAGCTGTTATCTTTTCTCATGGGCATCTCGACCACATTGGAGCTGCTGCCATATTGTTGCCAAAACTTGGTAATCCACAGATTATCGGTAGGCCCTTAACTTTAGAAATGGTAAAACACAGAGTTGAAGATTTGTACCGTGGAGATTCTAAAAAACTGAAAACAACTTACGTAAAAGACTTAAACCAAAAAATAAAATTGGGTGTCTTTACTTTGTCTTTTTTTCAGGTTGACCACGCAATTATGGATGCCATGGGAATAATTTTGGAAACGCCCTCGGGCACTGTGATACACCCTGGCGACTGGACCATTGAAAAAGACCCTGTTGGCAGAAAAGCCATTGATTATTCTAATTTAGCAAAACTCAATAGGCCCACAATTTTAATGCTAGAATCTTTAGGGGCCACCAAGGCAAAGGAACCTGTTACAGAAGAGGAAATGTTAAACAACCTTTACAATCTAATAACAAAGGCTCCAGGCCGTGTTATTATCACAACATTTTCCTCTCAAATACAAAGAGTAAGACAGATATTAGAATTTGCCGCAAAAACTAATAAAAAGGTTGCCTTAGACGGGTTTTCAATGAAATTAAACATAGAGCTAGCAACAAAGCTTGGCTATATTAAAGTTCCAAAAGGAGTTTTAATTTCCACCGACAAAGCCAGCGCGCATCCTGACAACAAAGTGATTATAATCTGCACTGGAGGCCAAGGCGAAGAAATGGCTGCGCTTTCAAGAATTGTTGCAGGAAACCACCGCTTTGTTAAAATTAAAAAAGAAGACACGGTTATCTTTTCTTCGTCTGCAATCCCTGGCAACGAAAGGTCTGTACAAAGATTAAAAGACAACCTGTACCGCCAGTCAGACAACGTTTACCACTCTGAAATTATTGATGTTCACATTTCTGGTCACAGCAACATAGAGGGCATAAAAGAAATGCTAAGAGAAGTCAGACCAGATTATTTTATTCCTGTTTATGCAAACCATTATTTCTTAAAAGAGGCTGCAAAAATCGCGCGCAACATAGGATTTAAAAAGGACAATATACTTGTACCAGACAACGGTTCTATCATAAAATTTACAAATAACAAGGAACCTGAGATTTTAAAGGAAAAAGCGCCCACATCTTATGTTTTCGTTGACGGCTTAGGAGTTGGGGATGTTGGAGAAATTGTTTTAAGAGACAGACAAATGTTAGCTGAAGACGGAATGTTCGTTATTGTAACTATAATAGACAGTAAAACAGGCAGAGTAAAAGGGTCGCCCGACATAATTTCAAGAGGATTTGTCTATTTGCGAGAATCAAAAGAATTGCTGGCGCAAACCCGCAAAAAAGTTATAGAAATTGTAGACAAATCTGCCAGCCACAATGGGGCTGTAAACTGGACTTATGTTAAAGACGAAATTCGCAACAAAGTCGGGGACTTCTTGAGCACAAAAACCAGCCGCCGCCCAATGATTTTACCCGTCGTCATCGAAGTCTAACCAAAATAAGCAAAAAACAGCGGAAGCCCGTCTTCCGCTCTTTTTTTTATTCTTCTAACAAAATCTCCTGGTTTCCAGCCAAAGCCTTTCTATATCCTACCCAATCCTTCAAGGACAAATCACAACCTTTAAATCCTCCTAAAAATTCTGACAAAAAATCTCTTTCTGTCACTGAGGGAAAATTATTCTCACCGATATAATCTTTATAGCTAGACCATTTATATTCCTTCAAAAATTTTATCACGTCATCTTGGTTCTCAATTCCTCTCTCTTTCCAGCCGGGCTTTAATAAAGAAGCTGGATTCGTGTGTATGTAGTTAAAAACGATTTGTAGTTGTCTGTCATCTTCAACGGGCACAGAACGAAATCTATTTTGGAAAACATAACCCTTTCTCTTGTATTTAGCATTAAAATATTTTGCGTATCCTGTGCCCGCTTTCCTCATAAATTTTACAATCCCATCGTCTCTCAATTGCTTTATCAAAAGGTGCATATGATTCGGCATAAAACAAAAGCACAATACCTCCACTAATTTATCCCTTTTATCAGAAACAGCGGAAGCCCGTTTTCCGCTGTTTTCTCTCTTTTTCTCTTTACGACGGGCTTGACGGCGCTTGCGTATTTCTGTTGGTTTTGCATTATTAAATTCATAAATTGAAAAAATACCGCGATAATAATCGTTTATATCCTTGAAAATCAAATTATCATCTAACCCACGCAAGATAATGTGATAAATCCCGTCATTAACAAATTGTTCTTTTCTGTACGGCATATCTCTATTATAACAAAAATTGTAGCAAAAATAGAAACAGCGGACAACGGGTCTCAGCTGTTTGTGCTGTTTGTTGAGTATTTGGGTGTGTGAATTAAAAAATCGCCTCGCGATGCAAACTGCAGAAGTGCAATTTGCAAAGCGAGGCGACTACGTCCTGAGAGCTGATTCCCAAGGTCAGGAGACCTAGAATCAAAGTCCAGAAGACTAGGCTACTTGCGAGCAGGCGGCGGGGTCGTCGTCGTAGAAGTTGCCGTCGAGCCAGTCGTAGTCCGAGTTCCAGCGTTCGCCAACCCAGTCCAGGTAGCGAACGCACAGGCGACCAGCCGAGTCGCGATAGATGGTGCCCCAGAAGAACACCGTCTTACCCCTCCACTCATCGGGGATGAGCTCGGGGTGCGCGAGCAGCAAATCGAGAAGCCAAACGCCGAACACTTGCTTCTTCTTTAATTCCTTACGGAGCTTGTGGCCATCGATGAACATGCCGTCCTGCTGACCAGGCGATAAATAGAGCCGGACGTTCGCCGGGTCCCACTGAAACTTGCCACGGACTCGACCGGGCACCTGTTCTGACTCTTCCGCCACCCTCAACCCGCTGGGGCAGAGGGGATCGACATCGCAGTCGATGAGCAGACCAGCCAATTGGGCCATGTCTACGCCGATGGAACTTCCCATCGTTTTATCCTTCCCCCCCTGTGCAGAAACACGCCAGAGGGCCACCAACCATGTTGGCAGTCATAGCCAGAAAATACCAAATTTATCAGTATCTTTTGGCTACAACTGCCATAAATATACAAATTTTCAAAGTTCTATTCTATATATATTATAGCACCTTCAAGCACGCTTGTCAAGGGCTTTCGCTACTTTGCGGCTAGTGGTAATATAAATGAATAAGAATTAAACAATTCGAGGTGTTCAGCGTAAATTAGACCTAAATGTATAAATATACCCATGGTCTAATTTCCGAAGCAATTTTGTTCGCCTCGCTCACAAGACCGTGAGAATATTTTCAGGGATCCGCCCGACGGGCGGTCTACATATAGGAAATTATTTAGGGGCTATAAAGCAATGGATTGCTTTGCAAGAAAACAATGAATGCGTTTTTTGCATAGTTGATTTGCACGCAATCACCACGCCATACGCCCCAAAAGAACTGCAAAAAAATATTTTAGAAACCACTGCAGTTTATTTAGCTGCCGGCATAAACCCAGAAAAATCTGTTATTTTTGTGCAATCTCAAGTGCCAGAACACGCCGAGCTTGCCTGGCTTTTGGGCACCATAACCCCAATGGGTGAATTATCAAGAATGACCCAATTTAAAGAAAAATCCAAACAGCATAAAGATTATATAAATGCCGGTCTGTTTAATTACCCTGTTCTAATGGCAGGCGACATTCTCTTGTATAAAGCAGAGGGCGTGCCTGTTGGCAAAGACCAAGAACAGCACGTGGAATTGGCTCGCACAATTGCCAAAAAGTTTAACCAAAAATTTGCTAAAGTTTTTCCTGAACCCGAAGCCATTACACCAAAGGTTGGTGCCAAAATAATGAGCCTGACAAATCCAAAAAGAAAAATGTCGAAGTCAGACGACCCAAAATCATGCATTTCTCTTTTTGATTCACCAGAAGACATTACCAAAAAAATATTGTCTGCAGAAACCGATTCTGGCAAAGAGGTAAAATATAACGTAACCAAAAAACCGGGCGTCTCGAACCTTTTAACTATTTATAGCTTGATAACCAATAGATCAACGCAGGATATTGAAAAAGAGTTTAAGGGCAAAGGATACGGCGACTTTAAAAAGTCTTTAGCAAAAGTGTTGGTGGATTATTTGGAGCCCTTCCGCAGAAAGCAAAAAGAATTGCAAACAAGAGATGTTTATGTAAAAGAAATTATAAACAAAGGCGCTTCCCGCGCAAAAATCATCGCAGAAACCACAATGAAAGAAGTGCGGGAAAAGATGGGCTTGGCGTAAAACGAATTTTCACGAATTAAAAACGAATACTCACGAATCACGAATAACTAAAAAATCGCCCTAACCGGGAAGATTTTTTGTTCAATTACTTTTGCGTGATAAACCCTGTTAGCTCTTTCTGTTTTTCTTCCAGTAATTCTTTTGTGTCGGCTTCAATGGTCAAGCGCAATAATGGCTCGGTGTTCGACGGGCGAACATTAAACCACCAGTCCTTATATTCTACGGTTATGCCGTCTAAAAAATCCTGCTTGCCGTCTGCGTATTTTTGTTTTACTTTTTCTAAAACTGCTCCTTTATCTGCAACTTCAAAATTAACCTCGGATAATTTAAAATACTTGGAGAAGGGTTTTATTATTTCTGAAACCGGTTGTTCGTAGCTGGATAGCAGCTGCAAAATGGTCAAAAAAGCTACAAAACCAGAATCGGAGTAGCCGTTGTCGCGGAAACAATAGTGGGACGACACCTCTCCACCCATAATCCCCTTTTCTTCTCTCATAACACCGGAAACATTAACAAACCCTATTTTTGACTTTAATGGTCTGCCTCCCCACTCTTTTATCATTTCTGGCACAATTTTTGAAGCAGTGAGGTTGTATACAATACCAGCGCCGGGTTCTCTTTCTAAAAATAATTTCGCCAATAAAAGCAAAGTCATATCAGCTGGAATAAATTTCCCCTTTTCATCTATAAAAATTAACCTGTCGGTGTCGCCGTCGAAAATAACTCCAAAATCTGCTTTTTCTTTTACAACGATTTCACAAATTTCTTTCTGCGACTCCGGCAATAAAGGATTTGACGGGTGCGCAGGAAAATTGCCGTCCAGTTTAAAATTTAAAGGAATTATATTTAATGGCAAACCTTCGGTTAAAATAGGTATGATTTTTCCCGCCATTCCGTTTCCTGCGTCAACAATAACCTTAAAGGGCTCAATTTTATCTATATCAATAAAGCTTAAAATATGATTTATAAAAGGGGCCATGATATCTTCCTCCTCAACCTCGCCTTTTTCTGCGCTAACTCCGACAGGAAGATTTTTAACTTCACTAAGTAGATCCACGCCTCTCACCCATTTCATATCTTTTGCCACCATTTTAAACCCGTTGTATTCCTTTGGGTTGTGAGAAGCAGTAATCATTATGCCGGCTTCATATCCCAGTTTCCCAACTGAAAAATAAATTGAATCAATGGGCATTAAACCAATGTCTTTTACATTAACTCCTTCGTCGGTAATCCCCTTAATCAACGCCTTTTTAAGCGCGGGGCCCGAGATCCTTGCGTCAGAAGCAACTGTTACTTTTTTTGCTCCTGCTCTACGCGCAAAAGCCCGACCGATTGCGTAAGCAGCGTCTTCATTGAGCTCTGAGGGGTAAATACCCCTGATATCGTAAGACTTAAAAATAGTTTCGTTTATTTTCATAATGATAAGTACATATTAGATTATCCCACTAAACTATTGATTTTTCAAGAGTAATTTGCTATACTATTGGTATATAAATAGCTATGAAAACATACGAATTAACATACATCATAACCTCCGAGATTACTTCAGAAGAAGCAGAGGCAAGAGCGAAAGAGCTTGAATCCGCGGTTTCTAGAATAGAAGGAAGCATTTTGAGGCAGGCAAACCCTTCTGCAAAAACACTTTCTTACCCAGTAGAAGGTAGAGCCTCCGGATTTTTTGGCGTTATAGAATTCCAAGCAGAGCCAGAAAAAATACCTGAGCTTAAAACATTTATTGAGAAAGATGAAAAAATTATACGACACATTATTGTAATCAAAAAACCGCAGAAAATGAGGCCTGAGAGGAGGACAAGAACAAAACCAGTGTCTACAGAAGAACCAATTTTTAACGAAAAGAAAAAACTAGAAGAAAACGTTGATTTAGCCGAAAAAGCAGAGGAACGACCAACAGTCAAGGCAAAATCCAAAGAAAAAGTTGAGCTAAAAGACATCGAACACGAATTAGATGAAATTTTAGGCTAACAAGTCAAAAAACTATGAATCTAAACAAAGCATTTGTATTGGGCAACGTAACCCGAGAACCGGAAGTAAGGTCGCTTCCATCGGGGCAACAAGTATGCAATTTCAGTATTGCTACAAACAGATTTTACACCGATTCTGCAGGGCAAAAACAACAAAGCACGGAGTTCCATAATATAGTATGCTTTGGAAAACTAGCCGACATTTCATCAAGATATTTAAATAAAGGTTCATTGGTTTTGATAGAGGGCAGAATACAAACCAGAAACTGGGTTAACACTCAAGGTGCAAAACAGTACCGAACAGAAATTATAGCAGAATCGTTGCAGTTGGGGCCAAAAGGAAGTGGAGGTACTTCATCTGGAGGAGATTCAAACTACTCAAGACATTCTTCTGCAACTCCAGACGCCGACTCCGCAAAACAAGACCTGCCTGTGCAGGCAGGAGAAATACCAGTTATAGAAGAAGACTATAATCCGCCGACAAATGACAACGCAACCGAACCAAAAAATGTTTCGTTGGCAGAAGATAATGCAGCTGATGAAATAGACGTAAAAGATATACCATTTTAAAAATTAAAAAACATGTGTTATTTTTGTCAAAAAAATATTGATGACGTGGATTTCAAAAACACAGAACTGTTGTCACAATTTATTTCGGGGTTTTACAAAATAAAACCTAGAAAAAAGACAAATCTGTGCTCTTATCATCAAAAAAAGATCGCCACAGCAATAAAACGCGCCCGCCAAATGGGATTACTCCCATACACTCCAAGATAACCAATAGCTCAGACGTGTCTGAGCTATTACCAAAAAACCGCCTTCGGGCGGTTTTTTGGTGTCTCTTATTTCTATTCTTTCACCTTCATCGCTTCTGCTTTTATTTTCTTAATAGCTTCTGGGTGCTCTCTTAAATATGTTTTAGCTGCCTCTGTTCCCTGCCCGATTTTTTCTCCTTCTAGAGTAAAAAAACTTCCCGATTGTTTTATTAAGCCAGAGGTAATACCTGCACGAAGCGCGTCTCCTGCTTTTGAAATTCCTTCGTTATAGTAAATATCAAATTCTGCTATTTTAAAGGGAGCTGCCACTTTATTTTTAACAATTTTTGCCTTCACGCGATTCCCAATAATTTGATCTCCAGATTTTATTTGAGCCGTCCTTGTCAAGTTAACTCTCACAGATGCATAAAACTTTAGGGCCAAACCTCCCGGGGTTGTTTCCGGGTTTCCAAAAACCATGCCTACTTTCATTCTAGTCTGGTTTATAAAAATTACTATTGTATTAGTTTTTGACATCATGGCAGCTAGTTTTCTACACGCCTGCGACATCATGCGAGCCTGAAGCCCGATATGCTGGTCGCCAATTTCTCCTTCTATTTCTCTTTGCGGAGTTAAAGCCGCCACAGAATCAACCACAATAACGTCAACGTCTCCTGTTTTAACAAGTGTTTCAACGATTTGCAACGCTTGCTCACCTGAATCCGGCTGAGAAATTAGCAAATCGTCAACATTAACTCCGATTCTTTTTGCATAGTCGGGATCCATGCCATGCTCTGCGTCAATAAAAGCACACGTGCCTCCTTTTCTCTGGGCTTCTGCCACTACATGCAAAGCCAAAGTTGTTTTACCGGAAGATTCTCCTCCGTATATTTCAATAATTCTTCCTCTCGGCATTCCGCCCACGCCTAACGCCAAATCCAAGGCGATGGATCCGGTTGGTATAACATCAACATCAACGGCGTGCACCTCGCGCATCGTCATAATGGCCCCCTCACCAAATCTTTCTTTAATTTCATCTACTGCACTCCTCAACTGCTTATTCTCATTGGAATCTTCTTTTTTAACTTCCTTTTTTTCTTTTGCCATGTTTTTATGTTTTTATTTTAAAATTAAACTTTTTGCCACTCATCATCCTCCTTGTCCGCCCCAACTTTTGGAGTATCTTCTGATTCGTCTAATCCGCCTGTTTCAATCATTTTGACATCAGTGCCCTCAACATTGGCGCTGTCCCCAAAAACTTCACGAGGTTTTGCGCCATCAGCCGGGCCCACGATTCCTTTTTCTTCAAGCATATCTATTAGACGCGCTGCTCGTGAATAACCAATTCGTAAACGCCTTTGCAAAAAAGAGGCAGATGCTTTTTTAGTTTCAAAAATAATTTTTTTGACTTCTTCGAATAATGGGTCTTCGTCGGCTCCGCCAAAAAATTCACTAGCTCCACCCTCTCCTCCTACGTCTGACTTTTCAAGGCTTTCTTCTAAGCTTTGGCTTAAAGCTGCTTGAGGGTCTCCCAATTTTTTACCTTGGTCTACAATAAAAGCAGCTACTTTTATAACTTCTTTCTCTGAAATGTATGGTCCTTGAATTCTGGTAATTTTAGATGATTTAGCAGACATAAATAACATATCTCCGGCGCTAAGCAATTTTTCAGCTCCAGAAGTGTCTATAACGGTTCTTGAATCAACCTGAGAAGAAACTTGGAAGGTAACCCTTGTAGGCACGTTTGCCTTGATTAAACCCGTAATAACCTCTACAGAAGGCCTCTGTGTAGCTAAAACAAGATGTATACCAGTGGCTCTTGCCATTTGGGCCAAACGCACCACCCCAGCCTCAATTTCTCTGCCTTTGGCTGCCATCAAATCAGCTAATTCGTCTACCACAAAAACAATATATGGCATTTGAAGCCCGGAAGCAATTATGGATTTGTTTGAATTATACGAAGTAAGATTTCTTGCAGGCACTTCAGAAAATACTTCAAAACGCCTTTCCATTTCGTGGGTCAACCATTGCAAAGCATTAATTGTTTTTGTAGCGTCATAAATTACCGGACACAAAAGATGCGGGATGTCGTTATAATGCTGGAATTCAACTCTTTTCGGATCAACCATTATCAACCGCAGGTTTTCTGGCGTACATTTATAAAGCAAGCTTAAAATCAAAGTGTTCAAAAATATGGTTTTTCCTGTCCCCGTAGCTCCAGCCACTAGCATATGAGGACCATCTGTAATGTCTGTAAAAACTGCAGACCCAGAAACATCCCGGCCCAAAGCCAAAACCAATGGACTCGTGGCGTTTTGATATCCTGCTTGAGTTATTAAATTTCTTAAAGTCACAATAGACCTTACTTTATTCGGCACCTCAATGCCCACCAAAGACTTACCTGGAATTGGAGCTTCAATTCTTATAGGATGGGCAGCTAAAGCTAATGCCAAATTATTGGATAATGTAGTGATTTTTGAAAGTTTTACTCCTTCAGCCGGCTTAAAAGCGTATTGAGTAACAGTTGGCCCCACGTTAACCTCTGCCATTTCAACCGGGATGCCAAAATTTTCAAGGGTATTCTTAATTATCATAGAATTCTCCTTGATGTTGCCGGATGTCGGGGCCACTTCATTCTTATTCAACAAATCTAAGGGAGGCAGAATATAACTGCTCTTGTTTGTTGAGGCCGG
>Ga0268276_1001480_pt1 | contig 22953 bp, 19 predicted proteins | sample saktaG_4_FD_190145 | JGI IMG/M metagenome (GOLD analysis project Ga0268276, IMG submission 190145) | Saline water microbial communities from Sakinaw Lake, British Columbia, Canada - sak_2010_1_5_45m | ecosystem: Environmental > Aquatic > Non-marine Saline and Alkaline > Saline ... | reverse complement strand
GTCCGAGAGCGGGCTACGGTGCTGGCCGAGGCCTGCCGAGCCGTGGGCTCGCTGCAGATTCGCAACGTGGGCACGCTGGGGGGCAACGTGGTCAACGCCATGCCCGCCGCCGACGGCACTACCGCCCTGCTGGCCCTGGAGGCCGAGGTGGAGATCGCCGACGAGTCAGGGTGGAGGTGGGTACCGCTGCCTGACCTTTTCGTAGGGCCAGGCGTCTCCAGGGTGGACAGCACCAGGGAGATGCTGACGGCTTTTCGTTTCCAGGCTTTGGGCGAACGGCAGGGTTCGGCCCTGGAGCGCATTGCCCGCCGCCGCGCGTTGGCTCTGCCCATCCTCATCTGCGCGCTGGTCGTTACCCTGAGCGAGGGCGCGGAGAATTTTGAATCAGCGCGCATTGCCCTGGGGCCGGTGGCTCCGGTTCCCTTCCGCGCATCCCAGGCCGAGGAGAGTTTGCGCGGTGCACCGATTAGCCTGGAAACGATGGCCAGGGCAGGGGAGATAGCGACGCAGGAATCGCATCCTCGCTCCAGTCTCCTGCGGGCTTCCAAGGAGTACCGCCAGGAGGTGATCAAGGTGCTGGTGCGCCGCGGCCTGGAGCGAGCCGTGCAGATGGCTCAGAAACCAGGTTTTTCGGAAAAACCTGGTTTCTAGAGGGAGGTCAACAATGTATCCTTTGACGATGACGTTGAACGGCGAAGCTGTGACTGTGGAGGTCGAGCCCTTTGATCTCCTGGTGGATGTGTTGCGCGATAAATTGGGTCTCACGGGCACCAAGATAGGCTGCAGCGAGGGCGAGTGTGGGGCCTGCACGGTGATCATGGACGGCCAGGCGGTGCTTTCCTGTCTACTGCCAGCCATGAAGGCCCACGGCCGGGAGGTGGTTACCATTGAGGGCTTGAGTCGCGGCGACGAACTGCATCCCTTGCAGCAGGCTTTTATCGAGCAGGGGGCTGTGCAGTGCGGCTACTGCACGCCGGGCATGATCATGTCGGCCAAAGCCCTCCTGGGCGGGAACCCCCAGCCCAGCCCTGACGAGATCGAGGAAGCCATGGCTGGCAACCTCTGCCGCTGCACGGGCTACCTCCAGATTGTCGAGGCCATTGAGGCTGCGATCGAATCCCGCTCAGGTAAAGGCTTGACCTGGCTTGCTCTATGATCCTGAGGTAGTGGATGTTTGCTTGGAGCTTTTCACCGAGAAGGGGTTTACGCTTGAGTAGTCCGCTCGTGGTATTCGTGCTCTGAAAACTGTCTGGTAGTGAAATGGGGGGATGGTGATGTCCGGGACGCAAAAGCTCAGGAGGTCTCCTGAGCTTTTTACATCCGCATAGAGCGCTGGTGCCCCGGGCGGGACTCGAACCCGCATGCCCAGAAGGGCACAGGTCCTCAACCTGCCGCGTATGCCTAATTCCGCCACCGGGGCATTGTACCAAAATTATACTCACTATTCCTCCACTTGTCAACTTACGCAAAGTAGCGTACAATATATAACGCCGTGAAACGTGATGAGTGAGAAGCCAACTTAGCCCTGGGGTTCACGTTTCACGCACCACGTTTCATGTAGGAGAGGAGGCCATCACTATGGAGAACCGGAGTACATTGCGGACTGTAGAAGCTGCGGCCGTGTTGCTCTTTTTTGTTCAGGCTGTGCGGGTGTTGTTCTCTGTCCTCTTCGGCATCATCTACGATGCGGTCTTTGCCGGCCCCATGAGCATGTCAATGGTCGTCAGCGTGTTGTTGGCGCTGCTGGCTTTTCTGATCCCGCTCGTTGCTCCCCGCCGCAGGCGTGGAATCCAGCTCACCCTCCTGGTCACATCTCTATTCGTCTTCCTGGGCCGAATACCGCTGACCCTGAACAATCCTGACCTCAGGCTCTACAGCTCCCTGTTGATCGTGGCCGGGGCTGGCCTCTACGTCGCTGCGCTGCTCAGGGAGAGGGCGGGCGCCTTTCCTGGAGTGTTCATAGCGGCCCTGGCGGGCGATCAACTCTTTCGAGCTCTGGGAAACACTTTTGACATCACCCTCCGCGACGGCTGGCTGCCGTATCAGATAGCCATATCCGTGGCCATGGCAGTCGTCTCAGGAGTCGCCTTCTCTCGTTCTCCCTGCGAAGAGGGAACCTCTGAACGAAGCCTTGGTCTTCTCGGAGGGTTGGCCATTGGGGCCGTCCTCTTTCTGGAGACATCTCTGCTCGCTTTCCCCAACGCCCTGGCCCGCTGGAGCGGGGTGAGCTACTCAGTTCTAACGCCTTCTCTTCTACTCATCACCTTGTTGCCCCTCTTGCCCGGCGTCCGGGGCGTGCTGCGTCGCCCGTTGACGAAGCGGGTTTGGGGACTACTGCTGAGCCTTCTCACCTGTCTCTGTCTGGCGTTGGGCTATTTGATGCAGGGTTTCCTGGCTGGAATCGCCCTTCTGCTGGCGCAGTTGTTGGTTCTCCTGTCGCTGCCTTGTGTGATCAACCATCGCCGGGGCCAAAGAGAGCGGATCGGCCTCGACCTTGCCCTGGGGCTGGTCTTCTTCCTGCTGATCAACTTCGCCTACGCTTTTGCCTTTACCTATGCCTACACCCTGGACTTCTTCCGTGGAGCTGGGCTGCCCATTGTTCTCGTAGCTGGCCTTCTGGCGACCCTGCCAGCCGCCAGGCGCAGGCCATTCCCGACGGAGGAACCACCCGCTCGGCAGCGGGGATGGTCAGCGGCGGGGATTGTCGGAATCGCAGTGCTTGTTATCCTGAGCGCGGTCTCTGCCAGGCCACCCGCGCTGCAACCGAAAGCGGAGCCGGCTGTGCGCGTTGGCGCCTACAACATCCACTATGGTTACAATACCTCCTGGCAATTCCAACTCGAAGAAATGGCCCGGACGATTGAGGAGAGCGGGGCCGACATCGTAGCCCTCCAGGAGGTTGATGCCTGTCGCCTGACCAGCTACGGGGTTGATGACGCGCTTTGGCTGGGCCGACGCCTGGGGATGGAAGCGATTTACCAACCTACGGTGGAGCATCTGACGGGCATTGCCTTGCTCTCCCGTTTTCCCGTGCGCCAGGTGGAGGGGAAGCTGTTGACCAGCCGTTTGGAGCAGACCGCCATCGTCCGCGCTCAGGTCGAAGTTGGTGGCGACGTTCTTGACGCCTACGGCATCTGGCTCGGCCTGGAGCCAGAGGAGAGGGCCGTGCAGCTCAGCGAGGCCCTCGATTTCATCAGAGCAGGCCCGGCTGCCTTCGGCGGCGATTTCAACTCCACGCCCGACTCGCCCATCTATCGCCAGTTGGTAGACGCGGGGCTCACTGACGGCGCCGTGGCCGACGACGCCTCTCCCACCTCCCCTTCCGAAGCACCCAAAGAACGCATTGACTACGTTTGGATTCGGGGCCTCAGACCAGTGGATGCAAAGGTGTTGGACTCCACTGCTTCCGATCACCGGATGGTGGTGGTGGGAGCCCTTTTGGAGTAGGTCTCCCGACGTTGGGCGAGGTCTCCGACCGATCCCTGTCCCGCCCCAGTCAGAGACCTTCGGCGATCCAAGAGGGGGGAGGCGCAACTCGCGGAGGGGGATGGTGTTAGATATTGTTGAGGGGTAACAAGTCAATGGGAGTTCTTTAAACTCTATCGGGAGGTATTGGGCCTATGAGAATCGTACTGGATGCTATGGGCGGCGATCACGCTCCGCCGGTGGCCGTGGAGGGGGGAGTGTGGGCGGCGCGGGAGTGTGGGATCGAGGTGATTCTGGTTGGCCGCGAGGAGGATGTGCGGCAGGAGTTAGCCAGGCATGATACGTCCGGCCTCAGTTTGCCCATCGTCCACGCCAGCCAGGTCGTCGAAATGGACGAGCACCCTGCGGCGTCGGTCAAGGCCAAAAAGGACTCCTCGATGGTGATTGGGGTGGACATGGTTAAGCGGGGCGAGGCGGAGGCCTTCGTCACCATGGGCAACTCCGGCGGTGCGCTGGCGGCGGCCCTCTTCGGCCTGGGCCGTATCCGAGGCATCAAGCGGCCAGCTCTCTCTACTATTTACCCCACCACACCCGGGTTCTGCTTCATACTGGACGTGGGGGCTAACACTGACTGCAAGCCCGAATATCTGCTCCAGTTCGCCTACATGGGCGTGGCCTACGCCGAAAGGGTGCTGGGGATCGCCAACCCTCGGGTGGGCATCGTCTCCAACGGCGAAGAGGAGGGTAAGGGGAGCATCCTGGTACAGGAGGCCTACCAGTTGCTCAAGAAGAGCGGCCTCAACTTCATCGGCAACGTGGAGGGCAAGGACATCCCAGCAGGGATGGCTGACGTAGTGGTCACCGATGGCTTCACGGGCAACGTGATCGCCAAGCTCTCCGAAGGGCTGGCGGCCTCGCTCCTGGGCGTCATCAAGGACGAGGTCAAGAAGAACCCCCTCGCCACGGTTGGCGCTTTGCTCTCCAAGCCCGCCTTCGAGCAGGTCAAAAAGCGTCTCGACTACGCTGAGTATGGCGGCGCGCCCCTGCTGGGGGTGGACGGGGTGGTGATCGTCGGCCACGGGCGCTCCAACGCCAAAGCCGTCAAGAACGCTGTGCGGGCAGCCAAACGGGCGGTGGAGGGCGGGATGCTTGCGGCCATCAAAGATGGAATCGTGATGTAAGCTCCAAGGCCCGTCCCCGGGCCGTCAAGACCGCGCCCGGGGACGGGCGCTAGGAGCTTGTCGGAGAAGACTTCGGAAGTCTCCATAGTAGCTCAAGCTTGCAGGGATTTCAGTCGCTTTCAGGTAGTTGATGCACTAAGAGTTCTCAGATCAAGACTTCCGAAGTCTGGGAGCACGCCCTCTCCGACAGGCTGTTAGAGCTTCATAAATTAGATAGGAGGGTTTGATATGACAAGAAAACGCAGTATCGAAGAGAGGGTTGTAGTCACCGGCCTGGGGGCCATCACCCCTCTAGCACTGAGCGCTGAGGAGACCTGGCAAGGGCTGATCGCCGGTCGAAGCGGCATAGGCCGCGTCACCCACTTCGATCCCAGTGATTACCCCACCCAGATCCTGGGCGAGGTGAAGGGGTTCAAGCCGGGAGACTTCATGGATCACAAAAATGCGAAGCGCATGGCCCGCTTCAGCCAGTTCGCCGTGGCCGCGACCAAGATGGCCCTGGAGGATGCGGGCCTCGTTATTGATGAGGAGAACGCCGAGGAGGTAGGGGTGCTTTTGGGCAACGCCATTGGCGCCATAGACGAGACGGAGAAGACCTGTCGGATCATGTTCGAGCGTGGTGGCGCGCGTATTTCGCCTTTCTTTGTGGTGATGATGCCCCCCAACCTGGCTGCTTTCCAGGTGGCTTACACCTACGGCATCAAGGGTTACAGTTTGACCATCTCTACTGCCTGCGCCTCTGGCACACAGGCCATCGGCGAGGCGGCAGATGTCATCCGCCTGGGGAAGGCCAGGGTCATGGTGGCCGGTGGGACGGAGGGTGGTGTTTGTGAACTGGCCCTGGCCGTCTTCTGCGCTAATCGAGCCTACTCCACCCGCAACGATGAGCCGGAGCGGGCCTGTCGCCCTTTCGACAAGGATCGCGATGGCTTCGTCGGGGGCGAGGGGAGCGGCATCGTGATCCTGGAGAGCCTGGAGCACGCTCTGGAGCGAGGGGCTCGCATCTACGCCGAGGTGCTGGGCACTGGTGCTTCCAATGATGCTTATCATCTCATCGCGCCCGATCCCGAAGGGCTGGGGGCGGCGAGGGCCGTGCGCTGGGCGCTGGAAGACGCGGGGGTGGAACCCAGCGAAGTAGACTACATCAACGCCCACGGCACCGGCACCCCCCTGGGCGACGTTTCGGAGACCCTGACCATCAAGAAAGTCTTTGGCGACCATGCCTACCGCGTGCCCATCAGCTCCTCCAAGTCCATGATCGGTCACCTGTGGGGTGCCGCGGGAGCGGTGGAGTCCATCGCCTGCATCCTCACCATCCGCGACAACATCATCCATCCCACCATCAATCTGGAGACCCCTGACCCCGACTGCGACCTGGACTACGTCCCCAACGTGGCCCGAAAGGCCCAGGTGGACATCGCCATTTGCAACTCCTTCGGCCTGGGGGGGCAGAATGCGTGCACGGTGTATGGCAGGTACACGGGATAGATAGGGAGGAAAAGAAGAAAATGCAAGTTATCACTAACGAGAAATTGATCAAGAACAGGGCCAGATTGGGGCGTGTGGCCAGCTTTGCGGGGTTGGCTGTATTGGTTTTAGGGCTGGTGGCGTCTCTTTCTCCCCAATGGTTGCTCGCATCGTTTGGCTGCCTGTTCGTGGGCTTTGTGCTCTCCCGGGTCGGCATCTACAATGCCACCCGCTGGGTTAAGGAGCCGAGGGCTGATCAGACACTGGTTAAGATCCTGAAGGGCTTCGACGATCGCTATTACCTTTATAACTACGTCCTGCGCGCTCCTCACGTCCTGTTGGCCCCCTTTGGCCTCTGCGTCATCAACCTCAAGCAGCAAGGGGGCAAGGTTCACTGCGAGGGCGAGAGGTGGCGCCGCGATCTCGGTTGGAAGCGGATATTGCGCCTCTTTGGGCAGGAGGGACTGGGCAACCCGACCAAGGAAGTAAAAGCCGAGGTCGAAAGGCTGAGCAAGTGGGCAAGTGAGCAGGTGAGCAAGTGGGCAGTACCCATTGAGGGCGTGATCGTGTTTACCAATCCCGAGGTGGATCTTGAGATAGAGAACCCCGCTGTCCCCGTATTGGATGCCAAACAATTCAAGTCTCTCCTGCGAAACCTGAGCAAAGAGAGGCCCATATCTGGCAGCCAGCGGAAGCAGTTGGCCGAAATCCTGGCTGGAGAGGCGACTGAGTAGGGGACGACTGAGGAGGTATTTTGCTTTTGCCAGGAGGTTGGCTGCCAGGGCTCTTTGGCTTGTGGCTGGCAGCCTATGCTATAACTCGTTGGCTTCACCGGCGGGGACGGCTGGCGCAGGACTACCATCGCGATGTGTTGGCTCTGGGCGTCATCGCTTTAGCCACCATCGGCTTCTTCTGGCAACTCTTCTTCACCGACGATACCTGGATGCCCTCCGGGGGTGGCGACCTGGTCTCTTTCCTCTATCCTCTCTACCGCTTCGCAGCCCGCAACCTCAGGCGAGGTGTCGTCCCCCTATGGAATCCCTATCTCTACGGCGGTGCACCCTTCGCCGCCGACAACCAGTCGGGCCTCTTCTACCCCGTCAATCTTCTCTTTTTCCTCTTCTTCCCCGATGTGACCTACCCCACCATGGAACTGCTGGCCATCTTCCATTTCTTCCTGGCCGGCGCCTTCATGTACATCTGCCTGCGCTCCCTTAGACCCGAACAAGACTTCGACGAGCTCAGTCGAGCCGTTCGGGACTCCGGCCCCAACCTCGAAACCCGAAACCCGAAACCCGAAACTCACCATCGCCTGAGCCGCTCAGCCGCCTTAGCCGGTGCTGTCGCCTTCATGTTCTCCGACCTGTTCGTCACCCACTTCGGCAACCTGAACATGATCGCCGTGGCCGCCTGGCTTCCCCTCATCTTCGTCTGCTACCACCGCGCCATGACCGAGGAGCGCCCAGGCATGGTCGCCGCAGCAGGGGCCTTTCTAGGCATCGCCACCCTGGCTGGCCACATCCAGATAACTCTTTTCATCGCCTTCGCATTGGCACTGTATACGTTCTGTCAAGGACGACGACGCCTCCTTCACTCGTTAACTCGTTACCTATTGCCCTGTTGCCTCATCGCCTTCTGCACTGCCGCCCTGGCCCTCATCCCCGGCTATGAGATGGCCAGCCACACCGTGCGGGCCGAGATGAGCTACCAGGAGGCCAGTCAATATTCCCTGCCGCCAGTGGGGCTGGTGGGGCTGTTCATCCCCGGCTTCTTCGGACGCGGGCCGGCAGGCTTTTGGGGACCCTGGGATCGGGTGGAGGTGGGCTACATCGGCGTTTTGCCCCTCATCCTGGCTGGCTTGGCCGTCCTTCTCAGGCGGGACAGGCTGTCCCGTTTCCTCCTGGGCCTGGCCATCACCTCGCTCCTTTTGGCCTTCGGCGGCTACACCATCCTTCACGGCTGGCTCTACTTGCTGCCTGGCTTCGACAGGGTGCGCGCCCCGGCCCGCTTCATCTACCTCCTGGATTTTTCCCTGGCTGCCCTGGCCGCCCTGGGTTTGGATGCCCTCCTGCGACCGCTGGACCACCGGATGCGAGCCGTGTTCCGCCGCTTGCTGAAGGTAGCTCCCTGGCTCTGGCTGAGCACAGCGGTCATTGGCCTGTCCCTGGGCTACCATGCCGTTTTGACCGCCCAGGGCAGAGACGCGACGATATTCAACAGGACGGTGGGCGCCGTCAACGGCCTGGTCTTCTTCCTTTTGGTGCTGGCTGCCAGCCTGGCCATTCTCTACCTGCGATGCTACCGCTGGGGCCAGCGTTGGGCCCTGGGCGCGCTGGCTGTGGGCTTGATCGCCCTCGACCTGTTCAGCATGGGGGCCTATACCGACCTGGAGCGCAACGACCCTACGGTGGGCTTCCAGCATCCTGAGGCCATTGAGTTCCTCAAGTCGGATCCGGGCTACTACCGCATTGATACAGGGACAGGCGTTTGGGACGTTTGGCAGCCCGACGCCAGCTTGATGTACGGCATCTTCGACATTTCAGGCATCTGGAATCCGCTTCAGTTGGCCGATTACGATCGTTACTGGGATGCAGTGGGCCTGCGGGGTTTGCGGTCCTCCCGCCTGTATGACTTCGTGAACGCCAAGTACGTCATCGGCCACAAGGACGTGCCTCTGGACTGGGACAAGTTCGTGCCTGTCTTCGACCGTGACCCGCAGGTCAACGTCTACCTGAACACCCAGGCATTGCCGCGAGCTATCCTCGTCCACCAGGCCGTAGCCGCGCCCGATCAGGAGAGCGCGTTCGTCCAGATTCAAGAGCCTGACTTCGACCCGGCCACCAGCGTGGTCGTGGAGGGGGGAAAGTCGTTGCAAGGGAGCAAGGGAGCAGCAGAGCAGGGGAGCAGGGGAGCAGGAAGCGAATCCTTGGACATTGCCGCCTACGGCCCCAATGCCATCCACCTCACGGCCAGAACGTCAGCGGAGGCGTATCTCGTCCTCAGCGAGGTCTACTATCCAGGCTGGAGAGCCTACGTGGACGGCCGCGCGCAGCCGGTTCTGCGAGCGAACTACGCCTTCCGCGCCGTCTACCTGGATCCAGGCTACCACGAGGTGCGTCTCGTCTTTGAGCCTCTCTCCTGGAGAGTAGGGTTGGGCATCAGCGTGGCCACGTGGGTCGGCCTGATGGTATGGGGGTTGCTGTCTTGGCGCCGTTAGAACACTGATGGGCAGGATTTACGGATTTTGCCGCAGGCCAAGTCATTTGATCCGTCCATTCTGCCAATCCGTGTTCTCCACACTGCGACCGCACCCAAAAAGCGAAGGGCTTCCAAAGGTGCGCATCACCTCTGGAAGCCCTTTCCAGTTCATGCTCCGTGCAGGCTCCCCAGACGTTTAAGTTTCACGTTTGACGTTTCACGTTTCAGGCTATCTTCGTGCTGCAGTTGGGGCAGATCATCTCGCCACCGATCTTGGCCCGCAGTGGCTGCAGAACTTTGACCCGGCAGGAATCTGCGCCGAACAACTCATGGTTCTCCACCTCAATTGGCATGCCTCGTCACGAAAAGGAAGTTGCGCATCACTTCAGCAGGTGTGGTACGGTCCTGTTTCGCGGTCAGCATTGCGACATGCTGCAAGGACACCATCCCCTCCTCGACAGCCTGAGCCTTGATCTCATCAGCAGTAGCGCCCCTCATCAGCAACTTCTTGATCTCATCGCTCATCACCAGCACCTCGAAAACGCCAGTTCGGCCCAGGTAGCCACTACCGCCACAGAAGTTGCAGCCTGCCCCGACGTAGAATTGAGTTCGCGCCTCCCCCATCTCCTGTTCGTAGGCCAATTGTTCGTCATCGGACACCTCGCGGAGGCCCAGGCAGTGGGGGCAAACCCGCCGCACCAGGCGCTGGGCAACAACGCCCACCACCGACGCAGTGATGAGGAAGGGCTCGACCCCCAGGTCTATCAACCGAAAGAGAACCCCTACGGCGTCGTTGGCATGTATCGAGGTTAGAACCAGGTGTCCCGTTAAAGCCGCCTGGGTGGCTATCCTGGCTGTCTCCACATCGTGAATCTCACCCACCAGAATGACGTCCGGATCCAAGCGCATGATGGCCCGCAGGCCGCTGGCGAGGGTGAGTTCAACCTGGGGGTCTACCTGGATCTGCTTCATGTTGGGAAAATGGTACTCAATGGGGTCTTCTATGGTGATGATACCGCGCTCTTCGGCATTCAGTTGGCTGATGGTGGCATAGAGAGTCGTCGTCTTGCCCGAGCCCGTCGGCCCGCTGACCAGAATCATGCCGAGGGGGGCTCTGATTAGCTGTTGGTATATCTCCAGGGATCCGGGGAGGAAGCCCAGCTCTGAGAGATTCATGATGGATATACCTTTGTCCAAAACACGCATGACAGCCACTTCTCCCCACGGCGTGGGGGCCGTGGCGACACGGATGTCTATCTCCCGGTTATCTACCTCGAGGGAGAACTGGCCGTCCTGGGGCCGTCTCCGTTCAGCAATGTCTATTTTGGCCAACACCTTCACCCTGGAAACCAGCCGCCTATGGACGCTCAGGGGCAAGGAGAGGGAGTCATGCAAGATGCCGTCAATGCGGTAGCGGATGCGCGAGTGGTCCTGCTGTGGTTCGATGTGGACATCCGAGGCCCGATCCCTTACCGCCTGAGTGACCAGGAGGTCTACAGTGCGCACAACAGCAGCCTGGGCGACGTGATCAGAGGTTATCCTTTCCTCCGGCCTCACTTCGTCCGACACAATGGGGATACGATCGATCTCCCGCTCGATCTCACTGGCGGCCCGATACTGGAGGTTGATGGCGCCGCGAATGTCCATAAGAGCAGCGCGCAAGACTTTGATTTCCATCCTGGAGAGGGCCCGGATGTCCTCAATGGCATATAGATCATCAGGATCAGCCATAGCCACCACCAGGGTATCGTCCTCAATGCGGAGGGGCATGAGGTTACACCTCCGGGCGGTAGCCTCGGGGATCAGGCGCAAGGCTCGGGGTTCGACTTGATATTTCTTGAGATCAATGAGGGCAGGACCAGTACGAGTCTCGGCCTTGGTCTCGATCATCTGCACGATGGCATCTATCTCAAAGGGTTTATACAGGACGCCATCAACCCCGGCCTTCAGCGCATCAGAGACCATCCCCTCCAGGGCACTGTGCCCGGTCATGATCATGGTCGTGATCTCAGGGTCGGCTCTCTTGATCTCCCGCAGTGTCTCGATCCCGTTCATGCCAGGCATCATGATGTCTATGAGGGCCAGGTCGAAGTGCCGCATCCCCGCCTCTGCCACGGCCCCGGAGCCGTCCCTGGCAATGACCACGCTATATCCCTTGCCCTCCAGGATGTCCGATAGCGTCTCACGCATGTCGGCATCGTCGTCAACTATCAAAATGCTCGCCTTTTCGCTCATTCTACTTCTCTCCTTCTAAACTAAAGCTGTAACTGCTCGCATTCTCACAACGGCAATCTCACCACGAAAACCGCCCAGTCCCTGGCCAGGCGTTGGGCCTCAATAGTGCCCCCATGACCCTCCACCAGCACCTTGCTCACAGCCATTCCCAGGCTGGTTCCACCCGCCGATGCAGCGGGGGCAGCAGCCTCTGACAGGTTCTCCTGGGGGATGTTGAGACCAGCGGCTCCGAACCCTAGTTCCACAAAGCCATCTTGCTCCCTGGCGGTGATCTGGAGCTTACTACCTTCCGGCGCCCCTTCGACAATTCTCAGGATTATGTTTGTGAAGGCCCTCTGCAATTGGAAGGCGTCGGCCATTAGAGCCGGCAGGTCGTCACTCAGGTCGATGGTTGCCTCCCAACCATCTGGCAGGGAGGCCTGGGATAGCGCCTCCGCAATGATCGCTTTGACGTCGCTTTTCCGGCGCAGAGGCTCCTTGAACAGGGCAAAGTCCATCAGGTCAGCAACCATCCTGTTTGCGTTAGCGACTTCCCTGCCCATGATCCGAAGGTGCTTCTGCACCTTTGCATCGCCGTGGCCCAGTTTCATGTCGAGGTAGTAGATGGAGTTATTCATCACTCCCAACTTGTTTCTGATATCGTGCCCTACGATCCTTATCAACTTTCCTATAGTGGGCGATATCTCAGACGAAGTCGGCTGAGTGGCCTGCATCTCGTTCTCCTTCCTGGCGCTTTCTGCGAGAGATTCCGTCAACAAGTTGAATCACCTCCTCTATTTCAAAAGGCTTATGGAGATAAGTATGAATATCCCCCCCTAAAGGCTCCTCTAACAACTCGTCTACCTCACGGGAGTAGGCGACCATCATCACAGCGACCGTCTGGGGATTGACTTCCTTGATGGCCAGATACGTCTCCAAGCCATTCATATTCGGGAGCCCTGTGTCTATGAAGACCATGTCATAGCTATTATCCCGCGCCATCTCGATCGCTTCCTCACCACTCCAGGCGACGCTGACCTGGTAGCCTCTGACTTCTAGTATATCTCTGAAAGTCTCGCAGTTATTGCGATCATCGTCAACTACCAGTACGAGCCCTCCTTTCTTCACGCTGTCAATGAGGCCGATCACCCTTTCCATGTCGAAGGGCTTATAGAGCACGCCGTACGCCCCCTCATGCAGGGCCTCCGTGATGAGGTCCTCGACAGCGTAGGCCGTCATCATCACCACGACTGCGTTGGACTGGATACTCTTGATCTGTTTGAAAGCCTCCACCCCGTTCATCCCAGGCATCCTGATGTCCATGAGGATGACATCGAAGTTCATCTCTTTGACCTTCTCGGTGGCCGCATAACCACCAGAGGCGACAAAAACTCCAAAGCCTTTGTCCTCCATGATATCGGACAGGGTCTCGCACATGTCTGCGTCGTCGTCCACTATTAGGATACTAACTTTGTCGTCCATGGTCCTCCGCATTCAGGTTTGGCAGTTATGAAAACAGTGATACAGGGAGCATACGCTTTAGGCACTAACCATCAGCGTCGCCTCTTCAAGAGACTGGCTTTGCTTTGCCGATGATGTCGCTGCTGGGGGACGCTGTCGGCTTCCCTCCAAGTACTCATCCAACATCGTCAAGCTATAGCGACGGTGGCCACCAGGCGTCCGGAAAGGCACTAACTGCTCCTCCTTGCCCATTCTATTAAGGGTGGCAACACTGATGCCCAGATAATCAGCGGCCTCCTTGGCCGTGAGTAGACGTTTCGCTCGCTTTTGCATTTGATTTGATCCTCCTGGTGTTGTGGCGTTAATGGAGGGCTATTCGCAACTCAATAAAAATGATGGAAAACAGTGCCAAATCCAATTAAAGTATAGCATCCTCTTCCAAATTTATGGGTGAATCTAGCGTGAATCTGGCGTGAATTCGGCGTGAAGCCCCCGTCAGATGGCTCCTCTCAGTATCGCAGGAACCGCAAAAAAGAAACTTCCCGCCTTGACGTTCAGTGAGAAATCATAGAGCCTTATATCAGCTTTATTCACTAGTGTCGCCAGAACTTCGATGTGTTTCTCGTTCATCTCTTACTCGAACTCGAATCCCTTCTCAGTGAAAAGCTTCAAGCAAGCACCTACCACCTCAGGATCATAGGGGATGCCCCTATTCTGTGAGATTTCCTTCAGGGTTTCATCTATGCCGCGAGCCGGCCGGTATGGTCGGAAGGAGGCATTGTAGTGATGAAAATCCTATTCGATGGAAGCTTCCCTTTTGCGCATGAGTTCTTCTCCCTGGCGCTTTCCGCGACAAATTCGGTCCACTAGTTGAATCACTCTCTCCAAATCGAAAGGCTTGTATAGGCAGGTATAGGCATCCTTCTCCAGAGCTTCTGCCACTATATCCTTTACCTCCCGGCGGAAGGCTGTCATCATCACAGCAACTGCCTGGGGATTGAGCTTCTTTAAGGCCAGATACGCTTCCAGGCCATTCATGTTCGGGAGCTTTATGTCTATGAAGATCATGTCATAGCTGTTCTCTCGCGCTACCTCGATCGCTTCCTCGCCACTCAAGGCGATGCTGACCTGGTAACCTCTTTCCTCCAATACGTCCTTGAAGGCCTCGCAATGATTGAGATCATCGTCAACCACCAGCACAAGTCCCTCTTTCCTTATACCATCAATGAGGCTGATCATCCTTTCCATGTCGAAGGGCTTATACAGCACACTATAAGCCCCCTCGCGCAGGGCTTCCATGATAAGGTCTTCGACGGCGTAAGCCGTCATCATCACCACGGCTGTGTTGGGCTGGATACTCTTGATCTCCTTGAGGGTCTCCACCCCGTTCATCCCCGGCATCCTGATGTCCATCAGGATGACATCGAAGTTCATCTCTTTGACCTTCTCAATGGCTACGTAGCCGTCCAAGGCAATGGCAGTGTAGTAGCCTTTATCCTCCATGATATCGGATAGGGTTTCGCACATGCCCGCATCGTCGTCTACTACTAGGATACTGGCCTTGTCATCCATATTTCCTCCCACCACTAAGGGTTCGTAAAAGAATAACTTCCCGACACGATGTCATTGCGAGCGTTTTTTAAGGGGCGAGGGGGCAAGTCCCCTCTCCCTCGCAGGGAGAGGGTTAGAGCCTGCCCTGAGTGGAGCGAAGGGGTGAGGGTGGGACGTTTCTGCCCTCTACGGATGGCGTGCCGCGCCATGGAAGACTCGCAATGACACGATTGGGGAACTTATTTATTTACAGGCCCTAAGCTATCAGGCGATTGGGTGACTGCACTCATAGCTGAAGTTATGATACAGGTCAAAGAAGCGCGTTCTATTCACCCCCAGGAGTTGCCCGATTAACCGATGCTGGCAATTTGACAGTGAAGGTGGTTCCCTGTCCCAGTTCGCTCTCCACTTCGATGCGGCCCTCGTGGGACTCGACTATCGCCTTGCAGATTGCCAAACCCAAACCGATGCCCTTAGTTTTAGTGGTAAACAGAGGCTCAAAGAGCTTCCCCAGGTTTTCCTCTGAGATCCCACGACCGTTGTCCTTGAATTCCGTGGCGATGAATCCGTCCTCTGCCCTGGTGGAGATCTCCAACCTCCCACCATCGCGCGTTTCAAGTGAGTCTGACGAAGTCATGGCTTGTGCAGCGTTCGAGATCATATTGATGAAGACCTGCTCTATCTGACCTGGATCGGCCATCAAGGGAGAAAGCCCCTTTGTCAAGCGAGTGATTACTTCCACGTTCTCAGGAATGTTACTGCGTGAAATCGCTTCCCTGACCAGGAGGTTGGCGTCGGTCTTGCGCAACGTTGGGCTTCTCACCCTGGCGAAATCCATCAGGTCAGTGATGATCTTATTCGACCTTGCTATCTCCTTCTCTATGATACCGAGGTGTTTCCTCACCTTCTCACCAGCGCTACCCATCTTCATGTTGAGGTAGTAGGTGGAGTTCTTGATGATTCCGAGGGGATTTCGCAGCTCGTGGCCTATGCTCGCTCCAAGCTGGCCTATGGCGGCCAACCTCTCCGCGCGGAGCAGTTGTTGCTGGGTGTCTCGGAGCTCTTTGGTGCGCTCATCCACCATCTCTTCCAGCCGCTCGGAGTATTCCTTCAGCGCCTTCTCCGCCCGTTTGCGCTCGGTGATATCCTGTACAACGACCACTGTGGAACTCTTTGTCTTCCCCTTCCCCCAATTCCTCCACGGCTGCACCTGCACGAGGACGTAACGTTTCAAGACTTCGTCGTAGGCTTCGTATTGGGCAAGCTGGCCCCGGCGGGCCTCCTCCCACGCCTGTTTCCAGAAGGAGGTGACATAGCAGGAGGGATCCGCGCAGCCGGGGTGGAGAAGCTCGTGGAACTCCTGGCCTTTCACGCCCGTAACCCGCCCCAGATTCCAGGTCTCCACCGTTCGGTTTGCCCGCATGATGCGTCCTTGGTTGTCTAGCAGGCAAACAAGCTCAGGGAGTGAATCGGCCGTGTATTCCCATTCTTGCTTTACCCGTTCAATCTGCTCCAGAAGCCCTTTGAGCTCCTTCTCCGCCTGCTTGAGCTCGGTGATGTCTTGCATCACGACCACTGTGGAGCCGGCCGCTGCCCCTTTCCACGGTTGAACCTGGATGAGGACGTGGCGCTTTAAGAACTCGTCATAAGCTTCGCATTGAGCGGGCTGCCCCCGCAGAGCTTTCTCCCATGCCTGTTTCCAGAAAGTGTCGAGATAGCAGGAAGAATCCGTGCAACCGGGGTGGAAAAGCTCGTGGAACTCCCGGCCCCTCACATCCACAGCCTGGGCGAGATTCCAGGTCTCCACCATTCGGTTTGTGCGGATGATGCGCCCTCGAACGTCTACCAGGCAGATGAGATCGGACAGTGAATCGGCTGTGGATTCCCACTGCTGCTTGGCCTGCTCGATCTTCCCCATGAGCTCGTTGAGTTCTTTCCCTGCCCGCTTGCGCTCGATGGCGTATTTCATGGCCCGCACTATCAAGTGACCATCGAACTTCCACTTGAACAGACAGTCCTGTGCGCCCGACTGCACGGCCTGCACGGCCAGCGTTTCGTCGTCGAGACAGGTGAGCACGAGGATAGGTATCTCTGGTACACGTTCGTGTGCTTTGACAAGGGTATCGAGCCCCTGGCTGTCTGGTAGCACAAGATCCAACAGCACTACGTCAATTCCACCTCTGTCCAGGCGCTCCAGCCCGGTCGAGAGCCGGTCGGCGCACTCCAGGTCGAAGGGGGTGTTTTCCACCTCTGCAAGCAGTCCCCGGATCATATAAGCGTCCCCAGGGCTGTCCTCGATCAACAGGATTTTCAAGGGTTTATTCTCTTGAGGCATGGCCGCCTCCCGTTTTTCTGTAGGTGAGGTATCGCACCGAGCGCTGGAGCTCCTCGATTTGGAGGGGTTTGATCAGACAGTCATCCGCCCCGCAGCGAAGCAGTTCCTTAATGACCCCATTCTTTCCAGATCTAACTACCCCCACGACCTTGATGTGCCCTGTCGCAGGATCGCTCTTTATCTTCTTGCAGACCTCAAACTCGTCGGTCTCAGTCCCCGTCATGCCTAGAACGATGAGGTCCGGCTTGAAGGCCATGACCTGGATGCCGGCCTCATAGCCATTGCTTGCGGAAGCGAATTCGTAGGCGTCGCTATCCTCGCGCAATGCCTTGACGATCAGCTCAACAGTGTTTGGTTCATCATCCACCACGAGGATCCTCGCCGCGCTATCCGATAGTTTGTCCCTGGGGATGTTTTTTGACGACCTCGCAGACCGAGACTGCTGTTGGCTTCTCTCCAGGTACTCGCTCAACATCGTCAGGCTGTAGCGGCGATGCCCTCCGGGAGTGCGGAAAGGTGTCAACCTTCCCTCTCTCTCGATCCTGTACAAGGTGGCCAAGCTGATACTCAAGTAGTTCGCAGCCTCGCGTGCCTTCAGTAACGACATTTCCCCTCCTGTGATGTCGTTCAAGCTCATTCAAGCAATGGAAAACGTGTCAAATCACAGTCAAAGTATAGCATAGCTTACCCAATCTATGGGTGAAGGTAGGGTGAAACCTGCATGAATTCTGCGTGAAACGAGAGTTGGCTGTTCACCTGATCCGTAAATCTTGCCAATTCACTGTTCTCTCACCATTTGTCCAGTGAACTCCCAAAAAATGAAAGGCTTCCAAAGGTGTGCATCACCTCTGGAAGCCCTTTTCAGTTTATGCTCCGTGCAGGCTCTCTGACGTTCAACGTTTCACGTTTGACGTTTCACGTTTCAGGCTACCTTCGCGCCGCAGTTGGGGCAGAACTTGGAGTCCTCAGGTATATCGGCCTTGCAGTTGGGGCAGGTCATCTTGCCGCCGATCTGGGCCCCGCACTGGGGGCAGAACTTCGACCCGGCGGGGATCTGAGCCGAGCAACTGGGGCACACCATCGTCGCTGCCTGCGCGCCCGGCTGCATGGACTGAGCCATCATCTGGGCCATGGCAGCCCCCATCCCTACCCCGGCCCCCAGACCGACGCCGGCCCCGGCGATGCCGCCAGGCGCTCCAGCGGCCTCGGTCATGGCCCGCGCTGTCTTGAACTGGAGGTAGGCCTGCATGTTGCCGATGGCGCCCATGGACGCCCGCTCATCAATGGCCTTCGCTGTCTCCTCGGTGGGGCTGATGGAGGTTACGTAGAGGGTTTTGAGGGCTATGCCCAGCGCGCTGAAGTCGTCCTGCACCTTGGCCTTGGCTCCAGCCCCGATCTCATCGTACATGCTGGGCAGGTCGAGGATAGATTTCTGCACCTCGCCCAGCAGGTCTGTGAGCCTGGCTACGATGATGCTCCGCAGGAAGCCCTGGATCTGACTCGTTTGGTAAAGCCCCTGGGTGCCCACGATCTTGTTGACGAAGAGCTGGGGCTCGCTCACCTGCATGGAATAGGTGCCGAAGGCCCGCAGGCGCACCATGCCCAGCTCGCTATCGCGCAAGGTGATGGCCTCAGGGGTGCCCCACTTCTGCTCCAGAAACTCCTGCAGGTTGACGAAGTAGACCTCGGCCTTGAAAGGCGTCTCCCCGCTGAAGGGGATGCCAATCAGCCTGGTCAGGAACGGGATGTTGGCCGTGGACAGAGTGTGGCGGCCAGGGCCGAAGGTGTCCAGGGCCTGGCCGTCGCGGAAAAAGACCCCCGCCTGGCTCTCGCGCACGATGAGCTGCGAGCCCAGGCGGAAGTCGCCCGAGCCGTGCTCCGGCACCCGATGCACCATCTGCCGTCCCGTCTCGTCGAAGAACTCCACTATATCGAAAATTCGCGCCATTTGCTTTCCTCCTTATTTTCCAGCGTCTCAGCGTCATAGCGTCGTGGCGTCTCAGCGTACCAGCGCTACGACGCTTGCCACTTAGACGCTACGACGCTTGTAGTATCACATCCTGCCTCTTGCTGAACGTGTCGTTTACGCCCTGGATGGTGCTCACCAGATCGGCTATGGCCTCGGCCATGCCCTCTTTGGCTGCGAGGGTTTCGGAGACTTTGTGTATGCCGGCGGCTACGTTGGGCACTTCGTTCATCAGAGCGTTGTCGAACTCGTAGAGGGCGTCGAGTTGATCCTCTTTGACCTTGATGGCATCGAAGAAACCGGCGTAGCCGTAGCTGGCCGTCTTGAGCCGATCAATGAGGGTCTGCAGCTTCATCGCCCCGCTCTCCAGGTCATCGAGGAAGCCGATCTGTTTTGAGCTGATCAGTTGCTTCTGCAGGTCGGGGATCCTCCGCCGCTGTTCCTCAAACTGGCGGGCCAGGTGTTCCCGGAGGAGCTTGTCGGCCTCGCGCCGCATCTCTTTTTCCTTGTAGCCCTTGTAGCCGGGGACTTTGGCCACGAGCTGCTCCAGCCCTCCCAGGGCCTCGGTGACTTTCTCTCTAAGATCCATACTCTTTTACCTCCTTAGAATTGATTTGTATGGGCTAAGCCCAGATCATCCGTTACCACCATGCCCTCCTTCAAAACATCCACGAGGACCGAATTCCGCTTAGCCAGGAGAGCGCGGAACTCGTCATGCGTGTAGCCCTTTGGCTCCAAAGGCGATTCGTGACAGGAATAAAGCACTTCCATTCGTTCCAGAGGATGGTGGGGCAACCCCTCGGAGATGATCAGGACGTCCACGTCGCTGCCTAGATTGAAGTCGCCTCGGGAGACGGAGCCATAAACGATGGCTGTTAGTTTACCCAATCTCCCGCGCAGCTTTTCAGCGTAGGTCCGAGCCATGTTTACAAATCTATCCCGTTGCTTTCTCCTTTCCTCCAATACCTTAAGCACAGCGCTCCCTCATAAGAATATCTCCGTTCCACAGTAAGGGCAACTCACCACGCCCTTGCCTGCCAGTTCTAGCTGGCCTCCGCAATTGGGGCATTTGTTGGTCTTAAGCTCTGAGGCCTGCTTGGAGTAGAGGATTCCTTCGTCCCAGTTGATGTAACCCGTGAAGAGACCTTTGCCTACCAGGTCGTATACCCACTCCTTCACCTGATCGCGGGTGGCGTTCAGCTCCAGGGCCACCTCAGCCACCCGCACCTGGCCCTGGGTCAGCACCATGTTGAGCACCCGCTTCTCCTTCTCGACCTCGGCGAAGGCGGCCGCTTCCTGGCGGTCCTTGGCGAACAGGAAGCCGCCCACCCCGACCAGGGGCAGCACCACGAAGACGAACACCAGGCCGAATCCCAGGATCATGGCTGACGCTGTCCGGCCCGATGCGGCGCCTGATCCGAAGAAAAGCGCCGCCACCAGGCAGATGGCGATGCCTGCCACGATCATGATCATCCCTATCGTTTTTCCCGAACCGGTCATGTGAACCTCCGTACTGGTCTGATGGTCTTTGGTCTGATGGTCTTTGGCAAAGCCTGTCAGTTTGAACCTTGAGTTCTGTTGGCGCTTGTCGCTAAGACGCTGAGCCGCTTTGACGCTGCTCAGCCGACGCCTCCGCCACCTCCACCGCCTCCCCCGCCGCCTCCACCTCCGCCGCTGAATCCGCCTCCCCCGGAGCTGGAGGGCGAGCTGGTCAAAGTACTGGAGGCTGATTCCAACATGGAGAAGAGGCCGCTGCTCATGCTCTCCAGCGAGGTGAAGACGCCCTCGGTTGCCCCCTCCAGAGAGGGGAGACCCCGGCCCTCGCCTGTGGGAGCTGGCCGACTCACCCCACGTTGGCGGGAATAACCATGCCCATAGACAGGGAAGTAGGGGTAGTACCAGATGGGAGCAGGTGTCTCGACGGTGGCGAACTTTCTGATCCAGCTCCTCTCCAGACCGAAGGCGATGGCGTAGGGCAGATATTTGTCGAATATGTCCTGGGCCTGCTGGAGGTCGGTGTACTTCTCGACGTTGGCCAGATAGCGCTTGAAGGCGTTCCACCTGGCTGCTTCCAACGATCCCTCGCGCGTCTTGCGGGGCATGAAGCTGCCCACGACGATGAGGGCGAGGGCGGTAATGCCTAGCCCAATAGGGGGACAGATCGCGGCGCTGGTGTACTTGCTGAGGACAATCATGGCCCCGATGCCCAAAATGCAGGCCGCACCTACGCCAACGAAGCCCAGGATCGTATAGTTCCTGCGCGTTCGCTCCGGGCTTTTCGTGAAGAAGCCTCTTTCTACCACCTCGTCATACAGCTCCTCCCGCAGGGTAGGGATGGCCTCGTAGAACTTCTCCTTCAGATCTGACAAGTCAACCTGAGATCGCCTGCGGAATAGCTTCATGATCAATGTTCTCTCGTAGGGCCGCAAGGGTTGCTCTGTACCCACCAACTGGAAGGTGAAATCGCGGTTTGTGCCGATGCCCAGGAATCCTGGCTCCTGTGTCTCGGTCATGGTCATCACGCCGCGCCGCGCCAGGTCAACGATAGTGGCGATGATGTCCTTCGTGTCGGCCTTCTCGTCGAGGAGGGTGCCAGCCACGCCAGCCGGGAGGTCACTGGGTGGCTCGGGCAGGTAGTCCGCTACCGCACTCAGGGGCACATCTCGCCCTCGAGTGTACCAGAGAGCGATCAGGGCCAGGGGCCCAGCGACCAGGATCAAGAGACCGATGGCTCCCAGCGCCAGATCAACCACGGGACGATACTTGTCGTCATAGTCGGCCATTCTATCGTAACCAGCCTGCCAGGCGGCAGGGGCGCCCTGAACAACGCCGTGGGGGAACTGCACGCGCACTTCCAGCTCCTCATCGGGCCAGGTGCGACCTGTGCTGAAGACCACTTCGGAGCCCGTGTTGTCAATATCCACGTCCTCGCGCTCGTCGCGCCCTCCACCGTAGGCTGCGGTCACGAGTTGATCTGGCTCGAAGGCAGCGGGAAGGTGAACTGTCACTACCGAAGCCAGGACAGGGACGTCACGGTCGGCGAAAACGGCTTTCCAGAAGAGTTGATCGCCCCCTTCGTAGAAACGGAGCCCGCCCTTCACCGTGTACTTGATGGTGTAGGTGTGGGTGGAGTCGCGGTAGCCGGGGTAGTACCACTTGATAGTGAAGTCCCCGTCGTCGTTAAAGAAAGTCTCGTAGGTATAGTCGCCGCCGCGTCCCCGCTGATACTGCCGATCCCCCTCCCAGACCTCCACGTCGGTGATGCTGTCCAGCCTGTCGGTGGGGATCTCGCGGTAGCCGAAGTGGAAATCGCCGCTGGTGTAGGTGAACTGCTGTGTCTCCACGACGCGGATGTCGGAATTCTCGAGCACCTTGATGTCCACGTCGAGGCGATCCCAGACGTAGGTCTTGTCCTGAGCCTGAGCAACGCCTGCCAGCCCCAGAAGCAAGGCTGTGATGACAAGTAGAGCCAGAAGCCTTTCTTTTTTCATGAAACCCTGCCTTTCTGCCATCAGTCGAATGTCCTGACCTTTTCTATTCTGTTTCGTATTCTTCCGCTTTCTCACGCACGGCATACGTCGGCATTGCTAGAGGCTGGAAAATCTTTGCTGCTTCTCTTTCCTCTGTCAAGAGTAAGCCTTCAATCCTTTTTCCAAGCAAGGAATATTTAGGCAAGGCATCTTCCAAAGCATCGAAGAATTCGGGATCACCTTTCCGACACATTTTGACCATTGTGATGTGTTCGATACCCTCCGGGGTTTCTCTCGTCTTACCACTTCTGTAAGGAATTGGCCTGGAGGTGATGGATTCGATGAGTTGCTGCAGGGCAACTTTATACTCAGGCGTCGTACCTTGAACTTCTAGCTTGCTATTATTGCCCTGAATCACAGCTCCTATGATCTCATTCTCAAACGTCTGTACGACCAATGTTTCCATCAGTATTCCCTGGAGGGATGTTCTGCTACCCCTTGCGTGGATTGCCAATATGATACCTTAACGCGGCCTCTGGCCGCAACCAAACACTGAGTTGCAAAACAGCCTGTCTTCTGGTATAACAAAGGCAGAACAGGAGCTACAGGAGGCAGGTCATGGAAGCGTTTCTTGGGGCACATCAAGACGACATTCTGGGTGTACTTACTACATTTGATCGGGTC
>Ga0268276_1001478_pt1 | contig 22991 bp, 14 predicted proteins | sample saktaG_4_FD_190145 | JGI IMG/M metagenome (GOLD analysis project Ga0268276, IMG submission 190145) | Saline water microbial communities from Sakinaw Lake, British Columbia, Canada - sak_2010_1_5_45m | ecosystem: Environmental > Aquatic > Non-marine Saline and Alkaline > Saline ... | reverse complement strand
AGAGGAAGATATCAAACTTAAGTTCATTCAAGCCTATAACATTGTTATGGAGGATAAAGAAAGAATCATTCAAGACTCAAATGAAGTGATTGAACTACTAACTGACACAACAAAGATAGATATTGAAATATCCAATATCAATGACGAACTTATCGTAACTGCTGAATTGGTGAATAAACTAGTGAAGGAAAACTCCAAAACAAGCATAAGTTTGGATGACTACGACAAGAAGTATGATGAGTTATCAAATCGATATGAAAAATTACAAGCCAAACAAGAAGAATTATTAAAAGTAAAAAGCGATAAACAAGGGCAGGCACTCAAGATGAAATCCTTTCTAGCAAACTTATCTCAATCAGAAGATGAATTTGATGATTGGAACGAGAGTCTTTGGATGCTCATGGTTGATAGTGCAATAGTGCATAGAGATTCAAGTATAACTTTTAAGTTTCATAATTGCGATGAATCCATAATTTTAAGAATGTAATCTACCTAGTTGCTTATTTTGCATATTTATAAAAAAAGGCAATAAAGTTTTACTAAAGACCTCGTATTTATAATTCATTTTTGATATAATTATAAAAAAGGGGGGTGTTTTTAAATGGTAAAGAAAGATACACACAAATTGAAATCAGAGTTTTACACATTGATTGATAAGAATCCTACAAAAAAGGATCAAGAATTATCCGAGGATTTGAAGAGGTTTAATGCAACTTTTAATGGAGAAGATTTTTTCATTCAAAATCTATTTGAGGGTGGGATGAGACTTTTTTCAAAGAGTATAAAATCCAAAATGAAAAGTTATGTTTCTGATATAATTGAAGATTATAACAATTCAGAAAACAATCAGAAAAAGATAGAAGACTTTTTGGTTTTTTTGATAAAAAAATACAGTGATGATGATAAGACATTACTTGATAGAATTCTGAATTTACTTAATATAAGTTAATGAAAAATAGAGTCAAGTTTCTGATTGGTTTTTTAGAAATCATCTTGTTTTCATTAATAGTCTTAATATTTGCACTATTAAAATGGGATGATTATTTTGATGGAATTGATGGAGCTTTCTTTTCTAAAGGACATTTAATCATTGTAACTTTTAGATTTCTCATTTACCTGCTCCCTGCATTTATCATTTGGGTAGTATTTTTATGCATCAAAAATCAAAAATTAACTATAAAAGATTCATATAGATTTCAGTTTATTGCATATTCAATTTTCGGCTTAATATGGGTGCTATTCGGCTTAGATTATGTTACTTCAACTGATGTATTTGGAGCTATGGACTCTTTTACAATAATGATTGGTTTGTTGTTATCTCTCATATTTAAAAAGGATATTAAGGTTGATTCTGATATCCCTCCAATTTATAAAGAAAAGCATTGATTCGTACTGCAGTTAAACTTGAGAACTCTGTTACAATATGCACTAGAAAACTTGGGAATCATTAAGGCGAAATAGGAAGATATCATGGATTTAACATTATCTCTTCTTTTTATGTAATGACAGGTTAAAAGGAGATGAGGAAATTGAAATCATATAGCCCTAAAAACGCATGGAATACATATCTTAATTCAGCATGTAGGAAAGATGGCTGGTTAAGACTTAATAATAAACTATCTGAAGATTTTAACATTAGTAATAGAGAACTTCTTAGCTTGATAGTATTATCTAAACTAGCTAATCATATTTCGAATACGAATGATTGGATGGCTGGATATGATTCACAGCAGAGAGAACCAAATGATGGAATAATAACGGATAGCTCTATAATTATTAAAATTGAGAGCAAGTTTGTACCAGAAATTTACTCTGAGGACGCATTAAATGATATTGTCAAAGAATATAATGAAAATAATAATAAAGGATCAAACTATGGAAATGGTTATAATTTAGTTATTTTTTGTAATAAACAAGAACTTATTGAATTAACCCCTCTTAAAGAAGCTATAAGTAATTCTGTATGTCATTTTAGTTCGGTCTTATTTATGTACCCAGTAGTTGTAGATAATGAAAAATTTAAGTTCACCATTCATACACATGAGTTTTATCCTTTGAAAGGTTTTGCAAGTGTTGAGGTAAATGTAAACTCTGGAGATATGACAGTTAATTATTCAGATTTAGAAACTTTGCCTAAATTGTTGTAATAGTTATTTGTCTGCAATTCTATTTAGTAACTTTCATGGCCATATTCGATGCGATATTTTTTCACGTCTTTATGTGACATTTCTACAAGTTCAGGAAGTGTGAAATGACTCCAGAAAGTAGGAGAGAAGGTATCATAATGATACTAGATCTTATCTAAGGAGTCTTTTTTCATAAGATTAGCATTTGAGGACAGACAAAAAAATGTTGTTAGCAGTCTAAAATTGACTTAATACTATATAAAAGCATCTAAAAGTGTCTAATAATGAAAAATTGTAATAATTTTTCCTAAATATATTGTGTCTAAAACAATCTAATAGTATAATAGTACTATAATCGAATAAGAGAGGTGTCCATTATGATTCAATCAAAGTTATTTGAACGTTTGGTTACAAAGTTTTCAATTAAAGTCAATGATTTGGCTCGATACTTAGAAGTTAGTAAAGCTACTATTTACAATTATCGTAATTTTGAAAGTTTTGATCAAATTCCAAATGATAAACAATACAAAATATTCTATCTATTTGGAAAAGAAACAGTTAATGATTTATCAAGATTATTGGATGAAAATGATAAAAATGTATTAGTGAAGTATTCAGAGAGAATTGACAGTATTTTCCAAGACAAAGAGGAAAAAGCATCTCAAGATACAGTTGCTATAGAAACCCTTCAAAAAAGATTGAATGAAGCTACTGCTCAATTAGAATTAAGTCGCAATCACTCAGCTATAATGATGAAACTTGAACATCTTGATGATATATCCAAAAAAGTCATTATTGATAAAATATCTGAGATTACAAGCGATATGAGCTCACTAGAAATTAAGAATTTTTTAGATTATTTGCATGTTTATGAGGTATTTTCAAAAAACACGATAAAAAAGTAGGGGGTTTATCATGCCAGTAATATTCTTAGACTTTTATTCAAATCTAGAAAATAAAGATACGAATCGATACTATAACAAAAACATGTATAGTACTGCTTTAATGGAACAGTATGAACTCATTAACAATCGACTTCCACTAAACCTAAGATTTAATGATATAAAAGACTTTATTCAAAATGCTTTTCCTTCGGGGTTAACGAAAAGATATTATATTTCATGTCCAAATTATAAACGAGAAGTAGTAAAAGGTGCCACAGCTAGTTTTTTGCGTAACGTTGTAATTAGAGCAGACGGTACTGAGTTGTCAAGAAGATTACCAAACAATATGAGCGTTATATTAATCGGAGATATCATTGAAGGCGGAAAACTTAAAATGTTATCTGTCAAAGGTATTGAACTCGTTGATGAAGGATTTACAAAAAATGGTGAAACGCTAGTAATGAACTCTTTTGCTTGTTCGGCATTTCAAAAATATGCATGGTCAATTCAGCATATTGATTATAACGAAACATATTTTACACCTAATGCGATTTTATCTTTAATTCAAAACAACTATCCAGTTAAGAATTACGAGTCTGTTATAAAGTTTTATCATACTTGGGATAAGTATCTAACATTTAGAGAGTATTATCTAAACACCCAAACTAAAAGACATTTTGCGATTGCAAATATAGAATATAAAGAATCATTTTCTATCAACAGAAGAAGATATCAAAGAAATAAGGACATCTATGATTCGAATCTACTTGATTCAACAAATGAGTTTTCAAAGGGTGAACTTATCGTCTTAGAACATGAACTAGAGGATACAGAACCTTTCCATTTAATTAGAGTAGATTTAGAATTTAATCGTCTTAAATTTTTAGAAGAGACAATTGAAAAGGGAAGTCGGAAAATGAATAAGATCGAATCAAGTATTCGTTCTTTTGCTCGCGATAATTTAGCACTATCAGAAACTCCACCTAGAGATGAAAAATACAATGAACAACTGAAAAATAGTTTTCAATTAGAACAACGATTTAAAATAGTAAAAAATGAAATAGAACCTGATTGTACGGACTTGGAACAAAAATATGCAAAAATGACGAAGGATCAACTCGCTGCTATCGATTCTGTTTATCAACATAAAATAGAAAAAGAAACTGTTGATGCAACCAAAATCAAAGAACAAGAATTGTCTTCATTAGCTAATCAAAGCCTTGATGAATATGCTTCTTTGTTAAATAGTCAATTAGATGATAATGTAAAAGGAATGACAGATGAGGTCATCAAACGAAAATATACAATTGCAGTAGATGATATTAAGGAAGGTCTAAAAAAAGAGCTTGATCAACAAGTGTATACATTTAATAAAAGATTAAAAAATGAAAAGAATCAAGAAAAACAAGATGTGATTAAGAGTCAAATATCTGAACTAAAGAGCAGATATGATAATGACATTGAATGGGCATTTCAAAAAGTTGATCTCAAGAAAATGTTCATTGAAAGAAATGAGGCTTTAGTTCAAAAGAAAAGAAGTGAATTGAATGTTGAACTTAAAAGAACTCTTACAGAGTATTCTGACGAATACAAACGACAACTGATTGTCAAATATCAAGATGCATTTAAGAAAGAAAAAAATACGAAGACACACACACTTGAAGAAGAATTAAGAACAATGATTGAGAAACGAATTCACCTTGAAACAATTGTTCGTTTTTCACTATACTTTAAAACTGACGCTGAAAATCAAGATGGCGTTGTTAAGGCGTTATATGGAAAGAAATATGGGTACCTTATATATAACAATCGAGCTGAACAAGCAAAAATAGATCGTCAAAGAAATGCATTCGAATCATTTTTTGAAGGTAATGTAAAAAATCCTTATCTATCAACGTTTTTATTTTCTCCAGAAGAATTGAATCCCAATATATATCAAAATCGTGAATGGAATTGGTTTTTAGAGAAACTCAATGATAAGCAAAAGGAAGCTGTAAAAAGAGCTGTTTCTAGCAATGGCGTGTTTTTATTGCAAGGCCCTCCTGGAACTGGTAAAACACAAGTTATTGCTGAAATAGTTGGGCATCTTGTGAAAGATGGTAAAAAGGTTCTGATATCCAGTGAAACACACAAAGCAATTGATAATGTCTTTGAACGTCTACCTAAAATTGCCGAGATTAGACCGATTCGACTCATGACTTCACAATCAGGTAAAGATAGTGATTACAGTCCTGAAAATTTGGTTGACAACTTATACTTCAATATTGCTGAACAAATGAAGAAAACGATTAGATCATATGAAAATTTTGCGGAATATAAAGATAAATTTGATGTTGAATTTAAGGAACTTAAAGTTCTAAATCAAATTCTTAGCAAGAATAAAATGAAGAGCGATGAAATAGCCAAACAAATAAGTCGATCTGAACATTCATTTGATGAATTAAAAGAAGAACGCGGCTCTTTTGTAGATAAAAAAGAAGCTTATGTCTATGAAAAAGATAAATATATCAATACATACAAAAGACTTCAAAATCACCAATTTAGTTATGATGAAGATCTTGATATGACAAGCATTGATGAATATAAGAATTCAATTGATAAAATGATTGACAGTTCTGTCTTCGATGCAAGTAGTATAGATGAATTTATTAAAACTGTATTTATAGTGAAACCTCAAGAAGTAATTAATGAGTTAAGTCTCGTTCTTTCGAATAAAGCTTCTTATGAACTTCAAGAACAAAAACAATCACTCGTTAAACAAATTCAAGAGTTGTTTGATTTAAGTGATGGAGAAGTCACTGAAGCCATAAGAGAAAAGCAGAAACAGTTAAATGAGATAAAAAAGAAACTTCAAAATGTTGATGATGAGTTAGATCTATCAAGTATGATTATTGGAAAGATATTTAATTCAAATTGGGTAAGTAGTAATCATCAAGCAGCTGTCGAGCATTTGGAAAAACTCCAAACTGAAATGTTAAAGATCAAAAACGACTTTTCAAATCAGTTAAATAATCAAATTCAAAAACAAGACGAAAAAATCAATAAGGTAAACCTCAAGATGGCTGAAATTGATTCAAAGCTTAAAGATATCTCTAACACGATTTCAGAATTACGTGAGAATCAGTCTTACCACGATTATCAAGATAGTAAAAACAAACTAGAAATCAAAGTGGAAAACTTCTTAAAGCAGTTTGATATTGTTGCAAATTATAAATCTATTGATGAAGCCATTCAACTAATTCAAACTGAATGGGAAGATTTAGAGTTAAATTTCAAAGAAAAAGAGAAAGAGAACCGAATAAAGATTCCCGTATATAAAAAGATCAGCGAATACATTCAAAAAGAAGAGATTATTCTCGACGACAGAAAATACTACACGAAACCTTTGTTTGATGCAGTCAATTTATTTGGAACGACCACAAGCAGCCGTGATCGTTTTGATGAAAAATCAATGAATGAGCTTGAAGAGTATAATCTTGGTGAACTGGATCTTAGAAAACAAGGCATTGATGTAGTTATTATTGATGAAGTGAGTAAATCCAGTTTTATCGAATTGCTCATTCCTATTTTGTATGGAAAAACTGTCATCTTAGTCGGAGATCATCGACAATTACCGCCAATGTATGAATATCGCAATTTTAGAGATGAGGATTATGAAGGACTTGATCCAGAAATCATCAATCCAGCGATTAACAAACGATATATTGCTATGTATGAAGAAAGTTTCTTTAAAACCCTATTTGAAAAAGTGCCAAACGATTATAAGATTATGCTTACTAAACAATACAGAAGTCATGAACATATTATGAATGTATTTAATCACTTCTATAATAAAAACCTTGAACTTGGTGATACTGCTCAAAACAGCAACAAAAAGCACTACTTAAATATTGAAGGTAATCAAAGACTGATTATTGAGCAAGATAAGCATATCTACTTTGTTGATAGCAAAGATTATGAGAGTAGATCTGAGGACTCAACATCCATTCAAAACAAAGGCGAAGCAGATATTATTATTGAACTACTTAGAAAAATTGATGAAGCTTATCAAAAAAATAAGGATTTCAATCCAAGAGTCAATAAAAATCTACGTATTGATGAGCGAATGAGCGTTGGTGTTATCTGTACCTATGGAGATCAAGCACAACTCATTAAACAAAAGCGAAAAGCAAATAACTTAAACAATTTCAAATCCTTTAATGAAAATAGTGATTCAAGACTGATCATCAACACTGTGGATGATTTTCAAGGAGATGAAAGAGACATTATCATTGTATCTATGGTAAGAAACCCAAGAGATCCAAGTAGAAGTAATCCGGGGTTCATCACAGCTTATCAAAGAATAAATGTCGCCTTCTCTAGAGCCAGAAGATTACTTATTATAGTCGGTAATAAAGATTACTTAATTCGTAAAGGTGTGATTGATTTACCTGATGTCATGGGTGATTCTAAAAACGATCAAAAGAATTTTAGAGTATACGAAAAAGTTATCGATACCATCAAGATGCATGGCAAAGTATTAGATGATGTGGATATCATCAAAGAAAGGGGAATGAGTAAATGAGCACTTTTAAATTTGAAACGTCGTTCCCATTTCCAGTAGTTAATGTATCGACACTCATCCATCATACAGAGGTATCTAAGCCTACTGGCATTAGTTATATCATTTTGGTTTTAATCAATGAATCAGTAAATAAAAGAGAAAAACTAAGCAATTTGCTAATACAATTTGGTGTCCCTGATGATTTACATGGGATTTTTGCTGATGAAATTTATAAGTTGATAAACGAATTAGGTATTATAGAATGTAAACCATATGAATATAATAGAACCCATTTTTCTGAATATTTAGTGGGTAATTTTGTATTTACTGAAAAAGGGAAAAAAGTATTTAGAGAAGAACTAATTCCAGCAAGTAAATCAATTGAATCAAAACAAGAGCTATATTTTGATCCAGTTCATAACGTATTGATGGATAAGATTCCTTCGGATTGGAAGGTTGGAAAAATTGATAGTTCTATCCTACCTAACAAATTAGCCGAGAAATTCGCTTATAGTGATTTATTTAACCTAGAAGAGTATTTAAATAGTGTAAAAGGAAAAGGTATCGTCGTTAAGCAAGATGAAATCATCACTGATGTCTCTATCTTGAGCAATGAATACTTATATACAACATTTCCTATTATTTTATCCATCGACAATGAAAAACATACAATTCAATTTGATTTAAATGATAGTCAAATTCAAGCATTTTTTGAGAAGCACTATGATAATCAATTAATCTCAGATGGACTTTTGGTCAAGAGAAAGTTTAAATTTAATGCTAATCAGCCTCTCATGATGGACTCTAATATCATCAATAATGTGCAGTTAATGCTACCAGAGCAATACGATGAGATACTAAGTAAAACCACATCGTTGATTATCACTAAATCAAATTATTCTCCAAAACAAACAACTCATATTCTTAAAAGTAATGACATTCTTTCGAAGATTAATCCAAATATTGAAACCATTCATATTCATAATCAGGACAAAATTTCAGCTTATATACCTACTCAGGTATCTCTATTAAATAAGTCCACTAAAGGTGCAATTCCAATTAACTTATTAGTTGAGTATTTATTGGATAGGGAAACAACACAGTTGTTGATCAAAGGATTAGTAGAAGAATTTGAAACTTACTCAATAGACAATGCAAGAGAAAGTCTCTATATTTTTAAGGTTTTAAATGATAGAGAAAGTGTAAAGTTTTTATTTGATAAATACCTAACGAATGATATTGAAACAAACATTTCAATTCTTAAAGAAATTAAAGACACAATGGATATTTCATTCATCAAGGAGTGGTTTAATCAACAGACTAAAAACGTATACAATCAATATTTTGATAAATTACCATTAAAGACCATTGAGCATCAATTTGCATTAGGTGGGTGGCTAGTTAAGCATCAAAACATTCAAAATATTACAATAATTAGCAAAATTATCGAAAGTAATCCAAATGAAACTCCGATGAAACTATTTATTCTACTTGAGTCACTTAACTACTCATTAAATGATATCTTATCTCAAGTTGATGTTTTAGAAGAATTCATTCAATTTATTGTTAATAATGATAAAATTAACACAATGGGTAACTTTTCAAATTTGATAAAAACAATACAGTTTGGATTAAACCAATTGAAAGAACTGTCAGATATTAAAGATCCTCATCAATTTATCATTAAGGAAGATATTGATAGGACCAAGTACCAAGATGTCTACAATGGGTTCTCAGCACAATATGCTGAACTTCTTAAATATGAAAAATTTAACGCAAAAGCATTTGAAGAAATAAAGCAATATGAAAAGCACTTCAAGTATCTAAACAACCTATTTGCAGAAGAAAAGAATGCTGCTTCAAATCCAAAAAGTATCGATCAAAAATTTATCATATCGAAAATTAATAAAAAGGATTATTTTTCTGCAGTTGTATATTTGTTTGCAAAATTAGAATGGATACTTAAGAACCAGTATAAGTTGAATGGGACTACTGAAATCATGATCAACGAACTACAAGATATGGAAACACTAAAGGATATTGTTCCTGATTTACATCAATTTAGAAGAACAAGAAACAGTTTGATCCACCCTTCGAATACAGAAGTGAAATTAGACCCTGATGATCTAAATAGATGGACAGACATTGTTTTTAAGGAGGTCTTGAAAAAATGAGTCATGCAGCAACTATTAATTATGAAGCATTATCTATTGCAGCGAAAGCAACTTGTGAACAAGCATTAAAACAGTTATGTAAGATTGATGAATTACTGGCTAGAATTAAAGATAAAGCAAGCTTATTGATCACTGATCGCGTACACTCTTATGAAGCATTCTTGAAGAAAGAACAAGCCAATATTTCCGCTGAACTCAATCAGATAATCACTAAAGCAAATGCAAAGACTAGAGATGCAACTATAGCCAATAATGCTAGTAACTTATCTAGAATTGTTGATAACTTAACTTCTTATCGATTAAATGCGATGGAAGACCTTATTGATGATGAATTGATTAATGCGACTAACAAACTTCAAGAAAACATTAAGAATAAAGAACAAGGTATTATTTCCATCAGTCAAGATGTGTTAAAGAAACTTGAAGCAGTTGATGACTTTATGTTAAGAGAAAGCATATATCAAGTTGTAATTCAAAATGAAAACTCCAGTAAGTCATGGGCAGAACTTCAAACATTAGGTAAGAAACGAATGGACGCACAACTTGAAGAATCTTTAGAAAAACATAAGAAGCAAATTATGTTGGATATCAAACAAGAACTTAATGATGCTAAAGTTGATGAACATGCCATTGAAAGTATTTCATCGTCTAAGATTCAAAGTATATCTGATGTTGAAGCAATTCGAAATAAAGCAACATCTGAAATCATTGGAGAATCTGTTCGTAAAGAAACATTAAAAGTTATTATGAAAACTGTCGAGACACGTGGTTTTATTGTTGACAAGAAAAACATCAAAATTGATAGAGAAAAAAACGAAGTAAGATTCATCGCACAAAAGATAAGTGGTGAAAGAGCAGAGTTCAGGATTTATCTCGATGGGAAGTTTATCTACAAATTTGATGGTTATGAAGGTCAAGCATGTCAAAAAGATATTGAACCTTTCATGAATGATTTAGCTGACATTTATGATATAAAAGTTGTCAAACAAGTGGATAACTGGAGTAATCCGGATAAGAATCAATCAATGAAGTATCAAACTGTTAACAAAAATAAAGGAACGAATTAGGAGGGAAAAAGATGTCAATACAAACAAGTTTTAATCGTATTAGAAGAGAAACTGGTATTAAGAGAGCTGTTATTATTGAGGGCAATGTTGGGGATGTTTATTTAAATGACAAAAAGCGCATTGTTACATTAAAAGAATATTTAATGGATATGCTCAAAGACATGGCATATGAGGATGTTATTTATTGGGATAGAGTTGATGGTGTAGACGGCGACTTAACAAAACTTGATCTCGTAGATGATGTTGAAGTAAAAGGGGATACATATGAATTTGAAGACGAAAATGAAGAAGATAAAAAAACAGGGTCTGGATTATTTAAAAAACCAGCTGAAATCTTTAATCTAGTCTTTAAAAATATGATTAACCCTAAGAGAAAACTCGCTTTTGTACTCAATTGGGCAGATTATCTATTTGGTAATGGTAACCAATTGATGGATGATGAAAGAGAGTATTTAACATTATTAGGAAAAGCCATTAAAGACCGTAAAGTTGATTATCTTTCTGAAGATACAAATGGCAGTGTTGTCATATTGATTTCAAACAAAGTATCGATGTTCCCGATTTCTTTTTACCAATCCAATCCAGAAGTCACAACGATTAATTTACAAAGACCTGATCGTTTAGAGCGAGAAGAAATGCTAGCTAAGATTGAAACCGCCTTTGATGTCAAATTAAAGCCAGGTGAGACGCTTCTTAACTGTGAAAAAAAGAGTGAATACATTGATATGCTAGATGATTTTACAAATCGTGAAATCATTCAATTATCAAAACTATCACGTAAAGAAGGGAAAATGACCTTTAACAAACTATTCTATTTGTTTAAGTATGGAGAAAAAGACAATCCATGGGAAAAACTTGATTATAATGATGTTAAAAATATCAAGAAGAAACTATCTGAACGCGTTGTAGGTCAAGATGAAGCAATCGAAAAGATTGAGAAGATTATTGTCAAAGCGTATATGGGCTTAACTGGTTTACACAAATCGTCTAGTCGTGCTATGCCAAAGGGTATACTATTCTTTGTAGGTCCTACAGGTGTTGGTAAAACTGAACTTTCAAAAACACTTGCACAATTTCTATTTGGCGATGATCAAGCGTGTATTCGTTTTGATATGAGTGAATACGGAACAGATAATTCTGATCAAAAATTAATTGGAGCACCTCCAGGATATGTTGGTTACGAAGAAGGTGGAAGACTGACAAATGCTATCAAAGAGAAACCTTTTAGTGTCATTCTTTTTGATGAAATTGAAAAGGCAGCTAAACCAAATCCTAGAATTCTAGATATATTCTTACAAATCTTAGAAGATGGTCGTTTAACTGACAGTAAAGGTGAAACGGTTTATTTTAGTGAAAGCATCATCATATTCACTTCAAATCTTGGTGCAAGTGAAGTTAAACCTTCAACAAATCATGATGAGGTTGCAAAAGAATTCATCGCAATCGTCAAAAACTATTTTGATAATGAAATTAAAAGACCAGAATTGCTTGGTCGTATAGGCTACAACAATATTGTACCTTTCAACTTTATCCAAGACAAAGAATTTATGATGAAAATTGCACGTTCTAAACTCAGACCTATCCAACTAGGTATTTTAGAAAAATATCGAATCGATTTAGTCTTTGAAGATGAACTCAAGTTTGTGAATTACATTTTAAGTGATGCGGATATTACAAAAGGTGGTCGTGATATTCTAAATGCTATCAATGATAAGTTATTAGATGAACTTGCTATGTATTTATTTGCAAACAAACAAGAACTAGCAGCACTTAAAGGCCAAAGCATCTTAGTTAAGACAAATCATAAAGGATTAGAATTTAGCTTTGAAGTTGAATGATATGAAATTCAATGTAGCAAGAATTAATCTATGCACTGAAGCTGAAGGACCACATAAAAGACTTGCCATTTGGTTTCAAGGATGCACCATCGGTTGTCCTGGTTGTTGCAATCCCGAATTGCAAGAGATGAAACAGGCTCACATCATGTCGTTACAAGAAATTGTGGAGATTGCAATTAAATCAAAAGAAGAAAACAGGATTGAAGGCGCAACATATATTGGTGGTGAACCAACACTTCAAAAAAACTTATCAGAACTATCTAATGAATTTAGAAAGCTAGGACTTGGAGTGATTTTGTTCACGGGGTATAAATTTAAAAGTTTGAAATTGCCATTAATCATGTCTGTAGATCTAATCATTGATGGACAATTTGTTGAAAGTAAAATCGATAAAGAAAGAAACTTGGTTGGATCTTCCAATCAAACTTTTAACCATATCAGCAGTAGGTATATCAATGATATGGATTGGTTCAATGTTAAAAGAGACTTTCAAGTTGATGTGAATGTGTTTGATGATTTATTAATCACTGGTGATGTAGTTATTAAGAAGTAGAGAAGTGTTTGTGAATTATGAACATGTCTGGTGTTATTATGATTGCCGGAGATGTGCTGTTAGGATAGAAGTTAAGAAATGAATCCTTAAAAAATCTTTACTGAATAAAACATAATGATGAAATGGCCAAAATTGATAACTCTGGTAATTTAATTAGAGTGGATAGGGGATAAACTTGCCAATTAAAACAGTTGAAGAACAAATAAATGAAATTAGACAAAGTATGATTGAAAGATACTTAAACGAAAAAATTGATGACCTTAGTAGAGACTTAAGTATAGAAGAAAATGATGTTAATGGATATCATGGTCGTGAAATCTTAGAACTATTACAAAACATTGATGATGCTTACGAACTATCTGTTCAATCAGGAAATGCTGTGTCACCTGTCGAAGCAGAAATATCTTTTATTGGTGGTGTACTTAAGGTCTCTAATACTGGAACAGCTTTTACTTTTGAAGGCATAAAATCTATAGTTCTTGGTCATTTAAGTACTAAAGATAAAACCTTAATTGGAAATAAAGGTTCTGGTTTTCGTGGTGTATTAAATTGGTGTAATGACATTAAAATATACTCAGGTCAATATAATATCGGATTTTCTAGAAACTATGCTGATTTGGAGTATAACAATTTAAGAAATAAGCCTTCGATAATTCGTCAAGAAAGCATGCGAAAAAAGCGCGGAGAAAAAGAATTGGCTTTCCCCATTTTATCAATGCCTTATTATATATCTGACAAAGATATTGGTAAATATTCAACCACTATTGAAATCATAGTAGATGATGAAAAAAACAAAGATGACTTTAGTGTTATTAATCAATTAAAAGAGTTTGATCATAGAACTTTATTATTTCTTCCTAATCTCTCTAAATTAGTAATAAAAATAGAAGAACAGATAATAACTTTTTCAAAAACATCAGCCAAACTTGGCAGCATTGACAAAGTAATAATCAGCAATAATGATGACTTGACTGAGGAGTTTTATGTCCTAAAAAAACAATTAGATAATAAAGAAACCAATAAGCAAATTATCATAGCAGCTCCTATTATCCCACTAGAAAATTATCCCGTTTACTGTTATTTTCCTACTAAACAGAATTTTTCTTTACCACTTCTTGTTCATGCACCATTTATTTTATCCCAAGATAGAAATAGAATTACGACAGATATCAAAGGTCATAATAAAGAAATGTTCATTAAAATCCTTGATGAATCGATTTCTTTAGCAGTTGAATTAACCAGAATTCAAGATAACAAAGAACTCCCACTGTTTCACTTAACACCTAATACACTTGACAGGAATAATTGGGGATTTACTGATGTTATTAAGGATTTTAATTTATTAGATCATTATTTAAATAGAATAAATGAAACAAAAGTAATACCTCTTAGAAATGGTGGGTTTACAAATATTGTGAGTGGAATCAAAATATTTGAAATTGCCACGCCTTCATTTTTTATTGGTGAAGGTTTTGAATTATTACTAGAAAACATATCGAATGAACGATCCTATATTTTTGTGAAGAGATTGCTAATTAGAAAAGGGATATCGACATATATTGATTCCGGGGAATTAATTAAAATTCTTAATCGAAAAGTTTTAAGTTTAGAAGAAAGAGTCGAAACTTTCATTTGGTGGAGCAACAGTTATCAGAAGATAGTCTCCATTCCCAATTTAATAGAAATTGATAGGGAGTTTATTACCAACGTGAATAATCAAAGGATATTCTTACCATCTCAAGATGGAATAGGTGAATTACCCAAATCATTAAAATCACACGTAAAATTAAAAATCATTTCACAAGATTTTGTCGATTTACTTATTGTACGATTAAAGAAAACTAGTTTGTGGTTAGACATTCAGAGTCAGTATTCTAACCCTTCAGACAAACGTATTTTAGATAAATACAGTGAAGAAAAACTATCTATTAGATTAAATGAACAAAGCAGTAGAGAGATGATTATTAGAGAAATTAATAATCAAGTCACAACGTATGAAATATCCATAGAATTTATAAGATGGCTTTTTGTGCTATATAAAAATGGTCAGCTTACATCGCAGTCTATAAAAGACATAAACTTTAGTTTTCCAGTAAAAAATGGTGTAAAAAAATCGAATGAGATTTTTTTAGGATCAAGTTGGGACAATCAAATAGCCGATTATTTATTTAGTAAGGAAAAATACTTTGAATTGGAAAGTAGTGAAATATTAAATATCCCTCAATCCGAGTTGAAAATATTCGCTGATTTTGCGACTGAGTTTGGTGTGTCGAAATATCCTGCTTTCACACTAAAAAGAACTGATTATTACGATTTCAAAGTAAAAATTGATAAAACACATGCAAGATATATTTATTCTTTTAGTTGTGATAATTTTGAAGAATTAGTTCGAACACTAGATACTGATAAGATTATTCGATGGATATCATCTGATAATTATCTATCATCGATTATCCCATCGATAGAAGAGAATTCGTATGCACAGTTACAAAGCAACTCTTATCATGAAAAATTTCGTTCTAATGCTTATATACTACATGTGCTAAATTCGACAAAATGGATTAATATTAATGGGATAAAATATGCGCCTGTAGATATTGTTTTGTTTGAAAAATTATCGGATTTGATTCAAGGTTTTTACGGAATAAGCAGAACAAATCTCAGAAAACTGGTTGGAGAAATGTTATTCACTCAACTAGATTTTAGAAAGACATTTGCAGATTTAACTGACATTCAATTACGAAATATCATTGTTAAAATGAGTGAAATCTCAGATAAACTGATAGCACCAAAACTGTATGATGACATTGTTCGAGGAAAAAGAGATCTTAAACCGATAGATACTGATTATAAGACTTCAGATTTTAAAGTATTATGCAAAGATGGAAAATACTATAGTTCAACTGAAGTTTGGTATGCTGATAAAATTGTTCCTAGAGTATACACAAGCAATTCTAAGAATCATTTTATTGATATAGATCCAAAACGAGGAACAAAAACCATCTTTGATTGGTTAGGTGTCAAGAAGTTTGAAATAGATTTAAAATATAAGTCTTCTATACTTTTAGAGAGCAAGAAAATTGAGAATGATATTAAAGAGCTTAAAATTGCACTGCTAGCTTCCATGGATCAAAACAGTAATAATATTGAGAACATGAAAAGATTAAGTATAATAACAACTTCTGAATTAACTGTAACAGATGATTATAATAGTGAAATGATTATTGAAGATGATTATTATCATGTTTTTAGTACTAATAGTGTCGTTTATTTGAAGATTCCTAATCACTATGACCAACTAAAGATTGCTCCATTATTAACGGATATTTTTAGAAATGCTCTTGTTTATAATTTTGATGATGCTCAGATTCAGTTGTTGATCATGCTCAGTAAAGGTCAGAAAATCGACTATATTACTTCAGAATATGGTGTGGATAAATGGAGTATAACGGAAGAAATACTCTTTAATGATAGTGGCAACCAAAAAAAGATTATTGATTACTTTAAAAATAATAGTATAAATGAAGAACAGTTCAGATTGTTGAACACAATTAATTTTGATTCTTACATCAAAACCGACGAATATCAAATATTGATTAATTTATTAAGCGCTATTCAAAAAGATATTATAGATTTAAACGATTTAGATATTTTTCCACAGATTGATATTAGACCATTTTGGCGGAAGCAACTAGAAGGGACTATAGTTAGATATACTGATATATATAAATTCCAGCTATATCGAGAACTTTCGGATAAAGAAATTAATAAACAAAAAGAGTATATTGACCTATTCAATAAATTCACATCGTTTGAATACTCATTTGATAATACAATTTATATTAGTATTCAGACTATTGTTGCTGATTCCTTTAACATTGATTTTGACATAACACAGGAAATTATAAATGTTGATGAAATCTACAAGAGAAATTATGAATCTTTAGATTTTAATGATGTCCAAATTCATGATTTCATTTCTGATGATAATCAAATGAAATCACTAATATTTTTTATGAGTGATAAAATCACAGAATACATTAAAAGTAATTTTAGTAACAAGAAAAGTTCAGATGATAAATTACCTGTTGATCATCCTAATGATGAAAAACGCGGACAAATCGTTAATAAACCAGTTCATCCTATTGCTAAAAGCAAGAAGAATAAAAAACAAAAGAAGGGGTTACCAGGTAAATCAAAATCACAGATTAACAAAGAAAATATACAAAAAGATGCTACAGGGAAATTAGCAGAAGAGATTGCATATGAGCTATTATTGAAAAAATATCCAAACCTAAGATGGACTAGTGAAAATGCTTATACTCACTTGCCTGAAAGAAACACTTCAACATCATATGATATGTATTGTGTGAACGCATTGAATGAAAAAATTCTAATAGAGATTAAAAGTTCTACAGGATCTTTTTATATGAGTTCTGCTGAATATGAACTAGCAAATCTTCAAGGCCAACTATATGAGATTTGGTTGGTAGATACAAAAATCAAGCAAATTAATGGACCAAAATATATAAATGAGTTTGAACCTAGTAAAGAAACAACAGAGTATAAGTTTTCATATGTGATTGACCAAAATGATGACGAGTAATTGAATTTGTCTATTGAGAGTGAAACTGTATAAAAATGGTAAAATCAAATTTTATGTGAAAGGATTAAATTTATAATTAAAGAATACAGATGATTAATAATATAGAAAATATGTAGGGGGTTGTATATGTTTAGAATAGGAAAACTTGATATTGACGATTTAAATTACAATTATACTATTATTTATTTTTTAAAAAAGACATCGATTTTGAATTTTGATTCAACTATATCGTTAGAAAATTCTGAATGGTATGTTGGTGTCATCGAGGGTTCAAAAGCAATTTATGCATCAACTAAAAATAAACTTGAGACAATCGACATGTATTTTAATTTTTCATATTTAGCTGTTCAGAGATTTTTAGATAAAGCAATATTGATTAGAAAACCAGCAATGTCTGTCGAAAATGATAAGAATAAACAAATATCCCTTTTAATTTCTAATGAAGATAAATATAAAACTCTGAACATTTTTGCTAAAGACTTCCAAAAATTTGAAATAGACTTAAAAGTTGAAGCCCGAGACATGAAAGGAAATTTGATTTCTCCAAAGTCTCCACTCAGCGACTATAAGCCATCAGTACGATTTTTTAGAATGTCACAATTATCTGAGAGTCTTTTAGATGCGTATAGATATCTATATTTAGCAGTTGAATCAGCACTAAATGATTTTCATCCAAAAAAATCGAAATTTGGAGAGAAAGAATGGATTGGTACAGCAGTAAATTTAGCAAACTCTATAAGTAAAAATCCTCTACTATATGAAAAATATACCGAAATTGATGAATATTTTAAGAACTACCACTATGAGCAATTTAGACTTAAACTATTTCATTCAAAGAAAGAAATTCTGTTGCCTTTAGATTATTATGATCTTACCGAAATCTATAACGCATATATTGATTTATTTGAAATTTGCGCAATGGTTTTTGAAGTTCAGTATGGGTTCAATATTAAAGGTGGGTCACATTTTACCGAACACGCTATTAGGGTTGCAGTTGAAGGATTAAAAGTGAATAAAATTACATTCTTCAAGGACAATAATTGTTCAGATCTCTTTTTTAAAATCAACAATATTAATCAGTTTTCGGCCAAAGGGTATAAAGGTCACATGAAAATCGACATGGATGTTTTAAACAAACAAAAGATTGCTTTCGATAGATATGAAGTAAGTTTAGATAAAGATGTCTTGATCAAACTAGATTTCGATGAAACAATCGAATGTGAAGGCTTCGATTTCTTGTTAATAAATCACGAGATAATGTTCACGAATAGAAATATAATAGACAGACCCTTTTTATGGTAAGTCAGTGCAAGATAAAGTAACTAATAAACTTGGATATTGAGTTCCAATTGGAGGTTCCAATGAAGTATGATAGAAAATTCTTAACCGATTATTTGAACAACTATTTATCAAATAATAAAAATCATAATTTTGTACAAGACTATATAGAGAAGATACCAAAAAAACTATATAGATTTAGGGCATGTACAGAAAATGATTTTAATGCGGTTGAGCAAGACTATATTTGGCTTTCTTTGGCTAGTGAATTTGAAGATATAAAAGACTCAACAATTAAATATAATTTTAAATCTCAAAAAGATGAGATATTTAGTATTTATTGTGATTGGTACCCTTACATTTTAAAAGCAGAATTTAAAAAGAGATTTCCTAAAATGGATTTGTCAAGATTGAACATTAACAGGGAACTTATTGATGAGTATCTTGATAACGTCATTAGTAAGAGTGGAACATATAATAGAAAAAAATTAAAGAACTATATGTTGACTCACGGAATGAAAACTACAGATTTTTCTATTGTGGATGGATTATTAGAAAAACATCTAACACAAGAAAACATAGAAAATGTGGCAAATAGTTTGCTAGAGACCCTTAATGAAAAAATGAAGGAACTCAAAGATTCTTATCTTGTAACATGTTTTACTCAAACATTTAAAAATGACAATTTGTGGCAAACTTATGCGAGAAAATATACTGGCTTTTGCATAGAATACGACTTATTAAAAATTGAAGTGGAAACGGACTCAAACTTATTATTTGAAATTGCACCAATGTTATATGGAACTAAGAAACCAGTGAATTTTGTTGAGTTATTTAGAATAGCCAAAATGGAGTATTGTAAAGAAGATTACGATAGACGTCTTGCAGTAAATATGGATGTGCAATTCAATTTACAAGCTAGAACAAAAAGTAAAACTTATGATCATGAGAAAGAATGGCGGTTTTATCAAAAAAAAGAAGCCATAATCAACCGAAAGTTTAGCTTCCCATATATTAGTAAAATCATCTTAGGTAAGGATATGAAAGATAAAAATAAGGCAAGATTGATAAATATTGCGAAAAGAAATGATTTCGATGTATATCAACAAGAGTATAACTCGTTGACTTCAAGTTTTAAATATAAAAAACTTTTATAGTATGAGAAATGAGATTGGAGGGAAATCATGTGTCAGAAAGTTTTATTTACAAAATAAACAAGGATAACAAAACAGTAACACTACAGAAGTATTGTGGTGACTATTCTGATTCAGTTATAATTATTCCTACTCATTATAGCGGAATGAAAATAATTTCAATAGCTGATCGTGCATTTGATTTTACTGATTTTGCATATAAAAATAGTTCAGAGTATTGTTGGTATGGAGATAGAAAACCAAAAATTTATTTGCCTAAATCAATTAAGTATATCGGTATACAAACATTTCGTCATAAATGGGGAGGGTTTATTTTTTATAGTGATTATCAAAATCATTACAGGGATAGTTGGGAAGGAATTAGAATTGATTATCCAAGTTTTATTGTTGATGGTCATTATTTGAAAATGGATAAAATCATTTTTAGCACTTTTCAAGACAAATATCATGAAACACTAGATGTTTCCACTATCAATGTCGCATATTATCTTAGTTTCGGACCTGACTTTGATTTTTCAACTAAAATAACTGGGACTAATGCTATAGTCAAATCTGAAGAAATGGATAGTCATATATACTTCACCAATGATTTTTGCAATGAAATAAGTGAGATTTTCAAAAATAGATCTTTTGAAATTAAACTAGTTTTTATAAAAAAATGTAATTATGAGCAACTGCAAAAATGGATCTACTCACAATTTGGTGACAATGTAGTGTTTTATGATTATCTTAATTATATCGAGGTAGACAGTAAAATTGGATTCTTTTATAATTATTCTCATGTAATCGATTCTTCTTATATTATCCTAAACAATAAGAACGCAGTTCTTTTTTGGCACATATACGCTCGAAAAAATTGGTGTAATGCAAGTTCGGATATTTATATTCCTTCAGAAATTATGAACAGTAATGTAGTTGGATGCGTTTGTCGAATTAGTACAAATTATAAAATTTACATTGAAAATGGTGGAATCAACAATTTTGTCTTTACAAATTCTCATATGACAAGTACATATATGTCTAAATCTATATATATCTACGATGAACAAATAGTTAATAATATGATTTGTCATTGTTATACATCGTTAGCTTGGTTTAATGAAGAAAAAAGATATGATTATTGTAATATAAAAAAAATTAATAACACAGATACACTATACTTAGAAAGCCTGTTACCTGAAAAGCCTGAATTTTATTTTTGTGATGGTGTTCTTGAAAACATTAGAACAATTTATGCAAACGACATAAACTTATCTATTGAAAACCGCAATAAGCATCATTATGATTTAAGAAAATATCCAGATCAAACTATATTTATTAAAAAAAATATAGCCTATTATTATTTAAAAGAAAGTAATGGTTTCAGTAGATATCTATTTTCTTACAATGATGATTTTTTCGTTCTTAAAGATAATATCCCTACTAATTTCAACATTGAACATATAATTAAAACTATTTTGGAAAGACAGATAATTGAATCTAGGGTAGAAGGGAAAAACAATACTAATTATTCATATAGTTCTACTTTAAGTAGAACCATCAATTTTACTAATGAAATAACGATTAATTACGTAAGGTCATACGAATACGAAATGAGACTTTATTTGAACTCGGATGCAGAACATGAGAGTGAAGAAGATAATAGCTTTATTGTAATTAATTACAATGGGGAATCGATTTCATCAAAAAGCACACACAAAAATTTCAAGTTTTCAAATTATGATGACGCAAAAAATATAGCTTATCAGTTATACAATTTGTTAACGGTGCTATCTATTAAGCAGTCTTAATGGGTTGGTCATCATGAAATGTATCGAGATTTCATAGAATAATTTTTTTAGGGGTGCTAATTTGTATTAAAATAGGCTGCTAACACAATTATTTTAATAACCATAGATTAGCTTATAGATTAGATTATTTAACTCCATTAAAATGCAGTACAATTAATGGATTTACTTAAACAACAAATAATGATAAAATAGGAGCAAAAAAGGAAAGTTGCATGTCGCTATTTTCATGTCTAGGGTGGTACCTATGTGTCCTAGAAAATCATAGCAGTGCACAAATGAATTTGAGGAAAGAGGATTAGAGAATATGAAAAATAAATACTGATTGAAAGCTGTAATTTATTAATACAAAAACTTCAAGAAATAGTTGATGAATTTGACGTATATAAAAAAAATAAGTCATTTAATAAACAGATGTATCCTCTAAAAGAAGTAGATTATGGGTATATATTATGTCTTCATGAAAAATGTAAATGTGCCCCTGAGAGTTTAAAGAGTTTTATTGAAACAATAATGCCAAAAGAACAAAATTTTTCGATTATGACTTATGATGAAAAAGTCATGAAAATTAAAGAATTTATAAAAATGATTAAGAAGGATTGCAACATTTTTGAAGAACAAGATACTATCAAAAATAATGTATAATTTTGAAGCAAATAAATATATTTTATTATATATCAAGTTAATTTTAAGGAAGCGAGATTATTTTCGATTGTCCCAATTTTATCAAGGGTGCGTAAATTCTACTAGGGGTGCGTAATTGTATCAAAATAGGTCATGCAACACAATTATTATACATATTCATACCCATACTATGTTTTGAAAATTCGGTACAGGACTTACAATATGATATTTGGATCTTCCTACTATGATAAGTATACCATAGATGATTTATTTACTAATACTACGAACAATAGCAATACTTTTATAGTTGCATATTTTATTGAAAAATAGAGGTGTCATATGAAAAAAGCATGTATA